>Ga0182210_1000013_pt1 | contig 31378 bp, 37 predicted proteins | sample G5R1MG_19_FD_129670 | JGI IMG/M metagenome (GOLD analysis project Ga0182210, IMG submission 129670) | Switchgrass phyllosphere microbial communities from Michigan, USA - G5R1_MAIN_03OCT2016_LD1 MG | ecosystem: Host-associated > Plants > Phyllosphere > Phylloplane/Leaf | place: USA: Michigan... | reverse complement strand
GGGGGGGGGGGAGGGGGTTGGTGGGGGTGGTTGGGGGGGTGGTGGGGGTGGAAGGTGAGGTGGTGGTGGGGGGGGGGGGGGGGGGGGCGCCGGGGGTGAAATTGTAAGATTGAGACGGTTGTTACGTTGCGGGGCGGGGCGAGGAAGGGGTTGCACAGTATCAAGTGCTTCAGCTCTTTCTGTTTCGTAGGGTGAGATTGGAGTGGTGGTTTGTGTGGGAGGGGAAGGAGGAACACCCGGATGACATGAGGGTGGCGAGAGCGGCATGCGCCCTTCGTCGCAGGATGATTCGCCGGGGTATTTTTGGATCGGGCTTGATATGCGCAGATTCTTGAGATTGAATCGGGCGGATTTCCTGGAGCTCGAGGCTGTGCTGGAGGCCTGGGAGAGCTTCGATAGGATGCTGCGGGGGCTGGGAGGTGGGGCTTTGTCGCTGGCACGGAGGCGGGTGAGTGGTGGTGGTCGGGGTGGTGTAGCGGATGAGGACTCGGCTTGGTTGTTGGCTGGGTAGACGGTTTTGACGGGGGAGTCGGGTGCAGGGGAGCGGGAGCGGGCGACAATGATGGCTGAGGGTCTGCGGCGCTCGCGACTGACGGCCGAATTGCGTGACGTAGAATTTTCGCGCTCTCCCATACTGCTTTGCGAAAGGTGCTTTTGGGCGTCGTGGTCCATGACTGCAGCGTACAGGCGCTCCATTTCGGCTCGCGCTTGGTCTCGCTGAGCGTCAATCACTTTTGGGTCAAAGGATGTGGGCGATGAGATAACGGGAGTCTGTGGTGTGCTGCTGACACCCGAGTCGCTTTCCCGAAACCTGTTCGTCCACGACGTCGCCGATCGCGTTGACAGTGTTGGCGAGGCAACTTCGTGATCCCAGATGGACTTGTTTTGTAGCTCTTGTTCAAACCGCCTGGGTGATTCGAGCGCCTTTCGTCTCATCTTTCTGCCGACAGTGAGGAGCAGGATTCCCCAGAGAAGGACGGTGAAGACGTAGGCTCCAACAATGCCGGAAATCTCGTACGGCAGGATGTTGCGATTCCTCGATGCGTGGAACGAAGCCGGCGGGCCGTCTTCTGGCGATGGGGTGGGATCGCGATAGTTGTCCTTGAAGTTGTAGGGCACGGCAGACACGCCAGAAATCGCAAGAAGCAGGGAGACGAGTGCCGGCGGAAGCACCCCCTCAAGCATGGCTGGAAGAAGAGAAAAAGGGAGGGGAGGGGCTATCCTTCAATGCCCCCAGCCCACGTCGATCCAAGGCCGAATACGCAAATGTAGTTGCCGACTGTCCGGGGTCCAACGGTGAGGACCCGAGGGAAATGCAGAGTGCGACAGCAGGCGACATGGTGATAAGAAGAAGGATGGGCGGCTGGCCGTGGGATATTTCTGGCAGCAGTCTGCAAGTGGCTGGGTGCAGGAAATCATGGGCCGTGTGATGGGGGGGAAATCGTTGTGGGGGGCGTCTGATTGGATTCGGCGGTTTCTTGACTGAGGTGCGGGCGTCCAGTGGATGCGCACCATCAGGCGCTGAGGCGGGGTCGCTTCTGCATTGCTAGCACAAGAACTGCACTCCTGACGCATGGCCGCTTTTTGTTCGGAGTCTGAGGTGGTGCAGAACATGGTACCCTGTCGCGGTGTTGTCGCTGTTGTCTGGATGCGAAGGCCAAAGGCGAAGTCTGAAGGCGAAAGTACATCCTCCCCATTCACCTCCCCAGCCCCCCCCCCAAACACCCACTCACCCACTCTGCGCGTCCGAGGCACAGCAATGCGGGAAGAGCGTACCGCATGCCCCACGGACATTTGTCTCCCTGCAGCATACTGATAAATGCACTGCCATGACAGCCTCTGATTCGCCACGTATTGCCAGCCTAAGCGCCCGCCATGTACAAATCAGCTTGGCCGTCACGCCGATATCTACCATAGTACTATCAGTCGCCACGAGCAGTCGACTCTCCGTCGCATGGCCAGCGCAATGAGCTCTCGTGGTGGGTGGATTGATAGTTCTTCGCGAAAAAGGCAGAAAGATGAACACAGTCATCGGCAGCTTGTCGAACCGCATCACCACCGAGTCCTGCCATGGCACCTCACCATTGGCCCTTTCGACCGGTTCCGCAGGAATGCGCCGATGGACATACCATCATCATCTCATCATCGGCGTGGAAGCGCCCGAGCAAGACGATTAAAAATAGTGGTGATAATAATAATAATAAGGGTAGGGTTCGGCACGAACTCGATTGTCATGCGTTTGCCTGGCTGCAAATAGATCCAGCAGTCGGCTGGCATCTCGACAAGTGTGCCCGTTACTACCTATGGATACATGGTCCCGATGCTGGATTAGCGAATGCTAGCATCGTATCTGCTCAGGAAGGGCTGTAGTGCGCTTACCCTGCCATGTACATTCAACGGTATCACCACACCTATCCTGGGGGTCTCGGTCAACCCATCGTCACTCATCTGCCTTCGGCCTTTGCAACCAGCCCCTCGTCCAATCCAGTAGGCTCCCATATACTCTTATCCTTTTTATTCTGTACCCATAACACGTCTCCCTTTAGGTACGCCACAGCTCCTCCTCGGCCCGTTGCACTTGCGGTGATTCGGAAGAGCGGTAGTCCGGTGACTTGATGAGCCTCACGAACCGGTATCAGAAGCAAGTTCTCCTCGGCACAAAATTCTTCTACTACGTCCTTGAACGTAGCCTCTTCAATTACCGCAGCTCGTGCGGGCTCGTTGTTGACCGATTTGGGAAACGGGGGGGTCTCTGGCGAAGCGGTACCGCTCACCACGCGAGGGGCAGGAAGATGCGTAATTCTTGCATCCCCGAGATCCAGGGCTTGGTTAATGAGTGTGAAGGCTTTGTTCCAGCCAGTGGTGACAGCAGGGAGACTGTTAATGTCGTCCCCAAGGATCTCGTCACGCCACCATGCAATCCAGCCCTCGACTTCCTTGAAGACGACCTCCTCGCTCGACAGCCATTGATGTATAATGTCGAGGAATTTGGGGAAAAATTGTGCGTGGAGCAGCTCCCCAATGACTTGGTTGGATACAAGGCCTTTCCAAGCAAAGACGGCCTCAAGAGCTGCAAGGTCCTGCTCAGCAGGATTGACCTCGAAGTTGTCACGGAGGTGAATCGCAAAGCGTGGAACCAGGTGTGCGGTGAGGAGCCGGTCAAACTCTGCTTTACCAAGTACATTTCTCCAGCTATCCATGCCGGGCAATGGGCCCCGTGATAAGTCCATTGACTGCAATGCATGCCGGATCTTACGCTTGATATCGGCGACAAGGCCCGAGCCCATGGGATCCAAGTCAGACGACTTCAAAAACGGTAGCCAAGCTACAATCCACAAGTGCGGGCTCTTTTTGAACTTGCGTGGGTTCCAATCGTGGACTGACATCGCTAGTTTGCGTGTGACTTGATCGAGCACTCTTTTGGCTATGAAGGGAGGGAGAACTGGCGACCAGGTCTCTACCAAATGAACCATAGGCCGTGGATCCTTGACATCCCACTGTGTCACCGCCGAGCTCACTGGGGGTAGCCAAAGCCTGAGCATCATCGTCTCATAGGACGAGGTCGTCCCACGCTTAATTGCGTCGCCGTCTTCCATGTCCATGCGACGGACGAGCGCATCCGACGGGTGTGTGTATGCCTGCGTTGTGATGCTGCGACTCTTGGGGTGGATGATGCTGGCCAGCTCAGAGAAGGAAGCTGCTACTGTCTCGAGCGCATCATCAAGCGGAGCCCATGAAGCAAGCATGGCCGTAAAGTGGGGGTGGATGGCAGCGATTGACTCACGGTGGAGGGGTTTTGACGGATAGGCGGCGCGCAAGCTCCTGAGCTCTTCGCAGATGGTGTCGAACGAAGCCGTGCGTAGAGAATCCAGGCGTGCCCGTATGTCTTTCAGCACCTCCATTTGTTTCTCTAACGCGTCGAGTTCTTGGGTGAGGGCCCATTCCTGCGAAGGAATCGCCTTGGATTCCACATTCAACTCTTCAAAGGCCTCGGAGAAGCTATTCAAGTCTCTGCGCACACGTGCTTGGAGCGAGCTTTCAAAAGGAACCATACCGGGACCTCGAAGAGAGAGGCCCGCAGTGGGTGTAGATGCGCCCGTTGTCGCATCGATAATGGACTGTAGCGCCAGCGGCACATGGATGCCGGCGGCTTCGAGTTCGAACAGCGTCTTCTTGGGCCGGACCGTCGGCGTGCGCGCCTCGCCTCTGACCTTTTCCTGTTTCCTCTTGCGCTCTAGGCGCTCTTCCTCGGACGAGTCAATGTAGACGTCGCCATTGGCCTCGGCCTTCTTGCGCTCTTCGCGCTTCTGCTGCGCGCTCTTTTCGGCCACAATGCCGACACCGCCCTTGGTACCGCGCATCACCACTTGGATGGGCTCCGCAATGCCCCCGCCTTCCTTACCCAGTCCACCTTCGCCTTTGTAGCCCATCTTGGCCAGCATCTTGGCTCCAAAGCCCGACTTGAGTGCGCTGCCATCGTCGGTCCTGGCCTTTTTGCTAGGGGCCTGACGGAAGCTGCGTTTTCGCTTGGCGCCGTCGTCCATGGCAGGGGCTGACCGGGACCGGAGACGAGAAGGGTGTGGTGCTGTGGCGGAAGCGTGTACATAGTACACAGTGGACAGTGGGTTTGGACGAAGGCGGTGGCATGACTAAGCAGCCGACACATGCTAGCGGGCATGGAAGAGGACTGGCGCGCGTGACTAAGCAGCCGGCGGGGGCATCATCGGGCCTATTCTCGGCCGGGCCCGCAACGTTGGCGTCACCCCTTGCGGTCTTTTGGCAACGGTTGTCTGTATTGTTTTGTCGTGTATTCTTGTATTCCTGTACTCTTTTCTTCTTTTCTTCTTGTGCTCTTCGCTTTCTTCCCCTATTCTTCTCTTCTCCAGCCCGTCACACGATGTCGGCGTCCCCCGACGACGGCAGCCTGCGCCATCCCATGCCCGATCTGCAGGCGCTGCAAGGCGCCTACGTGGGCAACATCGGCCGCCTCGAGGAGCACGCCGAGCGCATGAGCGAGGGCGGATCGGACCTGGGCGAGGAGATCCGCAAGCTGCACACACAACTGAAGCAGTCGGACAGCCGTCGCTCCTCACTGCGCTCCCTGCCGCCGGGCGACGAGTCCGCCCGCCAACGCAGCCGCGGCCTATCCGGCAGCTCTCACTCCAACTCGATTGTTGACGTGAATGGCGCCGCCCGCATGGGGGGCTACTCGCCCGCCGGCGTCCACATGCCCTCGCCCGCCGGCTCCGGCTCGCGTTCGCGCTCCAGCACCCTGCCGTCGCTGCAGCAGCGCCAGCGCTCCGAATCCAAGACCTCGCGCCTTGGACAGCTCGTACAGCCGGAAGAAGTCGCCGAAGAGGCTGTGGATCCACTACCGGCCGCCGGGCACCGCCGGGTATCATCCTTCACCCGCATCTACGACGAGGTGGCAAACGAGCTGCCCGAGAACCTGCGCCACAGGGTCCTCGTTGCAGGCACCCCCGACCACACCGAATCGCGCCACGAGGCCGTCGACCATGAATCACACCATGCCAGCTCCTACGAGGACCCCGACCGTCCCGCCACGGCTGCCTCCACCGATACGGCACATCAGGCGCGCACGCTTTGGCAGGACTTTGACGGCACCCATACCCGCGAGACAGCCATCGAGGAGGAGCCGGAATCGCCGCAAAGTCATGGCGACAGTCGACGCTCCTCCAACAGCTCCCATCGTATGCCGGCCCACCCCGAGCTGTCCCCCATGGGTGCGCCGCCGCCAGACGACAGCATGGTATTCTACCCGGCTCCCGTCCCGAGAATGCTCAACTTGCCCAAGCGCCTATCACAACTGCCTGCCAGCAACGTACAAACCCGACGGCGCACCCAGCTGCTCGAGTCGATGCAACTAGAAAATCGCAAGTCGGCGCCCCTGGGTAGCCATACACTGGACGTTCCCGGGGCCCACAACCGAAAGAGCCGGCAGGGACTCATGGGGCTTCCTCCGCAGTTGCGAGCAAGTGCCTACTTCGATCAGGCCGCCCAGCCCCAGGAATTCGCAGTAAAGGGCGAGTCGGCTGAACAAACGCTGGAGAGCATCCTGGATGCCTCTGCCCGAGCACCCGTATCTGCCTTCACCGATCATCCCTTTGCTGGCGGCGCGAGTAAAGAAATCTACGCGCCAGAGCAGAAGCGCAGAAAGTCACATCTCCCCGAGATACCCCCCACCCTCGCCGAGACAAAAAGGCGGAGCTCTTTCAATGTTCTGGACACCAAGAATAAATCGAGCGGCGAACCACTGAATAAGCTTAAGAAACGCAACAGCTCCGCGGACATGAACCTGCTCATGGTCAGAGCAAGCGAGAACAGGATGAGCTTGGGAGACGAACTCGACGAACGAGATGAGGACGCTCGTGGTCCAGAGGCCGCGCACGACGATGCCACGACGCGACCCTCACAGGAGGACCCCCGCAATCCTGACGACATCTACGACGACGAAGCGATAGCGTCAGAAGAGGAGGAATCCGAGGAAGAAGAAGTGCAATTTGGTGCGCCCACTACGTTGCTTGCCGAGCTGCAGATACGCAAAGCCAAGCAAAAAACACGTACGATGAATTATGCGACTCTGCTCGAACAGGGTATGATCAACACGCGGAAAACGCTACTCGAAATGGATGATGTGGCTGAGAAGGAGAAGCAGAGGCGTATCCGGAAGAAGGTGAATCTTGCCTGGGAAGCGTACGCTGAAGAGGAGGATTCTGATGAGGATGTGCCGCTTGGCGTATTGTACAAGCCGGGAGCCGGCCAGCAGCGCCGCGAAACGATGCAGCCCAGTGTTGGCCTGCTCGCACAGAAAGAGTTGGAAGACAATGAGCCTTTGAGCCGCCGCCGCAATCGCCTACGTGGCATCGACCCTGAACGAGCTCGCGGTATGAGCCCCAACAAACGCGCAACCCAATTTGGCTCCTCGAGTCAATTAAATCTTGGTGTTCCTACCACTGGGACTCCCGATCCTGAATCAGGCGAAGATGAAGGGGAGACATTGCTCGAACGCCAACAGCGTCTGAAGGACAAGCAACACCTCAGTGCCGCGCTAGGCGACGATGTCCGCAAGAGCACCGTCAGCGGCGACTTTGCTGCAGAAATGCTTTCCAAACTCGGTGTCTCTGATAACGACGACAAGCCGACAGAGAGCGGTGGCAGCGGCGCCAACGAGGAGGAAGAAACCCTCGGCCAGCGCCGCGCGCGCCTCCAAGCTGAAGCAGCTGCCCGCGGCGACACGATCCCAACAGGCACCTCGCGGCCAGCCCTTCGCTCTTCCTCCAGCCTCGCAGACATCCTCGCTCAAAATCCCATCAACAGCACGCACGAAGCACGCAAAGTGTCCAACGAAATGCTTGTCTCGCACCTCCCGCAGGGCAGCCTGCTGCATCAAAACGAAATTGCCGAAGGGCGCAAGAAGCAACAGCGTCTCACGCAAAACATGCGCGCGAGTAGTTATGGCAGCGGCATGGACCCCCTGCTGCGCAACATCAGCGCGGAGAAAAACGACGACGACCAACCGCTCGGCCTCAAAATCAAGGCGTACAAAAATGCCATGGCTGGGATGCAGGGCAGCAATATGATGTTTCCCTCCCAGCAACAGCAGCAGCAATATCCCGGAATGGGCATGGGATTAGACATGGGCATGGGCATGGGCATGGGAATGGGAATGGGAATGGGCATGGGCATGCTGTCTCCACCTAACCACACAAACCCGCACAGGATGCGACCAGCGTCGCAAATGCTGGGCCTGCAGCACTTTGCCCAACACCAGCACCAGCACCAACAACAGCAACCAGGTATGCTGGGCATGTCGTCCATGGCGCCCCACATGCCCATGGGGATCCAAATGCCCATGTCCATGTCGATGCCCATGGGCGCGAACGCCATGTCGCCGGGCGTCATGATTGGGCCCAATGGTATGCCCTTGCTGATGCCGCCTATGGATCCGAGGCAGCGCGATCAGATTGATCGGTGGATGCAGGGGATTGGGCCGTGAGAGGGGGTGTACCTCCTGTGTATGTGCAGGGACCGGATGATTTTCATAGCATGGGTTGTGCTGTGTAAGATGAGTCGTTGGCGCTTGGTTGGTTATGCGGTGGATGGACTCTGGATGATTGTAGCGTGTATTTGTGGCGTATTTTAGCATCAAGGGTGTTGGGAGGAGTTGAGGTAGGATTGTGTAGTTGTGGGATTTCTCACGTTGAGGCGGGAAGGAGTTGATTGATTGGCGCATCTTGTAGGCATCCTTTGCACGCACACACATGTTCATGTCACCTTGACTCTCTCTCTCTCTCTCTCTCTCTCTCTCTCTCTCTTTGCCCAATCAGTCAGTGCATCGGAATGTAGGAGTCGTGAAAAAGCTTCATGTATCCGTACCGCTATACACTGCAACACACCCCGACTCATGCTCCCGGCTCCTGTCCGATCCATCTACTGAAACCGCTTCTCGGCAGCCTTCCAGTTGATGACGTTCCAAATCGCCTTGAAGTACTCGGCCTTTCTGTTCTGGTAGTCGAGGTAATACGCATGCTCCCAGGCATCGACGCCGAGAAGGGGGCGGAACTGGCCGACGACGGGATCCTGGTTGGCATAGGTCCGAATCTGCACACTGCCCGTTTGGACATCCTGCACCAGCCACGCCCAGCCGCTGCCCTGGATGCCGGCGAGCGCGGCGTTGAACTTGTCGGTGAAGGCGGCGAGGCTGCCGTAGCTGTCGTTGATGGCCTTGGCGAGGGCGCCACTGGGAGGCTCGCCGCCGCCCTGGCTGGTGGGCGCAAGGTTCTCCCAGAAGAGGGAGTGGTTGATGTGGCCGCCACCGTGAAAGTTGATGGCAGGCTGGAGGGCGAGTTGGGCCTTGATGTCGGACTTGGCCTTGGCTTCGGCGAGCTGCTCCGAGAAGTTGTTGAACGAGGTGACGTAGGTGTTGTGGTGGTTTTTGTGGTGCAGTTCCATGATCTTGCCGGAGATGGAGGGCTCGAGCGCGCCGTAGTCGTCTGCCGGGTGCGGTCAGCATGGGCGGGCGGTGCGAGTGGCGGCATACGCACAGGGAAGGTCGGGCAGAGTAGCTTTGCCGCGGGTGAAGGTGGTGCCAGCGAGGCCGGCGCGTGTGGCGGGCGAGGCAGTGGCCCTGGTGGCCGAACGCAGAGCCGACGTGCGAAGCAGTGTAGCGTTCATGATGGCTTGTCTGGAGTGGCCGGCATGCAACTGGGGTGGGATGGTGGTGGTGGTGGTGGTGGTGTCGTGGTTTGGCCATGGCCGTTCTTCGTTATGGCCAAAGTCCCGAACGGCCGAACAGCGCCAATTCCTGGAACAATCCGTGTGCCAGAACCCACGCTGACACGGCATTGCGTCTCTCACGCGATGGACAGGTGAGAGATCGGTCCCATCCCCCCATGGCGGAAAGAAGACTTCACATGAAATGTAGACAGTATATCGTGGCACTCCGACCCCATCCCCTTCTCCTCATAAAGCACACTGAGCTGCCTCCTACCCCGCGTCGCCAGCATGCCCCCCGCCAACCTTGTGCATCTGCCCAACGGCCAGAATCTCACCATCACGCCCGTCTTCGGCGGGCTCTTCTTCAAGTCCAGCGATCTCCTGCACGCCCATTCTCCGTTCCCGCCTGGATGGACGGTGGTGTTGAACTCCGAGGATGGCGTGGAGGCGGAGCTGCAGGAGCAACAGCACCGTGACGAGGGCGAGGAAAGCGGTCCGCCTCGCCATGTGCACCGATTTAGGAGGCCAACGCTCCATGGCGATCACCTGTACATCTCGTCCATATCGAATCCAAGCAGCAGCGAGTACAAGGCCGCTGCATCGCCGACTCGCCAGATTGCCATGATGCTGTGGGCGACGCTCTACTGGTACTTCCACCAGCCCGAGCCGATGCTGCAGCTGACCAACACGGCATGCAAGAACACGGCCGAAGCCGGCAGGCCAAAGGGAGAATGGAGGATCAACATCAACCGAGAGGGCATCTTCAAGGGCAAGGTCGTGCTACCGAAGCTGGAGCGCATGGGCTTGGTGGCGTCAGAAGATTCCACCGTGGGCTGCGCGCAGGAGAACTCGCCAGAAGGCTGGACCCGAATGTTCGTCAGCCGGACGACGTTCTGGCAACTCGACCCTCGAATCTACCTCTTCACCCTATCGCCCTTGTCCAGCTCGCCCTTTCCATCCGGCTCGCCCTACCCTTCGCGCCCCTCCTCCCCCATCCATGGCAACGAGCATCGTAGAGAACAGCCTACGGAGCAAGCTTCGCCCGGCCTATGGTCTCCTGCGGCACATGGGCCCTTTTATTCGAGCTCCCATCTCCCGACGTATTACCCGCCTCCACCGGCACAGTACGTCATCACCAACCATGTGCGCCACCCAGTGCGGCCCAAGCCACCACGCCAAGGCGAGGTTTTTTACACGCGGTACATTCCCAGCGTGGGACAGTACCTTTCCTTTCGGGTCGCATCTTGCTCCTCCAAGCCTTTGTGCCACCGCGGCCCCACGTCGACAGCCGTATCCACGCCCAATCGAAACAGTGCCGGACCGGCCTCTGAGTCCGCCACCACGTCCATGGGCTCTTTGACGGGTGGAATGTTGGATTCCGAATACCTGCACAAATGGATGAACGACGCTCGCGTGTCGCACTTTTGGGGCGAAGCAGGGCCCCAAGAACACCAGGAGCAGTTCCTTCGAAAGTGCCTGCAGTCCAAGAACTCCTTTCCTGTTATTGGATGCTGGGACGGCAAGCCGTTTGGATACTTTGAACTCTACTGGGTCAAGGAGGACAATCTGGGAAAGTATCTGCCCATCGTTGGCGACTACGACCGAGCTTTCCACTGCCTCATTGGCGAGCAAGAATTTCGGGGCGCACACCGAGTCAAGATCTGGCTCAGCGCATTGGTGCATTACTGTTGGCTGGCGGACAACCGAACTGAACGGGTGCTGCTGGAGCCCAGGGTTGACAATGAGAGGTAAGTCAGGCCTGTCCAAGGCCACGGGAATGCAGTTCTGACCGCCTACAGGTTCGCACACTACCTCCAAGAGGCAGGCTTCTACAAGGAGCGCGAGGTCAGTCTCCCTCACAAGCAGAGTAATCTCTTCCAAATCAACAGGGATGTTTGGAGGGGGCCAGTATTGTGAGAGGATGTTGGCTTTGATTGATGGCCATGGTAGTTCATTGAAGATGACGATGAGCCGGATGTGTCGAATTGTAGGGGAAACGGCGTGTACAAGGACGATGAAAGTACCTATGTACATACTACCTAACATGGTACTTATGTTCGTGAATACCACATACAATCACATAGTAGTAGCGCGCCGGAGGGGTGGGTACGCACTACCAAAAAAGTTTCGGGACTCCACCCCACCCCACCCACGTCACAGGCCGTTTCATGCGATTGCGAAGATTTTCCTGTCCAGTTCACAGCCCAGGCTCAACAGGACCCGACAAGCAATTCAGCAGAGCGGCGTCCTTGGAAGGAATCACAGTTGCCACTGGAAACAGACAACCATCACCCCATCATCATCTTCGCCTCCGCCACCATGTCCAACCACACGGCCATCTCTCCTCTCGACATCCAATCGCAAATCGCCGCCACCAAGGCCCAAAATGGCGCCACCATCTTCGACCACTATCAGACGTCGCTCACAGGCCGGTACTGCAGCGCCGAGATGTCGCAGCTCTTCTCGCAGCGCTCGCGTCACTCGACCTGGCGCAAACTATGGCTCTTCCTGGCTGAATCGGAGAAGGAGCTCGGCATTGAGAACATTAGCGACGAGGCAATTGAGCAGATGAGGAGCCATCTCATGGTTACGGACAGCGACTTTGAGGTTGCGCGGATTGAGGAGAAGAGGAGGAGGCACGATGTCATGGCGCATGTGCATGCATTTGGTGAGGTTGCGCCCAAGGCAGCGGGCATCATTCACTATGGGGTTGGTTTGCTTTCTTCTCTTGTAGTATCCATGTCGAACAAATTACTTACCTTGCATAGGCGACCTCATGCTACGTAACCGACAACGCTGAGCTCATCCTCATGCGCGATGCCCTCGACTTGCTCCTTCCCAAACTTGCCAAAGTCATCTCCAACCTCGCCCACTTTGCCCAGAAATACAAGTCCCTCCCCACACTCGCCTACACGCATCTGCAACCCGCCCAGCTCATCACCGTCGGCAAGCGTGCCGCCCAATGGGCCCAAGATCTGCTCTTCGACCTCGAATCGCTCGAACACGTACGCGCAGGCCTACAGTTCCGCGGCGCCCAGGGCACCACCGGCACACAAGCCAGTTTCCTCGAAATCTTCAACGGCGACAGCCAAAAATGCGACCAACTCAACGAGCTGCTCTGCCAAAAAGCCGGCTTCCCCAGCTGCTACCCTGTTTCGACACAAACGTACACCCGCAAAGTCGACCTCATCATCAGCAACGCCATCGCCGGGCTCGGCGCCTCAGCCCAGAAAATCACAGGAGACATCCGCCACCTCGCCGCATGGAAAGAACTGGAGGAGCCGTTTGAAAAGGACCAAATCGGCAGTTCAGCCATGGCCTACAAACGCAACCCCATGCGCAGCGAACGCATCTACTCGCTCTCGCGCGAACTCCTCTCCAAGCCCGCGAGCTTCGCCAACACGCTCAGCGACCAGTGGATGGAGCGCACGCTCGACGATTCGGCCATCCGCCGCATCGACATTCCCGAAATGTTCCTCCTCGCCGACGCCATCCTCCTCTCGCTCGACAACGTCACGGCAGGTCTGGTCGTGTACCCGAAGCGCATAGACGCGCGCGTGCAAGAAGAACTCCCCTTCATGATCACCGAAAGCATCATCATGCGGCTCGTCGCAAAAGGCGAGTCCCGCCAGGAGGCGCACGAGCAGATTCGCGTGCTGAGCCACGAGGCGGGCGCGCAGGTCAAGAACGAAGGCAAGCCCAACGACCTCGTCGAGCGCATCCGCCAAACCCCGTTTTTCAAACCCATTTACCCAGACCTCGAGCAGATGCTCGATGCGCGCTTGTACACGGGGCGCAGCGCGCAGATTGTGGACCAGTTTGCCAAGGTGCTCGAGACGAGGCTCGCGCCGTACCAGGCGTATATTGACAAGGCGGGCGTGGCCGAGTTGAACGTGTAGACGAAGCGAGGACGAAGGGAAAAGGAATTAAATAGCATGTTGATCGAGTCACGACAACGCAACGTTTCCTTGCATACCTACTAGAGAACGCCATACCATGCCACGCCATGCCTATATCCATAATATCAACAATAGATTCCACGCCCATAAACTCACCCCCACCCCCTCCTGCGCCGCGCCAAATGCCCGATTTAGAAAAAAAACTATCGAAAAAAAGGTGGTATAAAACAACCGCAGAATAACCCGTTGCAGAAAGGCAATAAAAAAGAACTCCGTCAATCACTCAAACAAGCATAGTATCCCACCATGAGATTCGTAGCCGCCGCACCACCCGCCCTCTCCCATCTTACCACGGGCGTCCCCTCCGTCTCGGCAGCCCAGACGACGCGACGCCCACAGCCACAGCCACAGCCACGCTCCCTCCGCGCTGGGGCGCGGAGATTCCCTGCTTCTTTTTCAGCGCAGCAGCACCGGCGTGCGAGCCAGACCTGTGCGTATTCTCCTTTCCATCGGCGACGCCTGGTAGCATCATTGTTGTCGCGGTAGGCGGTGCAGATGGCGGAAGTACAACTTTTTTCGGGGCGGCTAGTCTGCTCTTGCGGGAGGACGAGGACGAGGAGGAGGAAGGGGGGATGGCGCCTGTAGCGGTGACGTCGAGGGCGTGGAGCTTGGCTTCGGGCGCGGTGGAGGTGATGGGTGTTTTTTTGGTTCGGGGTGCTTTAGGGCGGGGTGGGGCTGCTGCTGCCGTTGCAGAGAGAGTTTGTTCTTTTGCATCTTGGATGGGTTCAGATAAGAGCGGGGTAGAGTTTCGTAGGCCTTTTCCGGGCGTCCCGTTTATCGTTTTCACGCGACGAGTCTTGGGTGTGGAGGACTTGGACATCTTGCTCTTGGTTCTTGGAGTGGGTACTGCCTCCATGCTTAGTTCGTCTGGTGTAGCCAGGCTCTCTGCCTCGGCCACTGTCTCGGGGTTCTCCTGGTAGTATGCCAATGTTTCGTCCCACCGCACATTCTTTCCTACTACGGGCTCCTTTGCTGCGTCGTTGATAGGGGGTAGGCTGGCAGCGTCAACGGCGAGCTTGAACAGCCGGACGGTGACACAGAATGCGCCTTGTTTGTTCTTGCGGGTATTGGCTCTGGTCAGCGTCGAAAGTTCCTGTGCGTCTGACTTCTTGAGGACGACCAAGTCGGCGCCGTCGGTGCGCCGAATGTTTATTCTTGAAGTTTGCGGTTGGGATGTGATGGGTGCCGAGGCAGATGCCAGAGCAGGGAGGCGGGATCTTTTGGTCCGTGATGAGCGTCTGGTGGAGCCAGGCAGTGTCTTTTCCTCCAATGTACCTTCTTCATCCACTGGATTTGGTGTAGGAGATATCTTGGCATCAATGGGCAGGCTGAGCGTGGTTGTCTGAGATAGATCCATCATAAGCTCGCCGTCGTACTTGGAAGGCGAATTGGGGTCCTTATCCTCGAGTACTTTCCGAGGCGATGCGAGGGCGTTGCGAATGACATCCGAGTCACGGCGATTCTGAAGTGATTCTCGTCGATGCGTGGCGGCCTTCTCAGCTTTGCTTGCTGCGGCGCGAGTAAGGAAGTCTTTGAGGATAGCCGTGTCGTCGTCGATGGCGACTGTCATGGTGAAATCGTCTGGGCCAGACTCGGTGCGTGGTGGGGGAGGAGGAGACTGTAATCTTCGTTGTATTGGGCCGGCTGGTGCAGATGTTGCAGGTGTGCAGGAGAGCGTCAGACCATCTGTGATATCGTCGGTTCGAGGCTCCACAGGATCGCGATACGACGATTCTAGTGACAATTGCGGCAGAACATCATCGTAAACGTCGCTCGGGGGAGGCTGTTCCTTATCACTGTCCTCAACCTCTGGTGTTTGAGTGCAGTCTCCGCCAAACTCTGGGCCTGCTATCCGCGTATCCAAAATAGGCTCCGGAGTGCGTACTTGGTGATGGTCCTCTATTAGTGGCGAGCGTTCGTCGCACTGTCGTTGTATGTCTAGCTGCAACGATGCCTCTGTAAATTCCTCCTCGTCGCCTTCAACAGACGCTGCCTCTCCCAAAGAACATGGCGATCCGGCATCAAGTGGCCCGTCGTCTATGTGCGGTGTCGCTGCTACCGGTGTGTCAACGTCAATCTCAACACTTTCGACAATGGCATCGAGTGCTACAGAACTCTCCGTGGATTCATCTTCAATCAGTTCGCTCTCCACCATGCTCTCGTGGTCTGGCGGGTCAGAGACGGGCTTTTTCCCTGCAAGAGGTGTTAGCACATGGCCTGAAGCCGCTCCTGGCGGGGAACGCACTGGGGAGCACGCTCTTCCGGTGATCCCAGCGCGTCGCCTTGAACGCGCGCTGTGTGCCATTGCGCACAGCGACCGTCTTGTCCATGGCGCACGGACTCAGCTGCTGTCGCCTCTTGACCGCGCGGGCGGGCGTGTTCTGTTCCCCCGGCTCCGGCTCGTCGTTGTGCATGGGCGGGGGGAGATGGGCATGCGGCCTAAGGCTATGCCGCCGCCAGATGGTCTTCTCCTTGCCCTGGGCAGCCTTGGTGACGTGCGGCCTGCGCTCCCAGCCGCGGGGAATCTTGGAAACGGGCAGGGCGCGGGGATCGAATGCGACGGCGTCGCGTGGGTCCCATGTTTGGGTGAAGGCGGCGCTGGGCGGCGATGGGTGCCTGGTGCTGCGTGGGGAGGGCACCATGGCGGCGGCGGAATAATGCGGTGGCTAACGATGAGGGCGTCCCACGTTCAATCGCCCGGTGCGCCCGTGATGCCCCGCGTGTATGTGTGCGGCGGCGACGGCGCGTGGTGTTCTCGTTGCCCGGGCGGTGCCATGGCCAAAACAACGGCGAGCGCACGCTAGCAGGGGTTGCGCTGGGCGGGCTGGAAACTTTTGGCTGACCCGCCAGCACGCCCGCCTGTCGCCCTCTCGCTATCGCACCACTACCACCAACCTCACCCTCACCACCACTTGCCGCTTCCCGCAGCCTCGCTTCCCAGTGCCCCTATCCACGTCTCCGTCACGCCCCGTTCCTCCGCCTCCTCGCCATGGTCCCCAAGCCCCAGGGCGCCACCGTCGGATCCGTCACGCACCGGCCGCTGCCGCCGCTGCCGAAACTGCGCGTCCGCCGACCGAACAAGCCCGAGGCCAATCCATGTCTGGGCGCCATGTCATCCGTTCTGGGTATGTGAACGGCCCGGGTAGCAAGTAGTGGCGGGCCGACGGAGCAAGTAGTGAATGGCCTCGATGGTCACGTGGCTGACGACACAACGGCAGGATGTTGGGCCTCGACGGGCTACAGCCTGGCGGGCTGTGCGCAGCTCGAGCAGAAACTGCGGCTATGCATGGACAAGCCGGTGCGTCGAACAGGCCATGGTGTGCAATCCTCCCGACTGACGGTCGCAGCGCGAACCCAACCAAAGAAAGAACAACATCAACTACCACTTGTCGAGGATGTACCCCAAGATCGTGGGGCCCCACAAACGCGACTAGGAGCGCTCGCCCACGGTGCGATATGATACCCTGCAGTTCTACCCAGTACGAGACCACGAGCATGGGCGGCGTTCCTCGACAAGCCCTTCCTGTACATTACAATTTTAGAAATACGCGAATGCTTGCATGTCCTGGCCTGTGACAGAGCACGAATAACATGCCGCTTGGTAGAGACTCTTTGTGTCCTCTGATTCCACCGCCAGCCAGCAAAGACAGACGGCAGATGCTAGGGAATGCCGCAACAATACGCCGCCATGATGACGCTTCCGCGGACCGAAGGGGCTTACGCATTCGGCTATATTTACCACCTGTGCAAAACGCCACATGCGCCCAACCCTCCCCACGTTACACGCTGCCTGTCCCAATCGCCTCGTCTTGGTGTGGCCGGGTTCTCAGCCTCCTGACCGGTCAATGGCTCTGCTTCAGGGAGGTTGCAGTGCATGGCAGCCTGCTGCACGTTTAATTCGCTTATCAGGGGCAGAATTTGGCCGCAGTCTGCTCCACATCCTCCCCTGCATGACCTTGGCTCACCCGCAGCATCGCAAGATGCAACCCAACGGCTTCGAGTGCGATTGGACCCTTGGGTCCCTCGAGCGGATCGTCGCCAGGGAGCGTTAAGCGTAGGTAGTACCTACCATGTACACGATTCCTTCTACGCCGGGGAGCTCCAGTGGCTCAGCCGCGCCGGATGCGACCTCTCAAAGTACCGCATTGCGTAGCCATCTTTGTCGCCTCTCGAGCCTTTTGTTCAACATCGTACTGTACTCGTCGCGCTGTCGAAAGTTCTGGGTTCCCGAGCTTCTGCCACCTGTGTATTCCTTCTGCCGTCCCATGCGACAAACAACATGTCGACACTCCGTATGTGCGCCCTGTTGGCACCGGTTTTTGTTTCCACATCAGCCTTCCAGTGGTCATTGCCGGAACCGACCACACGCGGTCCTGCAGTCGATGGCTGGAGTCCAGCTCCCACGGCCGCGCCCAAACTACCCGGCCAGGAACTATTTCGACGTCAACCTAGCTCCAACGACAATACTTGTGCCTTCATTTCTGGTCTGTCCCAATCCTCAATAACATGCCAAGAGCCCTCCATCTGCGCAACCAACACATATCTCGGCATACATGGCTGCTGCCATCCTGCGTCATTGTCCTCCTGCAACATGCCCACGACATGCATTCCCTCGACGGCCATGTCCGCCTCTTGCACAGACAGCGTCTGTTCCTCCGACACGGCAATCGCCAAATGCACCGCTGCCCGTCTCAACGAGTGCTACCAGTACCTGATCCAATACAGCGACACCGTCATGACGCAGCACGGCTGCACATCCTCGGCCTTCACCCTCACTCTACAAAGAAGCTGGGGCCCTCTCAAATCAAGCTCAAGAGACGCCGGAACAACCGCAACCACAACCCAAGATCCTACGCAACCGCCTACCCTCCTCTCACAGCCCCCTCCTACCACCACAGCCCAACCCAACCTCGGCATAATCGTTGGCTGCACAATCGGCGGCTGCACCTTCTTCAGTATCCTCGCGCTCATCGCCTTCCTCATACACAGGCGCCGCAGACTCGCAAAAGACGCCTATGGTTCAGCCAAGCCGCCGCACCACACCCATCCCACAACGCCATACAACGCCTTAAGCTCGCCGACCGGTTGGAGCGAAGCAGATAGCAAGCAATGGCAGCAGCAGAGTCCCCTCTGCATGAACCCGCACGATGAGCCTGTCATGTATCCCGGTATGGACAGGGAGAGGGCAGGCGTCGTCGAAGTCGATGGCACGCAGAGTCCTGTAGAAGCGCCTGCGTGGGATTTGGATGGGCGGTGAGCCCTTTTTTTTTTCTTTCTCTTACCTTTTCTTACGTGTTATTTTAAGCAGGAGTGTGTTTTGTGTAGAATGGGAGGACGCGGGTCATTTGGGAGTTTTGTTGAGCACCTGACAATATGGTGTGATTTCTGCTGTAACATAAAGCTACTTCGGTGCAACCTCTCCCGGTATTCCACAGTGTATTTCTAAGGTGCTGAACCAGTAGTTCATGAGATCTGAATATCAAATGTACTGTCAAGTTAGATACGCCATGTACCGTGCGTAGTACGATCCGACTTAAATCTTGTCCTGCCCCTCGCTTTCTTCGATTGCTTTCCACTGCTCTGTGTATGCCGCTAACTGTCTCATCTTCTCCTTTACAAAGGCGTCCAGCCCGGGATGCTCAGAAGGGGCAAGCTCCCTAACTTCCGGGTAGGCATCGCAGATGGCTCTGAGGGCTGGATTGTCGACTGGCGTGAAACAATCATATATCAATTCATGGAACCAGAATTTGCCAGTGCGTAGCGTCTTTCGCATCAATGCGGAAAGCCTTTCCTCTTCGTGCTGAGCCTTTGCTCTTTTGCTCTCCTCGTGTTCCAGTTCCTGGAGGAAAAGGTCAAGACACACCTGATAGCGGTCAAATTGGGGGCCAAAGGGCTCCTCCCATTCAATCGGCTTCTGTATCAGGAGCCACCGCGGCGGGGAGACGAATAGCTGGTATGGTGCGGCATACGTCCACTCCCAGTCTAACACGGCAACTATCTTGAGCTCGGTCGAGTTGTTCACGATCATGTTTCCGTAGCGGAAGTCGTCGCAGATGAGTCGAAACTCTGTCCGATCATACTCCTCCGCGATGAAACGTGGAAGAATGGCATCGAAGTGACGACGGAATTTGTACTTGGCCCGAGCATCGTCTTCATCGTTGACGGAGTTGGGTTGTTGAAGTAAATGCTCCATGTCTTGTTCCGCGACGTGGACGAAATATTCTGTCGCCGACGGGAAAGTCGATGAGCGATCGCCTGGTCTAAAAGTGAGTGAGTGTACAACAGTAAATAGCATCATGCTACGGAAAGCTTTACCTCCCACTTTTACGCCACTGTGCGCCTCGATCTCCTGCATTTTTAGGGTTAGTGGACAGAGGTCTGCCTGGATGCTTTGATCGTCTCCAATTGATAGAGATCCGGAAACCGGGAACTTCAGGTCCGATAGCTCCAGGTAAAAGCCTGCTATCTGACGATACACCTTACGAAGGTCTTCTTCATCAATGTCCGTTCGAAGTACCCTGTCCGTATCGGATGTGCGCCACAGGTGACCAAGGGACTCGCCGTGAACATAATCCATTACGATGAAAGGCCCCAATCCCAACGAGTTCTGCTCGGATAGGCCCCAGGCATGGACCTTGGGAACTGGGATGGTAGTCCTTTGAGCTATCATTGTCATTGCCGCGATCTCTCGACGGAGCTTCGCATCCCCGTCCATCACCATGCCAGGCACCGCAAACCTTACCAGCCATTCGGTAGTGTCCTCGAAGAGGATCCGGCAGCCCCAGTTAAAGGAACCACAACAGACCCCGACCAGTTCGCACGCACGACCATCTCGAAAAGTCGAAACCCAATCAGCTATGTGGGCTCTCTGCTCATGGTATCTGAGGAACCAGTTGTCGGCCACACTCTGATGTGCATGTTCTGCTATGTCGTCCCATTCCATGATTATGGTGGTTCAAAGACGAGTGAGAGTACGACGCTTCATTCGATAAGACCAGTATACATGAGCAGAGATCCCGAGTGCGAAGCGGAAAGCAATAGAAAGCGAAGGGGGCTGACAGGTGTCGGGACCATTGGAGTTACATCACGGGTATTGCAGTGGTTATAAGAGCATGATTCCATTGGCGCTAGCCCAAATAAGTTAAACACAGTTAACTAGCCCCACACTGTGCCACTTTCACCCTCCACCCACATGGCATGGAGCTCTGTGACACTTGTCAGAATCTGATCCTACCATGTCAAGTCAAGCAAGGTTGTCACTAACACTTTCCGCGTCTCTTTCTTGAAGATTCGCCCATCTTTTTCATCAAGTCTCTGTTTTCTGGCCGACTGAGATTTGAAGCTAAGCCAGCTAAGTCCTGGCGTTGCTGGTTAGACTGCATGGCTCCCGCTGTTCCGCTGTTGGAGCCGCCAGTTGTACGGCTTGCACTGGTATTGGCTTGGGCTGTACTTGAATTGGTGGTACTGGTATTCCGACTGGACATCTTATTATTGTGGAGAGGAAAGTTGAAAAGGTGCTGCTCGATAGTGCTAGTAGAAATGAAGGTGTGCTAGAGTTTATATCGTTCCAAGTCGTACAGCAATCTTGTAAGGACCTTCCCTCTTCACCGGTCTCCCATCGGCCCGTCTTGTCAGATGACGAATACCTCCCCAGCTATGAGCATGGGTATAGAACCAAACTTATCTGCTTATGATAGACAACCGTCTAGCCATCCAGTCAGCATCAGACATGAGGCGCTCAGGTGTTGGACCAACACGAAAGACCCCGCACGTTGTTGTAATTGGTGAACCATGCGCGATTATCTTGAGGTAGACTCATGGTGTGTGTGTGTGTATAATGCTTCGCTAGTAAACGATGATGTTATCACATTCTGCGCCTGGACCTTCACTGGAAGAGTACTGTTAAAAGATGACCCAGTAGTATGTGCATAGCGATTTAGCCTGCTAGATGGTTTACTAATACATTGTTGCAAGGTTGTAATAGATCGCCGCTACCGCCGCCGCCGCCACCTCCTGCTCGAGGTCTACTCAAACACCCAAGACCAGTAGTATTGGGTGATGCTCGGAGTATGATGTTTGGGATCAGTCTTAAATATATTGAGAACGGACGGGTTATCTGTCTACGAGCGTATACACATCATTCATAATTGGTACATCATTATGGACCTGATAAATACGTGGCTTGGACAGCTGAAATAGGTACAGCGTGCTATAGCTGTTGATGATTAAACAATTGCTAAATCAGTTACATAATGCTTCCAAATAACTTATGAGCAAGACGGAGTGACAGGGTAGCAATATTACTGGCCTCAAAGCCACTGCATTCGAAAAGCTTGGAGAATTACCATAGTCAGAACTACAGCACGCATGAGACCCTGAGCGGAAAAATTGCCTCATATTGAACTGAATAAGAAGAAGTAGCCAAAGCTGATTGAATACTTCCACCTATGCCAGTGCTCCCATGGGGTCCCACAACTCCAGCATCTTTGGCTTCTGCTGCAACACCTTCCTCACCGTCGCGCTCACCACGCTAGGGTCTACAACGGCTTGGTAAACAAACTCGTCGAACCACGTGTCGCTCATAACAAAGTAACCCTTGTCTCCCCGCTTGTCGCTCCAGCTATTCTCAATCCTCCAGCGTACAGGCTGGCCGTCAAGAACATGCACGGCCGTCAGCACCATGGCATGCGTCATTTGGCTCTCACCCGTCATCAGGCGCTCGGCCTTGCTCAACCCGAGCTTGATGTTGAAGCCAAGCTCATAATCGAAGAGGTCGGGGTCCATGACACCTCGAGACATGTCGGAGTACTTGCCTACGTCGGAGCCGAAGAAGACAGGGATACCGCGCTTGAGCATGGCAATGCAGGCGTCCTTCATGACGTTAATGTCCACGTTCACGTAGGTCACTGGGCGTCCGTTCCAGACATTTCCCAGGCGCTTGACGCTGAGGAGACGGTTGTACGCATTGCGCGGGTCGTTCACGAGCGAAAAGAGACGGTGTACGTCTGTGCCTGCAAGGGCGCGCATAGTACGATTGTCGGATAATTCCTCGGCGAACGAGGTAGGACTGGTGCGCACGGTGCATAGGACGCCGTCTTTGTCGTAGTACTCCCAGGTAAAAGCCTTGTCTGGTGCTGGAGGGGGCCCGAGCATCAGGGTCAGTATGAGGTGAATTTCTCGAAGCATCTTTTCCTTTTCACTTGCAATGGTTGCCTTGACGCACTCGGGAGATAGTTGGCTGGTGGCAATAGAGCGTAGGCGGATGGCATCTTCGCGGAGCTTGGTGGTGATGAGACGATCCATCGTCGAAGAGTTGGTGGCGTTGTATGAATCTGGGTAGAGGGATTGTGGCACGAGACCATAGCGTTGTACCAAGTTGGCTACCATGTCCCATTGCCCACCGTCGCCGACTGGACTCGCCAGCAGTGTCTGTACAAGTCGGCTGCCAATTTCTTCCTCTTTTGTATCAAGTATGCTTTCGAGGAAGTAGTTTGCTTTCTCAAGTTTGTCCCAATAGAACAGGTAGGATTGCGACAGTTGGAATTCAGAGAGCTTGTACTTTTTCATGATGGCGATGCGGAATACATTGGTAGAGGCAAACAACCAGCACCGCCCTGAGGAGGCCTGGTTGGTGACGGGCGAGCCCTCGAGGGGAATCTTGATGTTGAAGTTCTGGGTGTCAGCAATGAAAGCTGATCGGGAGCCAAGAACGGCGTCGGCCGGGTTGGATGAGAGGGCTGCGAGGGCAAGGCGGTTCTAGTGAGGCGATCAATACTGAACGGCGCGTGTTCCGAGATGCCGCACCTTTGGGTCTTCCATAAGCTCCTTTTCCCAATCCTGAACTGCAGCAGTCGATATATCATGCTGGTGCTTTACATGAGGAGAGTACTTTGGTGCTTAGTAGACCATTAGTGTTCGTTTCCTAGCCTATGACGCTCGGAAGACATACGGGCTTCCCCACCAACGACCACGAAGCCATCCTTCTCATTGAGTGTCCGCTCATTCTTCACGTGAAGAGCTTGAAGCCGCTCGAGAAGCTTCTCGTTGACGGCTGCGTCGGAAGGCCTAGACTGGTTGGCACCCATGGTAGTGTCGTGATGTCCTGTGAGCTTAGAGGGGAAGGCAGCGAACGTGCGCGTGGACCTGGGGTAGCTAGGTGTTGCGGTGTTGTGCTTACTGCCCTGCCCATCATGGTGTCGCACCTTATCGGGCTTATCTTATCGCCGGTCCCGTGGTATCCGGTGGTCACGCGCTAGTGGGGAGGTAAGGTTACTGACTAAGCAGTGTTTTGAGCCATTGTCCACTCTACTCACGCCGGAGCAAGGAATGCGCTCTACCGACTCCAGAATTTCTCCTGACCTGTGACATATCCATCCCAAGCTTGCTGGCCAGGAATGGTACCTAGTTAGTACCTACTACCTATATACTATATAGGTACTATGTAGGTATTGTACAGACATCAACGCGGGGCTGTGCTCGAGTCACGACAGCCGCGTTTCAGCCTCATCTCGGCCCCACTCCCACACTGGACCCCGCTTGTCTACTGTGCAGAGGAGATTGCCCTGCCTGGCAACGAAAATTTGTATTTGGCATGGCATCGTTTGGCATCGGCATGAGGCATTCCTGCTGGATGACATCACCTCCAGCAACTGTTTCCAGGCACATCCCACCACCAGTCCTATCGAGGCAGCGACTGGCCTTTACCTGCCTACCCGACAGGAAATGAGGATGCACAGGGCCATGTACAAAGTCCCTACCCGCGTTTCACGGTTCACCCACCCATGCTTACGAGGCGTCTTCCCCTGACTGCCACATCCCAGCCACACGTCGATCTTCAAATGAAAACATTGCAGAAGAAGGGTTGACTTACACTGTGCCTCTACAATGTACACATTCAGCACCAGAACCCAACCCGCACCGCATCCCACCATGGCACAACAACCTGGCCCTTGGAAAAAACGAATCCTCGTGCCGTTTTGGATCGTGCGGATAATCTTGATGGTTTTTATCATCATCATATATGCGTTGACGTTGCGATACATTGATGAGTACAAGGACATGGTCAAGCCTGCTGTGGCGTAGGTTCAAAGGTCGCATGGCCAAATGTCTAGTGTCGGCTAACAGTCTACAGATCGGTCATCGTCTTCCTGCTCTTCATCTTCATCGTCCTGTTGATCGACATTCTTGCCATTATCCTCTTCCTACGCGATGCGCTCAAGCCAGGAACCTTCCTCATCATGAACTGTTTCCAGACGACCTTCTGGGCCGTCATACTACTCATGAACTTTGTAGCCGTGGGGAGAGGTGCAAATGCAGCAGGAATCGCCTTCAGCATTTTCGTCTTGTACGCTCATTCATTGGCGATGGTGCTGAATTGGTCGCTGACGGCTGACAACGTTACAGTCTCACCTTTGTCGGCCTCCTCGTCTACTCGATCGTCGGCTATCAACGCGCAAAAAAGGCTGTCCAGCGAGGACAGTACGTCCCAGCGCACAATCCTGCGGTTCCTGTACCTGGTTCGACCGACCACAACGCGCCGCCATACCAGCAGAGCACTGCATATGCCTCGCCCGCGGGCGGAGCCACCGAGCTCGAGAGCCATTACCTACCTTCATACCACTCAAGTGCTGCTGGAGACTACCACCAGCAATCCGTAAAGGCCGCTCATGTTGTATAATCTGCGCCAGGACATTCCTCAAACGAACATGTTGCAAACCTATACCAAGGTCACTAGGAACAGCACAAATGCCGTAAAACCACCATGTCCCTGTGCTGCCACCGTTCGGCGTTCCCACGGGAATAGTCACAAAGCAGGCCAGGTCATCATCCCGGATGACATTCACATGACACGAGACACGAGGCAGAGACATCAACGACCTAGCAGGACAGCGAACGTCTTTCGGGTAAAACTCTGTTATATGGTATGATATGTGCTGTGTGGCTTACGTTTGATTATGATTAAAAAGGGAGCCACACAGGATGTGGGCCGCTGTGGACGGTGCGAGAAGAATAATCTCGGAGGCAGATGCAGTACATAGATAGTTGAAACTCGCATACCAAAATACACCAAAATCTATCAGCAGTACATTGAATCAAAGCAGTAGCACTCGGCATATGAGACTACTTCGTCAATCCCGCCGAAAGCTTGCCTAGGTACCGGTACTTTCTACCTACAACCCACACCCGTCTCTCACTAAACAAGGTAGGCTGGAAATCCCGCACGCGCACAGGCCTCGAGATTTGCAGCCTTTTTCGTGTTGGTACTTTGAAACACCACTAACAGTACATAGGTCAGCATGAACAATGAATTGGCCATACCTACCTAGTTCCCAATGACATGCCCGGACTGGCCGACGCTACCACAGTAGTACTCGGGTACATGCATGTCTAGGTACCTACTTGTAAAATTCTATATTTAGAGTAGAGTCCATCTGAGCACCAGCTTCGACGGCAGTGTGAGCATGGGTCAAATCGCACAAGTTACCTAGTAGGAAACCAATACATACACCCCTTCCCACTCTACGATAGGAGGTGTAGGCGCCACTCGTCGCCAGGATGCGTTCCTATCTACTGCTGGTTGCTGCGGCGCTTCCGCTCACGCTGGGAGTTCGCATCGTGCAGTCCAACGACGATGGCTGGAGCGAGATGAACGTCCGGACGTTCTTCGATGTCCTGACAGCCGCGGGCCATGAGGTCGTCGTGTCCGCTCCCGCGGAGAATGCGTCGGGCAAGGGCAGGTAGCACGCATGCACTTTGGCCTCGAGGCGTTGGGATTTCTAACAAGCAGAGCAGGTTCTCGTGATAAGCCTCCGGACACAGTCGGCTCTCACGGCTGCGGGCATGCATCTTGCCCTGCTGGAGCGCCAGCCATCGGCTTCAACGCCAGCGACCCACGCCTCAACTATGTCCACAGCTTCCCCGTGACGGCAATCAAGCAAGGCATCGAGGTCACTGGCCCTCAGCTTTGGAACGGCACGAAACCCGAGCTCGCACTCACTGGCCCCAATGTCGGCAGCAACGTGGATTTCCAGCTCCCTTTCTCCGGCACCGTGGGTGCTGCTACCTATGCTGCCCACACGGCCGACATTCCCGCCATTGCTTTCTCCGGCGCAACGGGCAATCCGACTGCGTGGAACGAGACCACGCCTCATTACAGCGAGGTATACGCCCATCTCGCCCTCAACGTCACCACTACCATCATCAACTCTGGAACGCCGTATCTGCCCAAAAACACCTTCTTGAACGTCAACTTTGGCACCGTCTCGCTGGACAAATGCAGAAACGCTAGCGATTTCCAGTTCATCTTCACCCGCATCCACGCCGGCCTGAAGTTCTTCCGTGATGCGCAATGGTGTGATAGCAGGCGTCTACCGAGGGAGGCGCATGTCCTGCGGATGAATAACCACTGCTACGTCACCATCAGCCCCGGTGATGCGAGTGACAAAACCACCGTCAATGATGCGTCTGTGCAAACGCAAATCATCGACAAGTTGAAGCCTATTTTGTCGTGCTTGTAAGAAGCGGGTGTAGAGCCGTGGCAGGCAATAGACGGAGCGTGAGGGAAGGAGGGAATTGACCACAGAGCACACATACTATCAACGGGTCGTCAAGTAGAAAATGCACGCTAATATCGGAGCCATTGGAAGTTTTCGTGTGCAAGCACCAAATTGTGTCCTTCACCCCACACCTCTCCTTCGTTGGCAAAGCGTAGAGACCCAATCTGTATCAGGGGAAAGAGCCGGTCACAGTGATTTGCATTGAATGCGTGAAACGCTTTCGAGGTGGCGTTGAGCGTGCTGCACATTGTGTCATGTAGTTTGGCCGCCTCTTCCCAGTTGACAGGCACACGACGCGACGAGTCGACCGGGTTATGGGCGCCCGGTACGGGTACGATGACTGTGGTTGGCGTACTAAAGTTGAGTGTCATCATCTCCGTGTAGATGACGCTGAAGCAAGGATCGCCGTGAGCTAAAAGGTTGGCTAACGTCTTGAGAAGAATGGCAATGTAGTCGAAGAGCTGCGCGGCAAAACTTTGAGGGGAGTCTTCCAGTAAATGAGCCAGCTCATTTTCATGAGGCACCCAGGATGCTCGCAAGCCTTCGCGGAAGGGTTCCCGCGTACGCAGATCGACGTTGATGAAGAGATGGTTGATGGTTGGCGATAAGGCTGGAAATCGTAGCCATTTTACAGAGAAAAAGGGTCGGCCGTGAGAGAAGACGATATTGAGCTCGTATTGCAGTTGTTTGGCTGCCACCATGTGTTGTACTGCTTGCTTGAACTCGTGACGAATCTGCCGACAGACGCGGATTAGACCGCGGTAGCATCGTAACGGCAAATCACTTCGAACGTAGTGCTCCGACACGACCATGACCCCACGAAGCGACGGTTCCGGTTCTTGCCATAGTAGAAGGTCGTAGACATGATTCCGGATTTCCAAGGGAAGGTCCAGAAAGCCAGGCATTCCGGTTTAGGAGGCTCGCCCAATCAGAACAGATCGGAGGAACAGGAAGAGGGCGGTATAGGGGCTGCACGGCAGGCTTGGGGAGCTGCCGCCGAAGGTCGCGTCGGTCGCCCGAAGAGCCTCGAGCCTGGATAGAAAAGGAGCAACTAGGAAGAGACGACCAGAAAGACGAGAATCTGCATGGTGAAGGAGGTTGCGAGGCCGCAGGCGGAACGGAGGCAGTCCGTGCGCACCTCGATGCGCTTGTGCGCTTTAGGAAACAACGTCACGGCGACTTCAAGTTTCAGCATGAATTCACCCTGCGCTCTGCAATGAGCATTCGGAGCATGCCATCATTCTCTGGCTATTTGACCTGGCCAAAGGATCCCAAGGCAGTTTCTTATTTGTGGGTGTCAATAGTACGCTTCACTTGTGCTATAGTTAGCTATGGGCAGCCCTCGCTCATCCAAGACCACTTCTTCACGCAAGTGCACTATGCCGTCCTCTTCGAACTCGTCCGGCTTCTCATGCCATTTTGTTCGACCTCCAGATGTGTGCCGCCTCTGCTCTTCTCGATCGTTACACCGTCCGCCGCTACATTCAGGTAGTCTTTCGCATCATGCGCCAGGGCCGCGGGAGTAGACACATGAATCCCTTCCACCAGGACCTTCTCGTGGTCCGGAATGTTCCTATCCTTTTCGCCCGCAGGCTCCTGCTTTCTGGTGCCAATGGGTGGCTCAAAGCGACTACGTAGCGTCGCGATCATCTTGCCAAACCAGAACCAGTTGAGACCGTTGAGAATGAAATTAGAGGCTAGGTATGCACCCGCGAGCCACAAGGGGACCGTCTGGCCATTGGCGAATTTCAGAACCTCATCCTGGAAGGCTGCGTTTCCAGGTGCAGGAGGATGGCTCAGTTTAGCGAATTGCGGGTCGGAGAGGGAGACTGCGCCGGCGGCGTAGGCGTAATAGATGTCCACGAAGACCTTGATGGTTTGATATGTGCCCCAGACCAGACGGCAAGAGAAGAAGGTGAAGAGTAGCATGATGCCATTGATGAGCTGGAGGGTTGAGCCGGTCAGGTTGAGCTTATCACAGAACCAGTGGATGTTGAGGAAGGGCGAGGACAGCTCGTAGAGGATGAAGGGGCAGGCGTAGTGATTTACAAAAGGTCGCTGGCCGGGGTTAGTGATGCCACGGCTGCGTGTGCAAAGACAAGGCAAAGATAGGACTTACGAAGCCCAATGAGAAGACGCATAGAGCACAAATGGCGTGGAACAACATGCCAATACCGAAAATGTGCACATTCTGGACGGTAACGACCAGATCCCACAAGAAGTAGCCTCCCGAAAATGCTTGAATGAGCCCGGAAGCGCCCGTGTAGCCGTATACGCGCTCGGTGGCCGTCATATCACACAACTCGTCGTCTGCCCACAGGACCCATAGAGCCAGTGCGCAGATGAGTGTGCTCTGTACAAAAGAGACAACGTGTACGTCCCAGTTCAGCTTCGTTCGCGCGTTAAACGAAGGGTAAATTCGAGGGAAGAAGCAGTGGGAGAGGGCGGGGGCGAGGTGTCGGTTGATGACATGGTAGAGGGTGAAAGCGACCATGACCTCATGGAAGTGCAAGGGTAGGGTTTGCATGTGGAGGAAGTCGGCGACGGGCTGAACATAGGGCAGAAGCCAGTCGGGCCGCGGCAGTGGGAACGGGTCGTGCATGGTGGAGACACAGCGGTAGAGGCGGAGGCGGAGGCGAAGGTGGAGGTAGAGGTGGAGGCGGAGGAGGGGGTGGAGCAGAGGAGACGAGGCTTTATGGGATCAAGCCGCGGGAATGCAACGACGACGGCTGGTTTGACGTTCGTTGCCAAAGAGGAGCATGCGGTCAAGTGCACGGAAGATGGCGGCGAGCTGCTAGGCCGAGTTCGCTTAGTTGAGTTGGCGACATGGAGCTTCTCTATCAGCATGTACTATGTAGATATACCTACGAGAGTAGTACCTGCTATAACATGCTATAGTTGACACAGAACCCACGGGACCACATCATTCTACCGCCTTGGCTGAGACGTCGAGTTCTGCGTGGCGAGATGGCAGCGAAGGAGGGAAGTTCCGGTAAACCCAACCTGATCTCCCAACGGCCAGCTGACCACCAAGAAGGGGGATGCAAGCCCAGGTGCTAGGTATGCTGTCTACCTATGCTGTCTACGGATACACTTAGACTCGCAGAACCCATGGCCGAAACTTGTTTGTCCAACAGGCAATGTATGTGTGTATGTGCACGAGGCATAGATGGTGGTGGAGGGCGCCGAACGCGCGGGTCACGTGATGCCTTACAGGACGTCGCCGTCCCGTGATGCCGTGCAAGACGCTTGGGAACGGGAACACGAACGCAGGCGGTACTTCTGGTATCCGCCTTGCACCCTTCTTGCATCCTTCCAACGCTTCCAAGCTTCTCTTCTCCCTGCCGATGGATCATGCAAGGCCGCTCCGTCGGTTGTTCTGCATGTCCCGTTTTGGGATTAGCGCAGGCGCATGACCACCTACTACGTAGTTACTTAGTAAGACGGTCTACGATTGACTTCCTGCCCCCACCATGAGACCTGTACCGACGTCTCTGTCCTTTGCAGCCCGCCCATGGTGCCGACGAGCGTATACCCGACCCGCCTTTGCGCCCAAACCGACTCTTGATCTCAAACATATTCGGCTGAATCCCGGACTCTACGAACAAAACTGCATCGATCGCAACTACGCCGCACACAGCAAATCCTCGTGGCGCATCCTCGAGCTGCATGAGCAATGGCTGGCGCTCCAGCAAAGCAGTCGCAGCCTTCGCGAGCGCAACAATCAGCTGCAGGCCCAACTGGCCAAGGCTGCGACCAAGCCCAACGCATCCGCCGACGGCAACACGGCCATTCCGGACAAGGAGGCCGTTATCAGGAAAGCCAAGGAAGTCAAGGCCGAGTTGGGCGCAATCGAAGCCCGACAGACGCAGCTGCAGGATGAAATGGAAGGACTGGCGCAAGACCTGCCCAACCTCAGCAGCACACATACCCCCGTGGGCACCAAACCCGAGGTACTGGGCTATTTGAATCAAGGCCGCAAGCCTGCCAGCTCGGGCTCGCAAAAATCACATGTGGAGATTGGACAGCAGCTGGGGCTACTCGACTTCACGGGGTCGGCACAAACGTCGGGCTGGGGCTGGTACTTTCTCGTGGGCGACGGCGCGAGGCTGGAACACGCGCTGATCCAGTATGCGCTGCGTGTGGCAAGGAGCAGAGGGTGGAAGGACGTGGTGCCCCCTTCGCTTGTATACTCGCACATTGCCTCGGCATGCGGCTTCCAGCCAAGAGATCAACACGGCGAGCAGCAAGTGTACGCAATCGAGCAGTCGGAAAAGGACAGGGCAAAGCCTCCGTTGGCCCTTGCCGGTACCGCCGAAATCCCGCTGGCTGGGATGAAGGCGAACACGAGCCTGGAAGAGGCCGACCTACCGCTCAAGATGGTGGGTGTGAGCCGATGCTACCGCGCCGAAGCAGGAGCACGAGGGGCCGCCACAAAGGGTCTGTACCGAGTGCACGAGTTCACCAAGGTCGAAATGTTCGCCTGGACGTCCCCCGACCACAGTGACGAGGAGCACTTCAGCAGCCCCACGGCGTCGGCGTCGGAGGCCGTTTTCGACGAGATGCTCTCGATCCAACAGGAAATCCTGACAGGGCTCGGGCTGCACTGCCGCATGCTCGAGATGC
>Ga0182210_1000012_pt1 | contig 32315 bp, 48 predicted proteins | sample G5R1MG_19_FD_129670 | JGI IMG/M metagenome (GOLD analysis project Ga0182210, IMG submission 129670) | Switchgrass phyllosphere microbial communities from Michigan, USA - G5R1_MAIN_03OCT2016_LD1 MG | ecosystem: Host-associated > Plants > Phyllosphere > Phylloplane/Leaf | place: USA: Michigan... | reverse complement strand
CACTCGACCAGCAACGTCTCGCGCATCGTCAAGGGCTTGGAGGAGCGCGGCTTCATCCGGCGCATGCCCAATCGCGAACGAGCGATCGAGGTGCTGGAGCGCGTCACGGTGAAGCATGAGCTGACGCCCGACGAGGCGAAGGAGAAGCTGGCTGACTTCTCCACAATCGAACTGCGCCGCGAGCTGGTGCGCCGGCAGGAAGGGGCTGCGGCGTGAGGGCTCGGGTTGCAGACCTCGTCACCGTCGCGGCGAGAATGACCGGCATGCGGGAAGAGGCGCTATACGGCGCGATCCGCTGCCGCAGGTTTAGCGCCGTCCGCAGCGCCATCTACACGATCGCGCGAGAGCATCGTTACAGCTACCCGGCGATCGGCCGTGCTATGGCGGGTCGCGACCATTCCAGCATCATTGCGGTTTACCGAGGCCTTGACCGCTACTCCGTGATCTACCCACAGCTGCCCGCCTTTGTCGACGCCCTGCGCGAAAATGTCGTTAGCGCAGGCAGCTTCGTTAGTGACACGGGCTGGCAGCCCACGGTTTGCTTCGCTTTTGCCCCTTCGGACGAAGAGCATCGCTGGCACGAAGCCTGGCCGTTGGACGTGGCCGCATGAGGCCCCGCCACGCCCCCCAATCGCAGACCCGCACGCGCGAGGACCGCGCCACGGCTCTTTGCACCCGCCTCATCATGGCGACGCCCGAGCGCGTGGCCGAGCTCATCGACGGACACACCGCCGAGACGTTCGCCAAGCGCCACAACCTGCCGGTGGGCATGATCCGCAGTACGTTTGAGCATGCGGTTGAGCGGAGGGCGGGGGCGTGACAATGTGGGATGATCTCGAAACGCCGCTCGACGAAAAGCCGCTGTTCCCGGTCGAGGACTGGAAAGCGCTGGCCGATCCGCGTCGGGACCTGGGCGAGCTCGAGCGGCAGTCACAGTTCGTTGGCTTCATGAAGAAGGTTTGCCCGCACATGGTGGTCGCCGCCATTCCGAATGCGGCCAAGCGAGGCTTCAAGGCTCAGCGCCAGGCAAAGCAAGAGGGCATGGTCGCCGGCGCCTTCGACACGCTGGTAACCTGGGGCATCGCGCACGCGCACCCAGATTGCCCCGCCACCATGGCAATGATTGAATTTAAGGGCTTCTCCGGCGGCAAGGCTGGCTCGCTGACCCGCCAGCAGATCGAGTTCGGCAACCGGCTGACACGCCAAGGCCATCGCGTTGCCTGCTTCTTCTCCGCTCGCAGCGCCATCGAATGGCTGCGGCAGCTTGGTGCTCCCATCAAAGGCAAGATGCAGTGAGCGCCAGCCTCACCCTCAACGATGTCGCGCGCCGTCTGGTGCTGCGCCTGATCGAGGCTGAGGCCGGCAATCCGCACGAACAGAAACAACGCATCCTGATCGCGCGCGAGCACGGGCATCTGTCCGATCGCGAGGCCGAGGACTGGATTGCGGTGCTGGAGCTGAAAGCAGCATGAACAGTTCCCCGCTTACGGCTGTCGGCCCACAATGGAACCGCCGATCGGTGCTGGTTTTTGCTGGCCAGTTCGACACGCATATCAAGACGGGCGACGACTACGAGACGCGCCCGCTGGCTTCGCTTTTCCATATGGAGCCTGAGAACAAGCCCAAGGGAGAAGGTTGGGCGTTTATCCCTTCGTCATATCACGACTTTGACGGTCGCGAGCATGCAGTACAGCGTGCCAAAGGCGAGTACGTCGCCCTATGCGTCGACATCGATAAAGGCGATCACCCGCTCGCGCGCATCGAAAGCCTTGTCCGCGGTTTCGCGCAGAATTGCGCCTGGCTGATCTACAGCAGCGCTCACTCCCGCCCCGGTGACAAGCGCTGGCGTGTCGTGATGCCGCTCGATGCACCGGTGTCCTTTGGCGATTGGCACGACGCGCAGAACGCCCTTTTCAATTTCTTGGAGGTCGGTGGCGTGCCGGTCGACCGCGCACTCGATCGAGCCGCCCAGCCTGTCTATCTCCCAAACGTTCCGGAGATCCACACCAAGTCCGGCGAGCCCCTGCGCGATGGTCGCGGCGATCCGATCTTCTATGAGCGTGCGACCACTGGCAGCACCTCTGCCGGCCTGCGCCTTGATCGTGGTGCCCTTGGTGCCGGCATTGATGCCATCCGCCGCAAGCGCGCCGAGGACGACCGTGCGCGCGAGGCCATGCGTCGTGACGCTGAGGCTCGAAAGGCTGCGCGTCCGCGCGACCCGAGTGAGGGCGTGTCGATCATGGAGGATTTCAATCGCTCCAACTCGATCGCCAACCTTCTGCAACTCTATGGCTACTCGCAGAGCCCACGTCACGGTGAGGACTGGAAGTCAGGCTATCAGGAGGGCGACAGCTACGCGACCCGGATCATGGGTGACGCGTGGGTCAGCCTTTCCATGTCGGACGCTGCGGCCGGTGTTGGCGCGCGGTGCAAGTCCGGGTGCTTCGGCGACGCGTACGACCTGTATGTGCACTACGAGCACAAGGGCAATCACAAGGCCGCGCACCGCCAGCTTCACGCCGAGCGTAAGGCAGGTATGCCGCAGCCAGAGCGCTACAGTTACACATCAGCCGACGAACAGGGTTACGACCCTGAGACCGGCGACCCTATCATGGATATGCCGGATTATGGCGACGAGCAGGGCGAATTCGTCGAGCCGTCTGCTGCTGAAAAAGTCGGAGATCCCGACCTTTTGCCAGTGTTCAATCCGGCAGAGTGGCAGGGCAGCATCGCCCCCGCTCGTGAGTGGCGTTGGCAAGATTTCATCCCAGACCGGCAGGCAACGCTTCTTACAGGCGCCGGCGCGGCGGGCAAGTCGCTGTTCAGCCAGCAGCGCGCGACGTGCACGGCGCTCGGCCTGCCGTTATTTGGCATAGCGACCAAGCAATGCCCAACCCTATACATCACGTGCGAGGATGACCTTGAGGAGCTGCATCGCCGACAGCTGGCGATATGCGATTTGCTCGGCGTCGATCCTGAGTCCCTGAACGGCAAGCTCTATCTGCTCTCGCTACAGGGTGAGATCGGCAACGAGCTGGCGATGTTCGCGCCGGACGGAACGATGACTGTCGGCCCCCTGTACGATCGCCTAATCCGCACGTGCGAGGCTTACGGCATCCAGGATGTCACGATCGACAACACCGCGCACACGTTCGCCGGCAACGAGAACGATCGGCACCAGGTCGCAGGATACGTCAACCTAAACAACCGGATCGCGCAAGTGATTGGTGGCAGCGTGCTCATGGTCGGCCACCCCAACAAGGCGGGCGACAGCTATTCCGGGTCCACGGCTTGGGAGAACCAAGTCCGCTCGCGGCTGTACTTGGAGGTGCCAAAGGGCGACGACGGCGTGCCTCATGATCCGGATAAGCGAGTCCTCCGCAACGAAAAGGCGAACTACTCTCAGCGCGGCGCCGAGGTGGCGTTCACCTGGTATCAGGGTGCCTTCATCGCGTCTGATCAAATTCCCGAAGGCACGGCCAGTGTTCAGCGCGAAACTGTCCAGGCAGCTAACGAGAACGCCTTGTTCCTGCACTTGCTTGAGAAGCTGACCCAGCAGCGCCGGCACGTCTCACACGCCCCGAATGTGGCCCATTACGCACCCAAGGTCATGGCCGCGATGCCTGACGCAAAGGGCGTCGGAATGGCTTCCTTGAAGCGTGCCATGGAGCGCCTTTTCACGCTCGACAAGCTGTCAGCATCGCAACCTCTTTGGACTGGCAGGGACCGTCATCCGGTTCTCGGCCTGGCTGCAAAGTGATGACTGAGATGGCCCTCTACGCTCATTTCCCGGCTGCGGGAGGTGCGGGAGGTGACCTCGTAAGTCATTGTAATCGCTTGCGGGAGGTATTTGCGGGAGGTGCGGGAGGTGAGCTTGCAAGTGCTTGAAATCATTGCGGGAGGTAGTGCGGGAGCTGCGGCATTGTGTGCCCCTAGTACTACGTACTATCCGGGGCGTCGCCTCTTGGCTCGGCTCGCCCCGGTTTTGGTCGGAATCCTCGCCACCTTCTCCACCACCCAAGCAGGCATCAAAGGAACCGAACGATGAACAATCTATCCTGGATGATCTATCTCGCTGATGTCGCGGGTAGTGTTTCCACCGTGGCAACGCTTGTGGCTGTTGGCGCAGGTATAGGTGGCGCTGTCGCTGTGGTCGCCATCGCGGCGAAGACCGACTTCGATAACATTGGTGAGCGTAACAAGCGGCCTTGCCTGTCCACGGGTTGGAAGGCCGGCAAAGGCTTCTTCCCGGTTGCGATCGCAGCGGCTTTGGTGGCCTCGTTCATTCCTGGGCGCAACACGATCTATGCGATTGCTGCTGCCGAGATGGGCGAAGATCTCATCAACACACCCACCGCTGGCAAGGCCGTGAAGGCACTGGATGCTTGGCTTGACCGGCAGATCGCTGGTGACACGCCCTCTGACGCCAAGTGACCCAAGCAGGCCTGACCACAAGAGGAGAGACGCACCATGGCTGAGTTCTTCGGGGCAATCTCGGTTTTCGGGTGGGGCTTCATGTTTGGTGCAATCTGGGCTCAGCGCAAGAAGCCGCGCACGACCATGGAGATGCTTGGTGACCTGATCGGCGATCGCATGGTTGCCGTCTCCCAGAAGCGGCAGTGGGTCGGATCTGGCACCGGTTTCGAGATCTCCAGCACGATGAGCTTCACCGCGTCCGATGGGCGAGTGCTTGAGCTTGTCGTGCGTGAGGCTGAGCCTTCGACAAGAGGAGAGACGGCGTGAGACTAAGGGCACCAACACTGTCGAAACGGACGGAGGCTGTTATCGGCTATACGCTGCTCGTCCTGACCGCGCCGGCGTGGCTAGGGTTGCTCGCAATGATCGGCGTCGCCTGGCTCAAGCGTAAGGCTGTTGGCCCTACCGACGAATGGCGCCCTTGGTTCGCATGGTTCCCGGTGCGTGCCGACCCGTGGGATTGGGAGTCGGATGGCTGGCGTTGGTTTGAGATCGTCGAGCGTCGGTCCACGCACATGATGGGCAGCACCCACTACCGCACCACCCCCAACGAAAGCACCCCACACCATGGCTGAGCAGAGCATTGCGCTCGATACGTTGCGAGAGGCGATGAAGCAGCTTGAGGCGATCCCGCCGGCGCCGTTCTTCGCGTCCATGCGGTTGCTGCCGTCCGACCATGCTTTGCGGTTTACGAGAGGCGACCGCGAGCACGTTGGTGCGCATCCTGACTTTTGGGCCAAGATCCCAGCCTCTGATCGCGGCATGTGCCAGTCCGCCTTCGCCATCGAGATCGTCGATCTGGACCTGCCATGCAATCGTCAGCGCAAGGTCGATTTCTTCTCTGCCATGGCTGCGGCGGTAACCTTCGGACCACCCACCACCAAAGACCAAGGGGACAACTGGTGAGCGAGATCTCAGCACCACCCCGCAAGCTGAAGGAGGGATAGCATGGCCAGAGGTAGACCAGCTGCACAACGTCAGCGCATCATCCTTAGAGCTGCAGAGATGCGCGCTAACGGAGAGCGGGTGAATAAGTCCCGTATCGCGCGCGAATTGCATGTGCCTATTCGTACGGTGTTTCGAGCCTTGCCAAGGCTATCGCTGGCTCGTTGATAATTCGATTTATGTCATATGCCGAAGCCATTCGATAAGGTGTAGATGGACTGCCATGGTCGGCCGTCCCTCCAAGTATGATCCTGCATTTTGCGATGATGTTATAAACGTCATGGCGACCGGTCTTTCGCTCACTGCATTTGCTGGCGACATAGGGGTTCATCGCGGAACCATTAATGAGTGGATGGCTACTCACCCGGAATTTTCCGAAGCTGTACGCGTTGCTAAGGCAAAGCGCACCGCATCCCTGGAGAAGGGGATGCTCGGAGCTGAAAGTGGCCCGGCTGTCACAGCTCGCATGTTTGCCCTCAAGAACGCTGACCCCGAAGAATGGCGAGAAAAGCAGCACGTCGAGCATAGCGGCGCCGTCGACGTTTCGACAAAAGAGCAGCGCGACGCAGCGGCAGCAGCGTTCTTGAGGGCTGATCGTGGCCAGTAAAGCTCTCACAGCCGAGGATTTCGCGTACTCCCGTCTCCTGCCTTACGTGGCCTACCAGTGGCCGCAGTATCAGGATGCTCCTCATCATCGCCTGATCTGCCGCAAGCTGGAGGCCGTCGAACGCGGCGAGACCAAGCGGCTGATGATCTTTGTGCCGCCCCGCCATGGCAAGAGCCTGTTGGCGTCAACCTACTTCCCGGCATGGTATCTTGGGCGCAACCCTGACAAGTACATTATCACTGCGACCTACGGGCAGGATTTGGCGGATGACTTTGGCCGTCAGGTCAAGAACCAGCTAGCCGATCCGGCATTCCAAGAGATATTCCCGGGCGTGGCCGTAGCTGACGATAGCCGAGCATCACGGCGTTTCGCAGTTGATGGCAACTACGGCGGTATCGAGCAAGCCACCAACAGGCAGGGCGCGTATTATGCTGTTGGCGTGGGTGGCCCGCTTACCGGGCGTGGCGCTCACCTGCTGATCATCGACGATCCGGTGCGCAATCGTGAGGACGCGGACAGCGAGACCATTAGGGCCAAGATCAAGGGGTGGTACACCTCGACTGCATACACGCGACTTATGCCAGGCGGAGCGATCGTGGTTATCCAGACCCGCTGGCATGAGGATGATCTATCAGGTTGGCTCTTGGCCGAACACAAGCACGAGGGCTGGGATATCATCAACCTGCCCGCCGTAGCGGAGGGGAATGACCCGCTAGGCCGTGAGGCTGGCGACGCGCTCTGGCCCGAGCAATACGATGAGGAAGCGCTGGCTGGCATAAAGCGCGCGGTCGGGTCGCGGGATTGGACCGCGCTCTACCAGCAGCGACCAGCGCCAGAGACCGGCGACTATTTCAAGCGCGAATGGCTGATCCCGGTCGATGTAATCCCGCCTGTCTCCGAGATGAGTGTATACGGCGGCTCGGACTATGCCGTTACAGCGAATGGCGGCGATTACACTGTGCATGTGGTCATTGGGATTGACCATGAAAACCGGATGTACCTGCTGGATCTCTGGCGTCAACAGTCAGCCTCCGATGTATGGGTTGACGCGTTCTGCGCTTTGGTACGCCGTTGGAAGCCTATGGGATGGGCGGAGGAAACCGGTCAGATCAAGGCGGGCGTCGGGCCGTTTCTCACCAAACGCATGATCGAGAGCAAATCTTTCGTCTACCGCGAGCAGTTCCCGACGCGAGGTGACAAGGCGGTGCGTGCACAGTCCATTCGTGGGCGCATGGCAATCCAAGGGCTGCATGTGCCCCGAGAGGCGCCCTGGCTGACTGACCTGATCAGCGAAATGATGAGCTTTCCTGTTGGTGTGCATGACGATCAGGTCGACGCCCTAGGGCTTGTCGGTCAGCTCCTCGATCGCATGGAGACAGGATCGGCACCAAAGCCGAAGTCTGATCCAGAAATGGCTCGCCTCTTGGGCCGTGTTGCTGTGCCGGCGCTCGTATGACCGGCCTTCCCTATCTCGAAGACGAGCGCGGCGCGTCCCTCAAAGACAAGGCCGAGCCCAACAACAGCGGCCCCGTGCTGGACGCCTTGCGCCAGTCGGAGAAGGCCTTTCGCGCCTACCACGACGAATGCAACCGTATCGACAGCATCTATTCCGCCAAGCTGGTGTTGGATGGCCGAGTTAGCGACATGGGCGTCACCGACAACGCCTACGATACGTTCTGGGCCTCCATGGAGGTCCTTAAGCCGGCCATCTACGCCAAGCCGCCCAAGGTTGTCGCCAAGCCTCGCTATTCGGACGCTTCGCCTGCTGACAAGGTGGCCGCTGAGATAATCGAGCGTGTCGTGAACAGCGAGTTCGAGCGCTCGAACATCGACACGCACCTGAAGGATCTGCGCGACGATCTGACGCTATTGAACCGTGGCGTGCTTCGTGTCTCATACGAGAGCAAGGACGGTGATAAGCGCATTTGCGTCGATCACGTGGACCGGCTCGACTACCGCCATGACCCGGTGCGCTACTGGCGTGAGATGGGATGGGAGGCGTTCTGCGCCTGGCTGACCGAGCCGGAAATGAAGGAGCGGTTCGGCAAGCATTCCGGCGATGCGTACAAGCAGGCTGGGTTTGTATCGCGCACGGCTAATGATGACGAGGGGAATCGCAGCGAAGTGACCAAGGCGCCGGTTTGGGAGGTCTGGAGCAAGACCGACAACCGCGTATACTGGGTCACTGAAGGCGTGGACGTGATGCTCGATGAGAGCGAGCCGTTCATCACCACGCGCGACTTCTTCTCGAGCCCTCGCCCAGCCTACGGTACGGTGCGCCGTCGCACGCTGGTGCCGATCCCCGATTATCGCCGCTACGAGCAACATATCGGTCAGATCAACACCTGTACCGACAAGATCTACACGTTGCTTGAGCAGATCCGCATGATGGGCCTTGTGGCTGGCGGCGGCGACGTGGCGGAAGCCGTGCAGGTCGCGTTGTCCAGCACTGAGGCCATGACCATCGTGCCGGTGCCTGGTGCCGCGCTGATGGCCTCTGGCGGCGCAGGTAACTTCGTGCAGTGGTTGCCGCTGGTGGAGATCGCCACCGCCATTCAAGGCCTGATTGAGGCCCGCAATCAGCTGTTTGCCGACTTTGATCGCCTGTCTGGCATCTCGGACATCATGCGCGGCGAGACCGAGGCAGAGGAAACGCTGGGAGCCCAGCGCCTCAAGAGCCAGTACGGCAGCGTTCGCGTCCGTGACAAAGTGGATGAGGTTGTCCGCGTGTCCCGTGACACCGCGCGCATCGCTGTGGAGATCGTGTGCGATAACTTCAGCAAGGATGACCTGCTGGAAATCGCCCAAATGGATCTTCCGTCGAAGTCTGACGTGCAGAAGGACATCGATGGCATCAAGAAGGCGGCCAAGGCCGAGGCCGAAGCGCTGACGGCGAAGGTCAAGGAAGAGGCGGCAAAGGCCCAGCAGTCTGGTCAGGAGATACCGCCAGAAGCCGAGCAGGCAGCACAGCAGGCATTGCAGCAGATCGCCCAAAAGTGGGCCGAAAAGCTACAGGCGCTGCAGCAGACCGTGACTGTTGAAATGGTCATGGAGGTCATCAAGGATAAGCGCGCCCGTAGCCTCGCCATCGACATCGAGACGGACAGCACCGTCCTAAGTGACGAGCTTGCTGAAAAGCAGATGTGCAATGAATTGCTGGCCGCGTTCAGCAGCGCGATCGGCGCGATGTTGCCGCTGTTTCAGATAGGCGAGCCCGGCGTGAAGCTCGCGGTGGCCATCCTTGAGCGCACGTTGCAGCCGTATACGCAAGGTAATCGTCAGATCCAGTCCACGCTAGATGAGCTGATCGAACAGGCACCTGAGATCGCCGCCAAGATGGCCCAGCAGCAGGGCGGCGAGGACGATGGCGGCCTTGCAGAGGCGAACAAAAAGCTTGCCGAGGCAGAGGGCGTCAAGGCGCAGGCGGCGATGGCTGGCGTACAGGCCAAGGCTCAGCTGGACCAGGCAAATAGCCAGCTCAAGTTCGCGCAGTTGCAGCAGCAGGCGCAGGACGCCGAGCGTAAGGCACAGCATGAGAACGAAAAGCTGAAGCTGCAGATTGCCGATGCCGACACGAAAGCGCGTCAGGCTCAGGAGAAGCAGCAGGCCGAGATCGACAACCTAACTGCCCAGACCGCCAAGATCCTCGCCTCCATCGGTCTTGATGAGCGCAAGCAGCAGCTGTCCGAGTACACGGCAGCGGATCAGGCGCAGGCCCGTCAGGTCGACCAGCAGATGGCTGTCGAAGGGCAGCAGCAGGACGCTCAGTTCCGCTCTGCCGAGCATGAGCGTGCCGACCGCCAGCAAGACTTCACTGAACAGAACAGCGACCGGCGACAAACCTTTGCCGAGAAGCAAGCCATGACCGAAGGGGACGACTGATGCCTAAGGCGACACCATTCACGCCTGTAGACGGCTCGGGCCGGATAATCGGTGCCGCCAGCGATGCGAGCGGCAATCCGCAAGGCAGTCTCGCCAATCCTACCTACGAGCGGTCCCTAGGCTCAAGTTCGATTACCACCTCGCAGGCGCCCTCCTCCCTCTCTCCTGCCACGTCTCTACAGGTCGTCGCGGCGCGTTCGGGCCGGCGATCAGTCACGATCACCAACATTACAGGCACGCAGCCGGTCTACTTCACCGCCACCGCCGTCACTACTGGCCTGACCACAGGCTTCTTTCTGGCCGGCACTGTCGGTGCGTCGGTGACCATGCAGACCACCGCAGCCGTGTTTGCGACCTCTCCTACTGCAGCGCAAACGCTTGGCATCATGGAGACGTTCTGATGTCGGACGTGGCCTATCCCCCTGTCACAGCGCAGAGCCTGATGATCCCGCAGCCGGCTACAACGATGCCGACAGGCGTTCAGGACAACGGCCAAGTAGGGTCCGGCACTAAGTATGCGCGCGAAGACCACACTCACGCTAGCAAGGCGCGCAAGCAGATCATCGTCATGCCAAGCGCCGGCACCACTTACGTGTGGACCTATCCCACGGCGTTTGCAGCAGGCGTGGTCCCGGTGGTTTCTGGCATCGTCCAGGTGCCTAATGGAACAACCGACCTGTTCAACGTGCAGATCGTCGGCGCGCCCTCGAACACGCAGTGCACCTTCCAGATCAACCGTGTTTCGTCCGGCCTCCTGTCACTGGTCACTGGCGCGCTCTCGATCAACCCAACGCCGATTGCGGCGACCCTCCACCTCATCGCATTGGAGCCCTGATTATGGCCACCGGTAAAGCCATGCCGTTCATCGAGCGCGGCGTTCCTGTTCGGCTCGCGCGTGAACTGGCGGCCCAGATCACCGCAAGCGTCGGCAATGCGGCCCGCCTTCGCGAAGTGGGTATCGTGCCTCGCGCCTCGGTCATCATGGCCGCTTCCATCGTCTCGCACTCAGTGAACAAGCGATCGCTGATCGAGGCAGGGATCGTCCCTGCAGTGGTGAACGAGTTCGCCGCCCAAATCGCTTCGTAAGGAGACCAAGATGACGAACCGCAAGGAAAACGCGGAAGCCAAGGAGCTTCGCGAAAATCAGGAAGCAGCGCTCAAGATCATGGCGGACAAGGACCCGGAGTTTGCGACGGATGCAGCTACCAGCAATGAGCGCATGGCGACCTCCAACGACCTCACCACCGAACAGGTCAAGGCGTCGATCGACGCGAACAACCCTGCCGGCAGTCATGCCTCCTACCGCGACGAAAAGGCCGAACAGAAGCTGGCCGAGAAGCGCGAAAAGGAAGCCTGATTATGGCTGAATTGATCCATGTCAAGCCCACCAAATCGCACGTCACTGGCGAATTGGATGGCTTCGCTTGGTTCAAGTTCGATGATGGCAGAAGCTATCATCGCAAGCTCGACCGGGGGGAGGAAACTTCCTCCGGTCTAGTCATCATGTCCGACCACATTGATGCTGTGCGATCGATGGCCGATGGCAAGACTTACGAGAGCAAGTCCGCGCTTTACGCCAGCTACCGCGCAGACGGCAATCCGCAGGGCGTCCGCTACGAATGCGTCGGCAACGAGGACACCAGCAAGTTCACCCGCCCCACGCGCGATAAGGCGAAGGCCATTGAAGCCGTGAAGCGCGCCCTAGGAGACCTTTGACCATGGCAGACCTCGATAGCCTCTCGCTGGCCGAACCCGAAGCGCCCGAGCTTTCCACGCAGCTGGACACCGGTAAGCCGACCGATCCTGGCCAGAACGAGCATAAGGAGCCTGCCGAGGACAAGGAGGAGGCTAAAAAGCCTGAGAGCCGCCTGGACGCCATCAAGCGCGCTGCCGAGGACGTGGAAAAGACAGCCAAGCCCGAGGAAGAGACCAAGGAGGGCGAGGAGAAGCCCGCGGCGCGGGCTGAGCCCGAAGAAAAGGCCAAGGATGAGCCGGCGCCAAAGCCTGCCGCTCCCAAGGAACTGACCGAGGCAGAGCGTCAAGCCAAGCTTGCGGCGATGACGCCCGAGCAGCGCCGTCGCTACGAGATCAACCAGACGCCCGCGCCCGAGAAGCTTCTGCCCTCCGCGAAGGAGAAGTGGGCTAATGTTCCTGGTGAGGTCAAGGTGGACTTCGCCCGCATCGTCAAGGAGCATGAGGACGAGGTATCAGGCGCCCGCGAGTTCATACAGCCACTGGTGAAGTACCACCAGATGGCGCAGCAGACCGGCACCACACTACCCGAAGCGCTCGAGCGCTATATTGGCATGGAGCAGACGCTGCGTGACAACCCCGCGCAGGGCTTCAAGCAGTTGCTCGACAACATGCAGATGGACCCGACGCAGGCCATCGGACAGATCCTCAGCGCTTATGGCGTGAACCCGCAAGTGTTGGCCCAGCATATTGCCCAGTCGCCCGAAGCATACATGCCGCAGCAGCCTCGCCAGCAGCCCAAGGCTCCCGAAGACCCACGTATCGCTCAGCTACAGACGGCACTTCAGCAGCAACAGGCCGAACACTTGCGCGATACCGTGATCGAACCATTCAAGGCTAGCCACCCGCGCTACAATGAACTTGAGCGGGATATTGCGTTCTTTCTGCAATCTGATAGGATACCGTCTAGCCTGGGCCACCGTGAGCGGCTTGAGGTTGCTTACGATATGGCTGCTCGGATTAATCCGGCTTCCACCTACGAAGCACCCGAGCCCCAGCAGGACCTTGCGACCCCCCAATCTCGCGCCGTTGCCCAAGACCTCGGCGGAAACAAATCCGTCCGTGGCGCTCCGTCATCTGGTGTGGACACGTCCAACCGAGCGAAGCGCAAAATGTCTCGCGGGGAAGCCATCGAAGCCGCAATGGCCGATCTTGGCGTCACCTGACCATAGGGAACAGGCACCATGCCTATCACGTCTGACCGTAACTACCGGCAGATCCTGAGTACGTCGCTGGCATATCGCACGCGTGAAATCCAGGATCTGGTTTTCAACTCCAACCCTGTGTCCGCGCTGCTCAAGGCACGTGGTCGCTACAAGGCCTATTCCGGCCCTGAAATCCGCGTATCCCTGCAGATCGATAAGCTCGGTGGGCAGTGGTTCACTGGGTATGACTTCCTCGACGCACAGCCGAAGGAACTCATCAACGACGCCGTTTTCACCCCCAAGAACCTCGCGGTAGGCTTCTCGCTGACCGGCACCGAGCTTCTGGCCAATGAGGGTAAGACGCGCATCTACAACCTCATGGATCAGTACATGGAGACCGCTGAGAACTCCATGGTCGATCTGTGGGAGCAGGCGCTGCACGGCGACGGCACCGGCGATGCTGGCCGGCAGATGATCGGTTTTGGTGGCGCTCTGCCGATCAACCCGGCTGTCGGCACCTACGGCGGTATCGATCGCGCCACGAACGCTATCTGGCGTCCGACCACCTACACGATGTCCACCGACTTCCCCGACATCGGTACTACCTTCGATGCAACCACGGCCCGCCCGGTCTTGGAGCGCATTGTGGCGCTGCGTTCGAAGGGTCGCCGCCGTGCGACCATCGCTGTGGCTGACCTGACTGCCTATCAGGCTGTCTCTGCGTCCATGGTGGCGCACCAGCGGATCGCTCGTGCTGACGGCGGGGATGCAACCTTGGGCTTCAACGGCCTTGAGGTGGCGACGCCTGCTGGCAACATCGAAGTGTTCTGCGCGACGGGTGTTGGCAACGTCATGCCTGCCGGTACGATCTACGGCCTCGATCTCGATGGCCTGAATATCTACTACCACCCAAGCCGCAACATGGTCCCGCTGTTCCCCGGCGACGGCGCGCAGCCCATCAACCAGGACGCCATCGCACAGTTCCTCGTTTGGAACGGCGAAATGGTCCTGGGCAACCCGCGCTACACGTGGCGCCTGCGCACCACCGCTTAAGGAGCGAACGACATGGCATTTCGCATCACCCCTTCGCTTGGCCCCGGCATCGAGACGGTCATTCCTGCTGGTCAGGTCTGGTTCGATATTCCGGGCTTGGGTGCACTCATCAGCCCGCGTCTCGGCAGCAAGGCCGTTGGCTCGGATGGTCACGACTACGTGCTGGTTCAGGCTTCTGCGGCTGTTGCCGCTGCTGCTGCACCTGGCACCCAGGTCACGATCACCGAGCCCGCGTTCACCGCTGCATCGGGCGCGGGTGGCTTCTATGCCCCCAACAGCACCGTCGCACCTAGCGGCGTTCCTTCGGGCGGCTTCTTCTGGGCGCGCAAGGGCGCTCTCTAACCCGGTGGGGGAGCTTCGCGCTCCCCTTCCTCTTCGCGAGGTAATTTATGCAGTGGTCTGAGATTCCGCGCGAAGAGATGCGCATTCCTGGCGAGCGCTACGCACCCAGCACCCCGTATTTCAAGTACCTCAATATCTTCAACGAGCCGCAGAGCCGTTTGCAGGGCAAGCAGGTGTTCGAGCTGAAGGCTGTGGTGGAAATCCGCTTCCCGGCGAACCCGCAGTACAAGCCGATCTTCGGCGTCGATGAGCAGTGCACGATCGACGAGGGCACCGGGCGCATCATCACGTGGGCCGAACGCTACAAGGATCAGTACGGTGCGTTTCTGGCCGGCTCCGAGCAGCAGGCGGAAGGCACGCCATTGGAAGAGCTTCTACCTTACGGCATCAGTCAGGCCCAGCTTTCGATCTGCCGCGCGCTCAACATCTATTCCATCGAGCAGATGGCGCACTTGGAAGGTCCAGGCGTCAAGCGTCTCGGCATCCACGGCAACGATCTCAAGCCCATGGCACAGCGCTACATGGATGCGCGCCGTGACGGCTCGACCCAGCAGACCGAACTAAACGAGCTGAAGCGACAGCTGGCCGAACTTCGCGGGGAGGCCGTTGATCTGTCGGCAGCGCCGCTTTCGCACGTTCTGCAGGAAGTTGAGCCCGAGTTGCCAGTCGGGTACGAGGACATGAGCGATAGCGATCTCAAGGATGAGATTGAGAAGTTGGCCGGCGCGCGCCCACGCGGCAACCCGAGCCGAACCACACTGATCGCGAACCTCGACGATCTGCTAAAGGCCGCCTGATGACAGTCCTGCAGGCCATGCAATCAGCGGCGATGCGGCTGATCTCGCGAAAGCCTGCAGGCTTCTTCGGCGCCTCAGGCGTGTTCGAGGCAGAGCTATGCGATTGGGTGAACGAGGTCGCCCACGACATTGCCAAGTACCAGGATTGGCAAGCCTTGCAGAAGACGGCGACGCTTACGGGCGCCTTGTCAGATCTGCCCGATGACTATGACCGCATGAACGTGGACGCTGGCGTTCAAGACCTTCGCAACTGGGCTCGAGGCTACAGCCACTTCTCTGATATCAACACGTTCCTTCAGCAGGAGGCACGTGGGTTCGCCCCTTACCCGGGCGGGTGGATTATCTATGGAGGCAAGATTAGGTTCTCGCCGTCAGCTTCCGGCATCACGTTCCCATACATCAGTAAGGCAGTCGCAGCTGGCGCTGATGGTACTGGCAAGACGCAGTTCACTGCTGACACCGACACCTTCTTCCTGGACGAGCGCCTGCTCACCCTTGGCCTTGTGTGGCGATGGAGGGAGAACAAGAAGTTGGATGCGTCGGGCGACCAAGAGGCCTTCGTTAAGGCGCTCGACGAGTACGCAGCCAAGGACAAGGGTTCGCGCGTGCTACGCTTCGGCGGTGGCGGACGTATCGCGAATACGTCGCTGGCTTATACGGGCATTGCCTAATGTACGCTCGCACGCCGACGCGGCCTAAGCCTCGTAAGTCACAAGCCTACAAGTTTCCCGCCCCGGTCTATGGCTGGCTATCGAACGTGGCCTTGTCAGAGCCTGACGCCGCTGGGGGGCCTGGTGCGGCGGTGCTGGACAACTTCTTCCCCAAGGCATCCAGCGTTAAGCTGCGTCGCGGGAAGCAGCTGTACTGCACCCTAGGCGATGGCTCGCAGCCGTGTCTATCAACGTTCTCGTATGTGAACGGCAATAACCAGAAGATATTCGCCGCCACAGCTGACACCATCTATGACATTACATCGGTGGTGTATCCCTATGGATGGAACCTCGTAAATGACGAGGAGATGCGCATAATCACCGAGACAGGTGACTATTTTGGCGTGACTAGTACAGAGGGATTTGAGGCAAGCGAGGGTCACACCAACGGTCGCTGGATCACCGTCCAATTCGCAACCAGCGGCGGTGTGTATCTCGTTGGCGTCAATGGCGACGACACAGGGTTCATATATGACGGCGCCGATATGTGGCCGTTAGTCGGGGGCGGCATTTCGCGCCTGAACCTTGATCCAGTGACCAACCCATATGCTCCTGGCGAGACTGTCACTGGCAGTGTTTCGGGGGCGACAGGAACTGTCTACCGCGCTGGCGATGGGTTCCTCTACCTGCAGGACATCGTTGGCACGTTTCAGGATAATGAAGCGATTGCAGGCGATGAGGGTGGAGCCGGGACAAGCGATAGCACGGCGGCTTTGGTGGTGCCTGGCTTGTCGTTCGGAACGCTAACAAGCGCAGACATGTCCTATGTCTGGGCCTATAAGAACCGCATCTATTTTGCCCAGAAAAACAGCATGACCGCGTGGTATGCGACAGACGTGGACAGCATCGGTGGAGCTGCCGACTTCTTTCCGCTCGCAGGAGTTTTTGGGCGCGGCGGTTCTCTGTTGTTCGGCTCTGCCTGGTCATTGGATGGCACCGCAGACGCGGGTCTATCTGAGCAATGCGTGTTCGTATCCTCAGAGGGAGAGGTGGCCGTCTATAGCGGAACCGATCCTTCGGAAGCGGCGACGTGGAGCAAGGTGGGCACCTATCGCATTGGGCGTCCGCTGGGCAATCGCGCTCATTTTCGAGGCGGCGGCGATTTGGCGATTGCTACGAGCGTCGGCCTGGTGCCGCTATCCAAGGCCGTGAATCTTGATGTTACGTCGCTTGCAGTCGCTACGGTGTCGTATCGCATAGCTGACGCTTGGACCGACGCCCTCACCTTCCGAGGCTATCAGGAGTGGCAATGCGAGGTATGGCCGGAACAGAAGATGGCGCTGGTCTCTCCTCCGCGCATGGATGGTGGTGCAGACCCGGTAATGTTCGTGTCGAACACCGAGACAGGGGCGTGGGCGCGCTTCACTAACTGGCAGGCTTATTGCACCGAAGTGTTCCAAGGCGTGCTTTATTTCGGCAGCGATAACGGCCAAGTGTTCATCGGCAACGTCGCTGGGAATGACAATGGCGAAGTTTACACCGGCAAGGTGGTGCCTCTGTTCCAGGATATGGGATCGCCATCGTCCCTGAAAATAGGCACGGTCTCGCGGGCGGTCACACGGGCCAATGGCGACGTAAATGGCGTCGTGTCGGTGCAGTCTGACTTTGGCGATGACCTGCCGCCGGCCCCAGACGCGACCGCTATCGTAGGGGATAACAACTGGGGCACGGCGCTCTGGGGCATGGGCGTGTGGGGTGGCACAACACCGCATCGTATCAACCAAGAATGGCAGTCCGCTGGTGGGACAGGTTATGCCTTGTCGCTGGCCTATCAGGTGTCCAGCGGATCGATCATCCCGCTCGATGACGAGATGATCCGCATGGAGTTGCACTTCAACACGGCGGAAGCTGTGACGTGATCGTCACCGATCAGCGCGTTGCGGAGTTTATCGCGGCGCGCCTCGGCATTGAGCCGTGCCCGCCTTACACGGTGATGGGTATCGAACGTGACGGCACGATCTCCGCTGGACTCTTGTTCAACTGCTACGAGGGCCGCAACATACATGTGAGCGCAGCTGGATCAGGGTGGACGCGCAGCTTCTTGCAAGCTGTGGGGCGGTATGTGTTCGAGCAGCTCAATTGTACGCGGATGACCTTCACTACCGAACAAGAGCATGTGGCCAAGCTGGGTGAGAGGCTTGGCGGAGCGCGCGAGGGGCTTCTACGAGATTACTTCGGCCTTGGTCGCCCCGGCATCATCGTCGGCGTATTGCATCAGGACTACAAATACGGTAGCTTCCCTGCAAATTCATAGCGACTGGCCCCCTTTCGCATTCGTCAAGAATGTGGAGCCGCGTTTTGAAAGCCCCAAAAGCACCAGACCCGTACGAGACCGCACAGGCGCAGAGCCAGTTCAACACGAACACGGCCATCTCGGGCCAGCTGCTCAACATGGTCAACCAGACAAACCCCTATGGCTCGGTGAACTACAGCCAAACCGGCACCAACTCGTTCGTGGGCGCGGACGGCAAGAGCTACAGCCTGCCGTCCTTCACGCAATCGACGAGCTTCACGCCTGAAGGCCAGAAGATCTTCGACAACACGCTGGACGCTCAGACTAACCTCTCGCAGACCGCAGCGAACCAATCGCAGGCCGTATCCGACACGCTGAGCAAGCCGTTCGAGTTCAACAACCAGGACGCGGCGGATTGGTCCTATGATCTGGCGCAGACCCGCATAGCGCCGCAGCAGCAACAGGCTTCACAGGCCCTACGCAACCAGCTGGTCAACTCTGGCCTTCGCCCCGGCACCGCAGCCTATGAGCGCGAGATGACGCGCCTCGGCAACACACAAACGGACCAGAATAACCAGCTCGCCCTGACCGGTCGCCAGCAGGCGTTCAACGAGCAACTGACCACACGCAACCAGCCCTTGAATGAGCTGAACGCCCTACTCGGCCAGAGTCAGCTACAGAACCCTGGCACCGCTTCGTCCGGTACCCCTCAAACGCAGGTTGCTGGTGTGGATTATAGCGGGTTGGTGCAGCAGGGCTATCAGAACAAGCTTCAGGCCAGCAACGGTATGATGGGCGGGTTGTTCGGTCTCGCTGGCTCCTTGGGTAGCTCTGCGATCACCGGAGGGTTGTTCGGATGATAGGGGCTAGCAAGCTGCCGATCGGGTGGCAGGACTTTCCTGACCAGCAGCCCTCTGCCCCATTCGTTTGGGGACAGGGTGGCGCGCGCCTGACGCCGGAACAGATCATGGCCCAGCGCGAGATTGCGCAAGGCCAGATGAAGGCCGACTTCTCGCCGGTCGGGTCAGTTTGGGAAGGTTTGGGCCGTGTGGCGAACAACGTCACTGGCGCCCTACAGGGCCGATCTCTTGGTAAGCAGGACGCGGCCAATCGCTCCGAGAGCGACGCCCTTCTGAAGGCGATAATGGGCGGCGACAAGGACGCGGTGACTGCCGGACTGACAAGCCCCTATGCCTCGCCTCAGGTGCAGCAGTTCGCCAAGATGCAGTATGATCGGCAGAATCCCAAGCCGCGCATGCCATTCGAGTTCGAAGGCCTCCTGAGTGCAGCAGGGTTTCAGCCGGGAACACCGGAATACACGGCCAAAGCACAAGAACTGCTGACCACCCGGACAGATCCGTTCACCAACATCACGCTAGGTGACGGGAGGACCGCCTTCGGGCCTCAATCCCTGGTGCAGCAGGCGCTTGCAGGGCAGGGACAGCCACAAACGAATGTTCCGCAGGGTGCTGCCCCACCCAAAACACTCCCGCCCGATTTCGACTTCGGACAAGGAGGTCAGACGCCACCCGCGTCTGGTAGCTTTCGCCCCGGTGGCTAACGGAGTGGGTGCGCTCAAAAGCATCTTCCCCGATGCACGTGTGACCAGCGGTTATCGTCCGCCTAGCCACTCGCTCAGCCGCGCCAATCCCAGTTCATGGCATACGAAGAGCCATGCGGCGGTCGATATCGCGCCTATTCCAGGCATGAGCTTCGCACAGGCCAAGCAGGCAATCCAGAAGCAAGGTTACGGCTTGGTCGAAGCGATCGATGAGGTGAACCACCCGTCGAAGAATGCCACCGGCCCGCATTGGCACTTCGTACTAGGAAGGGGCCGGTAATGGCCGAAACGCGTACTTACAACGGCTATGTCTATACGCGGAGCGCTGCTGGCGAGCCGTGGACAATGCAGGGCCCGGCACAGGGCGGCGGACGCCAGGCCACGATCATCTCGAACCCGTTTCGCGCTCGCGACGAGGGGCGCAAGGACGAGGATCAGGCGATGGAGCGTGAGCGTCTGCGCCTGGCTCGGGAAGCATCTGATCGTGCGGCGGCGGCAGAGACGCGTGCGAATGAGGCGGCTGACAGACAGCGTAGAGAATTTGAAGCCACGCACAACGCTGATGGCACACCAAAGGCCACCGCCGGCAAACTCGCCAACATTCCTGCCGGCGCAGCGACTGGGGTGCAAGAAAACCTAAAGGCGCTTCGTTCGATTGATGAGGCGCTGGCAAGCCTTAGGACCCGCCCACAGTCCATCGGGACCGGGACCGGTATGCTTGGCGACAAGTTTACGCAATGGCATGATCCAGAAGGCACGGCTACACGGTCGTTGGTCGCCGCTGTAGGCGCCCAAAAGATCCATGATTTGTCCGGCGCGGCGGTGTCAGCGTCTGAAGCGCCTCGCTTCACGCCTTTTGTCCCCACAGTCACGGACACTCCAGAGGTGGCAACGCAAAAGCTCTTGCGGTTCCGGTCGGAGCTTCAGGGTCAAATAAGAGAAGCAGCTGACTACTACACCCCCGACAATGGCTATCGCCCCTACAAGACCCCTGGGCTGGAGGCTGCGCTTGCCGCAACGCCTGGGCAGGCAAATAGCAGCCAAAATGATCAGCAGGGCCCTATCGGTGCCATTTCGGGCGCCCTGCCAGGAGCGAACCCGCCCTCGCAATCCAGCAGTTCCGGTGGGGCTCCACGGAGCCCATGGGACCAGCCTAATGCGCCTGCTGGCCAAACTGTAGCAAGTGGGGCATTCCGTGAGGTGCAGGATAAGCGCGCGGCCTCCATGATCGACAGCATGGTCAATGCGGGGGCATCTAAAGCTGAGATTGACGCAATCCTGCAAAAGCAAGGTTTTGGCCCTATCAATCCTGCTGAATGGAGTGCAGTCCAGGCTCAAATCAAGTCCGGGCGCCCATACAGCGGCACTAACGCGGTGCGTCGCGAACCACTGAGTCTGTTGCAGCAGGCAGCTGGCTCAGCACCGGGAGCATTCACGGCGCAGATGGCAAATGCAGCCACCGCCGGGACTGTTGGCATGCTCGCGGGCGAAAAAGGTCAAGGCGCCCTCGACGCCATGAGCCAAACAAGTCCGAATGCGTCCATGGCAGGATCTATCTTGGGCGGCATCGCGGGCGCCGGCGCTGTTGAGGCGGGCGTGGCTGCTCGTGCGCCAACTGCCATCGCACAGTATGCCCCGCGTGCCGCAGATGCGCTTTATGGCGCAGTCACCGGCTTCAACGGCGCTCAAGACGGTAATGGCCTGCGTGATGCCGCCATTGGAGCGGGCCTTGGCGTTGCAGGCGGTGCGATCGGCGATGGCGCCATGAACGTGGCAAGCTCCCTTGCTCGCGGCGTTCGTGACCCTGCCGTCCAGTACCTGCGCGAAACCGGAGTACCCCTGACCGTTGGGCAGATATTGAGTCAGAGCGGCCCTGTTGGTCGGGGCGTTAAAAAGGTGGAGGATGCCCTAACCAGCATCCCCGGTGTCGGGAACATGATCGAAGCGCGGCGTATGGAAGGCTTGCAAGGCTTCAATCATGCCGCGTTCGACATCGGTGCGGAGACTACTGGCAATCAGGTCCAGGACTATGGCGCCGCCGGGCTTGGCCAATTGCAGGGCGCAGTCCAGCAGAGCTATCGGACTGCCCTTGATCCTGTGCGTATCGACACAAATGATCCTCAGCTTGGACAAGACCTTGCCAACGTGGTGGCGGGCATCCAGCGCATCCCCAATGTGAACAGCGCTCAAGATGCCGCCATGGCGGGCCTTCAGTCGAGGGTTGATGGCGCCATTGATCCAGTAGCGGAGGCCATGACCGGGCGCGGCTTCCAAGAAGCATATCGCGGCATGGCACGTACAGGCCGAGAGCGCGCGAACGGCGACTACGGTCATGAGATCGCGCAGTCCATGCGCGGGGGCCAGGATGCGCTTGCAGCTGCGCTGGAGAGGCAGAACCCCGGCGCCTACCAGGGTTTTGTTGATGCGAACCAAGGCAACCGTCGCATGAACGTGCTGGCGCAGGCGGTCGATGCGGCCAAGAGCCAAGAGGATCAACTATTCACTCCGGCGCAACTTAATCGCGCGGATGCTGCAAGTGCCACGCGGCTGACAGGGCGGGTCAACTCAGCTTCTGGAAATCGGCCATTCGCAGACCTAGCAAACGCGGGGCAGGCAATCCTTCCCTCCAAATTGCCTGACAGCGGTACGGCAACGCGCGCGCTTGTCGCGGGTCTGGGCGTGGGTGGCGTTGCAGGCGGCGGGGCTGGCTATGTCGCGGGAGACACGGGTGCCGGTGCCGGCGCGGGTCTTGGTGTCACGCTCGCCCTTATGGCGGGTGGCTCTCGCGCGTCACAGCGGTCGATTGAGCGCTTGCTTTTGGAAAGGCCAGATCTTGCCTTGCGTGTCGGCCAGCAGCTTGAAGACTATGCTAGCCGTGGTGGGACAATTGGCACCAGTGCTGCTGTAAATGGCTTATTGCCCCGCTAGAGGGTGCCGCAAATCGCCTTAATCGCCGCAATGGATAGCAGGATAGCCATCATTATCCACCATGCGATGGTGAACTTTCGCCCGTAATGATCGACTTTGTGTGTGAAGCCCCAAGGGACATGAACACCGTTTCTCAATTTTAACGGTATTGGTTGGCGTGCCTTCCGCGCCTTAAACCAAGACCAAGCCGAGAAGATAACGCTCTTGAGAAAAGTCGAGATGAAAATGCTGCCCATGTTATCCGGGGAAGCAAAAGGCACGTGCGTTTAAGCGAGGAGTATATATCGTTCCGCCACCTGGAAGATACTTGGGCGGATTATTCTCGTTCTCTTTTTCCAACATATACAACAAAGCTTTCTTGGCAGACTCGCATCTTTGCTGAGATGGGTAATCAGTTATCGCGATGCCGCCAGAGAATGCTATCAACTTTGCAGGCCCTGAAAACGTCTCAAATTCTACACCACCTTGAGCGGGCGATGCCGACTGAGACATTAACAGGGCCAACGCTGTCGATAATGCTATGATCATTCTCTGCTCTTACCTTACGTGACGTGCCTCAATCAATGCCTGAAGCACATCCTTGCGTACTGCCGTTCGTAATGCTAAAACCCTTACCGAAATCACTGCCCGCGACTGACCCCCTTTCGCTTTCCCTGACACGGAGAACGAAACGGTGCCTCGCAGTCCTGACGGCGGCTATTCCCTTCCACCTGGCACGCTAGTCTCAAGCGGCGATACGCTGCTGCCGACGCAGCACAACCCTGCCATGCAGGATATCGCTGCTGCACTCGGCAACTCGCTCGATCGCAACGGCGCGGGTGGCATGCGAGCGCCGCTCGATATGGGCGGAAATGCGATCCGCAATGCACAGCCTGGCGCTCTGCCAACGGACCTCGCCACAGTAGGTCAAGCAGGCATTCCAGTCGGTGCCCTTCTCCCGTTCGCGGGTGCAGTGGCGCCGGATGGCTTCGCACTCTGCTACGGGCAGGCATTGAGCCGCGCTGACTATGCGGCTTTGTTCGCGGTGATCGGAACTTCGTACGGCGCTGGCAACGGAACCACCACATTCAATGCCCCCGATATGCGGGGCAACGTCGCTGCTGGCCGCGATGACATGGGAGGGGCGAGTGCGTCCCGGCTAACCGGCGGCGCAAGTCTCGGCGCGCAGGTTGGTTCGCAGTCGGTGACGCTGACAGAGGCACAGCTTGCACCTCACAGCCACCCCGTCAATGACCCAGGACATATCCACAGCCTAGGGAACCAGATCGCATCAGGTGGTGCGTCAATCGGCGTCGGCTCGCCATACAACATCGTCAGCGGCAGCACGACGCCGGCCACTACCGGCATCTCCATCGGCCAAGGCGGCGGAGGGCAGGCGCACCCGAACGTCCAGCCCTCCTTGGTGGTCAACTATATCATCAAGGCGTCGCTCTGATGGTTGACCAAATTCGCCCCAAGGATCTGGTGGTAGGGACGCCTAACGGTAGTGCCGCCCTCTTGTTCGACAATGGAGTGACCGTCAATCGGACCACGCCGTTGGGCCTAGTCGATGCGGCTAGGCCTGTGGCCTCACAAGCGGATGCTGAATCTGGGGTCGATAATGCCAAGATCGTCACGCCCTTGCGTGTGGGCCAGGCGATTGATGCCCTGAGTGTGACCCCGGCCAAGCTCGCTTCCACTGACCCTGCGAAGGGCGCTGGCCTAGTGGGCTATTCCGGTACGGCCACATACACGGACGGGACCGCCGGTGCCGCTCTGGTTGAGATAGTGCGCCCAACGATGGCGCCGTTCTACGCGGTTGGCGACGACGCGACCAACAATGACGCTGCGATCAATGCCGCCGTCCTGTTCGCCCAGTCTCGCGGTGGCGGCGTTGTCGAGCTTCCATACGGCAACTTCCGCTACACCAACATCGTCATTCCTGTCGGGCCTGCGGTGACCATTCGCGGCCAGGGCTTCGGCACTGCACTTATCCACACTGGAGCGACGGGCAACGGCGTAGAGATCCGCGCCAACGACAGTTCCATCCAGCATTGCCGCCTGACCAGCAGCGTCACGCGCACCAACTACGATCCGTTTGTGCTGCTGGCCGGCGGCAACTCGTTCGTCACTGAGTGCTCTTTCGACGCCGACAAGTGTGGCATCAAAATGACCGGCGTGAACTGCGATATCTACTTCAATGTGTTCGCCAACGGCGCTGCTGGAGCGCGGCGGATCTGGGCAACCGGCGGCGATCTAAGCCAGTCCATCCACGACAATCTGATGCACTATCAGCCGCCTGGCGTACAAGCCGGCATCTTCACGGACGATAGCGCTGCGCTGAAGATCTACAACAACGACATCATCGGCCAGGGCTTCGATCTGTTCGTCTCGCCAGGCAATGGCCAAGTCGTTGCGAGCCTTCGTAGCTATGACAACTTCTACGACACAGCGCTCGGCGGCATTGCCATCTCCCCCCAAGGAACGGGCCGGGTCATTCGCGGCAAGTCGTCGGGCGATTGGGCGAGTTCACATTCGGCCAATGGCATCGTTCTGGATAGCACCGGGTCTACACTGACAGGCACTACCGCAGCGATCGACGGCTTTGATGTCATTGATTCTGAGACGCATCTTAACGGTAACAACGGGATTGTCATCCTCGGCACCAAAACGATTAACGTCCGTGTGGACGGCGTTCCTAGGGCGCGTGCAAACGCCGCCGGAGACAGTGTGTTCGTCGGCCAGGGCGTCACCAAGTTCAGCATCAAGGGCCTGCAATGCGAGGCCGCTGATGATCTGAACGTAAACCAGTACGGCATCTATCTGGCCGGATTGAACGACGACTACGAGATTACCGGCTGCGATCTGCGGTGGCAGAGCGTGGCATCCCTCTTTGGCCATACGGGTTGGTCACCGACCAAGCGCGTTTGGGGCAACCGTGGGTATGTGACCGCCAGTAGCGGCACCTCTGCTGTGGCATCAGGTAGCTCGTCAGTGACCATCAGCCACGGCCTTTCGGAAGCGCCTCGCCAGCAGGATATCTCGATCACGCCGACGATTGGCGAGGGCAGCAACCCGATCTGGCTCGATTCCACAACTATCACGTCCACGCAGTTCACGGTGCGGACGACTGGCGCCGCCGCGAGTACGCTCAACTTCGCGTGGAAGGCCTCTGTAGGAGACCCAGGATGACGCCTATTGCTGATGACACGCGTCGCCATGCCTTGGCCCTGCTGCGTGCAGGCCGTTCCTATGGCGAGGCATCCGATCGCACGGGGCTAAGCCTGGAAGAGGTGCGGGCGATCTGGAAAGATCCTGAACGAGGAAGGCCGCGCTAATGGCAGATGCCCGTCGCCTTGCAGAAGTCGGATTCGCACCGCCCTTAGCGCGTGAGTTGGCTTCTCAGATCAACGCCGGTTCAGGCAATGCTAGGCGCCTTTCCGAATTGGGGATGGTCGGCCTGCTCGCCCAGCTGGTTGCGTCATTCATCGGAAGTATCGGCAGCGCCGCGAAGCTAATCGCACTCGGCATGATCCCGATGCAGGCCATCGAGCTTGTCCGACAGATCGCGGGCGGCTCATTGCCCCTACGCGCCCTCACCTTCTCAGACGGATCGCCGCTCCAGTTCTCTGACGGCAACTACTTGGAGCTGGCTGCATGACCATCCTCTCGAACATGACGCCGGCGCAGCGTGCGGAATTTCTAGCTGCGGGCGATACGTCCGGTCTGCTGACGAAGGATCAGGCGACCGCCGGCACCGGCGTCAAAGCAGACGGGCTCGTAGGTTCGGCGGCGGCGCAGGTGCGTGGCGGTCCGCTGACGAACGGCGTGTGGGTGAAGCTGCCGGCGATCTATCGCATCCTGCTCGGCGGCACCGGCGCAGTCTCGATCGACACACGCGCTCGCGACGGCACGGTGAGCGCCGGGGTGGCCTCCTACAGCCCGACCGGTCCCGCTGAGGACTATCCCTATTTCGACAACGCCTATGAGGTCCGCGCGACCCTTACCGACACTGCAACAGCGGAGATCGTGTGATGGCTGGTGGCTATCCTTTTCGTGGCTCCAAGGCGGACGGAACGCAGTTCGACGTGGCAAGTGACGTGAAGCTTGAGCAGGTCCGCGCAACCCTTGCGGGGATTGGGTCAGACACAACTCCGGTGCCTGTCGTTTCTAACGTGGTACGTGGAAATGGCGGATACGCAAATGTGGGTTCTCCGTCGACCAGTGCAAACAACGGAGTCGCATATGGTAATCCCTTCATCCCTACCGGCGAATTCCTTATGCTCCGTCTCTCCAAGTATCTCGGACCCGGTAGTGATCGGACTTGGGTTCCCGAAACATCTGGTGCGTTCATCTGGCTTGAGGCTGACTTAAGTGGTGGAACTGTCTATCTGCCGATTATAGGCACGAAAGTTCTACTCTCAGAAATTCCCATTTTAAGTTCGTCCGGCTTCGTTGCGTCCTTCGAGCGGATAAAAACAGGCGTTAACTGTAGACTAGGCATCAACTTCGGGACGATCGGCGGCACCACCGGACTCGTAGGCGTCAACTTGAACGTGAGGAACTGACGTGGGGAGCGCTCTTAAGCTCAGGTTGCGAACCTCGGGTGCTACGGGCGGCGCTCCTGGTGCGGGCGGAGGTGGGGGTGACCCCATCCCGGCAGAATATTTCGGGTTCCACGCTGGGTCTCTCACCCCAACGACGATATGGGGTGACTATAGCGCCAGCGCTGCCGCCAATCATATTCAGACGCCTTGGCCAACGGCACTCGGCGCGGGCACTATCCGTCCGTGGGATGGTAACGGGTGCTCATGGCGCAACATCGAGCGCACCAAAGGCAACTTTGCTTGGGGTAGGTTGGATTACTATCTAGCTCAAGCGGCGGCTAACAATTGCAAGGTGATTTACACCCTGGGTTGTGGCCCCGATTGGGCGACAGCGCTGCCTGGTCAGATGCCGGGACTCTATGTCGGCTATAATCCACATCCTCCCACCCTAGACGCTGACTGGACAGCATGGTGCGCGGCTGTTGCAGCGCGGATCAAGAACGCGGGCTTTCCTGGTGCCGCTTACGAGATCTGGAACGAGTGCAATGATCTATCATACGGGCCGAATGGGGTGGGTTCAGGTTATGCCGGAACCGTGGAGCGCCTCGTCCAGCTAACACAACTCGCGCGGGCAGCTATTCTTGCCGTTGACCCGACAGCAATCATCGTGGCGCCGAACTTCACAGGCCTTGATGGCGTTTTTGCCTCTCACACTGGAGCCGTGGCGCTCGACTCCTTCATCGCAGCAGGCGGCATGGCCTACGCCGATGTAGTATCAATACATGGCTATAACACATCCGCTCCCTGGACCCGCCCGGAGGGGTTGATCGGGTTTGCGGACAATATCAAGAACCTGCTGAGATCGGCCGGCATAGCAAAGCCGGTTTGGAATACAGAATGGGGATGGGGGCAGTGGCGGGATAGCACCGGCGCGTTCCACTCTGGGGATAGCGGCACACCCGCACCTGACCCGATGCCCGATCAGATGGCCGCCGACTACATCTCACGAATGCTCATCTTGAACTGGTGCGTTGGCTTCAAGCGCATGTGCTACTATTCAGTCGATGCGTTTCACTGGGCATCGCAGAAGCTATACGAGAGCACCGACCACGCCACGCCAAAGGTCGGCGCGGCGGCTTACGCATACACCGTGTCGGCATTGAGCGGCGGTTATCTGTCGGGCTTCGGCAAGAAGGTCGAGGCCGGCAAGGAATATTATTCTGCCAGCTTCACTACAAGCAGCGGGCGGATTGGCCGCGTGTATTGGTGCGATGACGTGCTGACAGCCTCCGTACCTATCCCCGGGGCGTTGGAAATTCGGAGCAATGTCGGGGCGTCCATCGCTTTGACTCCGAACCTGGCGGTAACCGGCACACCCAAGTTCGTGTTCCTGACATGACGGGTCAGCGCCAGCCCGTTACCTCGCCCTTGCGGACTGCTGGGACGCCTTGGATCAGGGAGTGTGCTGGGAAGGATTTAGTAACGACGGCTCCGGCAGCAACTACGCAATCTTCGCCGATGGTAACGCCCTTCAATATCTTCACGCCTGTGCCGATCCAAACGCGATCGCCGATGCAAACTGGCGCTTTGTTAGGTGCGACTGAGCCGTCAGGACGAATGAGTGAATGGAAGTCGCAATCGAGGATGTCGACTTGCCAAGATATAGCGCAATCTGATCCGATCTTAACATCCACCATGGCATTGATCCGAGTATTTGGTTGGATGTCAGTTCTATCGCCAATCGCGAGGACTGCTCCTGGCCCCACTGAGATGCCGCAACGCTTACCAATGGAGACCTTTCGCCCGAGCGTCAGCCTGCCTGTGCTTGCGATGTTGAGAGAGACACCAGGCGCCAAGAATGCGAGGCGCCGTGGATCTTCACGAAGGCGAGCGGCGCCTCGCATAGCGCGAACTAGTTTCCTGAATTTGTCTCGGATTCCCATGGAACCACACTTAGCTCAGCAGCGGGCGTGCGCAACCGTACAACCGAAGATCGCTCACGCCCCCACACCCCCCCACCGCCCTATGATCGAGAGAACGAGCTGATGCCTGACAGCCTGGGCGACGCCGCGCAAAAGCGCCTCATCATCGAACAGGTCGCCGAGGCCGTAATCCTCAAAGTGCAGGGTGAAGGCCTGCGCAGGGAGCAACCATTGTCGCCTGAAGAAAAGATGCCTGCGCCGCTGAAGTGGGCGGGCGCGATCATTGCTGGGATCATGACCGTAGGGTGCGCCGGCCTCCTGTTCTGGATGATTACCAGCATCAGTCAAATGCAACTCACCCTTGCCCGCATGGACGAACGCCAATCGTCCAACACCACCAATTGGGAAGCCAAGTTCCGATCGCTGGATGAGCGCATGGGGCGGCTTGAGACACAGAAGGTGCAACGTGATGAGTGACCGCATCCTAAACCTGCAGCGCTGGCTGAACAATCACGGCGTAAGCCTGGCTGAGGATGGGCGCTGGGGCAAGCAGACCCGCAACGCCGTCATTGAGGCCTTTCGCAACCGCCAGGCCGCGTCGATCACTCCTGACGAGATCAAGGCCCTCGCCAACCGCCACGACTTTAACCTGCGCGCCATGAAGGCCGTCGCCAAGGTCGAGAGCGGCGGCAGCGGTTGGGATCGCACCGGCCTACTCGCCTGCCTTTACGAGCGGCACTATCTGTTCCGCCGGATCGGCAAGGCGTTCGGTGTCCTGTCCTCGCCCACTGGTGGCGGCTACACGGTCGATGCGAACAAGGACGGTGTGAACGACAGCTGGGAGAAGCTGGCTGATGCGACCGGGCTGTTCGGCTTCAACGTCGCGTTCGAGTGCGCCAGCTTCGGCAAGTTCCAGATCATGGGCGCCCACTGGAAGGCTCTCGGCTATCCGAGCGTCGCAGAGTTTGTGTGGGGCCTGTCTCGCAGCGAGGCGGCGCATTACGAGGCCTTCTGCCGCTTCGTGGTCGTGAACGGCCTGACGGATGCCCTGAACGCCTGTGACGGCAATCCCGCAAACTGCCTGGCCTTTGCTCGCGGCTACAACGGCAAGGGTCAGAAGGGCTACGATCAGCGCATTGCTGCAGCATGGAAGGTGGTAGGATGAAGTTCCAGATGCCCGACGCGCGAGGCTGGATCGGCGCCGGCTGCTTCGTCCTCGTCCTGATCGTGCTGGCCATGATCGCGATCGACAAGAGCCTACTCGACAACAATGCCTTCCTGGTGCTGGCCACCGCCATCGTCATTACCGGTTGGGCAAACGGTCCTGTAGGTTGGGCATACCAAGCGACCAAGAGCGGCGGCGAGATGGCCGAGAGCAGTGCTAGGATCGCTGAGCAGGCTGCTACGGCGGCTGTGGGGGGCGTTGTACCCAAGAGCGCGGTGGAAGCTGCCGATCAGGTCGCGGACGCTGCTGTAGAGCGCGCAGAGGAGATCAGGCCATGATCCGCAAACCCCTTCGCTTCGTGTTCGGCCTGTTCCTGGGCAAGAAGGACGCTGCGGTGATAGCAGAGGGCGTGGATGGCCTGGCTAAGAAGGCGATCGACAAGCGGACTGGTGGGGCTGCTTCCAAGCTGGATGATCTAATCTAGCCCACCATCCCCCGCGCAAGCTCGATCAGCACCGCAGCCACCAGCAGCACGCCAAGGAACCGCAGGTAGGCGCGGGGTAGTCTCACTCGGATAGGGCAGCGTCGATCATACGACGGAATATCCGCCAAGCCTCTTGCTCGTTTGCTTCGTTTGCCTCCTTAGTGACACCAGCGAGCGTATAAGCTGCTGAGGTCAACATCAAAGGGCTTGGTTCCCTAAGCGCCTCCAACACCGCTCGCACATCATCCAGCAAGCTCGCCTGCATCTCGTCGTCGAGCGCGTCGAAGTCATCGACACCGCTCTGCGATTTCATGAGGGCGCGGGCGGCGCGGTGTAGGGGTGTGTCGGTCATGGTTTCTTATCCTTCCCTCTCACCCGTAACTCAACCCCGTTGTAAGCCGCGTGCATGCTCTGCGCTCTACCGATGTCATGGTCTGTACCGGCAGCATCCCAAAAGTACCGCAGCCAGTCATCGGGGCAATGTCCACGAAGCACATAGAGCGCGAGGGCGACGCCTTTGGTCTGCATGGGTATGTCGGCATCACGCGCCTCGGCTAGCACGCTCAGGGCTCGGGTGACTGCCCCTTCGTCGACTCGGATGCGGGCCATTCATGGAGATTAGCTTGTTCCGGGTTCGTTCTGCAAGGGATTGAGGCCACGGATCGCATCCGCAATCTCGCGAGCGGTGACATCGCACTTGGTCAAACGCGGATAACCATAAACGAACCTGTCTGCCTCAACGGCGGCAGCTTCGATCACGATCGGCAGCAAGGCGTGCGCGCACTCGATCGCATGATCCCATCCGCATGCACCGCCGGTCTCGCTTAAAGAGCGTGCGACCGCCTGTACCAGATCGTTGTTGTCTTCGTCATCCACCGCTCTGCTCCTTGCTGGCGAGGAAGGCACGCAGAGACGTTCCCAGCTCGGTCGGTCTCGCCTTGTAGCGCCTGACGTTGCCGGTGGCCGATATTAGTACATCAAGGTGGATCAGTTCGAGCGCGTTCATGCGCTTCAACCCAGGCGTGACGGAACCTTGTCCTTGCCATGCGTTGCCGCACAGCGACAAGGCAATGTCTCGATCCTGCTGGCTCAGCTTCCCCGCGATTGCCTCAACATCCTCTGTCATGTCGGTTCTCCCATCACCCCAAACCCCCGCCAGTGCCGCTTGATCCGCTTCTGTATGGATAGCGGGCCGTCCTGGGCGTAGGTGCGGGTGGCGAGCATGATCTCGCGCAAGGCATGTTGGCCTTCGACGCGGGCGACGGTCTTGCCGGACTGGATGATGCGATAGGCGGGGTTCATATATCCCTCGTCTGCTTTAGCTTGCAGCGCGTGCAGTGGCGCGCCTGACGTTCGAACAACGGGAACCACCAATCCCAGCGGCCCCACTTGTGACCGATCAGCATACAGAGGCGCATTATACCTCCCCCTCACTCTTAGCGGTATCGGAGGATGCGCGGGCAGAAATGCCATCTGCCCACCGTACAACCTCAAGATCACGCCGATAAAGGACGGCATATGCAGGAGGTGGAGGTCCAAACCCCCAGCGCTCGACAAACATATCTCGCAGGTCGTTTCCCAACTCCACCAGCTTCCCGGCGTCAGGTATGACTTGCTCAACCATGACGGGTGTCCTTGGCTTTGGAGAGGGCGTCTAATGCAGTCGTGAAAGCTGCGACGGCGCTTGGCATCGTTGGATGGTGGCCGGGGCTCTCCGCTCCAATCGTCCAATTCAGATATGGCCGAATGTAGCGAGCCTGCTTGACCAACTCCCCCACGAGGCCTGT
>Ga0182210_1000011_pt1 | contig 33815 bp, 25 predicted proteins | sample G5R1MG_19_FD_129670 | JGI IMG/M metagenome (GOLD analysis project Ga0182210, IMG submission 129670) | Switchgrass phyllosphere microbial communities from Michigan, USA - G5R1_MAIN_03OCT2016_LD1 MG | ecosystem: Host-associated > Plants > Phyllosphere > Phylloplane/Leaf | place: USA: Michigan... | reverse complement strand
GACAGCTCGTCATCGGCCGCTACGAGGTCGACGGCAGCCTGTGGGGAGGGATTGTATGCGGCGATGGAGTCGACCAGGATGCCCAGCGCCTTTTCGACGCGGTCGAATTGGGCGGCGAGGACTTCTTGCATGGCGAGGGCAGTGGCGGACACGGGAGCTGTTCAGCTCCACGGTCACCTGGTCAGCCACTGCGAGCTACGTCATCACGTGATGCGGTAGGCCCGGCTCCAACCACGACTACGACGGCGGCGGCAGCATTGCGCTTCGTATTTGTTCCCTATGCGCCTTGGTCGAAAGAGGGTTCAAGTGCATGCGGCCGATGCGAGCGCCAGACGCCCGCCGCTTACTGGCCCAGCGCGTGGCCAGACGGTGACGAGAGGCTTGGATCTCTCGGCTTCGGCCCAGCCAACGCCAACCCCATAGCCTGAAACCCTTTGCTCGCCGCACGCCTGTACAGAGTCTAGCCTGCCACCATCTACCACTGCGCCCGTGTCGCCCATCGCCCTTCGCATTACTCCTCCTCTCCCTAGGCCCTCCCCGATATTCCCTACCACGCCTCGCGCTGCTTTCTGCCTATCGCCCACTACCCCGCCAGCTCCCGTACATTGGTCCGCGACCCCGCCACCGACTAGCCCGCTCCCGGATTGCACTCGCATTACTGCCGGCACCACGCCTTGCCGTCTCCTGTACAGCATCACGAACGATGGGCAAATCGTAAGTCTTGTCGCGTCCCCCTTCACCTTTCCGCCGCACCAGCGCCGCTCCTGCATCCCCCCTGCCCTTCACTGCCAGGCAGCCACGACTGCCCGGCGAGCAAACCACCCCACACGCCAAACATACCAACATGGCCTCGACCATCGCCCATGGAAACCACCACCCCCTCGGTACCACGGCGCCATGATTCAACCCCCGCCCGGAACCCGCGCCGGCTTCGATAGTGCAGACTCGTCCAGAGACGCGTCTTCTCGTACATGGCTCGCATCGCATGGAATACCTCTGCTTGAGCACGAGCACCATCCGCTCAAGTTTGCGCGTCGCCACCATGCGCTGGTGCCTCGCCCGGGAGATGCCGGGTTCGACCAATACAAGGCTCTGCACAAGGTCGCCCTCGCCACCGCTGTCCGCCAACTGGAACAGGAGTTGGGCTCGCGGAGCAACGTGCACCATCTTGAACTGCTCGACCGAATGCTGATTGTGCGACCTTACAGCCAAAGCAAGCTCTCCCAGCAGGAGCTGGCCGACCTCCAGAAAGCAACACACTTTGACAAGAAAGAGCTGCAACAATGGTACAAGGGTATGTTCGTCGTCGTCTGAACCGGTTCAGTGGGTGGTGGACGACTAACGGTCCTTAGGGTTCCTTAAGGACTGCCCGTCAGGCATGCTCACCAAGGACGAGTTCCAGAAGATCTACAAGCAGTTCTTCCCGTTTGGAGATCCGTCGTCGTTCGCAGATTATGTCTTCAATGTATTCGACGCAGACAAGTCAGGCACAATAGACTTTAAGGAGTTTATTTGCGCCCTGAGCGTCACGAGCCGCGGCAAAATGGAGGACAAGCTGGATTGGGCGTTCCAGTTGTACGACATCGACGGCGACGGCAAGATCAGTTACGAAGAGATGCTTTCGATCGTCGAGGCCATCTACAAGATGGTAGGCACTGTCTCGCACACGTCAGTACGCTGGGCTAACACGGCCAGGTTGGCTCCATGGTCAAGCTTCCCGAAGACGAAGACACGCCGGAAAAACGCGTGAGGAAAATCTTCCGGATGATGGACAAGGACGAGAACGGCAGCTTGGACATGGCCGAGTTCAAAGAGGGCTCCAAGCGCGACGAGACCATCGTCTCGGCATTGTCGCTCTATGATGGGCTTGTCTGAAGAAAGGTTGATACCCAACACCGTTTCCCCTTTTTGTTTCCTTGATAGTACAGCGCATTGATTCGACTTTTGGGCAGACGTGTTCTTGCCAGTTGCAGCGTGGGAGCAAGGTGCACATCGCCTCGGCGTATAGGACGTTGCGAAAAACGTAGCTGAAGCTTTGCTGACACGCGGCGCGGGATGTGAAGAATCAAAGTGCAGCCTCCATCATGACGTCAAGTGAATATGTTACTCTGAAATGGGATGCCGATTCGCTGTACAGGGCGTTCGTTGCATTGGTGTGGAAAGGCAAGTCGTGGCCTAAGTCTTGGCAGACCCGGTCGACGCAGCCAAGGGACAGATAGCTTCAAGAGCATGCACGCACGGATGTGGCATGGCTGTATACACGACCCTGCATCCGACTGTCTGTCCTCAACCTGACCACCACAAATATTTCTGGATCGCTTACCACGACTGCACATCACTACCTCCACCGGGACCGACCCCGACTGACTACGCTTTTACGAGCAACTGTATGTCTTCGCAAGTCCGGCCAGAAACGCTCTGCTGGGCCCGACTTTGAACTTCCACACCTCAACCTTGAGGCTTACGGCGCAAACACACCTTCACAATGCGACAACGTCCCATGTCGCCATCCGGCGCTACGTTGGCTTCACTGCTTGTCCTCGCGCCCTATTCCGTGACGGCCTTCTACTTCCCAGGTGTCGCGCCAGCATCTTACAAAACTGGAGATGCGGTACCGCTCTACGTCAACCACCTCACCCCAGCTGACTCACAAAACGACCCCAAACTCCGCTCCGTCTATTCCTACGATTACTACCACCCGCCATTCCACTTCTGCAAACCCAAAGATGGCCCGAAGGAGCAAAGAGAGAGCCTGGGCAGCATCTTGTTCGGCGACCGCATACAAACAAGCCCCTTCGAGTTGAAGATGGGTGTGAATGAGACATGCAAGCCTCTTTGCGAGGCGCAATACTCACCCGAGGATGCAGCCTTTGTCAACAGCAGGATAGATCAAGGCTACGATCTCAACTGGTTGATAGACGGACTGCCTGCAGCACAGCTACTGAGGGACCCGAGTTCAGAGGAAGAATTCTACAGCCCTGGGTTTGCGCTGGGATGGTCAGAGCCTGAGACAGAGGCGCCCATGTTCAACAATCACTACGATATTGTGATTGATTACCATGAAGCCAGTCCGAATAACTACCGTGTAGTCGGCGTCCTCGTCGACCCGTTCTCCATAGAACCTTCGAAGATCTTGGGCGATGGCAAGGCGACTTGTGGCGAAGGGATGGAACCACCGCCTGTCATCATGCGAGAAGACGGCGACAATACCGTGACCTTTACCTACGGCGTGTACTGGAGACGGAGCCCAACACCGTTCGCGACGCGCTGGGACAAGTATCTACACGTCTACGACCCAAAGATCCATTGGTTCTCCCTCATAAACTCGGCCGTCATTGTCGTCTTCCTTGTCGGCATGGTGAGCACGATCCTCGTGCGCACGCTCAAAAAGGACATTGCGCGGTATAATCGCCTGGAGCAATTCGCTCTCGAGGACTTTGGTGAAAGTGGCGAGGCTGAGGACGGGCAGGACGATTCAGGCTGGAAGCTGGTGCACGGCGACGTATTCAGACCGCCCAAGAACCCGCTCCTGCTGTCCGTTCTCCTTGGTAACGGAGCTCAGCTATTTGCCATGACGGCTCTTACTATCGGTATGCTACGAGTATGGCCCCATGTTCTGCCTGATACTAACATGGAATAGTCTTTGCTCTCCTCGGCTTCCTTTCCCCCAGCAATCGCGGCGCTCTTGGGACTGCCATCATCGTCTTCTACACTCTCTTCGGCTTCCTCGGTGGCTACGCTTCGGCACGAATTTACAAGTTCTTCCATGGCGAGTCTTGGAAGTTGTGCTTCTTCTACACGCCCGTTGCTCTGCCCGCCATTGTCTTCGCCACCTTCTTCCTGCTCAATCTCTTCCTCTGGGGCCGCGGGGCGTCTGGAGCCGTGCCATTTAGTACGATGCTCGTCATCATCGTCATCTGGTTTGTCATCTCGGTTCCTCTGAGCATCACAGGCTCCTGGCTTGGCTTCAAGCAAGCTGCCATCGAACCGCCTGTTCGCACAAACCAGATCCCGCGCCAGATTCCTCCAGCCGGTGGCTACTTGCGCCCTCTTCCGTCCATGGCACTCGCTGGTGTTCTGCCCTTTGGTGCCATCTTTGTCGAGCTCTACTTCATCATGAACTCGATCTGGTTCAACAAGGTCTACTACATGTTCGGGTTCCTGTTCATCTGCTTCGGCCTCATGATCATTACGTCCGCTGCCGTCACCGTGTTGATGATTTACTTCCTGCTCTGTGCCGAGAACTATCACTGGCAATGGAGGAGTTTCTTCACCGCTGGTGCAAGCGCAGCGTATGTCTTTGCGAGCTGTTTGCTGTACTGGATCAAGGACGTGAGTTGGACCAGTTGGACCAGTGGTGTCGTGTATCTCGGATACTCTGCCCTACTGAGTTCGTTGGTCTTTGTGTTGATTGGTAAGCTCCCCATCCTTTGCCTTTTCCCTTCCCGGAAATGGCACCAGTGCACACGCTCTTTCTCTCTTCCCGTCACTAACTCTTTTCTTTTTTTTTCAGGCACCATCGGCTTCTTCGCGAGTTGGCTGTTCGTGCTCAAGATCTACAAGTCCATCAAGGTCGATTGAGTGTGGCATTATTCCGGTTAGTGGATACACAAGGCACGAGAATCCAGGTTTCTTGGTAGTGAGGAGATGGGTTGCCTCTTTTGAATCAAGAGATGCACACCTCTGCCTGCGTAGTATTGTTTTGGATACAACATTTCGTTGGCATTTGGTTCTTGTATACCCGTCGATACAGCGCTATTGTCATCATCGTATGCCGCACGGTGGTCTGCAGCTTGGCCCCAAAAAAATACCATGGGTTTTTTCCTTGAGCCGTAAATTCACGTTTATCGAGGCGTTTCTCTTGTACGTGTATATTTAGACAGTGTTTCTCTAGGGTGATGAAGGAGTCTGTGTAGTTGCAGGTATTGCTATGTATAGACAGGCATGCTGCGTGAAATTTCCCATAACGTGATGGCTGTTACATGGTCCGGCCTAGTCGATCAACACACTGAGTCTCTCGCTGGAGTTGCATTCGCCTCCCGACATGAAAACTAAAATTCCCCTTCAAGAAGATAGGTGGCTTAACGCTCACCAGTGGGATGGGCGTAGATGTACTGGCCCTGCTTCATTTGTGCACCCAGGTTGGAACTCACAATAGGGACTGGTGTTCTCTTGGCCCAAGCACGATGACTAGCGATGCGCAGCAGTAAGATAAAGCTCAGTGCCTGGAAGAAAGCCATGACGTACATGAATGCGGCGTTTGTCGCAAAGGTGATGATGTTGACGTTGTCGTCCAAGTAGGAGGCGGCGAAGACGACACCGATGATGGACCAGATAGTCAGGGAGAAAAAGAGAGCGAGGACCCAAGGGAGCAGGGTCTGTTCTTGGTTGAGCAGAAGTATTGGACGGTGTGAATGCTTGGGGTGAAGGACTTGTTCTGGTTGCTGACTCGAACGCATAGCGAAGATGCTTCTGATGGCAATCGTTCCGGCAGCGAGTACGCTGGCGAGGTACAACACGGTCCAAGCGGTTCTGAGGTGCTCCGCCGGTAGGCCGATGACACTTGGAGTCCCATGGTGACGAGCGACCCAGAGGTTGTAGCTTGTCATTGCGATTTGGGCGGCAGTGACGGCAAACATGGCGTTGATAATGGTGAGTAAGGTCCTCTTGGTGATGGCGCTTGCCGTATCAAGATGCTCACGAAGCATTATGTTGAGCGTGTAGACCACGACGACCAGCAGTGCCCAGTAAGCGAGGTAGTAATACATGTTGAAGACGATTGCAATCGAATCGGCGGTGGACAGATCAACGGCATCACACTCCAGCAACACCGTAGCTGTGAGCTCCAAGACATATCCTCTGGCGAAGATTAGGACGACTGGAGTGTCAGCCACCGAAATGACTGTACTCACGCGATGATGAAGCATAACGCGATGATATATGCCGCGCCCAGGAGCTTTTTGCCAGCTCTTACCTCTGGCCGTACTAGGCAAAGAGCGATGGCGATGGCGAGGTAGACCACAAGGAACGCAACGACGCAGACAAAGTATACTTGTGTCTGAGTATCTGCGAATGCATTAGGACATGTCATTTTGCGCGAACTCTCTGTATAGCTGCTATCTTCGCCGCGTTTTGGTGTCGTAGCTGGTCGCTGATTGCGATGATGTAGGCAGGACAACGGTAGCCAGCCACTATGCTGGGCGTGGAGCCGTATAGCCGAGTGGCTTATGCAGCGAAAAACGCAGAATCGACGCATGGGCGGAAGAGTAAGGCGCTTCGCATGGCAGCTCTATATATGGCCGAAATCTTCTTCTGCCCCGTCGAGTAGCATTCTGGTGCTCCGCCTCATTGTGACGATAGTCAAGTGAAGATGAGCATTGCAGGCCGAATCCAGTATCTGCCAAGCGTTTCGAGGCATCCTTGCGAGAGGCCTGGTGTGCCTTAACGAGGCGATGCCATGATAGAAGCGAGTAGGTGCAGAGACTAAAGGGCATTCGCTCTGTCGAGAGTTGGACGGCCTGATCGTATTCTCCTATGAGCGTTGAAGTCGGTCGGTCACGTATGGCACTTGAACTGCCCGGCCATAGGCATGGCCCAATGGGTGGTTCAGGCCTCGTGCCCCAAGGTGGATGACCCAGGCGGATGATGAGAAACGAGGCTATGTACAAGATGGCGATACTAGCCGGATGACTAGCACTGCGAGAAATGCAGAGGCATCATCGCCAACTCGTGCACGTGATGCATTCGTGGCTGGTCCGGCACGGAATGGTGGGTCGCCCCTTGCTGCCGATCCTTCCGCTGTCGCATGCATCATGCAATCTGCCATGCCTTGCATCATCGACGATTGACGGAGGCTCATCACGAAATTATAAGCCGAAGGTCCGAATACATCCTGCGTTATCTGGCAGAACGGCTCTTCCGGATACTGCTTCTGGTCCGCGGTCTCCGAGGTGTCCGAACCTGTCTTATATGTCTCGGCTCCCTCCCTGCCATGCTAGAGTACCAACTTCCGGCCCATGCCTGCCAGATTGTGCAACATTGAACATTAGCCGAATGGGAAACGACTTGTACCACTGGAACTGGCTACCCACGATCAGAATTCCTTGGACCCAAAATGGCGACAGAGAACACGCTGAGTGAAGTCGGTCACTCCAAATCTGGCCCCACGCCTCCGAAAGGCCGCTCGGTCATGGCGTATGCCCTCCAAGGACTGGCAGCAAACCCATCAGCCGAGAGTGTCGATTCGTGGACGCCAGATGGTTCCGCAAAATTATCAGATACCGAAGATGCAAGCCCATTAAACCTTCCGAGAGAAGAACAGGCGCCAGAGATTCGCAGCCAAAGCACATCGGCAGTTCCTCGAGATAAGGGCGATTCAGACACGCAGCAAAACAAGAACCATGGCGGTCGAAGAAAGAGCATACAGGTACTTATTGAGCAAGACAAGGAGGGTGAATACACCTTCACGACCAAGGACCCACTGTTCAAAGAATTGATGAGATCCGGGCGACGAAGAGATGCAGACAAGCTCAGTGCCAATTCAAGGAGCAAACCCCGGGATTTGGTCTTTATGCAGCAGTTCACAGCGTTTGACCGCCAAAATGCAACCGCATCACAGTCCCCCTTTAGAGGCTTCTTTACGCTTTTCTGGCTTGCAATGGTACTACTACTTGCCAGAATTGCTGCATGGAACTACAGGAGCAAGGGGTCCGTATTTGGAGATGCAGAAATTCTTCATCTAATGGTCGACCGGGATTTGTTTACCATGTTAGGGACAGATGTGGCAATGTGTGCGGCAACCAGCTTTGGCTTCTTCCTGCAAAGGGCTATTGCAAAAGACTATGTGACGTGGAACGGGGCGGGGTGGATTATTCAGTCTGTGTGGCAAGCTTTCTTTACCGGGATAATCATTTGGATTACCTTCTGGAGGGACTGGCCCTGGACACACACGGTCTTCATCGTCCTCCATGTCTTCGTACTGCTCATGAAGCAGCATTCATACTCATTCTACAACGGCTACAGTAAGTCATCAGCCCTTCTCACGCAGTACAAGTGGTCGTCGACTAAACCAAATAAAGTGTCTCGCGTATACAGACGTCGTAACCTCCTGCACCAGAAACGACTGCAACTCGACAATATTAAAGCCCACCAAATCTCCACCTCGACACCATCTGATCCAGAATCATCTCTCGCAACTGGAACTTCTACCAACGATGACGACAGACTGACCCACCGCCGGTCCCGCGGCCCAAAATATTCGACCAACCTCACATCCGAAGAATCCGAAATCGCGTCCATCGGACAAGCCATCTCCAGCGGAAGCGCGCTCAATCGTGAAGAAATCCAAACATTCCATCGCATCCTCACCACCGAAATCACCATTCTCGACGAAGAACTACGCGGCAAATGCACAACCACGCAAAACATTTACCCGGCCAATCTAAGTCTCTCCAACTTCATTGAATGGGCCTGTCTCCCTACCCTCGTCTACGACCTCGAGTACCCCCGCCAAGCATGCAGAAACTGGTGGTACATTGCCGAAAAGTCAGCCGCGACGCTCGGCGTCATCTGGACCATGATCATCATCAGCCAAGCCTACATCTACCCCGTCGTCATCGAAACGGTGCGCCTCAAGGACGCGGGCATGTCGCTCGACGCGCGGTGGAAAGAATTCCCCTGGGTGGTCAGCGACATGCTGTTCCCGATGCTGCTCGAGCAACTGCTCGCCTGGTACGTTATCTGGGAGTGTCTGCTCAACGTGCTCGCGGAGCTCACGCGCTTCGCCGACCGCGGCTTCTACGGCGCGTGGTGGAACAGCGTCTCGTTTGACCAATACGCCCGCGACTGGAACCGCCCCGTCCACAACTTCCTCCTCCGCCACGTCTACCACTCCTCCATTTCCTTCTTCCACCTCTCCAAAATGCAGGCCACCTTCTTCACCTTCCTCCTCAGCGCCATCGTCCACGAGGTCCTCATGTTTTGCCTCTTCAAAAAGGTCAGGGGCTACCTCTTCACCTTTCAGCTTACCCAGCTGCCGCTGGCCGCGCTCAGTAAGACCCGCTTCATGCGCGGAAGGGATACCCTGGGCAATATCATTTTTTGGTTTGGCATGTTTATTGGGCCGAGTGTGATTACGAGTTTGTACTTGATTGTGTAAAAGCTGCACCATGGGCCTAGCGTTTCGGCTCCATGTTGCGATGTAAATCTACTCTCTCTTTCTCTCTCTCTCTCTCTCCCCCTCCACTTTTTCAGGCTTCACCTACTTGTAATAGAATTGCAGCGAAGCTCCTCGGGAACAAAAAAAATGTGCGATGACTTGCATTTGCCACTCGTTTCAATCGACATTGGATGAGTGGAGGTTAAGGTGTAGAGACTATCTGGAAGGCGATTTTGTAAATAGAGTGAAATCTTTCGTGCGGACATGGATTTGATAGGGACTTTGCTCATTATTTTCTATCGCGTTGTCTCGTCATTTCCCTCCAAGGATATGCGCCACAGGCACGGGACCTTCAGCGCCATTTGCCCTGATAGCTGCACGTATGCCTGTCGCTCAGACAATCGTCTCCAACTCCCTCGCATAGCCCAGCGTATTTTCAATAACCTGATCACTTGTAACCAAGATATCCTTGCTGAGATAGTCCTCCTCCTGCTGAGGAAAGTAGATTCGGCCATCCTTGACCACCCACCCAGACTCATTTGCAAAGTTGACAACACTACCTTCCGAGTCGAGGAAGAGGAGAGACTTTGCGTCCGAAATGGGAATGGAGGGATATGCGCGCTCGCTGCAGGAAGCGATTTCCTTGCGAATTGTGCCGATGAGGATCTTTTCCGGTGGGTCAGCATTTTCCCTTACACAAGAGGCTCCAAAAGTGGTTGATGCACGACGTACCTCTGTGAACAGGCCAAACTCCTCGCTCGGGACCCTCTCCTTCTTGGTCTCGCCCCACACCCTATCATAGCTTCCTTCCATGAGTGCCTGCTCCAGCCGTATGGGGTACTGAACGAATTGGTTATCTTCCAACTTGCAGCCAGCCTGCGCAGCCGCCACCTCGAGTGCCTCGAGCAGTGTGTGGAACCCCGCGTAGTCTCCCTCGCTCAACAGAAGCAGCAGGTATAGGCCGGTCACCTTGCTCGCGTTACTGCCTTCCTTGGGTAATGTCGACTCGGACAGCGAGTAAAAGGGCTGCAGCTGCTGAAAGTAGCGGGTGAAAGAGACGGTGTCCTTGAGGCGGATGGAGATGATGGCGCCAAGCTCGAGCGTCTCGCGGGCGACCTGGAGGTATTTTCGCGGTGTCTTCTCTTGCGGGATGAGGGCGTTGAGGTTGAGGAGGGCGATCTTGGCTCGGGAGAGGAGTGAGGTGGACTGCGTGTAGTCGTGCGATTGGAGCGTCTGGCGGAGCTGCTGGAGCGCTGTCTGGAGCTCCTTTTCGGCCATGCTGTGGCGGTTCACGGGCGCGGCAGATGGAAGTGCAGGGAGTCGGCGGAGTGGGTGCGCAGGCAAGGATGTCGATGTTGATGTCGATGCCGTGGCTGGAGCTTGACGTGAACAGCAAGTTGGCGCTAGCGGGGGCGAGTGCATCGTCGTTCGCCACGGCAGTTCAGCGCCCTCAAACGTCCTGTTTCGGATGTATGCCATCAGATAAATGTTTTCATGGTATGGTTAGGTCTTCCGCCCAAGCCGAGGATGAGACTATATATTCGCACAGCGACCGTCCGCCCACATTTTGCATGCCAGACACCTCAGGCTCAGATGACCAATGTGGTCATGCTGTCTCACACACCAACGCCATTGGCGACTTGCTTCGCGTCCCGGCCGATACATGTGCATGTTGACCGTCAAGGCAAATGGTTCTGCGAGTCCATTTGCCTTGTTGTATTTTAGACCCAATCGAGGACCGCTTGCATGCTTACCACAAAACAGGCGGTGTCACTCTGCAGCTTACTGTGTGCATCAATCCACCCATCAAAAACACATCAACACCGAGTGGCTTACTAGGCAAAAGGCAGAATCAATGAGAACTGACCATGACATCAAATCACAGCCCTCTTGCATTCAGGCTTGACCGCTAACTATCCCAACATGAAACAACTCTGTTCCAACATGCGCTATTGTGAACCCTGGTCTATCGCCGTCTCCCAAACTTGCCTTTTGCCCCTGCCCCGGCTTTCCCTTTGATGTTGAGCCTCCGATAGTTGGCGTTTGCTGTGGCCTTGATCTTCCGCGCAGCTTTCTTGACTACTCCTTCCTTACTCGGCTCCTCTGTGCGTTTCCCTGTTTTCATGGCGGGTTTTTTGCCCGTCTTCGGTGTATGTGAAGCATCACTTGCGTAGCTAGAGCCGTCATCGTCAGAATCGGTATCGTGTGTTGCTTCATGCGCAGGCACTTGTGTTTCCGCCACGGCCACCTCATTTCCAGACTCGTCTGGTGCTTGTAGTACTGGCTCGGGCTTCGGTTTAGCGATATTTGGTCGCACTGAAGTATCGTTAGCCTGGCTGCAACGCGCAGACTGTAACATAACTCACTGATAACACGCCTCGTCTGCCTCTTAAGACCCTTCTTCTTCCAAGCGTTACGCGGCTTGCTGTCACGACCGAGTGCTGGCTCTTCGTCGCTCTCTTCTTCGGTCTCTATACCGCGGTCAGGGCCTAGAGGCATATCCGTCTGGCTGTCTTGGACCAGAAGCTTTGGTGGCTTGGGCTTCTTCGGTATTGAGATGCCTTGCTCTTCCATTTCCATTTCCCGCATGATCTCTGCCTCATCATCTAGTCGGTTGTCCTCGTCTTTCTTCATGGCTTGAATCATGGAGCTTAAACTTCTTCCAAGAGCGCGACGGTTCCAGGGTGCTGGACGCGGTGCAGGCTCATTGTCTTCCTCGATTGCTTCCAACATGTTATCGCGCCGTAAAAATGCAGGCGTTGCAAGTCCACGCACGGTGGACGGTGTCCCCTGGTCGCTCAACTTCCTCTTTTTCGGTGTCACAAACTGGTTCAGCAGGAATCTCTTGCCAGCTGACAATGGTGTCCGCTCGCCTCGTGCCCTTGATTCGAGTGAGGCCACGCTGCCTTCCTGGTTCTTGCTCGGTGTTTGAGGGACATTCAATTGTGCATCTCCAAGCACCGCTCTCGGCTTACTGGGCGTTCCCTCTGAGAGGAGATCGAAAAGTCCCAGCACGATACCGTCTCGCTGAGGTGTAGGACCTATTACGCTGAGGCCTTGCGGAGACACAAGGAGCTCCGCAGTGGGATCCACGTTTTCTAGAGCATCCCCTTCCTCCGTCCTCTTCCTTTTTGTCGGCGTAAACGCGGGGGGGTTAGGGTAGACTTTTGGTGTACGGTCGATATCATGGTTGGACTTGGACGGTGGGGCTCGTTTTGAAGGAGTCTGTGGTTCGGCTTTGCTGGAGAGGCGGACTCGCAGTTTGTTGTACTCTTTGTACTTTTGCGCTTGGAGAACTTAGCGTCCTATTATCCGAGGCAGGGTGCGTTGCATGCGTACCAATCTCTACGTTACTCTTGATGTCATCGCGCCCTGCTTTTCGGCCTTCGTTCTGGGCAGCGAATTGCTTTTCCCAAGCCTTTAAGTCTTGCCGAAGTGTATTGCAGCGTTGCTCAACGTCTGTGAAGCTCATGGCTAGTCGTGGGGGGATTGCCGTGGTGAATGGTTTGGAGGGGGGAGTACGGCCGAACTGGGTATGATCTCCATCCATATCGCGCGGTAACGCGTTGCGCGTGCACGCGACGGGATGGCACTAGCAGGGACCTCAGCCCTACCCAGGCCGCGTCCAATTCACGGGCACGCGCGGATGTCACCGTGATTCAGGTACGCCATGCAGACATCATCAGACTCGAATATATGTTACACGTTGCTACTCACAACTCCCCTATCGCTAGAGAGCTCCAAGTCATATCGCTGATGCAAAACGCAAACCTAACCAATGGAACGGGGAATCTAGTAGTGAACAGCCTTGTCGTAGGTAGCCATAGCAGCCTCCTTGAACGCCTCGGCAAGGGTGGGATGAGCGTGGCAAGTGCGTGCAACGTCTGGAAAAAATCAGCGGCAGTCAAAGCGAGAATCTGGGCATGAAGGGCCTTACCCTCTGAACTGGCACCGTATTCCAATGCAAGCGTACCCTCGGCAATCATCTCGCCAGCATTGGCACCAATGATGTGGATACCCAATATCCGGTCGGTCTGAGCATCTGCCAGGAACTTCACAATACCTTCCGAGTCGAGGTTGGTCTTGGCCCTCGAATTGGCGGAGAAAGGAAAGGTTCCCGTCTTGTACTTGATACCAGCTTCTTTGAGCTCTTGCTCGTTCTGGCCAACCCAAGCGACTTCAGGATGTGTGTACATGACAGAGGGAATGGCCCCGTAGTTGACGTGACCGTGACCCTTGCTGATGTACTCAATAGCTGCAACGGCCTCCTCCTCAGCCTTGTGGGCAAGCATGGGTCCGAATGTGCAGTCGCCAATAGAGCGAATGTGGGGGATCTTGGTGCGGTATTCTTGGTCGATGATTAGTCGGCCTCGGTCGTCCGTCTCGAGCCCAATGTTGTCGAGACCAAGACCAGCAGTGTATGGGCGACGACCAATAGCAACGAGGACAACATCTGCGTCAAGCTGCACTCGTTAGTAGTCGTCTCGCTTTTGGTGAAATGCACAACTTACAGTCTCCTCCTTGCCTCCCTTTGCGGCCTCAACGCTGACCTTGACGCCGGCATCATGGACCTCTCCAGCAGTGACCTTGGTGTTGAGCTTGAACTTGAGACCCTGTTTTTGGAGCATCTTTTGGCTTTGCTTTGCAATCTCGTTGTCCATACCGGGGCCACCAATCTGACCCAAGAACTCTACGACGGTAACTTCAGTACCGAGACGCGACCAAACGGAGGCCTGTTGTATGTTAGTACAGTTTGCCAAAGCCTCGCGGCCAACGTACCATCTCCAAGCCAATGATACCACCGCCAATGACGGTCATTTTCGCTGGCACCTCCTGGAGGTTGATGGCGCCGGTGCTCGTGATGACTTTTTGCTCGTCGATTGTCAAGCCGGGAAAAGGGGTAGCCTCCGAGCCGGTGGCAATAATGATGTTCTTTCCGCGGACAGTGGTCTCACCGCCATCGACCAAGTTGACAGCAATAGTGTGCTCGTCCTGGAACGCTCCAGTACCCTTGATGTATTCGACATTGTTCTTCTTGAAGAGGAACTCGATGCCCTTGGTCAGGCTGGACACGGACGTGTCCTTTGCCTTCATCATGGCGGGGAGGTTGAGCTTGACATCGCCCACCTCAATGCCGCGGCCCTTTGTGTCGTGGAGGATCTGGTGGTAGAGGTGGGAGTTGTTAAGGAGCGACTTGGAGGGAATGCAGCCGACGTTGAGGCAGGTCCCGCCGAGGGAGCCGCGCTTCTCAATGCATGTGACCTATGGAACAACATGAGCTCATGACTCCCGGTGTTGCAAGTGCCGTGCTCAGCGTACCGACAGGCCCGCCTGTCCAGCCTTGATGGCCGCGACATAGCCTGCGACGCCTCCGCCAATGATGACCACATCCTTCTCCGCTGTCTCTGGGTTAGCGCATACTCGCTGCCGAGCCTATGCACGGATGCGACTGACCAGCTTCGGACGCAAAGCCCCGTCGCAGGCGGTTTTGGAAGTAGAGATTCGGCGCACAGAACGTCTTCTGGCTAACGGGGCGCGTCGCCCGCTGGACGGCGCGGGGGGCCAGGGACCGGAACATGGTGAATGCAGTTGCAAGCGGAGCCGTGGGATGTATGGCGGGGGTGGTAGGCGTCAATGGAAGAGGAGTGGCGCGGGCGCTGGTCGTTGGTGACGAGCTTTTTGCGGAGCTCACTCGGCCGGGAGTCCCAATGTCCTAATCCTATCATCCCACCCAACGTTGGTCAGCCGTGGCGCTAGACTTCCCAACCCAAGGCACTTCTACTTCTACGCTACCAGGCCGCCAAGTGGCTGCAGTCGCCACACGGCATTATTCGGCTGATCACACCTGCCTGCCTTCCACGGGAACCAGACGGTGGAGCTGAGCATTCGCTGCCAAGCCCTACGCAGTCTGTCGCAGTTCCGGGCATACTACCTACGATCCTCAACCACCACCCACTCACTACCCAAGCGCACACCCAGACGCTCATGTCCATGCCCATGTCCATGCCCATGTCCATACACACGCTCATTCCTCCTGCATGGCCGTGGTGGCAAGAACACGGGTCAGCATACCCATGATCGACGTGCACGCCCATCGGACAGTTTCCTTCTCCGCCTTCTCCACGATATCAGTCTTGCGCACCGTCTTCTTTAGGAAGAACTGTAGCCCTGCGATCATCTCAGGAGCTTGGTCAACCTCGACAAACACCTCGCGCACCGCTCGTTCATCCCGCTTGTCCTTGCTGCTCTTCAACGACTCCAGTATACTAGTCACCAGGATCACTTCGACAAAGGTCTTGGTCTTGGGCTGCAAGTAAGGAAAGTTGAGGTTTTTGAGACTGGTTACGGGCAGCGCCTTTCGCCCAATGAGTGTGCCGTAAAGTTTTCCCTGGCTGACGAGCTTCCGTAAAGACATATTGCTGCTTGGCACATCTTCGTCCTCTGACTCCTCTGCTTCGTCTTGTTCCTCACCCAAGCTCTTGAATATGTCCCAGAGCGCGAACTGAAAGCTCTTCCGCGACTTATGGTCCGAGCAGACCTTGCGTGCCAGAACGGTGTAGTACGGGTTGTAGGTCTTCTCCGCACCGGCGCAGTGGACTATGACCCGTGGGATCTCCACCTCCTGTGATCTTTTCAAGTTGAGCTTGCTGAGCCGCACTTGGGCGTCTTTAAAATCGCTGGCAGACATGATGGAAATGTATATCGCCCTTCTGATGTCCGTGTTCATGCGCTGTTCTCGGGCGAGTTGGACCAGATCGACTTCGCTATCGTCGTCATTGTGATCAAGTGCCATCATTTGTTGCTGTGCCTTGCCCGTCTCCTTGACATGATCCTCGTTACCAGGTTCATTACGCCAACTCGCTCCCACCAACCACCATTTCCCCTTTTTGTCCGTGTCTTTGATATCCTTGAGTCCCACTCGAAGTGGTTCAGTGGCTTTGAGGTTTCGAGAGTTGAGCGTGCCTAGTTGTTTCTTCATGCGTGTTGTATGCTCTCGGGACATGTTACTGGCAGCTACACCAGTCTTCATCTTATTATTCTTGAGATCGTTAATAGTCTCGATCATGAACTTTGTCCGGACGGGCAGATTGGCCTGTCCAACTTTAGCCACTGATTTCTGCAGCAGTATGACAATGTCCTTGAGCGAATTAGGATCATCTTGACGTAGTTGCGGTCCAGCTGCTCGCACGATCCTTAGAAGAAGCTCTGTGTTGATTTCTGTGAGCTCATTGAGGAAGAACCGGATGTAATCGAAGACCATGTTGCTTCCTATAACCTGAAATGTATAAAGCTCGGCGACAACAGATATGAGATTCTTTGTCTGTTGCCCAGTACCTTCCTTGTTATGCTGATAGTGTGCATCAAACTCAAATACGATTCGCTCTATTATCTGAGCGCCAAAGTCGGGCCCAATAACCTTGTAGATGGCTGCGATGAAGCCGGCGTGTAGATTTAGGAAAGTTTCCAGTAATGCCGACGGATCTGAAAGCATTCCAATGAATAAATCCACAAGTGTTGTGTTAACATAGCCTCGAGGATTGTTTTGGTAAATAGCCTCAATATCGCGCAGAATCGCGAGAATGTTCGCCTCGGAAAGTCGGTTAAAGAGACCTTGTATTTGTCTCTTAAGACGAGACAAGGCTTCTGTGTCTGAAGAAGGTGGCGCCCGTAATGCCGGCGGTATGTATTTGGTGGACTGTGTAGCACCAGAAGCCATAGGCGCAGTGTATGGATTCTCTCGTACTCGCGGCTGAGCCGATTTTTCTTCGTGTTCCCTCTCGGTGTCTTCTTCATCTTCATCAGAGCCACAATCTTCGAAATCAGAGCCTTCAAGATCAGCCAGGTCAGAATCCTCCTCTGAATCCTTGTCCAATCGCGAAATTTCCGACGCCTCGGATTCGTCGTCGTTTCCACTGTCGCTATTATCCTTCAGCGCCACACCTAGGGCTTTCTGGCGTTTGCTTGCCAGCCAGTCGCTATCTTCGTCTCTCTTCCTCTTTGTTGCTTGTTGGCCTAGTCCATCATCCTCGCTACCAAAGTCTCCGAGGTCGCCAAAGATGTCGTCCAATCCGTCATTGTCCACCCCTTTTGATTTTTTCTTGCCTTTAAGGCCCAGTCGCTTCTCCAAGGCCGCAATTTCCGCGTCATCTTGACTGAGCTTCTCCTTGACGGCACGAGATATCTTCACTGGCGCCTCTGCTTTGTCCTCTACTGGCGGTGCTTTTTTAAGGATACCCTTCGGCGGTTTTTGCAACTCTTTTCCTGGCGCCGGTGGTGGTGGAGTAGTGTCCTCGGACACATTATCCCAGTCAATTATCTCCTCGTCTTCCTCGTCGTCGTCGTCGTCGTCGTCGTCATCATCGCCGCCGCAAGCATCTCGTGTTCGAGTCGGACCTTTCGCATTTTCAGGCCTACGAGGCACTGGTCTCCGAACCAGCTTGTTTTGACGCTTTTTTTCCACGCGATCTGCCTTGCGCTTATCCTTGCGATTCAGCGCCCCATTGCGCCCACCGAATTTCCGATTATTGTTCGCGGGATCTAATGGGTATTAATGCAAAATAAACATACAGTCGAGATAGCGCGTATTCACCGAACTGATTGCGTAGTTCTACGGGCAGCTTAGGCCCTCCGTACGTCTGGCGCATCTTTGGAGATCGGAGGTTTGGTGGTCGCAAAAAGTTGTCTGGAAGTCGGCGATTTTAATGCGAACCGCCGTCTCTTCTCCGCACTGACAACCTCCAGGTGCATGCGTCCCACCATTCCTCGACACAGCTTCCACTCCCATGGCGCATGCGTCATAACCTACAAACAAGACCAGGATGGCTAGAGATCACCTAAGTAACGATGAGGTGCGTGATTCTTGTTTGTACCTCTCTGCTATACTAAATGCTATTCCAGTTCTTCTCACAGCTTGCGAACCTCTTCGAGCGCACACGCACCCAAGGCCACGGCAGCGTGTACCTGACACAAAAGCGCTTGACTTTTGATACCTCCTCTGCCCCTCCCTGCCCCGAAAAAGTCGCCGACGATCCATTATGGGACACACACCCTGAGCAGCCGTTGCCTATTCTCATCCGCGCCTCGAACAACAGAAGCGACAAGAGGAAGGGCACAGACCGGAAAGATATCAGGAAAATTAAACTGAGCACAGTTGTCAGCCCAGATGATCTAGACCTATTCTATTCGCGGTATGCTGAGGCCTGCAAAACGGGCATGTCCGGGCTGAAGAAGCGGGACAAGAAGAAGGCAAAGAAGGTCAAAAAGAAGAAAAAGGCTGCTGTTGGAGAAACAAAGGTCTGAATACTTTCAACCGTTCATGTTAACTAGAAAGCCCATTTGAAGGCATAAAGGAGCAAACGGCCCCACAGTAAAATGACAGGCGATGCGTAGATCGCAGTGTCATCGGCAACGTACAACTCACTTGATTACACGCCACGGAGAGACATGGCTCTTCTCTCTACGGATCCGATACAAAAAAAATGCCTTAAGTCAAGTCAAAGATAATGCAGTTACTATTCCTCTGCTTTCTTTCTATTTACCACATGTTATGTTACACCTTGCTTGTAATGAATTGCTTCATGTTCAGCGGGAGTGGATGGCCCATCCACGTCGCCCTTTGCGAATGGTCTCTCCCCTCTTCATCCGTATTGGGGTGGATGAGCGCTGACAAGGGTCCCCTATTGATGACGAGCCAGGGAATAAAAGCGCCAAATTGTTCTCCAGGCGGTCAGCAAGAATCGTCCAAATGGCCAATCTCGACCTACCGGGCGTGAAGAGGTTGACTTCAAACATAGCCAGAGGGTGAGGTCCAATAGGCTTGTCCCATACATTGTATATCCGAAGCTCAGGGACTGGTGAAATGGCATTAGCTATACCATAAATTCAGTGCAACTAGATAAGAGTTAAGAATTCTCACATTCTCGTCGTATACGCTCCCACAGCTCATGGGCAAACTGGGTCTCCTCTTTGTCTCCCGAGAGGAAGTATATATGTACGCTTTGGCCACGTCAGACCAGGCGAGAGTGATAGAGTCTAGGTGATGTGCTTACTCGAAGCCTCCCCGACTGCTGTTGGTTATGGGAGACACAAACGAACTGTAGGCTTCGCTTCTCTTTTTCGCTGGTGGATTGACAAGGCTTTTTCCGTCCTCGGCTCTCTCACTACGTAATCATTAGACGAGGACGTTCGCAAATTGTCGGCTCCAGCCTGAATTGAATGTCCAGGCTTACTTGGGCAAAGGTTCCAGGCCCTCATAGCCCTCCAGAGGTGACGGATATGTGTACAGACTTGGGTCCGCCATTTCGGGACTTTCACTTTGGGATTGTAGAGGATGATTGAGCTCAGAGTACTTATCGAATGTGACTCTTGTAAGAGGTTACAGGGGATGTCGTGCTTTTAGTCAGCGCGGAATTAGCTACCGACTGATCAAGTTTTCTTCCAGACCAGAGTTCAAATAATAGTGGCCGATGATCAGAGCATTAGTCTTCCGGGGTCCTGCCTGCCCTCGGAAATGTATTATGTATCCACAGCCAAGTATTCTACACCGCGCCCAACGCTTAGCTGCCGTTTGAGATGAACGTTCACGTCGTCTTTCGGACCCCATTCGTTTCCCTATCTGCCGAAAAGTGCCCATTCTGGGGCCATGCAATTCGTGCAGATATATTGGAGCCGTGCGATTCAACATGATCTAGAATTACATGATTGCATTTGTACAGGAGACGGCGGAGACGCGTCTTATCGGTGCCTCGAGTGCCTCACAAACGCACGGATGAGGGGTTGAGTCAGACCCCTCCAAAAGCCCCTCCATAATTTTGGGGTTCGGCAGCGTGCCAGTGACAAACACCACCTCACCTCACTACAGCAATTGAAAATCGCCATGGCGGACGCTATTTACTACATCGACGAAGATGTCGGCCAGGATGTTCTGGAGCAAACTGGTGACGAGACTTCCCCCTACAAGTCGCTGGGATACGCACTGTACACACGCGGCGAGAGCGCTACATACAAGACACGCAAGAGTGTCACCGGCGAGGTTGCAGAGGGCGCGGATGCATCGACCAGATTGGAGTGGAAGGACGCTGCAAAGTCGGCCCTGAAGAAAGCCGTCAACTTTGCGAAGACGCAGAAAAAGAAGGCGGAGAAGGAGCAGGAACAGCTGGCGCTGCGTGCCAAGGAGGACGCCGCCCGCAACAAGGTTCTGGACGAGGCCAAGAAGATTGTCCTCGAGGAAGATGCGACTTTGCCATCGGCTGTTAAGATCAAGCTTGACGACACGGACCCGAATAAGGTCACCCTGGGCGACGGGCAAGAGGTCAAGGGGACACGCGTCCGCGTGTTTGGCAGAGTGCATCGAGAGCGAAGACAAAAGGACGTCATGTTCATCACACTCCGAGATGGCTACGGCTATATGCAAGTCATTTTGACGGGCAACCTCGCCAAGACGTACGATGCGCTCACGCTGGCCCGCGAGACAAGCATGGAGATTCTCGGGGAGTTGCGAAAGATTCCTGCAGGTGCGCATGCACCCAACAACCGCGAGCTGCACGCGGACTACTACAAGATTCACGACGGATGGAAGGCTGCGGGTGGGGACGACGCCATCACGAACAGAGTGTCCAAGGACACTGAGCACGCAACACTGCTGGACTTGCGACACCTCACCCTGCGTGGTGAGACTGCCTCAAAGGTCATGATTGTCCGTGACGCCGTTGAGTATGCATTCAACCAGGTATACAAGGAGCTGCGTCTGCGCAAGGTTAGCCCGCCGGCACTTGTGCAAACCCAAGTTGAGGGTGGTGCTACGCTCTTCAAATTTGGCTACTACAACGAAGAGGCATACCTCACCCAGTCCTCACAACTGTACCTCGAGACCTGCTTGCCTTCCATGGGCGATGTCTACTGTATTGAGAAGTCTTTCCGCGCCGAAAAGTCATTGACTCGCCGCCATCTGGCCGAGTACACGCACATTGAAGCCGAACTTGACTACATCAACTTCGACGACCTCCTCACCCACTTGGAAGAAGTGATGTGCCGCGTCCTTGAAGTCACAATGTCCGACCCTGTCATTAAGCAGCACATCCTCGATCTCAACCCAGAGTTCAAGATGCCCGAACGCCCGTTCAAGCGCATGAAGTACCAGGAGGCTATCAACTGGCTCGTCGAGCACAACATTCCCAACGAAGACGGCGAGGCACACAAGTTCGGGGATGACATTGCCGAGGCGGCAGAGCGCAGAATGACAGATATTATCAACCGTCCCATCTTCCTCACACACTTCCCCACCGCCATAAAGGCCTTCTATATGCTCAAGGACAAGGACGACACACGTGTCACCGAGAGTGTGGACTGTCTGATGCCTGGTGTCGGCGAGATCGTAGGAGGAAGTATGAGAATGGATAACTATGAAGAGCTAATGGCCGCATTTGCACGGGAGCAGATTGACCCCGCTGCATACTACTGGTACACTGACCAGAGAAAGTAAGTAATCATCCCTTTCCCATACTTTTCCCTACCTCCTCCAAATCCAGCGATCAAAACAAGGCCCTAACCGCCCTACCCCCACAGATACGGCTCCTCTCCTCACGGCGGCTACGGCCTCGGTCTCGAGCGCTTCCTTGCTTGGCTCTGCAAACAGCACACCGTTCGCGACTGCTGTCTATACCCTCGCTACTTTGGCCGCTGCAAGCCTTGAGTCCTGCAGCATCAATACATGATCTTCACCCTTTCCCCACTCTATCCATCAGTGACCTACTTCTATCAGACAACCGTAAACTCAACCCCCGCCTTACTTATACTCTGTACCTTACATTCGTCAACCTCTCTCTCTCTCTCTCTCTCCAAAGTTGCGCACCAGGCGCGCAACTTTTCCCAACTCAACAAGCCGAAGAATCATCCGAATCAATCCAGAACCCAGGATAAGAGAAGCAAAAATATCTATCTAGCGCCCTCGTGTTCCTCTCACGCCTTGTGGTGATGCCTGACCGTGCACTCTTGTTATTGTTTGTGGTGGTGTTTTGGGCTGGAGAGGGATGGTGGTTCTTGTAGGTACATTGGCTATCGCTGCCGTTACTCTACTCTAGTCTACCCTGTCGTGCTTGCTTGCTGGCTTTGTGATACGAGATGCACGGTGGGCAGTGCGTGCTGTTTAGCTTGGTTTGGTTTGGGATACTGGGAGTAGAAAGAAGATCAGCGTGGGGAAAGCTCGTAGCGTGATTGCTGATGCCTGTTTAGTCGTGAGGAGGGGGGGGGGGAGGGGTGGTATTTGCTGTGTCTAGCTGGAGATTATACCTGTGTGTGTGTAGGTGAGCATGTGTGCTGGGTTTTACTCAATATTTCACTCGTACTTGGGTATAATGACTGCACAAACACAAGCAATCCACATGCATACGTCACAACTACTGTCATTCCGATTCCACGGCATAAAGAGTGTAGACACACACATACACACATACACGAACAAAGAGCATAAAAAAAACAAGTTTTCGTTCAGCAGTGTCGCATTCATTCAGCCGTTGTTCCCTCGACGCAAGAAAAAGGAGGTCCCCATCAAAACTGCCAGACTTGCCCTCTCTGCTCATAAAAACCAACCATATCTCAAACATCGCCTCTGAATAGCATTACCTGCCCGATCAGCTAGAAAACAACCTCTCTGTATGCTATACAAGCCGCAGGGAAAACCACAGACGTCCTATAGCCTCCCTCCTTCCTGTACCCACTAGGCCCAAGATATAATAATTCTCCTTCCCCTCGCTCCCACGCCCAAAGTGGAGACCATGCCCAAGTAGGAGAAAACAAAGGTGCCAATAGGAGAGAAAGAGAGCGAGCTCGCCTCAGAAAGCCATGGGAAAACACCAAGAAGTGAAGAGGGAACAGAATAGGAGGAAAAAAACCAAACTTACAGTAGGTTTTTTGTCGCTTCCTATGTTCCCCCCCCCATTTTTATCCCTCGTAAATAGAGAGAAAAGGGTGTTGTTGAAGCTGAAGAAGAAATAAAATACCGACAAGACCAAATCAAAAAAAGAACTCCTCGCTATGCATTTTGGTAAAGCGAACGACTTCAAAAGTTGTGGAAAAAGACGCACGACGCACGAAGGGGTGCCTGTTTCGGGAAGGGGAGGTTGGGGAGTGTTTGTTGTTGGGGTGGGGAAGTTGTGTATATACGGGAATGTCCAACGGTGTTGTCTGGAGAATCATGCGTCTTTTTTCCCCGGGTGTGTATAGGGAGAAATGGAAGACGTGCGGGCGTTGAGTACTAAATATATCGCGGGTTGGTGCAGCAAATAGATGAGCAGTCGATATGCGAGGCTTGGCCTCAAATTCAACCTGAGGGATTTGCGCCTTTGAACCCGCAAGCAAACATGACAGCTGGGCACCGCGTTCGGGAAGAAACCATATTGGCCGCGCATGCAGCTTCTTTCAATGGTCCAGACTGCGGCCGACCCAAGTGCGTTGTGGCGTCACCCAGTACTAGTGCAAAAGATTAGGTTCGGCCGTGTTGCTGTGCACACTTAAGCCCCAAGCGGCGCTTAATCAGTTGCTGCAGTTGGAACAACTGCTCGCACTCTTCAGCTGATGGGGGCGGTGGATCAGCGTTGGCAAGGGCAGTGATAACATCCGGAGGAGCTTCGGACTGTTTCACACGGATTAGCGCCGATTGAACGAAACGACGCAAGTGGGGCAAAGGGAGGGAGGAGTCTTACTGTAAGACTGAGGATGAGCGCAGAGACCTTGCCCTCGCCCAGGTCGATATCGCACTCTTTCTTAGCCAGTTGAATCAGATTCAGTGCTGCTTGCTGCTGTTCGATTGGGCGGATGATGAAATTGTCCATGGACTGCTTGCGCTTTGCAGCAGCAGCCTCTGAAGCTCGTCGCGACTCGTACTTTTTGGCAACACGCCCACTGTGCAATATCTCAGTGATTATGTCATTAGCATACAAGAATGAGAGCGCATACCTCTTTACTTTACTGATGAAGTCGAGCACAAGTCCTTTCTCAGGCACACAGAAGATCTTGGAGTTGAGATCTTTCGTGTCATCCGTAGTAAACACGTAATTGCCTTCGCTGTCAACGTCATCGTCAGAGTTGATGATATGAATCAAGCCGTTATTTTGCATGCCACGCGAAAAAGTAGGCTCGACGATCTGGGCATCCTTGCGCACCCGAACTTTCCGTGCGATCCGGATGGGTGGTGCGTCATCGTTCATGTCCACATCGCCAGCTGGCTCATTCAAGTCTTTCTGCAAAAGTAGGCCGCTGCGAAGATCATGCTCTATGTGGCGCGGACACCTCCATGCGTCACGCTGCGAAGCTTCCAGGCTGATGTGAGGCGGGTTAGCGAGCGGCGGGTCAATGCAGTCCAAATGCCAATACTCGTGACAAAAATCGCATTTGAGCATATGGCGCTTTTGCCCACTCGAAACACCACATTGCGTGCATAACACAACGTTGTGATCATGATCGAGTTGTTTGAGGTAGTCGGGTTTCTGATACCCGTAGCCACTGTTCTTGGACCTGTTGTCGCAATCAGTTTGGTATCACGCGACCGGGACGCGTCACACTTACAATGCAAACTTCTTGACGTCTTCAAAATATGAGCCATCGGGTCGTGCAGAGACACCTTCAAAGAATGTTTGGATTTCATGAGGTAGAGCAAATGCGCGAGGGTTGATCCGGTCCAGTGATTTGAAGAGCGGGCCCAGGCTCAAATAAGACTTCGCGGCGGGTTCGTCGGAAGCAGAATGCTTTGCGTTGCAATCATAGCAATAGAAGGCCCCGTCAGGAACATGAGTACGCGGTGGATCGCAGCAGAGAAGATGATAGACGCGTGGACAGGTTTCGCAACAGACAAATTCGCCCGCACCCCTACATGCAGAGCAAAAGTCGTCACTCTCAGACTGGGGCGAGTTCTGACATTCTATTAGAGGGGAAGAAGCAACCGAAAGCGGTGGAGAATATGGAAATTTGAGCAGATTGATGTCTGCTGCGAAGAGCATTTGGGCTGGGCGATGAAATAAAGTGAAGGCTGTTGATGGGCGTGTGTGGTGGAAGAGGAATGGTGTGGTTGGATGCTTCGGGAAAATGAGTGGCACTTACTGGGTCATTGTCATCAGGCCCAAGCTGTCTCGAACCGCCACCACTGATGAATGGCACACCAGCAACAGGTCCTTGGTCTCGGTTTTTGACCGGTCTGTGCAAACCATGAATTAGTCAGGCTGATGATTCGATGAGATATGTGGATCAGTGTGATGCAAATACATGCAAACACATTGACACGTTGCGCCTGTGAGTCAACACTAGAAGCTGCAGGACAGGCCAACCTGAATACATGTATACAGTAGGAAATTGGGCAAGAATAAACAATGAGAAAACTGAATTAGGATATCAAAGAGACTTACGATCGTTTGGTTTTGGCAGCCGGGCCATTGGTGATCTTCAGCCGCTTAGGCGCAGGTCCAACCGCTGGCGTAGAGGGTCGCGTCACTGTAGCCGACTCCAGCTGAGGTGAGGAAAACTGCGAGGCATCTTCTCGAAATCGCTTGGTACCATGTTGAGGGACGCGTCCTGCACGTCGTGGCTGATCCGAGTCGACGGGTGGCCCGACTGCAATTTGCGATTCTGTCAATGACTCGGTCTCGAGGATCTCATCATCAAATCGCATATTCGACATTGGTAGGCGCGTGTCATCAAAACGGCGAATCGGCTGTTCATCAAGCATTGCAGCCCGCAGTGCCCGAATTCTTGCTTCATCTGCAATTTGTTCGGCGGTGAGAGGATGCTGCTTGCTGGCGTGCTTGCCAAAAAGCTTGCCTACATTGCCCTTCAACTTCTTAGCAGCGCGAGCCTGTGCCGTGTTCTTATTCTTGCCCTTCTTCGGTACGCCTGCGGCCGCATGTGTGATGCTTTTGTTGCCATTCACCTGCGGTAGTTCTGGTGGACCTTTCTGAACAATCTCTTCATTAACATCTGATAACTCGGAGTCACTGCCGCCAGTGTCGGGTGTCCTAGCTGCAGGCGTAGGTATGGCAGTGGACAAGCCCCCGTCCACGTAAATGGCTAGGTCTGAGGCAAGAGTTCCATTCATGGCAGGTCGTTTCCGCGGTGATTTTGACGGCACTCGGGGAGTGGACTCCGCCGAAGAATCTGCGGCTGGTAATGTGGGAGCAGTACTGAAGGGATGGGGCGGGTTGAGCGCAGAATTCCGGTCAATAGAAGACGGTAGTCTATTATGCGAATCATTTGTTGCAGCTAGCACGTGCCCCACATTCGAAGAGGACCGTTGATAATGCAGGTCGTGAACGGCGGAGACAGAATCATCAGGAGCCACTTCACTGCTGGCCCGGGGAGATGATTGATGATTGGTACGTGCTCGAGGAACGTTGGCAGCTCGTTTGGAATAGCGATCTTGTTTGTGTAGCTTGGCTCTGACTTTCTGCTCCTTTTTAATGCGCTTGATGCAAATGCGAAAGGTAGACCACTGGTCGGTCGTAGGATTCTGCTTGATGATGGCGTCCATGGCGTCTGCAATGTCCTGGTTGGTTTTGCTCTCTTCAAACATGCACTTGATGGCGACGCCGATATGGCGCTGGTCACTCTTGTTGGCCCGAGAAACGGCCTCGTTGACTGCAATCAGCAGACGCTGAGCAATAACATCGGCAGGCGCGACCGCGGGGCTGGCCGGAACGGACAGAGACTTGGTGCGGCGATTCTTGAGGGGTGACTTGGCCGAGACAGGCGTCTTTTGCACGGGCGTCTTGCCCCTGACAGGCGTCTTGGAGAGTCGTGCCTTCTTCTTCATCTTGGCAGGCTCGTAGTCGCCGTCGTCAGCCTCCTCGACAAAGGCAGGTAGCTCGGCCGGCGCCTCGTCGTCATCTGGGCGCTCGTCGTCGTCGTCGGGCTCCAGTTCCGGCGCAGGCGTCATCTCTGGCGTCGACACCGGCTCGTCGCCCAGCAGCGCGCTACCCTTGATGAGCAGCGAGTGGCGCGGGGTTGCAACGTCCAAATTGCGCGCGCGCTGCTTGTCCTTGGCCTTGGGAGGCACACCGAGGGGCGCCATGTTCTCCAACACGCCGTGACGCGCAAAGCCGTGCTCTTCAAACGAGGGAGCCAACGTCTGCGGCTGCGGTTCAGTCCACTCGGTGATGGAACGCTGCTTCTTCTCTTGGGACAGGTCGCTGGGGGTGTTGGTGGGGGAAGCAAGTGGCGTGGTGCTGGAACGGTAGTGTTGCGAGCGGGCGTCGCGCTCTCGGGCAGACTTGCGGAGGGCCGGCATGGTGAAGCTGTGCGTTCAATAAGCGTGTGGCGGTGAAGGGCACTGCGGATTCACACTCACAGAGCGAACTCTCCGGGACTTTTCCTTCGCGCCGCACGCCCGTGCCCGTTGCGCGTGGCTGGTGGTGGAGCCGCCTGGAAAGTGAAGGTGAGCAAGGTTGTTCGAAGACGACGCTCGGACTTGCACCTCTTATTATGTCAGCCCCCTACGTTCTTCCTATTGTCGATTTGCCTTAGTACATGAGCTGTCGGCCTAGAGAATGCGCGGGATCAATATGGCTCATGTGTTGCAGCGACTTTGTTCTGTTCACGCTGCTCAAGTCCACAAATGTTGGTGTATCATTAGGTGCGCCAGGGGTCTTCCGCATTACCCTATCCTCTGCTTCTCCTCGTATGACGCTTTCACATCCACCAAACAAGAGCCTTGGGCGCGCACCCTGACAGTCGATATCTCTATCATAAAAATTTCGGCTGCAATAGGCGTCTCGATCTGTAACGTTTCCATGGTGAGGACGAGGTGAGTGGGTGATTACGACTCAGGGGCTGGATCATTGCGCTGTTCTGCTCCTTTCTCTCCCCGGTCTACCTGGGCGACGACTGGTACGTAGAGACGAACCTTCTGAAATCTTCACTTGGGATTTCTCAGAGGGCTTTGCATGTGGTCTGCCTTGTCTGTTGTGGGTTTCAGTCGAAACGAGGGGAATTTCCCAACACTTCGACGGCACCGCTTACACTCTACCCATGTAAGTATACTAGATCAGAAAATTCCAAGCTCGCGTGTTCAGGAGATTCATCCACGACACCCATGCTGAGAAGAAGGAAGTAGCAATATTCAATGGATGAGTAGGGCATGATATGGGCAGGAATCTTATTGTGACTACGTGCTGATCCACCTTGGCTTCTGTCCTGGGAAGAAATGTGTCTACAAGTAAGTAGTTTCTCTTCCAGACACAACCAAATTGAACTACTCGTCAGGTGCTTTTAATACATCTACTCATCGTCGCCGCTCTCCTCCGCTTCCTCGGCGGCACCATCGGTGGCGGCCTTCTTCGCGGGCTTCTTCTTCTTCTTCTTGTTCTTCTTGGTTGATGTCTTGCCGATTGGCTGTTCAAGGATCTTCAAAATCTCCTCATCCTCAATCTTCTTATCGGACTTGTACATTTCAAGATCAATGGCTTGTGGCTGGGCCAAGCGCTGCATGCCATTCTTAGTGATCACTGTAACTAGTCAGCCGACTCCCCTATTTCACATGGATAGTGGGAAAAGAGAAATTTATGACGTGGTCCTCATTACTGGACTTACCAACAGTGGTGAACAGCCGAGCTACGGGCTGGCTGTCCTTGTCGACAACAACCTCGTACTGACGGAGGACACCGCCACGGACGCACTCTACAACGCCGACCTTGGCAGACTTCTCATCCTCAAGTTGTCGCAGACTGAAGGGGAAGGTTCCAAACTTCTTGACAACCTCAGATAAAACCCCTCTTGAAGAAGGGCGCTTGAGCTGGTAGGTGGTTCCGGTACGTCGGTGCAGCGTGGTCCTGTTACCATTGTTCTTGACCTTTCCACTTCCAAGACTGACGCCCATTTCGACACCCCACACCTCGCCGACTTCAGGAAGCCCCTCGCCCCTTACGCCCTCACCGGGTGCGAGAATGATCTTCTTTTTAGCCTCGATCTCGTTGTGCTCAAATTGCCAGATGGTGGTGCTCTCGACAAGGTTACAGCCGTAAGCCTTGGTGATCTTCTCAAGCATGTTGGTGATCTGGCTCTGGGTGTAGGGCTTCTTAGCCGCCTTCTTCTGTTCTTCCTCATCGCCTTGTGCGACCAAACCAGGTGGTACCATCAACCTCAGGAGGAGTTCGTTCGCGTAGTGTGTAGCCAGGATAAGATCCGCCTCGCGTCCTGTGACTTCGCCGGGGCTGCCCACGATGACGTTGTCGCACACGATTGTGCAGAAGCCGTCGATCTGGGCACCAAGCTGGATCTTGACAACCTCTCCTTCCTTGAGTGTCGCCGCTGCCTCGTCGGCATCCGTCTTGAGTGGTGTGTAGGGCGTGACGTAGGAGCTCGGGGAAATGGTCGTGCAGTGCCCGATGCCCTTGAGCACCTTCTTGCCCTTGTAGACTTTGCCGACTTCCTCTGCAAGGAGCGCATCGCCTCGCTCACAGAGCTCGACGATGCTCGCGTCCGCAGCAATCCATCCTATGCGCGGTCAGCTCCGCTTCGGGTGAGGGTTGCGCGCGGTGCAGGCAGCGTCGGTAGACATACCTGACACCTCCTTCAAGACTTTCTGGGAGATCTCGGCGGCGACCTTATACTTGGTGATAGTATCTGGGTTCGCAAGCGTGTAGTCTGTCAACGTGGATTAGCCTGGGCAACAATCCATGGAGTGTGAGTTGAGCATTATATTGGTGACAAGGGCTGCCCGAGGGGTTTTATCATTAATTCGCGTACCGGGAGCCGTTGATTCCGCCATGTTGCGTGTTGTGGACATTGTAGTGACTGGCGTCGAGAGCTGTAGCTGGGCGTGGTGCGGAGCTGTTGTTTTGAGCCTTGTGCCCCACTGAGGGGCTCATTTTCGCTTAAGGCCGTCCAATGACTTGACACTTTGACAACGTCTACTCTGCGCTCCCTCACTATGAATGCAACCAGCCGGTTCCGGTATGCTGTGGGCGTAAAACAGACTGTTTTTGGGAGATAAGATATCGTCACGCTCTATCAAGCTCTTTCACGTTGTAATCATAACCCACATTACAATTACTAGTAGCCCAGTCATTAAGCTGCATATTTGGATACCGAGAACCTACTTTTCTGTCGACTACAACCCCTGTTATATCTCATAATAGTTAAGCCATATACTCTATAGCTGCCTGATCGGTAACAATACATGTCGTCAGGCGCTGGCCACAATGATGATAAAAAAAGCGGAGAAAGAGCTTCTACGCATGTCTGAGGGGCAAGCACACACACTACACCCGCAAGAACTTGATAGTTGGTAGTAGAACCATCTCATTCTCAGTGCTGTATCCTACGTCTTTTAGTACCAGCCCAAGCAACCTCACAACCGAAGCTTAGCATCCACAACCACCGCCCGATGATCACTCGCAAACACGCCATCCTCAAACCGACTCGGCAGCACACTGTATCCCCCAACCTCCCACTCGGCAGCCCGCCTCGGTCCCAAAAACACAAAATCAATCACCGAAAAGTCCTCTTCTTGGTCCTCAAACCCCGTAAACGTATTTTGCTCCCCATATCTCCACCGAGCCATCTCCACCGCATCCCTCGCGCGCGAGGCGCCGTCGTTTAGTATCCGATAGGCCTCCCCATCCATCTCGGAATTCAAATCGCCGGTTAGGAAGAACGGCAAGGTAGTGGTGGCACTGGTAGCATCATCACTACCATTACTGTTTGTCATCGCCTCGCTCGCCGCCACATCGGTAAGAACCTGGAGTATCATCTTCGCACTCTCCCTCCTCGACACAGCGCCGACGTTGTCCAGGTGGGTATTCAACCCCACAAGCAGCGTCTTGCTCTGTGCATGCCGAAACGTGCCGATAGTTAGGATGCGCACACTGCCTGCGTCCCAGCCCTTTTCTCCAGGCGTTTGCTTCTCATTGAGCCACACGGTACGCCACGAGACTATCTCCCAGACGTCTTTGCGGTAGAGAATTGGACTGTATTCGCCGGCTTTTTGGCCGTCGTCACGTCCCACGCCTAGATAAGCCCATTCGTTTCCAAGGCCAGAGAGAATGTCCTGGAGCTGTTGGTGCAGCACTTCCTGGAGGCAGATGAAGGATTCGGCGTTGTGAAGGGCGTTGTAATGCAGTTCGTTGAGGATGAGTTTTTTACGGGTAATCCAGGGCGCTTCGCCAGATGCTGGGGGGGACGCGGCGTAGCGGATGTTGTGGGTTAGAATGCGGATGGGGAGTGTGGCGTGAACGTGCATCTTGAAGGCAAACAGGATGGTGGGGAGGAGAGTAAGATGGATATGTCGGATGTACATGATGGGCTGGCTAATGTCCAGTCAACTTATTGCTGCGTAGCCGAACACGTGATGCTACTTTTTCTTGAGGATAGGAAGATCGGTATACGCAGGCGATGCTTGGGTTTAGTGTCTTTGTGAAGAGAACTGGACCGTGGTACTGGAAGCAGGTCAGTCCATTAGTGCGGATATTTGATACATGAGAAAGCAGGAATTTATAAATTTGCACGTCAACATACAGATGGCCTGCAGGTCCCTCGTGTGTGATCCAACAGTTACACTCGTGGCAATAAATAGATAAAAAGACTGAAAATAGACGCTGAGCATTAAAGGCAGCTCCACTATCTAGGTGTAAGTGAATCCAACCAAGGCATCAGGGTGGGTGACAGAGGGGGGGGCCAAGGGAGGCTACTATTTCCAAGATAGCCCGGCCAATAACAACGCCAATGTCCTCAGAGATTGCGTTATGCGTGTCTCCAAGTGCATAATCGCAATGCTGTTTATACAAGGAGTAATACCAGAGCCCCTGACGATGCTCTGACAGTCATTGTAAATCAAAATCGCTCAACCATGCCTTCCTACCTGTTGACGCTGCCATGCACGAGAGATTGGTGTGTACCAAAATCACGCACTTCCGCCTCTTCGTTTCAAAACGTTGTTCAAGTGTTGGCGGTTCTTCAGATGCAGCTCGAAATTGCTAACGGATTGCTCTGGGCCTGCGTTGTACAGCTTACCCGGGCAGTCCAGGCAGCGTATCCGAGGCAGGAAGTAGGCTTTGTGATTCGCCGGTAGTGGCGCTGCATCGTCCAGATTATCCTGCTTAACAGCCTTGGCTTCTATTTTCTTTGTTTCAGGATTCACATAGGCCTCGTTCATGACAACATAGCGCATAGTGGGTTCGAACAAATGCTCAGGTTGTCGCTCCTGTAACTCCGAAAGTGCTTGTGAAACCCAGGGCGATGGTGGAGGCTGATCACAGTTAGCGTGGCTCGGTAGAGGAGATGGCCATTACACATACATATTGAGACTGATGAGGGCCTGGCCATGGCGCATCCAATGAGCCATCAAATTTGTATTGCCACTGCTTCTGGGGCTGAGGAAGGGGCGTAGGTGTTGCAGCTGAGCGTGGCGACGGTTCTGATACAGGGGCCAGAGGGGTGGAGCGATGAGGCATGGCAGGAGAGGGCGGGGGAGGCATCGATTTTGTCGTGGGTGTATTTCGTGATGGCGTCTGCGCAGGTGCCATCATGGGTGTAGACGCAGGCTTCAAAAATGCCTTTGGGTTTCGCTGCCACTCTCTGAGCTTTGCAGGCGCAATGCGAAGCTTCACAATGAAGGTGGTCGCGTCAGGAACGCTCTCTTCCCGTGCTTCGTATCGCATCTGTCGTGACGTCCGGGGCTCGTGATGGCTTTGGAGGGCAGAAACCTCTGGAGTTGCTGAACGTCCAATGGCGGACCTCATGGCGGCTTGTGCCGCGGTAGCAGCACCACGCATACCGCGGGTCCGAGCCGTACCGCCAGTCACAATGGCTGGCGCGGGAGACTCTGTTACGGACTCATCACTGTCGGACTCATCCGAGCTTCCCCCAGCATCACGACGACGCCCTTCTCGTGCCTTTCGCGTGATCTTGAACAACTGGCTCTCCTCGAGATTTTCAGCCGCTCCTGGGAGTACAGAAGAGACCACCAGGGTTCGGACGGTACGTTGACGATCCTTGAGGTCTGGCAGTGCCGGACCGCCACGTCGATTGACAGAGCGCTTCTGGCGTCGCTGCTCACGCATGATGGACAGCTCGGCTCGCTCCAAGTCGGCGTGGCTCAGCTCGTACAGGTACGGTTGATAATCCTTGGTTGACTGCATAGGTCGGAACACGGTTGGCAACGGAGACGCCAGGAAGTTGTCTTGGATGTCCGTATCTTCCACAGGCCGCCCATCAAACGGATGGCCTGTGATGTACAGGCTCTTGGAGAACATTTGACATTGCTCACGAATCGAGTGCGCAATGGCCGTCGTGAACTCCCCGGACAGTGCCAGATCGGCGGCCATTTGTCGTGCAAAATCCTCGGCTTCATTCAGAGGGTTATTGATTTCCCACTCGAACTGGTCGACCAGTGTGTGCTGCCCAATGGTGATGTTCAGTTTGATTAAGATGCGCATTTCATCGTTTTTGTAAGCAGAATACGATTGCGAGGGGTCGAGCGGCTCATCGTCGAAGAAGGCGTGTGGGTAGTAGTCCTGGATCTGCTCGTTGATCTCGCGATCCACCTGCTGTATTACATTCTGCCGTAGTTCAGGGGGTATCTGGAAGTCCTCAACGAGCGTCTGCGCAAAGAGAAGAGGATTCGTGACGCGATCGTGCAGGTTCCAGGTGAAGGTATCCCGGAGCTTCAGGCGATCTAGCT
>Ga0182210_1000010_pt1 | contig 36948 bp, 20 predicted proteins | sample G5R1MG_19_FD_129670 | JGI IMG/M metagenome (GOLD analysis project Ga0182210, IMG submission 129670) | Switchgrass phyllosphere microbial communities from Michigan, USA - G5R1_MAIN_03OCT2016_LD1 MG | ecosystem: Host-associated > Plants > Phyllosphere > Phylloplane/Leaf | place: USA: Michigan... | reverse complement strand
CCGTCGATCGCCGTCGTGCTCGAGGTGCCGCGGCATTTACCGTCAGCGCGCGTTGACCCCAATCAGCTCGAGCTGGCGCTGCTCAACCTCGCGATCAACGCACGGGACGCGATGCCGGGCGGCGGTCGGCTGACGCTGACGGTCGCGAATGTCGTCGTCGACCAGCGCAACGCGATCGGGCTCGAGGCCGGCGCTTATGTAAGGCTAATCGCCGGCGACACTGGCATCGGGATGGACCGCACGACGCTCGCCAGGGCGACGGAGCCATTCTTCTCAACCAAGGGGGTCGGCAAGGGCACCGGCCTCGGCCTGTCGATGGTCTACGGGCTCGCCGCGCAGTCCGGCGGCACGCTCAGGCTGTCAAGCGAGCCGGGATCGGGCACCACGGTCGAGCTGTGGCTGCCGGCGACTGACGAGCCGGTGAGCGAGGGGGGCGAGCAGCGAGCCGAGCCAATCGCCGCCCGGCGGGCCGCGACCGTGCTGCTGGTTGACGACGAGGATCTCGTGCGCGCCGCCACCGCCGACATGCTGCGCGACCTGGGCTACACCGTTGTCGAAATGAGCTCGGCGTCGCAGGTGCTGGCAGCGGTCCGGGCCGGACTGGAAGTCGACATCCTGGTGAGCGATTACCTGATGCCGGCCATGACCGGCGGTCAACTTATCAGCGAACTGCGAAACTCCGGCGTGCGGCTGCCGACCTTGCTAGTGACCGGTTATGCGGCAGCGGGCGATGACGTACCTCCCGATGTTCCGCGCCTGGCGAAGCCATTTCGGCAGGTCGATCTCGCCGCTCGAGTGGATGACCTGCTGCGCCCTATTCCCGACTCCGCAGCACATCTGCGCGTTGTGAAATAAGTCTTTCGCGCAGGATCAGAGCTGCAATTCGGCGGGAAAGACGGGGCGGCTGACCGAAGTTTTAACGATCGATATGAAGATCATCTCTTGGGAAGTGCGCAGTCCTGTGCGGATCGCGCCCCAAAGACGTCATGACCCAATCCCGGCCATTCACGCGCCCCTTCTCGCTGCCGAATACCGGCCGCTCATTAATGTGAGCGAACCGACCGCCTGAGCGCGTCCCACTGGCACTTGGGAATGGCCGAGATTGGGCACTTTCCTGCCAGTCAGCTTTCAGGATTGGAATGGTCGAAAGCCGCCGGCACGTGGTGTCACAACCGTTCGGTTGTGACACCTTATGAAGCTTTAGCGATGCCCGGTAGATTGGTAGTCTTCTCGATGGGCAGCCAAGCTCGCGTTGAGGTGTCAGATGCCGACTTCTGTGATCGATCGACTAGGCTTGTCTGTCCCCCTCGTTCAGGCCCCGATGGCAGGGGTATCCACACCGGCCCTTGCGGCCGCGGTATCCAACGAAGGCGGCTTAGGGTCGATCGGCGTTGGCGCAACCGATGCTATCGGCGCACGCGGCATGATCGAGGAGACGCGCGCGCGGACCGGTCGAGCGTTCAACGTCAACCTGTTCGTTCATGGCACCGCCAATGCGGATCCTGTCGGGGAAGCCGCTTGGCTCGACTGGCTCGCGCCGGTTTTCGCGGAGTTTGATGCCAAGCCCCCCGTGGCACTTCGAACGATCTACAAAAGCTTCGCCGACGATGCCGACATGCTGACGATGCTGTTGGAACTAGCGCCGCCCGTTATCAGCTTTCATTTTGGCTTGCCCTCAATTGAGGTCATCACGGCGCTGCGCGAGCGGGGCGTCGTGATGATGGCCACGGCCACCAGCCTGCACGAAGCCCGTGCGATCGAGGCGGCTGGCATTGACGCGATTGTCGCACAGGGGATCGAAGCTGGCGGTCATCGTGGTGTGTTCGATCCCGCCGCGCCAGACGACGCGCTCGGTACTGTCGCACTGACGCGGCTTCTGGTGCTCAAGACCAGACTTCCGGTGATAGCGGCGGGGGGCATCATGGACGGTGCCGGGATCGCCTCGGCGCTCAATCTGGGCGCAGTTGCGGCGCAGCTCGGCACCGCCTTCATTGCGTGCCCCGAGAGCGCTGCCGATGACGCCTATCGTGCCGCGCTCACGGGGCCAGGCGCTTACCACACGACCCTGACGTCGCTCATTTCGGGCCGATCCGCTCGGGCGCTCGCCAACCGGTTCACCGGACTTACGGCTACGGTTGGCGATCTCCGGCCCCCTGATTACCCTATTGCGTATGACGCCGGTAAAGCACTGCACGCGGTCGCCAAGGCCAAAGGAGAGCATGGTTTCGGTGCTCAATGGGCCGGGCAAAGCGCACCGTTAGCGCGGGCGATGCCGGCGGCCGAGCTGGTCCAGGCGCTTCGAGCAGAGTGGGAAAGCTGTCGGGGCACGCAATGAGGACAGTCGCTTTGCTCAGCCATCCCACTCTCGCGTCCCGTTGAACCTTCATTTGCGGGAAGGTGCGCGTGGTCAGGCAGGGTCGGACATCCTGCGACTATGCAGATGCTCCAGTGGTGATGAGAGCAGCGGCGAAAGCTGATCCACGACGCGCGTAACGTTCGGATGGACGGCATGCGAGGCCAGCGCAGCCTCCGATGCCCAACCGTCGAGAAGTACGAACGTGTCGGGACGGTCCCGCTCCTGATAGAGATCATAGTAGAGGCAACCGGCTTCCCCTCGCGCCGGCGCGACAAGCTCCAGGAGCAGTTCGCCGACGCGGTCCCGATGCTCAGGCTGGGCATGTACGGTGCAGACGATGTGAATTTCGTCCTGTTTGCTCGTCGTCATCGATCGACCTTTCGTTGCTGATTCAGACATCAGGCCTTGCCCGCGTAGACGCGGGTCATGCCGCCATCGACGACGAGATCGATGCCGCGCACGTACTTGCTGGCATCGGATGCCAGGAAGACCAGGGCGTCACCCATTTCGCGAGAGGTGCCGACCCGGCCTGCCGGGATCTCCTTCGACACGCGCTCGACATACGCATCGACGTCCGCCGGGCTCATGCCCTGCTCGTCGCTATATCCTTCGGTCGGGACGACGCCGGGGCTGATCGTGTTGACCCGGATGTCGCGGTCCTTGAGGTCGGTCGTCCAGCTCCGCGCCAGCGAGCGGACCGCGGCCTTGGTGGCGGCGTAAACCCCGAAGCCGGGCAGACCCATGTCGGCGGTGATCGAGGCATTGAGGATCACCGACGCGCCGTGGCTCAGCACGCCGAGCATCGACTGGACGGTCAGGATCACGCCCTTGAAGTTGACGCCGATCTCCTTGTCGATCTGCGCCTCGGCGAGGTCGGGGAACGGCGTTGCATGGCCGAGGCCCGCATTGGCGAAAAGAATGCCGAGCTTGCCGTGGCGTTGCCTGATTTGTTCAGCGACAGCGGTCATGTCGGTCTTGCTCGAAGCATCGGCTTCGATCCCGATCGCCGAACTGCCGAGGCGGGCCACGGCGGTATCGAGCGCTTCCTTGCCGCGGCCTGTGATGTAAACGAACGCGCCTTCCTCAATCAGTCGCTGCGCCGAGCCGAAGCCGATGCCCTTCGATCCGCCGGTGACGAGCGCGATCCGACCCTCCACTACGGGGGTGTTCATGATGCAATGTCCTTGTGAGACGTGTGGGAAGCGGGCGGCGCGAGGCGCGCCGCCCGGATGCGCTTAGCGGTCGATCGTCGCCTGCATGGCGGGCGTGTAGCGGTCGCCCGTCACCGGGACCTGCGCCAGCAGATCGCCCAGGGACTTCAGATCGTCCGCGGTCAGATCAACGTCCGCACCGCCCGCGTTCTCTTCCATGCGGTGCTTCTTCGTGGTGCCCGGGATCGGCACGATCCAGGGCTTCTGCGCAAGGAGCCGGCCGAGCGCGACCTGTGCCGGCGTCGCGGCCTTCGCCTCGGCGATCTCGCCGATGCGCTTGACCAGGTTGGCGTTGGCCTCACGCGCTTCGTCCTGGAAGCGTGGCAAATTATTGCGGATGTCGCCCTCTGCGAACTTGGTAGCGGTGTCGATCTTGCCGGTCAGGAAGCCCTTGCCGAGCGGGCTGAAAGGCACGAGGCCGATGCCAAGCTCGTCGAGAACCGGGAAGAACTCATCCTCGAGCTCACGGCTGAACATCGAATACTCGCTTTGCAGCGCCGCGACCGGCTGCACTGCATGGGCGCGCCGGATGTTGGCGATGCCGGCTTCGGACAAGCCGAAGTGCCGGACCTTACCCTCCGCGATGAGGTCCTTCACCGTGCCGGCGACATCCTCCATCGGCACGTTGGGGTCGACGCGATGCTGGTAGAACAGATCGATCCCGTCCGTCTTGAGGCGCTTGAGCGACTGTTCGGCGACAAGGCGAATGCGGGCTGGACTGCTATCTAGACCGGCAGCCAAACTTCCGTCCTTGAAGCCGAACTTCGTCGCGATAACCACCTTGTCGCGGAACGGCTGCACCGCTTCGCCGACCATCTCCTCGTTGGCGGCGCCATAGGCCTCCGCGCTGTCGAAAAAGGTGATGCCGCGGTCATAGGCGGCGCGGATCAACGCTACCGCGTCCGACGTATCGGTCGCCGGGCCGTAGCCGAAGGTCAGGCCCATACAACCCAGGCCGATCGCCGAGACTTCGGGTCCGTTGCTTCCAAGAATGCGGGTTTTCATCATGATCGCTTTCCGGCCCGTGACGGGCTCATCCATGCTGTCCGATGGATGTGAAATAGCCTTTCGGACCTATCACGATTAGACATGAAAGCATGCAAGAGGATATGAGCATTGCTCATGAAACTCGCTCTATCGCACATCGAGCCTCCCGATACGCGGCCCGTTTATGGCGCGTGAAAACCTGAACGATCTGGTCGCGTTCGTTGCGATCGCACGGGAGCGCAGTTTCACGCGGGCGGCTGCTCAACTCGGCGTTTCACAATCCGCACTAAGCCATACCCTCCGGGCGCTTGAAGAGCGTATTGGCGTTCGCCTGCTGACGCGCACAACAAGGAGCGTGGTGCCGACAGAAGCCGGTGATCGGCTGCTTGCCACGGTGGGAAACCATCTGGACGGGATCGAGGCGGGATTGGCGGAGCTGGGCGAGCTGCGCGATAAGCCGGCCGGCCATTTCCGCATAACGTCCACCGAGCATGCAGCGGAAACCCTTTTGTGGCCCGCGATGGAGAAGATCGCCAACTCATATCCCGACATCACACTGGAGATCGTCATCGACGTCGGCTTGTCGAATATCGTGACCGAGCGGTACGATGCCGGCGTGCGGATCGGCGAAGCGATCGAGAAGGATATGATCGCCGTCCGCATCGGGCCTGATCTTGAGATGGCCGTCGTCGGAACGCCCGCCTATTTCGAAGCACGCGGCCTGCCCGAAAGCCCTCAGGACCTCGTTGGTCACAACTGCATCAACCTGCGCCTGCTTTATGCAGGAGCCCTTTACGCGTGGGAGTTCGAGAAGGACGGACGACAGATCAACGTGCGTGTCGATGGCCAGTTCACGTTCAATACCTCAGGCCTGATCCGCAAGGCCACCCTTGCCGGTCACGGTCTGGCGTCCATTCCCGTTGACCAGGTTCAGGATGATCTCGCCTCCGGCAAGCTGGTGCGCGTGCTGGCTGACTGGTGTCCGCCATTTTCGGGCTATCACCTGTATTATCCGAGCCGACGACAAAACTCCTTGGCGTTCCGTTTGCTGGTCGATGCGCTGCGCCTCAGGAGCTAGTCTGCGACAGAATTTCGCTCAAAGATCGAGAGCCTTCACAGTGCGTATCGGGACGGCTTGGTTGAAGGTGATGGCGTGCAACAAATAACAGCCGAAGGTGTCAGAACCGGTCGGTTTTGACGCTGCAGACTCGACCACGGTATTCCGAGGGTTTGCGTGTGTCAGAACCCCGGTTCAGAATGTCAGTTTCCAAAACCGGCAACATGCCGCGGCTACGTCTGCCTTTGGGTCGCAAGCCGCCCGGCAGCTTTCGGCCGCGAGGACCCAGTTACGGACGTTCCAAGCAGCTCACGCAACACCGGGAAGCGGACGCTGGTTCAGGTAGCCTCAGGCGGATTGGCGTTGCTATCACCTACCTGTCGTCGCCGAACCGAGATGAGCCGCGCCTCGGTCCTGCTCAGCCTTCCGCCGCACGTCACCAAGCACACGCGCCATGTTGAGGCGTATGGCGAGGCGCGCGAGCGGCTCCCAATAGAGTGCGGGCTCGACACGAAGCATGTGGCGAGCCTCCACCCTTAGCCGGGTACGCCCGCCCGGCAGCGGGGTCAGCGTGAAGCCGGTAGCGGCGGTGCTGAAGTAGCCGTGCACGTGCGGCGAGCGAACGCGGCGGTAGGGACTCATCTCCTCCATGGCGGGCGGCTGGCTCAGCACGGCGAAGCCGAGCCGGCGGCTGGGCACCCACTCGGTCACCCGCTCGCGCGCGGTGCCAGTCGAGAACTCGCCCAGCCGGATCGCGCCGACGCCGCGGCCCAGCAGCTGGCCGCGCATCGGGTAGGCCAGCCCCGCCGCGCCCACCAGGCCGGGGCTGCCGACGATGGTGCCGCCTCCGGTCAGCGCCTTCCACACCGCGGCTGGCGCCGCCCCGACATCCACCGACGCGTGAGCGGCGATCGGCAGCGCGGGCGGCGTCGCCGTCTCCAGCGCGAACAGCGCGGGCAGCAGCGCCACGCTCACCAGCGGCCGGCCACCGCCGTGCACGAAGCGCGCAGCCGCCCGACCTGCAGCGCCGCCGACCAGCGCGGCCACGGCGCCGAGCGGCGCGACCAGCAGGATGCAGACGATCCCCTCAAGCGCCAGCGCTACCAGCGCGGCCGTTCCGAGCGCTGCGGCGGCCAGCACCAGCCGAACCGTGGCGCCCCAGCTCAACAGCAGGCGTCGGTTGGCAAGGTAGCCGGTGGTCATGCCCACCAGGAAAGGCGTGGAGACGAACAGGCTCCAGCCGTAGCTGCCCATCGCCAGCGCCGCCACCAGCACCGCCGCCACGATGATTGCCACGCCCGCCAGCACGCCCTGGACGATGTGGACGGTATCGACGCCCGGCGTCGGTCCGCCCACTGCCTGCCGCGCGAACCTGGGGAGCAGCGCCAGCACTGCCGCCGCCGCGACCTGCACGCCGGGCACCACGGTGATCGCAGCGACGGCGTAGCCCCCACCTGACCAGTTTGCGCGCCGGAACGACAGCAGCGCCAGAGTGCCCGTTGCCGCAAGCGCCACGGCGAACGCTAGCGCGGCGTCGCCGGCGGACAGGTCCGGGCTCATCGCCAGTCGCCGGAGCGGCAGCAGCCAGAAGCCGGCGTCCATCAACGGCGGCGGGCCGCGCACGGTGAGCAGCAGCGCTACCGTCAGATGCGGCACTAGCAGGAGTATCGGGGCGAGCAGCGCGTAGGCGGCGGGCCGGGTGGCGCCGGCGAAGGAGAGGAACCGCACGGGTCAGGCCCTACCCATCGCGGCAGGCGGCGCTTCATGGCCGTGCTCGGGCGTCACCCTGGTCAGCGCGCCCTCGCGAGCGAGGTGCTCAGGCAGCGCGATGTTCCAGGCCAGCCCTGCCCGTTCGAGCAGGAGCAGGAGGGCATAGCCCCAGTCGCTCTGCCCCGGGTAGAGCCCGATCCTCGCGGAGCCCGGAAAGGCGTGGTGGTTGTTGTGCCACGCCTCGCCCATGGTGGGAATCGCCGCCCAAGGCACGTCGTACGCCTGCACCCCCGCGTCGTTGACGATCCAGCTCTGCGGACCCTGCCGGTGCGCCAGGTGACCGACAAACCAGTGGCCGGCCACGGAGAGGGTCACGCGCACGCACACGCCCCAAACCACCCAGCTCCAGCCGCCCGCAAGGTAGAGCAGCGCCGCCACGGGCAGCTGTTGCGCCATCCAAGTCGCCTCCAAAAAGCGGTAGAAGGGGTCGCGTCCTGCCCGCCCCGGGTCGAACGCGGGCGGGAATCGCAACTCCAGCCGACAGTGCATCTGCCACCACGCGTCCATCAAGGGCGGGCGGCGGTGCGCCAGATAGTCGTGGCAGTCGGTCCGCCGCTGCGCCCAGTCGCGGAGGTCGTGGGTGCGGATCATCCACAAGGGCCCGCTCATGCCTACCAGCGTGCCGGCCCAGACCAGCAGCCGCTCCAGCCAGAGCGGGCAGTCGAAGCTCCGGTGGATCAGCCGACGGTGGAAGCCAACGCTATGGCCCAGCAGCAGCGTGGCGCCGGCGAGCAGTAGGCAGACCGCCAGTGCTCCCCAGCTAAACAGGAACGGCGCTGCGAGCGTCCCGGCCAGCATCGTGCCGTTCCACAGCGAGTGCACCGGATCCCAGCGCACCCAGCCCTCCACCGGGCTGCTGCCGGGCAGCTCCACCAGAGAGTTCACGCGGCAGCGGTCAAGGTCGTCGCTCATGCCAGCCTCTAAGAAGTTAAGTCAAGGCTTAAATACTCCGACGCGATCTCGCCCTTGTCAAGCGCTTAGCTCATCCCTTAATTATCACCCATGCAGAAGGTGTTCGAGGCGCTGGCGTCTACCCCGCGCCGTAAAATCCTGGCTTACCTCGCCCACGCGGAGTTGAGCGCGGGCGAGATCGCGTCGCGGTTCGAGATGAGCAAGCCCGCCGTGTCGCAGCACTTGTCCGTGCTCGAGAATGCCGGGCTGGTGGCGAGCGACAAGCGCGGGCAGTTCGTGTTCTACCGGCTGGTGGCGGACAACCTCGCCAACACCCTCAACGCCTATGTTCAGGAGGTCTGTCCCGTGTCCCGCCCGCTCAAGGCGGAGAGTGCCGGCTTGGTACGCAGACGGACTGGCTCTGACGCCACCTAAGAGCAACGACCCAGATGGCGACGTTCAACGCAAGTTCTTCGCTGCCCGAAATCGGTCGTTCGTTCACATCCACCACGCGGCGTGTGAATCGGTTTGCAATGTTGACCGCATTCGGGGCTGATCGGCGTTTAACTTTGATCCACTGAACCAGTGCGGTTCACGCCTTACGCTTTGCGCGGGGCGGTTAAGGAGATGCGAACTCTTTGGGCGAGCCGGACCTCGACGAACTCGGCCTGGATGCCGTCGCGCTGCCAACCCGCAAGGACTTTGCGCGCGCGCAGGCGCAGGTCGTGCGGGACTTCGCTAAGCGTGGACAGGAGGTCGCGGCAGGCGTCCAATCCTTCGGCCACATCCTTGGAGATGACGTCGACGTCTTCCAACTTGTGCTTCCAGCCCTCCAGCACGGATTCATGCGAACCGCGGTATGTCGGCAGGGCGACACCGGGCGCGAGTTCGATGTTCACCACGAAGCGGTTGAAGCCGTCGTCGACGTCGGAACGACCGATCCGGACAATTCTGCTCCCGGCGAGCCGTATTCGTCCAGCACGTCGACAACCGCGTCCTGGATCCGTGCGATCCTGCACGGGACCCGCCCGCCGCCGGCGATGTCTGACGCGTTCCAATTTTTATCTCTTTCCCTCCTGTCCTGATCGACACTGACCGTTCGATTGGGAAGAGCTAGAAAATTATTTTACTACGGAGGGCTAAGTCTGCACGTCCGTGGATCGTCTTAGCGACGAACGACGCCAGCCTGCGGCGGCCGGTTCCCCGCAGTCCCCACAGCCGGATCCGCGTCTGCGCCCGCTTGGCGGCGGTCCGGGAGGTGGGACTAGCCGGCTTGGGCGCCGCCGTGGCTTTTCCACCCGTTTCAAGCGGTTCGCCATTCCACATCGGCGCCGGCCGGCTACAATGAATGCCGGCCGGCGCAAGATGCGCCAGTCGCCGGGGGATCAGAGCCGTAGCGACGTCGATGCCAGACAATTCCAACATCCCCAGGGTCACGCGAGGCGCGGGCGACGAGCACGGCTTCCACACGCTCGGTTCGCGGCCATTCGAGCATCTCGTCCGTGCGCTGCACGAGGCGCAGCCCGACATCTACGGGTCGCAGCTCTACGGACCGGACGGGCAGCCGCAGTTCGGCGCCGACCACATCGCCTTCCATCGCGGGGAGCCCGCGCCGTGGCTCGAGGTCGGTCAGAGCAAGGCCTATCGGACGTTCGGCAAGGCTCAGCTCAGCAAGGCGGCCAAGGACTTCACCGACCATTGGGACACGCACTGGCGCGATCTCGATGTTCGGCGCTTCATCCTGTTCGTCGGATGCCCGATCAAGTCACGGGCGGCGGCGGACGAGATCATCCGGCTGACCGCGGAGTTCGCCGCTCTCGGGGTGGAGCTGCAGGTCTGGGATTCTAACGCGATCTACGACCACCTTCCTGCGGCGCCCGCGGTGGTGCGCGCCCATCTCGGACAGGACTGGTACTCGAAGCTGATCGGCGAGCCGGTCGGCCCGCTCACCGGTCTCGTGCGCGACCTGCAGCGCGGCGACCAGGGCGCGCTCGTCGTCGGCGGCTACGTCGCGCGGCTCAACCAGGCGGAGAGCGCTGAGCTCGTCGAGCTGCGCCGGCGCTCCCGGCGCGGCGAGATCGCCGCCGTCATAGGCGAGCTCGAGGCGATGCTGAGGGGTCCGGTGGCCGGCGCGACGGCACCCGAGGTGCTGGCGGGTCAGAAGCGGATGCTCGCCGGGCTGCTGATCCGCCGCGACGCCGATCGCGCCCGGACGCTGCTCGACGAGGCCGACGCGCTGGACGGGACATCGGAGCGGCAGCGGCACATCTTGCTCCTCGAGGCCGTCGGGGCGGAGGCCGCGCTCGCCGCGATCGATGCGGCCGGCAAGGCCGAGTTCGCGGAGATCCGGGCGATCGCGTACCTTCGGCTCGGCGCGCCGGCCGACGCCTCGGGCGAGATTGCGCCTTTCGCCGACGCCCAGGACGCCAGCGCGGAGACCCTCCGGATAGCGGCGATCGCCGCCCTGGCCGCGGGCGGGCGCACGGCCGCGACGGCCTATGCCGAGCGCGCGGTCCAGCGTGATCCGGACTCCCGCGCCTGCCGGCAGGCGCTGGCGGTCTGCCGGTTCCACGCGGCGATGTCGGACGCCGTCGAGGTGTCGCTCGGCGAGTGGCCGCAGCCCGTCGACGTGCCGCTGATCAAGGTCTCCGACGAGGCCCGCCGCGACCTCGAGGCGGCAGAGCGGATGTTCGGCGAGCTCGCCGCCGACCCCTCGCTCGAGGATCACGCCTCGGCGCTCATGTGGCAGCTCGGCACGCTCGCGTGCATGCCGTGGCGGCGCGAGGAGTTCGTCGGCCGGATCGCCGGACTCGAGGCGACCGGCGAGCTGCCGATCCCGATGATCGGGTGGTGCATTTCGCGCGGTCTCCCCTTCGACGAGGTCGAGGCCGAGCGGCGCTGCGACGCCGTCATCGCGGACGATCCCGACGACTTCGAGACCTTGCTGATCCGCGTCGCCCTGGCCAACCACCGGCGCGAGCATTCCCTCGCGCGCCGGCTCCTCGACGGCGCGCGCGAGGCGCTAACAGCGGCTGGCCACGCCGCGCTCTACGACTACTGGGCGTCCGTCCTCGACATGGAGACGCGGCGGGAGGCTGGCGGCGACGCCCCGCCCGGACATCCCTGGCTGCGGCTGCGCCGCGCGCTAGACATCCGCGGCAGGAAGGCGCGCCTCAGGGCGATCGCCGCGCTGCTGGAGTCCGAGCTCGACGCAGGCGGGGATCCGCGCGTGATCCTCGCCTCGGCCCAGCTGCTCCTCGACGGCGGCTGGCACAGGACGGCGGTTAAGGCCGCCCCGTTCCTGCTAGGTCGGATCGCGACCGGCGAGGCGATCGGGGTCGCCGCCCACGCGCTCTACCGCAACGCCCGGTGGGGCGAGGTGCTGGAGGCGGTAGGGATGGTCGACGCATTCCCGGGCGGTCGACTGCCCGCGGATCTCGAGCGGCTCCGTGCCGAGTGCCAGGCTGGCACCGGCGAGCTCGTCGCCGCGCGCTCGACGAGCCTGCTGCTGGCGCAGGCGACGCGCCAGCCGCGCGACATCTGGCGCTCGATCGAGCTGCACATCGCGACGGGCGCCGAGCCCGCCGCGCTGGCGATGTATGAGCGGAACGCCGACCGGCTGGGCACCCCGACCGCCAGCCACCTCCTCCTCGCGAACGCAGTGGCCTCGACTAATCCCGAGGCCGCGGCCCGCATCGCGCGACAGATCGCAGCGGCGGCGCCCGACGAGCTCGTGGCGGCGACCTTCGCCCTCGCGAGCAGGCTCCGGCTCGACGCCGAGCAGCGCGCGCTGGTCAGCAGGATGAGCCGACTGGGCGCCGACGGCAATGCGGGCGTCCGGACCCTCAGCATCGACGAGGTGATCGAGTGGGCCAACGAGCGCAACGCGCAGATCGAGGAGGTCTTCGAGAAGTACGCCAACGGCCACCTGCCCGTGCACCTCCTGGCCGGCGTGCGGCACGCGGCCATGCCCTTCGCCTACCTCCGGCCGCTGCTCGATCCGCCGGCGCCGGAAGTTCGGACCTCGATCCTCTCGACGCGCTACGGCCGGCGCTACAACGACGACGCCTGGCCGGTGGCGCGCGAGGACGTGACGCTGCTGGCCGACGTGACGGCGCTGCTCACCGCGCACGGCCTCGACATCCTGGACGTAGTGGAGCGCGCGTTCGCCCCGATCTTCATCGCACCCGACACGCTGAACGCGCTGCTGGCGATGAGGAGCGACGTCGAGCTGCCCCAGCCGGGCCGGGTGGCGGCGGCGCGCGCCGCCCTCGCGCTCGTCGAAGCGGGCGACGTCGTGATCGCCGAAAAGCCGCAGCTCGACGGCTTCACCGTCCTCTGGGAGGGCCTCGGCGAGCCGGCGGCGACGCTAAACCTATCCAGGCTGATCGAGCAGGCGCTGGCCTCGTGTGCGCCGGAACGGCGCCGGTCGATCCGCGAGGCCCTCGGCACCACAATTGATCCGGAGCCCGCGGGCGCCGTCCCGCCGGCCAGCAGCCTGGTCAACCTCGACTCGGTGATGCTGGTCACGCTCGGCGACGCCGGCGCGCTCGATCCGATCCGCCTGCGCTACCGCATCGCGACGTCCGCCGACGACAGGGCGCGGCTGCAGGGCGAGGTGGCCGACGCGGACGTGCACGAGGATCTGGCGGCGTCGCTCGTGCAGCTGTCGCGGCGGCTCGCGGAGGGACTGGACGACGGCACGTACCGGTCCGTACCCGTGGTGTCCTCGCCCGGTCGCGATCCAGTCCAGCGCAGCTTCATGCAGCTGCTCGACGCGATGCGCGGCGGCGCGTCTATCCTTTGGATCGACGACCGCTTCGCCAGCACGATCGAGAACGCCGATTTCCCTGTCGCGACGACGGTCGAGACGCTGGTGGCGCTCGGCCGCTACGGCCGCCTCCCCGCGGACCGGGAGAGGGCGCTCCGGCAGCGCCTGCGGGCGGCGCGCTGGATGTTCATGCCGCTCGACGGCGACGAGATCGCCGCCTTGATGCGAACAGCGGTGCGGGCCGGAGAGGTGGTCGAGACTGGCGACCTTGCCGTCCTGCGCCGCTCGGCGGGCGAGTTTCTGCGGTCGCGGCGCCGGCTGCAGTGGCCCGATCCCGTCGCGGCTGAGCGGGAGGTCCGCGGCGAGGTCCCGTTCCTGCTCGATCGCGGCCACGCCCTCGCCCAGGCTCTGGGTTCGATCTGGAACGACGCGCGCTGGAGCGTCGCCGACGCGCAGGCGGCGTCGCGCTGGATCGTCGACCATCTCGAGGCGGGGCTGTTCCCGCTCCCGGTGCTCGCGGCCGGCGACCCCCGCTCGGACGACGTGGTCGGCACGCATCTCGGCGGACTGGTGCTGGTCGCGCTGCAGGTCCGGCCGGGCAAGGTCGACGATCCCCGGCAGGGCCAGTTCCTCAGCTGGCTGGTCGACGAGGTCGTGCGTCCCTGCCTCAGGGTGCGGCCTGAGTTCCGCGCCTCGATGGACGACATGATCGAGGGCTTCCTCGTCGACGACGGGGAGGAGGCGGACGACAGGAACGTGCGGCTCTGGCGGACGCTGGCCGGGAAGGCGATCAACGCAATGCCCGACGACATCCGCGTGCCGCTGATGTCCCGCGAGCGCATCCGCCGCGAGTTCGACCTTCCCGAGCACGGCATGATGGGCGTGGAGCCCTACGACTTCGATGAGATGTCGTTCTGGCGCGCTATGGCGACCGCCACGACCACCGGTGGCCGCGCGGTCGAGACGATGACCGGCGAGACGGGCCAGGTTACGCTCGTGGAGGACGGTGGCGGACGCGCGCTGACCATTGCGATCGGGGACACCGTGCTCAGACTCGATGCGTGGCCGTGGGAGGTGGCGAGCGGGAACGCCGCGATCCGGACTGCCGCCGTCGTCGAGCGCGCCGACGCGCTGGATCTGTCGAAGGCCGACGCGGCGGCGCTCGCCGGCAGCCTCGCCGACCTGCCCCCGGAGCAGCGCGGCCGGCACGTCCTCGCCCGCGAGCACGCCGGCATGGCCCGATGGTATCTCGACCTCGAGGAGAAGCTCCGCAAGCGCACGCCGTTCCAGGTGACGGATGTGGCGCCGGACGGGATGATCCAGGTCCCGCCGCTATTCCGCTTCGACGGCGGCCTCGACGCCTCTGCCGGTCGGCTGGTCGCCGATCGCGGGCTGGTGGTCGCGCTGCGCAGGTTCGGCGGACTCCCAATCGTTCCGCCGGCTCCCATCGCCGACGCGGTCGGTTCGCTCGACGCCGAGGCGCTGTCGGCGTTGCTCGACGAGGCCCAGCTCGACACGGCTCCACCCTGGACGCAGCTCTGGGTTGCGTCGCTGATCCTCGCACGTCCGGACCGTGGCGTCGCCTTGGGTGGGCGCGTCGCCGCCTGGACGGTCCGCGCGCTGGCACCGGAGGCCGAGATCCATTGGCGGCTCTACACCGGCCTCGCGCGCTTCATGGCGCGCGAGGGGAGCAGGATATCTGGGTGGCGGACGCTCGGCGGCGAGGAGCAGCTGCTGACGGTCTGGGGACACGCCAACGCGATCACGGAGATCGTCGTCGCGGGCGACGTCCGCCTCGAGCCGCTGGTCGGGCTCCTGCAGCAGAACCGCTTCGTCTCGCCGCGGCTGCTGGTCGAGCCGCAGACAGCCTTTGCGCACGACCGCGCGGATCCCGCGCACGTCGGCACGACGAGGCTGAGGGCCCACGCCGCGTTGCCCGCCCTGCTCGCCCTCGCCGATGGCGACGACACGCGGGAGGCGGCGCTGGCGGCGATAAGGGGCCTCGTGCACGACGCGGCATCCGATCCCGCGCGGCTGCGCATCGGGGTCGCCGAGGGAGGCCTGCGTCGGGAGGACGCATTGGGGAGCCTGTTCGCTGCGGACTGGTCGGGGCGTCTGGAGGAGATCGAGACCGGTCTGGGCGGACTGTTCGGCGCGGGCCTCACCGCGCTGGCCGCCTCGTTGCTCGAGCTCGAGAAGGTCGCGGAGCGGGACGGCTCGGCGTGGCCCTTCCTCCGCATGATCGGCGGCGAGTCCCCGTTCCCCGCCGATCTCGCGGGCGCCGCCCGCGACGCCGCGTCCGTTGCCTTTGCCGACGGGGCGGAGCACGGTCCGCACCGCGACCCCGACGTGCTGCTCGCCTTCGCCCGCGTTGCCGGGGCAAACGGATGGAGCGAGCACACCGCGGCGGTCGAGGAGGCCTTCGTCGCCCTAAACGTCGACTCGCTGGCGCAGGACGAGGACGGTCGCACGCTGCTGCTGGAACTCGCCATGGCGCGCTCGATGCTCGAGCCCGACCCGCTCGAGCGGACCCGCGTCCTCGCCCGCCATCTGACACGGCTCGGGCGCAACGAACTGCTCCGCCCGCAGGTGGTAAACGCCGCGCTGCAGTTCGCGCGCGGCCTGTCGGGACAGCAAACCGAGGCGTTCGTGGACACGCTCGGTGAACTGATGGCCGGCGTATAGCCGGATCCTGCGGTCCCGTTTGCCTGCGGGCCATCTGCGGATGCTCAGCGCCGGCCGGAAAGGCTCGCGGCGAGGTGGTCGAGCAGCGCGAGCGCGGGGCGCGCGGCGTCGGCCGAGACGGACGCCGCGATGCGGGCCGGCGGCGGGGCGTCGCCGGGTAGCAGCTCACGTAGTTCTCCCGCGGCGAGGGCCTCGGCGACCGCGAAGTCGGGAAGCTGGGCGATACCCGCGCTACTGGCCGCGAGCGCCAGAGCCACATCGGCGTCGTCAGCGACCAACATGGTCCGCAGTGCCCGCGAACCACCGCCGGCGAGCGACCACCCGCCGCGCTGCACGGCCAGCATGACGCCGGAATGATCGGAGAGATCCGCGGCGAAGGGACCGGCAGCAATCCACCCATCAACGGGCATTCGTGCTACCCTGCGCCGCTTCCTGAACGAGCGGCAGCTTAGTGCGGTCGACCGCTCGAGAGCGGCCGTTCCGCTCCCCACCATTTACAGGCGTCCGAGGGTTGCTGCGCCCTCACCTGAGCGAACGGCAGCTGAACGCACCGGGTCGCCCGAAAGCGGACGGTCCGCTTGGCCCCAGAACCATCGCGAACTATGCAAATGTTACCGATCTTCGAGCATGGTGCCCGTCCGTTCTGCGATCCAATCAACAATCTGATCAAGTTCGCTTTTGGCCAAAAGCACCGGTGATAGCGGAACGTTGGCTGTTCCGTTCGCCGTCTCGTGCCAGACTAGGATGTTGCGGAGCGCTGGCATGACCGGTCCTCCCTCGACGGTAACCGCCGTGATCCGCTCGAGCGGCACGACGATCTCGTCTTGCCTGCGAAAGCGCCAGGTAATGCCCGGCAGTCGTACCCGCAGCACATCACCGCCCCAGCAGATGCGATACGATCGGTCGTAGAACATCAGAAAGGCACAAAATGCCAACCCGCCGACGCTGGTGAGCAGGGTAAACGCAACCCAATTGCTCGGAACCGGCGACCCGGTCGCTGCGCGGACCGCTTGCACCATTCCCAGACAGATCAAGATTGCGGTTCCAAGCATGCCGATCACCGAGCGCGGCGATATTCTCGGCTTGGAGCAATTCACCGATTGCCCCTTTCGGCTGGGGCACGCGGCACCGGTGTGGTCAGCGGCGTCGCCACCGGCGGTTTAACAAGCGGGGCGAACACGCCTTGGCACTTGGTCGCATCGCGCGCGCAGGCGGTAAACTGCAGCGCCCCGGTGACCGAAGTCTGAATGTACGCGCCAGAGAGCGTCCTAGGTAACTCGTTCACCTGAATGTTCAGGCCGTCGACCACCTGCCCCGGGAGGCGGGGGCTGCCGATGGTCGGCGGCGTGAGATAGCCGTCGACGCCCCGTGCCGATACGAAAGCACCAGCACCCGCGCCGAGCAGCGTCGCCTGCCCTAGCTGACTAAAATCGAAGGGCTTGGCTTCGCCAAACGTCTGATCGATACTCTGCCCCACGGCGTCGCCGAGGGCCGATCCCGCGCCGCCGGTGATTGCCCCGTTAAGAGCCGGCGAGCGGACGAGCGTGAGTCCAGGCACGAAGAACGCCCCCGACACACCGCTGCCGATGATCTGGCCGGCGGTTGTGTCCTGCCCCAGCAGCGCGTTCTGGCCGACCTGCGTTCCGATATTAAGCGTTGCACCGGTCACCGACGTCGTGGCGATCTGCCCGATCGTGCCGACGCCGTAGGTGGTCGCAGCGTAGCCGCCGGCCCAGGTCGCGATGATCGGCGTCGCCGCCGCCGCCGCGGGACAAGCCAGGAAGCAGATAAACATGCGGTCCGCCTGGGCCTGCGCGGTGGCCACCCGCGCGGCGGTGGCCCGGCGTTCAGCCTCGCCCGCGGCGATGACCCGGTCGTAGCTGCCCGCGCCGTGTTCGCGGTCGTATCGCGCCTCCACCGCCGCGACCAGCGCGGGGATGTCGATCACGCGCTGCCCCTCGGCGGCGGGCGGGGTGCTGTAGGTGACGCGCGACGGGTCGATCGCAACCGTCTGCAAGGCCAGGAGACGCCGCTGCCCCGCTTGGCAGGCTTCGGAATCGCCGTCACCCGCGCAACGCCGGACCAGCGCCCTGCTGCCGTACGCCGCCTCCGCCCGTGCCCCATCGACCGAGCGGAAATAGGCGGTCCACTGCTTCTCCGCCTCCGCCGCCACGATCGGCTTGCCGAGGAGGAGGCAGGTGCCGACGATCTGGCAGACCGAGTTGTTCTCGGTCTCTACGACCGAGCCCGTCACGAACGACTGCGGGTCGAGCCCGGCGGCGCCGGCGATCGCCGCCGACACTGTCGCGACGAGGTTGGTGCGCGCCTGCTGGTCGGCGATCGGACGCTGCTCGCCCGCGGGGGTGTCCGGCCGCGCGAAGTCGGTGAGGACGTAATTCAGCACCACGCCAGCCGCCGCGCCGGTCGCGGTGCTGCCGCAATCGCCGCCGCCCGCCGCCGCGCCTGCACAGCCGACCACCGCCTGGAGCGCGGCACGGACCACCTCGCTGCGGCCGGTGGCGGTGCCGGGTTCGTCGCGCAGGCTGTCGGCGATCTGCTTGACCTGGGTGGCGGCGAGGCTTTGGAGCGTGTTGGCCGCGGCGGTCTGGACGAGGCCGCCCAGGCTGCCGGTGACGTTGCTCCCGGCCGCCGCGGTGAGCGCGGTGGCGACGATCCGCGCCGCGCTGCCGCCGCCGAAGGTGTCGCGCAGGTCCTGCGCGCGCGCGAGTTCGGCCGTGTAGCCCTCAGCGAGCTGCGCGCGCGCCGCCTCGCTCAGCGGGTTGCCCTGCCCGTCGAGCCCACGCGACAACTGCTCGCCGATCACGTCGGCGCGGGTGCGGGCGATCTGCTCGTCGCGGGCGCGGTTGGCGAAGAAGGTGCCGGTCTGGACCGCCAGCTGGGTGGCGGCGGCAAATCCGAGCGCGATCTCCTCGCGCTTGTTCGCGTCGTATTCGCGGGTGAGCGCCCCCGCGTTGGCACCCGCGGTGTCGCGGCTGATCGTCGACGCCACCGCCCGGCTCGCCGGATCGCCGCTGGTGATCGCCACCGTACCCGGCGCGATCGCCGACCGCGTCTCGCCCGCTTGGCTGCCGCGGGCGCCGAGTGCGATCGGCGGGGTGGCGCTGATCCGGCCGAGGCCGGTGGCGAGACCCGGCAGACCGCTGCCCGGCGTCCGGTCGGTCCCCGCGGTGGCGCCGCCGTCGGTATTGCGGCCGATCCCGCCGATCCCGGCGCCGATCGTGGTGCTGCTCGCGCGGTACTGCTCGGCATTGGCGATGTCGGACGCGGTCAGCGTGCCGGTCGACAGGCGGTTGCGCTCCGCCGCCGCCTCGCTGGCGAGGACGCCTCCCACGAGGTTGGTGTTGCCGCCGACGGCGATGTCGTAGCCGCCAGCGCCCGCGAAGATGCCCGACTGCTCGCGTACGCTGGCATAGTCGCCGGTTTGGCGCGCGTTCGACAAGTTGCCCGCGATCGATCCGCCACCGGCGGTGCCGACCGAGAGGCCGAGGTTGCGCTGCCGCTCGGTGTAGCTCGCCCGATCCTGATCGCTGACGATCGCGAGGCTGCCCGCGTCGACCACCACGCGATCGCCCGCGACCTGCGCCCCCTGAAGGGTCAACGCTCCGGGGGTGGCGATCGTCACCTGGTTGCCGGCGGTGAGCAGGCTCTCGACGTTGCGCGTCTCGGTTCCGGCGGTGTTGCCGCGCCCGAGGCTGAGCGAGGCGGACGGCGCGATGCCGCCATTGAGGCCGATCTGCGCGCCGACCGAGAAGCCCGACGAGCGGTTCGACTGCGCCAAAGTGTCCGCCTCCTGCGCGGAGCGGAGCGTGATCGCGCCGGGCGCGGCGAGCGAGAGATCGCGGTTCGCCGCGATTTCGCTACCCTGGATGGTGATCGTCGATCCCGCGCCCGCGCCCCGGGCGGCGATCGCCACGTCGCGGCCCGCGACGCGGCTGGCGACGTTCGCCTCCTGGGTCGTGGTCGAGGTCGCCCGGCTCTTCGACACGCCGAAGCTGACCCCGACCGCGGTGAGGTCGCGCGCGGTGGCGCCGACCCCGGCACCGCCGACACTGAGCGCGTCGGCGGCGTTGTACGCGGCCAGCCCGCCGGCCAGCCCTGCCACCGCCGTGGTGCGCGCGTTGGCATTGTCGTTGCCGAGCACCCGGCCTGCGTCGCGTACGCCCGCGAGGCCGCTCAACACCGGGTTTTGGATCCCGATCGACAAGCCGACGCTGGACGATTTGGTCAGCGTGTCGGTGCGGCTGGTGTCGGTCGCGTTTTGCACCACCACGCGCTCGCCGGTCAGGCTGGTCAGCCCGGTGCCCGCCACCTGGCTGCCGGTGACGGTCAGCGCGCGCCCGGCGTCGAGGGTGACATCGCCCGCGGTCGAACCGATCAGCGAGCCAGTGTTGGTGGTCGCGGTGCGATCGACGTCGTTCTGCGTCTTGGCGACCCCCAGGAACAGTCCGCCGCCGCCGATCGACAGCCCGCTCTTCTTGACGCGGGTCGACTGCGTCTCGGTATCGGTGACCGCCACCGTGCCGATGTCGAGCGCGCCGCCGGCGCGGATCGACAGGCCGTTGTCGGCAACCACGTTGGACCCGGCGATGCGGGTGTCGCCGCTCGACCTGAGCGCCACCGTGTCGCCCGACAGGGTGGAGGCGATCACCGTCCGGTCGGTGCCGTCATAGCTGGTGGTGGTCTTGGTCGACGACAGCAAGCCGCCCGACTTGCGCAGCGTGTCGCGTTCAAGCCGGGTCTCGTCGACCACGCCGGTCACGTCGATGCGACCGGCATCGGCGACCAGCGCGCCGCCTGACGCGATCGTGCCGCCCGCTACCGTCAGCTGCCCCGGGGTCGCGACCGTCGCGGTGCCGCCGGCGCGCACGTCGGAGAGGGTGTTGCGCTGTTCGGTCTGGGTCTGGGTGTACTGGGTCTTGCCCTCGCGCCCGATCGCGAAGGCGGTGCCGGTGTCGGTCGCCGACCGCACCGCCACGTCCTGGCCGCCATAGAGGGTGAGGTTGCCGCCCGCCGCGACCGTGGTGGCCGTCAGCGCGGAGCTGCGCCCGGCGAGCAGGTCGACACTGCCCGCGGCGGCGATGTCGGTGCCGCGATTGGTGGTGGTCGTGGTCAGCGACACCTGCTGGTCTGACCGCCCGGCATAGTAGCGCGTCGCCACCGTGCGGGTGGTCGCCACCGTGCCGAGGCTGAGGTCGCGTCCCGCGGCCAGCGTCAAGTCGCCGCCGGTGATGCTGCCGCCGCGGTCGATGAGGTCCTGGCTGGCCGACACCACGCCGCGGGTGCCGAGGTCAAGCCGCCCGGTATTGGTGATCGCGCCGCCGGCAATGCCGCTGCTGGCGGTCGCGCGCAGCACGCCGGCGTTGGCGAGCGAGCTGGACGCGCGCAGCTGCAGGTCGCGGCCGGCGATGATCGCGCCGCCGCTGGTCAGGTCGCCCTGCGCCGCTTTGGTCAGGTAGACGCGGGGCGCCAATACCGTCTGCGGGCCGCTCGGCGTCTGCACGACGGTTTCGACCAGCAGCACGATGTCGCTGGTCAGCGTCGCGACCTGCGCCGGGCTGAGCCCGACGCCGAGCGCGAGCTGGTAGCTCTGCGCATAGGTCGCGCCCGCGTCGAGCAGCGCGCGGTACTGCGCCTGGTTGTCGCCATAGCCCTGGATGCGCTGCACGCCGATCAGCGCGACCAGCTGGTTGGCGATCAGCTGCTGCTCGTAGAGGCCGTCGCCCAGCCGCCGTTGGACGCGGGCGGGATCGTAGCCGAGCCTATCGAGGAAATAGTCGCTCGACAGGAAGTCGTTGTAGTTGGTGAAGCGCGGGTCCGCCTCGACCAGGAATTGCGAGGTCGAGCCGGAATATTTGAACAGCCCGCCGAGATCGAGCGTCAGCCCGCCCGCGCCGCCGCTCGCGCGGTCGCCGATCGGGCGCACCGCGAAGCCGAAGCTCGGCTCGATCGTGACGCCGGCGATCGCCCCGGGCGCCGCGCCCGGTGCGGTGACCCCGGCGAGCGCCGTGCCGCCGACCGCCGCGCCGCCCGCCACCGTGCCGGGCGTGGCGCGGGCGGCGAAGATGTCGGCGGTGCCGCCGCCGGGGACGCGGGTGACGTTGTCGATCGTCACCGCGTCGATCGCCAGCGTGCCGCCGGCGGTGATGGTCGAGGGGATGGTGAAGGTCGCCACCGCATTCTCGGTCTCGAGCGGGGTCGTCGAGCGGGTGTCCCAGTCGCCGCAGAAGAACAGGAAGCAGTTGCGTTTCTGATCCTTGATCGTGCCGCTCTGGCGGGTGGTATTGTAGCCGGTGAACGCCTCGTTGGTCACGGCCGCGGCGCCGACCGACAGGTTGCCGCTGGCGCTGATCGTCGACAAGCGGTTGGTGAGCGCGGCGGCGTCGACCGAGACGGTGCCGCCGATTATCCGCGCGGGTGCGCTGTCGGCGGTGACCTGGGTGTCGGTGACCGTCTCGGTGTACTCGGTGACGGTGCGGTGCTCGCGGTCGCGGCGGTCGCTGTCCTCGACGAAGAGCGAGGAGAGCAGCACCTCCTCGGTCCCGAACACCGCGCGGGCGTTGGTGACGCGGGTCGCGGCGATGGCGATGTCGCCCTGCGCCTGGATGTCGGCCGACAGATTGTCGAGCGACGCGGCCCGGCCGCCACCGTCGGCGCCGGTGATCGCGAGTTCGCCGAGGCTGTAGAGGAGCGCCCCGTCGCGGTTGACGATCCCGCCCCCGCTCGACAACTGGAGGAGGCCGTTGCGCGTCGCGATCACCGCGCCGGCGCCGACGTTGCCGATGCCCGTCGCGCCGAACAGCGCCACCCGGTCGCCGTAGATCGCGCCTGTGTTGGCGATGCTGCCGCCGCGCAGGGTGACCGCGCCGCCGTTGACCAGGCCGGTGTTGGTCAGCGCGCCGTTCGTCGCCAGCGCGATCGCGCCTGCGACGATCTCGCCGCTGTTGGCGAGGTCGCGCGCGGCTGTGACCCCGATCGCGCCGCCCTCGATCCGCCCGGCGTTGGCGAAGCTGCCACCGACCGTCAGGGTCAACGTGCCCGGCGTCGAGATGGTCTCGCCAGCCAGGTTGCTGAAATCGCCCGCTATACCGAGCGTCAGCGAGGTCGGCGCGACGAGGCGACCGGCGGTGCCGCCGTTCGACGACACGCTGAGCAGGCGCCCGCCCGCGAGCGTCCCGCCCGCGCCGTCGAGCGTGCCCGCGGTGAGCACGAGGTCGTGGTTGGCGGCGATGCTGCCACGATTGGCGAGGCTGCCGGACACCGCGACGCGCGCGTCGCGGTCCGCCCATAGCTGCCCGTCGGCGGCGCTGCCGAGCGATCCGGTGGTCAGCGCCAGGTCGGTGCCCGCGGCGAGGACGCCCGCGCCGTTCTCGACCGTGGCAGCGGTGATCGTCACCGCGCCCTCGCCGCCCAGCGTGCCGCGATCGTTGCGCAGCGTGCCCGCCGCCAGCGTCGCGCCGCCGGATCCTGTGACCAGCGTGCCGCCGCGATTGTCGATCGTCGCCGCGGTCGCCCGCAGCGCACCCGCGGTCGCCGCCCGGCCGCCGGCGGTCGACAGCGTGTCGCCCGCCTCCAGCGTCAGGTCGCCGGTCGACTGGACGACGCCGCCGCCGCCCGTCAGGATCGAGCGGGCGGCCGCCAGCGCGAGCCGCGCCGCCTCAATCCGCCCGCCGCCGAGCGCCAGGTCGCCGCCCTGCGCGCGTGCCGTCAGCGTGCCGCCCGCGGTCAGTCGCGCGTCCGGCGCGAGCGCGAACGATCCGGCGGTGATCGCCGCGTCGCCGGTAGCGCCGATCAGCACGCCGCCGGTGATCGCGCCGCGCACGTCGAGCGCCAGCTGCCCGCCGGTCCCGGTCGACACCAGCGTGCCGCCGTCGATCGCACCGAGCCCGGCATCGAGCCGCCCGCTCGCCTCCACCGTGCCGCCGACGTTGCGCAGCGTGCCTGCGCGCAGCGTCAGCGTCGTGCCCGCCGCGACCAGCCCGCCGGCGTTGGCGAGGTCGCCGCCCAGCGTCAGGGTCGATGCCCCCGCCGAGGTGACCCGCCCGCGATCGTTGAGCAGGGCGCCGCCGCCGAGCACGAGCGCGCCGTTGGTGGCGATCCGGCCGCCGGTGTTGTCGACTGCGCCGGTCCCGGTCACCGCCAGCGTGCCGGTGCCCAGATGGAGGACGGCGCCGCCCCGATTGTCGACCCGGCCGGCGACGAGCGTCAGGTTGGCGCCGCGCCCGACGATGTCGGCGGCGTGGCTGAGCGTGCCCGTCGCGCGCAAAGAAAGGTCGCCAGCGCCCTCGACGGTCGAGGCGTCGGCAAGGGCGAGGTCGCCGCCGGTCGCCTCGACCCCGAGCGCGCCGAGCGCGGTGACGCGGCTGCGGGTCAGCGCGAGCGACCCGCCGCGGACGGCCACCGCGCCGTTGCCGCCGAGGCGCGTGTCGGTGAGCGTCACCGCGCCGGGGCTGGCGAAGGTCAGCGGACCGCTGCCCACCGCGAGGAGGCTGGCACGCTCGAGCGTCGCCGACCCGGCGGTGATCGCCAGCGGCCCGCCCGCCTGCACCGTCCCGCCGGCGGCGGTCAGCGCGACCGCGTCGATCGTGATCCCCGCGTCGGATGCGACCACGCCGTTCTGCGCAAGCCCACGCATGGCCGCGATGCCGACACCCGCGTCGCCCGCGATCGTGCCGGCGTTGACAAGACTGCCCGCCGCCATCGTCACGCGGCCGGCGCTGCTGACCAGCCCGGCGTTGGTGAGCGCACCACCGGTGCGGAGCGTCACGCTCGCGCCGCTGACCTGCGCGGGAGCGCCGATCGTGATCGCACCAGCGGTGAGCCCCAGCGCGCCGCCCGCCTGCACCGATCCGCCCGCCAGCGTCGCCGCGCCGCCGACGGCGAGGTCCGCCGCGCCGCCGGCGGCGATCAGCGAAGTGCCCCCCAGCGACAGGTCGCCCGCGGTGGTCAGGGCAAGGGTGCGCGCGGCGGTCAACGCCCCGCTCGTTCCCGCCAGCGCGAGGCTGCCCGCACTCACCGCGACATCGCCGTTGCCGCCGATCTGCCCATCGGTCGAGGCGACCGTACCCGCCACGGTCAGCGCCAGCCGTCCGCCGCCGAGCGCCAGCACCGCGCCGCGCTCGTTGGCGAGGCTCGCGCCCTGGAGGGTCAGCGGACCGCCCGCCTGGATCGCGCCGCCGCCATTGGCGATCGCCCCTGCCCGCGCGTCGAGCGCGCCGCGCGCGTCGACGATGCCGCCGGTATTGTCGAGCGCGCCTGTGCGCAGCGTGATCGCGGCGCCGCTCACCAGCCCGGCGTTGCGCAAGCCGCCCGCGGTCAGCGTCACGCCGCCCTGCGCCAGCGCCCGCCCGATGAGGGTGGCGGTGCCCGCAACGTCGAGCGCGAGGTTGCCCGGCTGGGTCACCTTGCCGTCGCGGGTCAGCCCCGCCGCCAGCGTCCCGCCCCGGGTAATGCTGGCCGCGGTCACCGCCAGGTCGCCGCCGCTGCCGATCAGCCCGTCACCGGTCAGCGCCGCACCGCGCAGGGTGGTGCGCCCCTCGGCATAGAGCTGGCCGCCGACGTCGATCGCGCCGTTCGTATCGATCCCCACGTCGGTGCGCGCGGATATCTGCCCGCCGATCGTCACCCGCCCGTCCGCCGACAGGGCGACGCCCTGCTCAAGCCCGGCGAGCTCGCCCGACACGTTGACGCCGAGCCCGGCCTCGGTGCCGATCAGCCGGATCGAGCGCGCGTACATGCCGCCCAGCGCCGCCACGTCGAGGCCGAACGCGGGCTGGTCCGCGGCGGCGGGATTGCGCCGGCCGGTGACGAGGATGTCGCCGTCGCGGGTGATCTCGCCGGCGCCGAAGCTGGCGGTCACCGTGTCGGCGTAGAGGCCGGCATTGACCTCGATCGCGCGCGCGAACAGCTCGAGCCGCGCGTTAGTGGCGTCGAGCCCGCGGCCGGTCACCGCGATCGTGCCCGCGCCGACGCGGAAGCCGTTGACGGTGCCGGTGTCGACCAGCGGGGTCGCCGCCGCCAGCGTCACCCGCGGCGCGTTGACGAAGCCGCAGCCGTTGCACTGGATGCCGTAGGGATTGGCGAGGATCAGGTCCGCCGCGCGCCCCGCAACCTCGATGTAGCCGCCCAGCTTCGACGGGTTCGCCGCCACCACCTCGTTGATGATCAGCGTCGCGCCGCCCGACGCGCGCAAGGCGGCGTTGCCGTCGATATAGCCCGCCAGACGGCTCTGGACGATGCGGTCGCTGTTGTTGAGCACGACGCCGCGCCCATCCACGTCGAACCGGTCGTAGCGATTATAGCTGGTGCCCTTCGCGTCGGGCGCGGCGATCTTGACCACCGGCACGCCGTTGGCGCCGTAATCGAGCCGCGTGGCCCCGCCCTGTGTCGGAACCACCGGATTGGCCGCTGCGGTCGGCGCGCCCTCCTGCCCGGTCGCGGGCACCGCCGCGAGGAGCAGCGTCGCGGCAAGCCCGACCCCGGCCGGCGACAAGGCGGTGGCGTTGCGCAGCCGGAAACCCATCCGGCGGCGCGGGGCGGTGGTGGGGCGTTGCGTCATGGCTAGAATCCTATCCCAGCGGAGAGGCCGAAGCGGATGCGGTCGAAATCGGGGACGTTGCGGCCGAACACCGGCCGGGCGGCGAACAGGTCGGCGAAGACCGGGCCGCGCTGGACACGTAGGCCAAGCCCGGCACCGCCGCGCATCCCCGATCCGTCGCGGACCTGGCCGATGTCGAAGAGGAGGTAGGGCCGGAAATTGGGCACGATCCGCGCGCCGAGTTCCTGGCGCAGGTAGAAGCCGTCGCGGGCGAGCGCGGCGGTGTCGTTGTCGAGCCCGCGCACGGTGTAGGGCCCGCCGACCTGGATGAGGTCGGACCCGTAGAGGTTGGTGGTGCTGACCTGCCCGAAGAACTCGGCACGGTAGGTGTCGACGAAGCCCTGCCCCAGCGGCACCGACGCGGCGAGGCTCGCAGTGAAGATGCGGTAGCGGGCGCTGGGCAGCGCGTCCGGCCGGTCGTCGGGCTCGTCCTGCGCGCCGAGGATGCCGAGCCCGAACCGCGCGCCCACCGACCCGTCGATCCGCGCCTGCCCGATCGTGCGCCGGTCGATCAGCCGTACCTCCAGGTCGGTCAGGTCCTGGCGCTGGATGCCGATCTCGACGTCGTTGACGAAGTTGTTCGCCCAGCGCTTCGCCAGCCCGACGCTGAACGAGGTGCGGGTGGTCTGGTTTCGGTAGAACACCCGCTCGGCGGCGACCCCCACCCGCTCGAGCGTGCCGCGCGTCCCGAAGCTCGCCACCTCGCCGACGACGGTCTGGCTGTAGCGGTTCGAGGAGGCGCCCGCGGTCAGCGTCCACCAGCCGAGCGGCACCGACGCGGTCGCACCGTAGCCCTGGCTGTCGGCGGGGACCCCGGGCGAGTCGGCGCGCCGGTTGTAATAGGCGCTGATCACCTCCGAGAAGCCGAGCAGGCCCAGCTCGGCGATCTGGGCCGACCCCTGGTAGCGGCCGACCCGCTCGCTGGCGAAGTTGTTGACCGACAGCGACCCCGCGATCGGCCGGCGCCGTGCCAGGGTGACGTTAAGAATCGACTCACCGGGCGCGTCACCGGGGACGATGTCGACGGTGGCGGTCCGACCGGGAACGCTGCGCAGTTGCTCGAGCCCCTGCTCCAGCGCGCGCAAATCGAGGAGGTCACCCTGCGCCACCGGGGTCGCGCGTTGCCAGACGCGGATGCGGTCGCCGCCGTTGACCCGCACGCCTTCGACGGTGCCGGGCACGACCACGATGCGGAGTACGCCGGATCGGAGATCCTGTTCGGGCAATCCGATACGCGTGGTCACCAGCCCACGCTCGATGAACGCGGCCTGGAAATCGCGCACGATGTAGGCGAGACCTGCGGCGCCCACGCAGCGCCCCACATACCGGTCGGCCATGGCACCGACCCAGCGGAGCCCGTCGCGATCGCCGTTCTCGACGGCGACCTTGCGTACCGGGAAGCAGGGGGTATCCACCGGAAAAGGGCCGAGCGGGGCGGCGTCGCGCGGCAGAGAGACGATGGGGGAGGCTTCGCGCGCCGCCCGCTCGGCCGCCTGTCGCTCGGCGCGGATGCGCGCCTGCTCCTGATCAGCAAGCGAGCCGATCTGCGCGGAGGTGGACACCGGATAGGTGATCGAAACGACCATTGCGGAGAGGACGATCGAGCTTCTCGCCTGCAGGGCGCGTACCCGTAGCATCCTCATCATCGCCCCATTTCACTCCACCCTAAGCCAGGATACGTAAACGTATCCTGGCCTGGCCGCCGGCTCGTACTGGCAGCGTTTCACGTCAGGTAAGTCGCTGAAACCAAAAATGTTCCGTCGCAGATGCTTCGATGCGCCCGAGGGCGCCAAAGGCACCTGCCTTTCGACAGTGTCATCGCGAAGAGGCGAAAACGGGTCACTTCAGATCGTCGCCGATTGCACTGCGATGGTGCAGGCACGGCAGGTGCTGATGCCTCTGCTGCTGCGACTAGCCCTCTTGGTTGTTGTAGAAGGTGAAAAGAAGGGATGTGAGGCTGCCTCCAAACCTTAGACAAAGGGGAGGCTAGGAAGCCAGCACGCTGGCTAAAAACGGATGTTCAGGGGTTCACCAACTTACAGCTTTCAGGCGCCTTTGCCTCCTGACCGGAGCACACGGCAGCCTACCTTAGCTGGTCGCTTCAATCTCGGGCTGGCCGTTATCCACCATGCGTGGACGTTTGAACCCGTTTACCCATTGCCTAAACGAGCGTCCGCCTCTCGCGATTGGCGCTCAAGAGCGGCCATTCCGCTTCCCACCAGGATCACCCCCTTAACGGGCGTCGGCGAAATAATCATGCGCCAGCACGCGCCGGGCGTTGACCGCACCGGACGAATGATCGTCGATCAGTCGGTCACCCGGCACCGTCCGATAGAGGGCCACAGTCTTATCGATCCGTGCGAAGCGGGCACCCGCGGCGGCGGCGCGTGTGTAGAAGTCCCAGTCGTTGCAGTTGCGAAAGCTCGGGTCGAACCCATCAACGTCCAACGCAGTCGTGCGGCGGACGATCGACCAGGACGGACTGATGACTCCACCTGACGCAAGTCCCGCGCGGATGTCACCGCCGTCCCAGCCGCATTCGGGTTCGCCAGGCGTGCCGCCGAGTTTGACACGCGCGAAGTGACCGGCGATGATATCGGCATCTCGGATCGCCGTATCGGCCAGAAGCGCGCGTGCGGCGCCCGGCAGCCACATGTCGTCAGTGTCGAGAAAGGCAATCCAGGGCGAGCTGCCCAACGCAAATCCTACATTGCGTGCGTTCGACGCGCCGCCGTTGCGCGGCAACAGGACGGCCTGGACGATCGCAAACCTGCTCGCCAGGTCGCGGATCACCTCGGCGCTATCGTCGGACGAATGGTCGTCGACGACGATGACGCGCATCGGCGCATGGTCTTGCTCCAACACGCTTGCCACCGCATCAGCGACGCAATGTGCACGGTCGTGGCACGGGATGACAACGTCATATGCTGGAAATGCGCGGTCGAACACCGCCGAGTCGATGAATCCGCTCAACGGCCAAGCCCGATCCGCGCGCCGGCGTAGAAATACCGTCCGACTGGCGACACCGGCACGTTCGTGTCGAAACCGATGCCGGGCTTCTGATCGCCGATGTTGTTGACGCCGGCGTACCACGAGAATTGGTCGCTTGCGCGAATCGCGACCTGCACGTCGTGCTGCCACAATTCCTCGAAGCGGAAATATTGCGGATCGACGAACGAAGGATTGTCGTCAGTCGCAAAGCGCGAGAAGCGCCGCACGCCGTTCTGCCAGCGCAGGTTGTACGCGACGCTGAGCGGACCCGTCGTCCAGGTCGGCGAGAAGGTCAGCGTGTATTTTGGGCGGAACGGACGGTCGACGTTGTTCTCGACCTCCGCGCCCGGCGTCGCAACTTGTTCGAGGCGGTGGAGATAGCCGCCGACGAGCCGCAGGTCGAAATTGCCAACGCGGCCCGCGTCGATAGCATAGCTGAGATTGCCCTCGAGCCCCGCGGTGCGGAAGGCAGCGACGTTTTCCGGCTGGACGACGAAGCCGTTAATGTAGCCGGTGCCCGAGCGGCGGCTGATCGTCGCACAGAACGGGTTGGCGGTCGTCGGCTGGTCAACGCATAGCGCAGCGATCGTGCTCGGCGACGCCTGACTGATCGCGTCGCGCAGGCGGATATCGTACCAGTCGAGCGCGAGCTGCAACCGCGGCACGAAGCGCGGACGCAGCACGACCCCCGCGGTCCAGGTCCTCGCGACTTCGGGGCGCAGCAGCGCATTGCCCTGCTGCGATCCGGGAATGTTGACGTCGCGATCGGGGTTGTTGATGTCGTTGAACGTCGCCGGATTGCCGCCGGCCGCAGTGATCAACGCGCGGCAATTGGCATCGCGGAACTGCGTGCCCTGGTTACGCTGACCCAAGTAGCAGGGATCGCTGATGAAGTCGGCGAAGCCTGTGCGCGGACGGAATATTTCGGCGATGTTCGGCGCGCGGACCGAGCGCCCGTACGAGCCGCGGAAGCTGACGTCCTCGATCGGAGCGTAGATGCCATTTAACTGGTAGGCGCGCGTGCCGCCGATCGTCGAATAGTCCGAATAGCGCCCCGCCGCGCCGACCGACAGCAGGTGTACAAACGAGCGATCCTTGAGCAGCGGCGCGTTCAGCTCGCCGAACAGCTCCCAAACGTCGAATTTACCCTGCGACGGCGTCTGGACGACGGGTTCGTCGTAGATGCCGTTGTCGGGTGAGAAATAGGCTCCGGTCGCCAGGCCAGCGTCGGGGCGGAAACGGCTGGACTCGCGGCGATACTCGCCCCCGACCGCGAACTGGATCGGGCCGCCGGGCAGTTCGAAAAGCTGGCCGAAATCGCCGGTCAGCGAGGCGTTGGCGACATGCTGTTCGACGCGCGCATCGCTGACTGGATCGGTCAGGAAATAGTCGAACGCGCGTTGGTTGCCCGCCGCCGCACCGACGCCGAAGGTGTTGACGGGCACGCAGCCTGCGGCCCGCGCCGCCGCCGAACGACAAACGATGTTGCCCGACGCGTCGCGCACCGCGTCAATCGACTGGACGAAGTTGGTCGTCAGCCGATCGTTAAGCTTGGTCGCGCGCACGTCGGTACGGCCATAGGTATAATAGACATCGTAGGACGCGTGGTCGCTCAGGCGGCCCGCTACGTCCATCACGCCGCGATAGGTGCGCCGGCGATCCTCTTCGCCGCGGCGCGGGAAGTCGAAATTGTTGCGGCTGATGAACACCGCGCTGTCGCCGTTGGCGCGCGCCGCAGCCAGGATCGATGCGGGCAGGAACGGATTGTCGAACTGGATGGTCGATGGATAGGTGCCGCTGTAGCTGCCGAAGGTGGTCGCCTCCGACTGGACGAACTTGCCCTCCAGCGTGACCTTGAACGCGTCCGATGCGTCGAAGCGCGTCAGCAGGTTGACCGCGTGGCGCTCGGTGCGCGGCAGGATGTCGCCGATATACCCTGCGACCTGCGTATCGTCGCCGCCCAACGTATAGCCGTCGTTCTGTAGCTGACGGCCCGGCGTGTAGATCGCGCCGTCGCCCCGGAACACCTGGTTGCCGACGAAGACGAGGCCCGCGGGCGAGCTAAATGCGTAGCGGATGTCGCGGACCGGGCCCTGCTGGTAGCTGCCAGCGCGCGTCGGATCGTAATTGTCGAGATTGACGAAATTGAAGCGGTTTTCGGAACGCAGATAGTCGCGATCATCGTTCGCCAGCGCGTCCTCGGCGCTATATTCGTAGGCGAGCGTGACGTTGGCGCGCCCGTCGGCGAAGTTGCGCCCGGCGATGATCGATCCGAAGCGGTTGCCTGCATCGCCACGCTGCGAAATGCCCGCCTGGCCGCGTGCGGCCAAACCGTCGAAGTCGCGCTTCAGGACGAAGTTGACGACGCCCGAGACGCCGTCTGCGCCGTACACCGCCGAAGCTGCGCCGGTCAGCACGTCGACGCGCTCGATCAGGTCGGTCGGGATCGAGTTGATGTCAACCCCGGCAGTATCGAACTGGCTGGCAACGTGGCGACGCCCGTTGACCAGCACGAGCGTGCGGTTGGTGCCGAGACCCCGCAGGTCGAGCAGGTTGAGCCCCGCCCCGCCCAGCGACGCCTCGGTCTGCGAATTGCCCGCCGATCGCGTACCGTCGACCGAATTGGTCAGGGCGGGCACGCGCTGGAGGAAATTGGTGACGTTGGTGTTGCCCGATTCGCGCAGTTTCGCGGCATCGAACGATACGATCGGATTGGGCGCCTCGTAATCGGGGCGCTGGATGCGCGATCCGGTGACGACGATGTCGCCGCCGTCCGCCGCATCGGTTTCGGGCGGCGCGGTGTCGGCCTGCACTGGCGCGTGCGGTGGCGTCGTCTGGGCGACTGCGACCTGCGACAGCAGCGCGGGAGCAAGGGCGATGCTGGTCAATAGCATCGCACGGACAGTGGAGGTAAACGTCATGAAAAAATCCCCAAGGCGATCCGCGCGGTCCAATAACCATCGCGATCGTTGCCACCGTTCCAAGCACCCGGTGACGATTTTGCATAGGGGTTCTTGTGTACGCTTCATGGACGTAACCCGGGGATCGCTGGTCATCCCCGGTTTGACCTGCCACTGTACATGCCGTGCGGGACGACTGGAACATAGCGCGAATCGATCGACGGACGATCCTCGCCGCGGCTCCTGCCGCCATGCTCGCGGCCTGCGCGCCGGTCCGCGACCCCGAAGCACTCGAGCTCTGGGCGATGAGTTACCAAGGCGATTATGCGCCGTTCCTGATGCCGTCGTTCACCGCCGCGAGCGGGATTCCGGTCGAGGTCCAGTCGGTGCCGTGGACCGCGGCACACGAGAAATTGCTGACCGCGCAGGCCGGCGGTGCGTTACCGGACGTGATAATGCTGCCCAACGGGTGGATCTCAAAATTCGAGATGATTGGCGCGTTGCGCGAGGTACTTAGGCCCGATCTGGTCAGCGGACTGTTCCCTGGACTGGTCGAGGCGAGCCGGGTTCGCGGGCGCGATTATGCGGTGCCGTGGTCGATCGCCCCGCAGGTGCAATATTACCGCCGCGACATCCTGGAGGATGCAGGCTTCGCCGCCCCGCCACAGACGTGGGACGGATGGCGGACGATGGCGCGCGCGATTCGGCGACGGCGTCCCGACGACTCGGTGTTCTTGATGCTGCTTAATTACGAGGGCTGGCTGTTCACGATGCTGGCGCAGTGCGGCGCAAACGTGCTGCGCGAGAAGCAGACGCGCGGCAATTTTCGTACGCCTGAGGCGCGCGAGGCGTTCGCCTTCCACAAATCGCTGTACGACGACGGCTTCGCGCCGCTGGTACTGTCGACGCAGGTGCCCGACGCACTGGGTGCGTTCGCCGCGGGGCAGTTCGCGATCTGGTGCGGCGGGCCGACCTATCTGCTCGACCTCCACCGGCGGGCGGCGGAAATCCCTCCCGAGCGCTGGGGCGCCGCGCGCATTGCCGGACCGCAGGGGCCGGGGCCGACGTCGGCCAAGGACGCCAGCCTGTGCGTGACAACATCGTCACGTCGCCCCGAGGAGGCGTGGGCCCTGGTCCGCCACCTGACTTCTGCAAAGAGCGAGCTTACCTTTGCCAATCTGATCGGCAGCTTGCCTGCGCGACCCGAGGCCTGGGCGGGACTGAAGGCGCCCGCACCCGTCCTCAAGCCCTTTGCCGAACAGGCAACCGACCTGGCCGATTCTCCGATGATCGTCGAATGGGAGCGCATCCAGATCGAGACGACACTGATTTCCGAACGCATCGCCCGTGGGCTGCTGACGCTCGACGAAGGGCTGGCCGAGTGCGACGCCCGTGCCGACGAGATTCTGGCGAAACGCCGAGAACTGGTTCAAGCGGGGCAGATCGCATGACGCGTGAAGAACGCACCGCCTGGGTCTTCGTCGCGCCGGTGCTGACGATCATCGTAGTCGTGTTCCTGGCCCCGACGCTGCTCGCGCTTGCGCTGTCGGTGACCGACTACGACATCTACGCGCTCGCCGATCCGGCCAATCTGGACATCGTGGGCCTGCGCAACTTCACCCAGCTGCTGACCACCCCTTTGTTCTGGCGGGCCCTTGGCAATACCGCGCTGTTCGCCGTGCTCGGCGTGCCGATGGCGATCGGGACGTCGCTGCTCGCAGCCTTGTTGCTCAACGATGCGACGGTGCGGTGGAAGCCGCTTTGGCGCGTGCTGCTGTTCGCGCCGTTCGTCACCAGCATCGTCGCCACTGCAGTGGTGTGGCGCTACCTGCTCGACACGCGCTACGGCCTGCTCAACTATGCGCTGCGGGCGTTCGGGCTGGGGCCAGTCGACTGGCTGGGCGACCCGCATGCGTCGATCCCTGCGATCCTGATCTTCATCACGTGGAAGATCTTCGGCTACAACATGATCGTGTTCACCGCCGCGCTGTCGGTCGTGCCGACGCAACTGATGGAGGCCGCGCGGCTCGACGGCGCGTCGCGGTGGGAACGGTTCCGCGATGTCACCCTCCCCGCGATCGGCCCGACGCTGCTGCTGACCTCGGTGATGAGCGTCGCCGGTTTCCTGCAACTGTTCGCCGAGCCCTACATCATGACGATGGGGGGCCCGGCGCAGAGCACCGTCACGATCATGTATTTCATGTTCGACGAAGGGTTCAAATGGTGGAACCTGGGCCAGGCGTCGGCGGTCGCGCTGATACTTTTCGTGCTGATCTTGGCGGTCACGATGCTGCAGACGCGCATCGGCAAGCGATACGACTGGCTGTGAGCGCTGCTCGCATTCGTGCCCGCCGCACCCGCCGCGCGATCGTCGCCAACACGCTGGTCGCGGTGGCGACCGCGGTGACGCTGTTGCCGCTCGTCTGGATGATCACCGTGTCGTTCATGCCGCGGGGAGAATCTGCGCGGTTTCCCCCACCGTTCCTACCCAGCCGCTGGTCGATCGAGAATTACTATGAACTGCTCGTTCGCCGGCTCATAGACGGGGCCTATTTCGATTATCGCATCCTGCCTGCGCTGTGGAACAGCCTGTATGTCGCCGGGCTCGCTACCGCGCTCGGGCTGCTGCTGACGGTACCGGCGGGGTTCGCCTTCGCCAAGCTCAGGTTCCGGGGCCGTGCGCAGCTGCTCAAGCTGCTGATCGGGGCGCTGGTCATCCCCGGCCAGGTCGCAATGCTGCCGCTGTTCCTGATGCTGAAGGAAGTCGGACTGGTGAACAGTTACGCCGGAGCGATCCTGCCCAGCCTCGCGGGGACTTTCGCGGTGCTGTTCGTGCGTCAAGCGACGCTGTCGATCCCCGACGAGATGATCGACGCCGCCCGGCTCGACGGGGCGAGCGAGTGGCAAATCTTCCGCACCATCGCGCTGCCGCTGCTCACGCCGGTCACCGTGTCGCTGGCGGTGTTCATCTTCCTCGGCAGCTGGAACGATTTCCTCTGGCCGCTGATCGTGCTGACCGACCAGAACCGCTACACGCTGCCGGTGGCGATCGCCGCGATCGTGCGCGAGCATGCCGCCGATACCGAACTGATGATGGCCGCCGCAGTCGTCACGACGCTGCCCGTGCTGGCGCTCTTCCTGAGCCTCCAGCGCTATTACATGACCGGGCTGCTCGGGGGCAGCATCAAGGGCTAGGCAGCGCTTGTCCGTCTGCGTCGAAGACGTGGATGTCACCCGGCGCGGCGCTGAAGCTCAACGTTTCGCCGAGCGTGACGTGTCGGTTGCCGGGCAGTTGCGCCACCACGGTACCGGTTTCTCCGCGCGCACCGAGATGAGCAAACGACAGCGGACCCAAGCGTTCGAACAGCTCGACCGGTCCGGTGAAGACGCCGCCGTCGGTCGCGACGAGATGCTCGGGCCGGACGCCGAGCGTGACGATATCGCCAACCGTCCCGCTGCTGCGCCGTGCCGCTCGGACGGTGCTGCCCGCTGGGAACGCCAGCGTCACGCCCTCCGCATCCATCGTGGCGATCGTCACGGGGATCAGGTTCATCACCGGCGACCCGATCGCGCGCGCGACCGCGAGATTGGCGGGAGCGTCGTACAGATCGAGCGGCGATCCAACCTGCTCGATCCGCCCCTCGCTCATCACAACGATGCGGTTGGCGAGCGTCATCGCCTCGAGCTGGTCATGCGTGACGTAGATCATCGTCGCGCCGAGCCGGTCGTGCAGCCGCGCGAATTCGTGCCGCATCCTCACGCGTAACTCGGTGTCGAGGTTCGATAACGGCTCGTCGAGCAACAGCACTTCCGGCTCGCGGATGATCGCGCGCGCGATCGACACGCGCTGGCGCTGTCCGCCCGACAGCGCGGCGGGCTTACGGTCGAGCAGGTCGGTGAGGTCGAGGGTCGCCGCGGTCGCCGCCACGCGCTCGGCGATCTCCGCCTTCGGGCGCCGAGCGATGCGCAACGGATAGCCGATGTTCGCTGCGACGGTCATGTGCGGGTAGAGAGCGTAGGACTGGAACACCATCGCGACGCCGCGCTCGGCCGGCGGCGCATCGGTGACGTCGCGCCCACCGATCATGACCGTCCCGCCGCTCTGTTCCTCTAGCCCTGCGACCATCCGCAACAACGTCGACTTGCCGCACCCCGATGGACCGACGATGACCACGAACTCGCCGTTAGCGATCGAAAGATCTGTCGGCTTGAGAACTATGTTTGGTCCGAACTGCTTGGTCAGCCCTGAAACTACAACGCCTGCCAAAACCACTGATCCCCGTCGTTTCGCCTGCTATAGGAGGTGACAGCATCGGGCGCTCCTACAAAAACTTCATCAGTCTAATTCACGCATCGCTACTTGCGACGAGTCCGCGAAGCTCCACTCTGCATCGTGGCGCGAGATCACCGTGAATCTCGCGCCCCAATCGAACGACGGGATCTCTCGCTCGTTGCTACCTATGGACGAGCGGCTGCTTCGATCGCCCATTTCACCAGACCAGGCAGACCGCTCCCCGCGAGAAACCGGCAAATTGGGCTTCTGCGCCGTCAAATGAACGAATGGCGGCTTACAGCAATCGCTGCCTGCAACCGGACAGTCTGCTTTCCACCAGAAGCTGCCCTTCAAGCGGCGCATCAGAGGACCGGCTTGCGCGTCGTGAACGCACGATGGTCGCGGTGACTTCGTGTGGTCCAAACCCTTTGCATATGACTG
>Ga0182210_1000009_pt1 | contig 38182 bp, 35 predicted proteins | sample G5R1MG_19_FD_129670 | JGI IMG/M metagenome (GOLD analysis project Ga0182210, IMG submission 129670) | Switchgrass phyllosphere microbial communities from Michigan, USA - G5R1_MAIN_03OCT2016_LD1 MG | ecosystem: Host-associated > Plants > Phyllosphere > Phylloplane/Leaf | place: USA: Michigan... | reverse complement strand
GTGGCAGGCCCTGTGCAAAGTCATTGGTGCGGATAAGCTGGCTGCGGATCCTGAGTTGGCTTTGGTGGAAGGGCGCATGCGGCGTCATGACGAAATAGACGCCGTCATTGCGGCATGGGCTCGTCCGCTGCCGGCGGATAGCGCCGTAGCCGCACTCGTCGCCGCTGGCGTCCCCGCGTCACGGTTCATTGGAATGGCGGGATTGCGCGAGGTGCCGGAGGTAAAGGCCCGCGGACTTTACGAAGACGTTGACCAGCCAGTGCTCGGCCGCGTGCCGGTTATCGGTTACCCCGCCAAGTTCGAAAAGGGCCCGCATCGCATCCACCGCTCGCCAGCACCGACTCTCGGCCAGCATAATCGAGAAATCTTGGAAGGGCTCCTTGGGCTCTCGTCAGCTGAAGTCGATGAATTGGAAGCGGAGAACATCATCGGGGTGAAGCCTAAGATGGGAACCGCGTGGTAGGATCACCGGTGTGGCCGCGGTCCTTATTTTGCAGCAGAAAATTCTATGACCTACGCTTTCCTATGTGACTCAGTTCGTACGCCGATAGGTCGGTACGGCGGCGCCCTCGCGAATGTCCGAGCCGATGATCTCGGTGCGATCCCGCTAAAGGCGCTCATGGCGCGCAACAAGGTGCTCGATCCCGGAGCCATCGAAGAAGTTTTCTACGGCTGCGCCAACCAGGCCGGTGAAGACAATCGCAATGTTGCGCGTATGAGCCTCTTGCTTGCAGGTCTGCCGAGCTCGGTGCCCGGAGTGACGGTGAACCGGCTCTGTGCGTCAGGTCTGGAAGCCGTGGGTGCAGCGGCTCGCGCCATCCGGCTGGATGAAATAGAGCTGGCGATTGCTGGTGGCCTCGAGAGCATGTCTCGCGCGCCCTTTGTCATGGGCAAGGCCGGTGGCGCATTCACACGCGATCAGAAGATCGAAGACACGACAATGGGTTGGCGCTTTATCAACCCGGCGATGAACGCGCTGTACGGCACCGAAACGATGCCTCTGACGGCAGAGAATGTCGCCACGGATCACGCAATCAGCCGAGCGGATCAGGATGCCTTTGCCGCACGCAGCCAGCAGCGTGCAGCCGCAGCCCAGGCAAGTGGGTTTTTCGCGGTCGAGATCGTGTCGGTCCACGTGCCGGGCCGCAAGCGGGGAGACCTGCTTGAGGTATCGGTCGACGAACATCCCCGGGCCGATACGACGATCGCCTCGCTGCAAGCGCTCAAGCCGCTGTTCGGCCCCAACGGCACGGTCACGGCGGGCAACGCCTCGGGAATTAACGACGGTGCCGCCGCCATGCTCGTCGCCAGCGAAGCGGCCGCGCACCGCCATGGGTTGACGCCGCGCGCCCGCGTCCTCGGCATGGCTTCTGCGGGGGTTGATCCGCGGGTGATGGGGATTGGGCCTGTGCCTGCAACCCAGAAGTTGATGGCGCGGCTTGGATTGCAAATAGAGGATTTCGACGCAATCGAGCTGAACGAGGCGTTTGCCAGCCAAGGTCTTGCTGTCTTGCGCGCGCTCGGTCTGGCCGACGACGCCCCTCACGTCAATGCGAATGGTGGGGCGATAGCGCTTGGCCATCCACTTGGCATGTCTGGCGCGCGGCTCGTCAGCACATTGGTGCATCAGCTTGAACGGACCGGCGGCAAGCTCGGCCTCGCGACGTTGTGCGTCGGCGTAGGGATGGGCCTGGCACTGGCCGTGGAACGGGTCTGAAGCAGGGCGCGCGACGAGCTCGTCTCGCCTTGTGCAACTAGACAAAGGGGATAGGTCGCAATGGCAGAGGCCCATACAGCTGAACGACTGGTGATCGTCACGGGCGCTGCATCCGGCATGGGGCTGGCCAGTGCGCGGCTGATGGCGAGTTCGGGTTATCACGTTTTGATGTGTGACGTGAATGCACAATCCCTCGAGTGCGCTGCCGCCGGGATCCCGCATGATGTCGAACTTTTGAGTGGCGATATCACCGCGGCGGAATTCCCTGAAGCGCTGACAGCACGGCTTGCTGGTCGCGGCATCGATGGGGTCATTCACTGCGCGGGGCTGTCTCCCACGATGGCGGCATCGGAGCGAATATTGGAGGTCAATCTTACGGCAACGATGCGCCTTGTCGCGACAATCCGTCCGTTGATGAACCGCGGATCCGCGGTGGTGCTGTTTGCATCGTGCGGCGGCCATCAACTCGGTTCCGCGTTCGACAACCAGATCGATCGTTCGACGGACCCGGGGAGCGTCGCAGCCCTAACCGCCTTATGCGGAGACGACACCGTTCTGGCCTATGCCTTGTCAAAGCGGGCTATACAAGCGATGGCGCGGCGCGAAGCCAAGGCGTTTGCCGAGCACGGCGCGCGGATTACGTCGATTTCACCGGGTATCATAGACACCCCGATGAGTCATGCCGAAATGCAGCAGCAGTCGGTCATGAAAGCCATGATCGATACGTCCGCGTTGAGGCGGGCTGCTCAACCCGAGGAGGTGGCCGCCGTTGCAGCGTTCCTGTGCAGTCCTGCGGCGAGCTTTGTGACGGGAACGGATATCCTTGTCGACGGGGGGCTTGCGCCGCCTTCAGCGCTGTCAGACGCGGCTTAGGCTAACTCAACCTCCTGATGTGGCAAGTCTCACCCGTCTCCGCCTGGGGGCGGGGCCCGGCGTCGACCAGCTCCCTGAGCACGTCGGCTCAGATAGCTTCGGTGTTTACCTGGCTGGATGCGGATTGGCGTTGAACTGCGCCGCAAATTCGGGGCCATCCAGAAGGTTGCCCAGTGTGTAGGCGGACATCCAACCGCCATCGACGGCAAGGGTGTGTCCGGAAATGTAGTTTGCCATGCTCGAGGAGAGAAACCTGACAGCGTTGCCGATGTCGTCGGTTTCGCCGTGCCGTTTGAAGGGAACCAGGCTGGCTTCCATCTTCGACTGAATTTCAGCTGCTGAGGGAGCAGCAGCCTGACGGTCCGTGAGGATGGAGCCCGGAGCCACGCTGTTCACGCGAATTTTGTACTCGGCAAGCTCGACCGCCAACGTCTTTACCAGGTTGATCAATCCGCCCTTGGCGGCGCCGTAAGCCGCATGGTGCGGCGCCGATTGCAGCCCGCTGACTGACGAAATTGCGGTAATTGCCCCAGGCTTGCCACGGCGCACAAGCGAGCGTGCAAAAGCCTGCGCGGCAAAGGCGAAGTAACGCAAGTTGCGGTTGATGTCGTGCTCCCACTGTTCGGGAGTCATGTCGAGGAAGTGGACGAACTGGGCTTGGCCGACAATGGCGACCATAATGTCCAGCCTGCCGAGCTTTTCCTCGGCCTCGGCCACAATCCGCTCGGCTGAGCCAGGATCCAGAAGGTTTCCAACTATCGGGACGCCCTTGGGCCCTAAGCGCCTGACCGTGCTTGCAACAGCTTCGGCGCGGTCGGCATCAAGATCAACGATCGCGATATCGCAGCCCACCTCCGCAAGCAGCCTTGAACTGCTCTCGCCCATCCCGAGCCCACCGCCCAGCACAAGCGCGGACTTGCCCGCAACTCCGAAGATATTGGCAGCATCAACCATCCGATCCACTCCTCTTTTATTCTGAGAGGGCTAATCGCCTTGGATAGAGTTCACAATTGCCCCGCTGGTAAACGCACCGAAATACAGTCGGGCGAATTCGGGTGATGTCTGTGCCGAGCCGCACTGTTCAGGAGTAAATTCGAGTGCAAGGCCGACGCTGATCGGCGATGCCAGGCATGCGGCGGCTGCGGTCATTCCACCGACGGGCAGCGCAGCAGGCAGTCCTCGTTGTTCACTAAAGGAGCGACGCAAGTCTGCGCCCGGCAACGAACAGAGTCCGTGTCCTGGGCAGACTGTTGCGTCCGGTCGGAGCGCTTCTCAGAGGCTGAAAGCGGCAACCGACCGGTCTCGGTCAACGTTCCTACGAGCGGGTCTCACTCCGTCAGGCGGCGGATCGAAGATTTCTCGCCAGTTGTTCCATGATGAAGGCCGGAGATGGTCGACCATTGATCGCCGCGGCCGAGCCGCCGCTCGATGCTGCTATCCGCCGAGGCTCCGCCGTCGACGAACAACGTCTGGCCTGTGATGAACCGCGCATTGTCGCTTGCCAAGAATACCGCAGCGTCAGCAATATCCTTGGGCATCCCGTGATCGGGCCAAGGGTGGCCGCCGACCAGCCGCTTTGCCGCTGCCTCCGGGTCCTTACCGGTGATTTCAGTGAGGATTGGCCCCGGCGCGATCGCATTTACACGAATGCGATAAGCGGCCATGTCCACCGCCGCGACCTTGGCCATGTGCGAAACGGCGGCCTTGGCCACGGCGTAAGCCCGGGGACCGGCAGCCCCCACTAGCGAAGACACCGAGGAGGTATGCAGTACGACACCCCCAGTCTTCTGCTTCTTGAATTGCCGAGCCGCGTGTTTCAGCCCCAGGAACGGGCCGCGTACCATTACCGCGAAGGTGAAGTCCCAGTCGCCCACGTCCATTTCTTCGAGCGGGCCTAATGCGCCGGGAATGCCGGCATTGTTGAACATGCAGTCCAACTGGCCGAACTCAACCACGGCGGTGTCCACCGCCCGGATGATGTCTTCTTCCTTACTGACGTCGGTGGCAACGAAGCGGATGCGATCGCTTATGCCACGCGCGCGAGCCTGTTCCAGCGTGGCCTCACCGGTCTCACGATTAAGATCGGCGATCACCACGCTGGCGCCTTCCTCAACGAACCGGAAGGTGGCTTCACGGCCGATACCACTACCACCGCCGGTAATAACGGCCACTTTGTTGTCGAGTTGCATGCAGGGTCTCCTGAGAAGCAGGGAGTCAAATTTAGGGCGCCAGAAGGCTTTGTTGTTTCAAGGCCGCGACTTGTTTGGGCCCATGAAGCCGAACAGAAATCCAGCGACCTTGCGCATCTGCACTTCTTCTGCGCCTTCCGTGATCCGGTAGCGGCGATGGTGCCGGTAGATGTGCTCGAATGGCTTGTGGCGAGAGTAACCGATACCCCCGTGAACCTGCATCGCGCGATCGGCCGTCTCGCATGCCAATCGGTTAGACCAGTAATTGCACATGCTCACCTTGTCGGAGAGATACGTCGCAACGTCCTTCTGCTCCATCTGGTCCATCTGCCAAGCCGTCTTGCGGATGAGGAGGCGCAACATCTCGCACTGCGTGGCGATCTCGACCAGTGGCCACTGGATCGCCTGATTGCGTGCGAGCGACTCGCCGAACGGCTTGCGTTCACGGGCGTACTTGACGCTTTCATTGAGACAGTAGGTTGCCGCACCGAGCGAACTGGCCGCCTGCCGAATGCGATTTTCATGGACGAAGGACTGGGCCAGCGACAGGCCTTCCTCCATCGGACCGAAGATCGCCTCTTCCTCCACCCACACGTTGCTGAAGCGCACGCGAGGGTGGTCGGTTGGCATGTTGAAGGTCCACATCCATTGCTCGACTTCCAGGCCCGGCGTCTCCTTGGGGACGAGGAAGGCGGTGATGCCCTTCGCATCACCCGCCTTGCCGGACGTTCGTGCAAAGGTAATAACGTGGCTGGCGACATGGAGCCCGCTGGTCCACATCTTGCGGCCTTCAATGCGCCAGCCCGCACGGCCGTCGCGCGTTTCGCGCACTGCGGTGGTTTCCATGTGCGTCGCATCGGAGCCGTGTTCCGGTTCGGTCAGGCCGAAAGCCAGAAACAGTTCTCCCACGATCATACCCGGTATGAACTTGTTCTTTTGCTCATCCGTCCCGAACTCGCGCAGCATGATGATCTGCGCCAGGTTAGCGACGATCGAATGTTCATTCTGCAGGTCGTTGTGGAGGCCGAGGCCCTTGGCGGCGAGGTGTTCCCGGATGACCGCCATCCACAAATTCGACCCATCCTTGCCGCCGAATTCCGAGGGGAGCCCGAAACGCCAAAATCCCGCTTCGTCAGCCAGCCGTTGGGCCTGGTGAAGAAGCGCCTCCCATTCCGGCCGCGGCAATCCATCATTGTCGAAATCTGTGCGAGCCCATTCACGGCGGTGATCGAAGAAGCGGATGTTGTCATCCTGCTGTTCCAGCGGATTTATTTTCTCCTCGATGAACCGGTCCATCTCGCCCAGATAAGCGATCAAGTCGTCCGGCAGATCGAAATTCATCCCGTTGCCTGCGGCCATTGCTAAACCTTTCCCTAAAATTTTTTCATGTCTTGAGTCTCGCGCGCGCGCCGATAGGCAGAGTATCGGGGCTGATCGATGGCAACCCTGTCGAGAATGGTCAGCCGGAGGTGCTCAAGCATCTCCGGATCGTTGCTTGCGATGGTTCCGTCGGCGATCCTGGCACACAGCAAGTCACGCAGCGCGTCCAAGTCTCCCTCTCCCAGAAGATCGACGAGGCGTTCATGCTCGTCAGCTACCGCAACGTCTTGCTGGCGCAGTTCGCGTGCGACAAGCTCGAGTATGTTGACGCTGACGCGCGTGTTGAAGGCGCTGCTCGACACGGTCGCGCCATCAGCACGGAGATAGCGAGCCACCGAGTCAAGCAAGACTGCGGAAGTGGGATACGCCCTCATATCTGCTCCACGCCCGTGAGCAAATCGAGCAGATCCAGTTCCACCTCGGACGCCCGCCGCCCTATCATGGCCCGCTCGACGGTGACGGCGGTGTCCGGTTCGGGCGGACGTGCCATTTCCCAGCAAACGAGTCCCCAGCGCAGCGATCCCATGATTTGCCAGAAGCGGATCGTTGCGTTGGAGGGGCGGGGCATGCCCGCCGCAACATAACCGTCGAGCAGTTGCTGATACTCGCCAAATCCTCCGACTGGCTTGTCGATGGTTCCGAACCGCCAGCTGTTCAATGTGATGTACGCGATGTCTTCGACGGGATCGCCTATATGAGCCAGCTCCCAGTCCAGTACGGCGCGGACTCCGTCCGGTGCGATGATGAGGTTGCCATTGCGGAAATCGCCATGCACTAGGCAGCGTACACCGTCTTCTTCGGGCAGGTTCAGTGACAGCCATCGTAACGCAAGTTCGAACGTGGGGCTGCGGACCGGAGCGTTGCGGTGAAGTTGCTCAAGGTCGAAAAGCTGCACCCGCGCTGGGCGGTACGGCAACTCCGGAGCGTCGCTCAGGTCGATGGCGTGAATGCCGGCAAGGACTGTGCCGCACTGCCTCGCCAGATGCGGCCTAATGGCAGATAGTCGCTCATCCCGGTTGATCCGTACAGCGAGCGTCTCGCCGTCAACGCGAGCGGATATGAACCCTCTGCCCAGCTGGTCGCGGGGCTCCAGCACGCGGACGACGGCTGGGACCGGCACCCCCGCGACGCCGGCCCGCTGCATCAGCCAGGCCTCCCGCTCCGGGCCGATGCCGACATCGGCGAGCGCCACGCCCGTCGGCACTCTGCGCAAGATTAGCTTCGTGTTGCCAGCCGACGGCCCATGCATCTCGAATGCCCAGGTCTCTTGGCTTGCCCCCCCGGTCAGGCGCTCCAGCGATCCTTCCTGCAAGGTACCGCCAAGCCGATCGCGCACGAAAGCACGCATGGAGCTGACGAATGGGTCCGCATCATCTGTCGCGGTCAAGGGATCTGATCTTCGCCCATCATCCGCTGATTTTCCTACCCGTCCCATGCCATGACCATCTGTGATTGTCCGTATGTGCGTCACTGCTGCGCAACCCTCATGGCCAAGGCCGGGCGCAAGGCAAATGGCAGCGAAGTCGCCGCGATCGTTTAGGAATTCAGGTCATGCGGGGACGGAATAGATGACCGGCGCTGCCCGATCATCGTCGACCCTCGTGGCAAAGTAGCTACCCGGCAACACGGTGAAATCGTCGATGCCGGCATTGATCAGCAGGTTCAGCCGAGGCTTGCCGCTATAGTTGGCGCTGCTGCCGTGCAAGGTCTCGGCATGATGCGCCGATGCCCAGCCAGCGGGGAGAACGGCCTCGATCTCCTCCCAGGTTTCCCCCTCTGGCACGTCGATCTGGCGTTTCTGTTTCTCTACATCGGAGTCGAAGAACCTCGTCTCGTACTTGCGACCCCAAAGATGAGACCTGGGGATAAATCGGACTGGGCCGCTGTCTGAATAGACGTCGCTGAGCGCAATCCAGATATTGATTGAGGGACCCGAAATGATCCGATCAAGGTAGAACTGGTCCTGGTGCCAGCCAACGATGGTCTTGGCCTCGCCTCCCGGATACTTCAGCATGATCGACGCGCCCCATATCTTGACCCGCTTCGCTCCGCTGACTTTCGCCGCCCATTCGGCAATCAGAGGTTTGCGGATCGCCTGCGCCAGAACGTCATCCGCATCGTGGGCCATCGATGCTTCGATGTAGGACGGATGCTTATCTATTTCAGGCCCGCCGCTGTTCGTCCGAGGCGCTACTCCGGTCTCATACTGGCCGTTCAAAACACGCCGCGCATGTTCTGCGATGACCTCGACCTCTTGCGCATCGAAAAAGGGGCCCGGCGAGATCGCGAAACCATCGTCCCGAAATGTGAATCTCTCGCTATTCGACCGAGCGGCCCGCTCCAACCCGACTCTATCGTCCATGTCAAACCTCTTCGAAGACCTCTTATTCGCTCACTTTTTCGACTTCTCACAAGTTGACGAGCGCGTCAAGTTTGTGAGCGAATCCACGGCATATATCGCGCGGCTCACGCGCCCATCATGTGAAGCCCACCGTCGATGGAGAGCAATTGCCCGGTGACAAAACGAGACGATTCACTGGCCAGGAATGCCAGCAATGGCGTGCAATCCTTCTCGGGGTCGCCAAGTTTTCCGCCAATTACGATCCGTCGCGCCATTTCATGGTCGTGCTCACGAAGTTCTTCTGAACTCATGGATTCCCGAATGCGGGTATAGACAGGGGTGTGCATCACCGGGGCCACCGCATTCACGGTTACGCCTGACGAGCCCCAGCTCAGAGCTGCCGACCGTGTCCACCCGTGTACCGCAGCCTTGGCGGAAGCGTAGACAGGCGATTCAATATTTCCTTCGATGCCCTCCACTGACCCGAAATTAACAATCCGGCCTCCCTTTCCCTTCATGTGCGAAAAAGCGGCCTGGTTGGTGAAGATGGCCGTTTTGAGATTGGCCGCGATCAGGAAGTCTATCTGGCCATCATCTGCGGTGTCCGCGGGTCCTCCCCGCCACAGTCCGGCAACGTTGATAAGAGCGTCCAGTCCACCGAGTTCATTAGCGAGCGAGGCGAAGCACATTTCGACCTGATCCTTGTTATCGAGCTCGCACTTGCGCCATGCCGCTAACGCAAGCAGGTCTTGCGAGGGAGGAGTGCGGTTGTAGATCGCGCCCAGCCTCGCGCCGCGGCGGGCCAATCCCGCAAGCACCCCGGACCCGATGCCTCCTGCAGCGCCGGTGACGATGATCTTGCGGCCTTGAATCGAGTCCGCGGCTAGGTGTGGCCCATTCATTCTGTGCATCCTCACGCTAGATTATGCAGCGTACACGCGCTAGGCTCGTGACGCTGGTGTCACATTTTGCGAATCGAGGGGTATCTCCAATGATCGTGTGTTTCAAGGACACCATCAGTGGGAGACAATTCGGCGTCATCTGAGATGCCAGGAATGTGTGCGAAAGCTGCGCTCGCCCACACGGTCGTGAATACGGGGGGCATCAGCCGATCAACACGGACGGTGTGGTTGAGTAGCTGAAACTTGACAGTACCGTCAAAAAAAGCCAACTGCAGTCTGCTACTGTTTCTGATGTCCTGTTCAGGGAAGGTGGTAGGGCATTGGATTGCTGTCGCAACGGGGCCGGTCGATAGGATGTGTCTGCTCCGGGAAGCACTCGGTTTTGGGGGTGACGTTCAAGCCGCGCCGCTCCGGGTCTCGGCCTCGGCTTACCGTCTGGTCTCCATTGTAGTCGCGCTATCGAAAAGGGTTTGGGTTAATGACACTTCTTCCTGTGGTGGCCGAGATCGTCGGACCGATCGATTTCGACCCCGAAACGCTGCACGCCAAGTACATCGCTGAGCGCGACAAGCGGCTGGACGCTGGAGACCGGACCTACATCCGGATGAAGGACGATTTCGCGCAGTTTGTGGAAGATCCTCATGCCAAGGCTGAGTTCAGCCGTGAGCCGGTGTTCGACGAGGTCGAAATTCTGCTTGTAGGGGCAGGATTCGGTTCCCTGGTGATGGGTGCGCGGCTGCGCGAGGCCGGCTTCGAAGACGCGCGTATCATCGACAGCGCCAGCGATGTCGGTGGCACCTGGTACTGGAACCGCTATCCCGGCGCGGCGTGCGATACTGAAGGTTACGTCTACGTGCCGATGCTGGAAGATACCGGCACTATGTTGACGAGCAAATATGCGTATCAGCCGGAGATACTGGCGCAAGCAAACCGCATCGCCGACAAATACGAGCTTCGCAAGAACGCGCTGTTCCAGACTGCCGTAACCGGCATGACCTGGGATGAATCCGCCAAGAAATGGGAAATTGTGACTGACCGGGGCGACCGCTTCCACGCCAGGTACGTCATCATGGCCAATGGCCCGCTCAATAGACCGAAGCTGCCCCGGATTCCTGGCATCATGGATTTCAAGGGCCATACGTTCCACACCTGCCGCTGGGATTATGACTACACGGGAGGCGACACGACTGGCGGACTGGTCGGCCTGCAGGATAAGCGGGTCGGCATCATCGGTACGGGCGCCACGTCCGTTCAGTGCATTCCGCATCTCGCGAAGTGGGCCAAGGAACTTTTCGTGTTCCAGCGCACGCCTTGCTGTGTCGATTTGCGCTACAACACTCCGACCGACCCTGAATGGGCAGCTTCGCTGAAGCCAGGCTGGCAGTGGGACCGGATGACCAACTTCAACGCAGTGCTCGAGGGTGCTGAGGATGTCGAGGAAGATCTCGTAAACGACGGTTGGACCAAGCTGTACCGAATGGCAATGGGACCGGCGTTGAAGCGGGCGGCGATCAAGGCGGGGCGGCCTCTGACCGGCAAGGAGCGCAGCCAGCTGCTGGAGATCTATGACTACAAGAACATGAATCGGATCCGTGCGCAGATTTCCGAGATCGTCAAGGATCAGAAGACGGCCGAGTCCCTCAAGCCGTGGTATCGTCAGTTCTGCAAGCGTCCGACTTTCCATGAATCCTATCTGGAAGCCTTCAACCGGCCGGGAGTGCACTTGATAGACACTGACGGCGCTGGCGTGGAGCGTCTTACCACTGACGGGGTGGTCGCGAACGGGCAGGAGTACAAGCTTGATTGCCTGATCTTCGCCACGGGATTTGAGTCTGAAAATACGTATGTGGACCGCGCCGGTTACGACATCGTCGGACGGAATGGGCGCAAGCTGTCGAACTATTGGTCGGAAGGCCTGCGCACGTTCCAGGGCGTCATGATCGATGGCTTCCCAAACTGCTTCCTTGTCGGACGCACGCAGGCGGGCGCGTCGCTGAACCTCATGTTTGGTATCACCCACCAGATTAATCACATTGCCTATATCCTGTCCCAAGCGGCAGAGAAGGGCGCCACCACCCTTGAGCCGACCGGCGAAGCCGTGGAAGCGTTCCTCGAAGACTTTCGCGCAAATGCACGAAATGCAGAACGCTTTTGGGCCGAGTGCACGCCCGGATTCTACAACAATGAGGGTGATGTGAAAAAGAAGATCGGCTATTTCGCCGACTCGTATGGCGGCGGTGCGCGTAAATTTTGGGGTATGCTCGAAGCCTGGCGCGATGAAGGCAGCATGCAGGGCATCAGGATCGAGTAATGGAGCTGGTGTGGCGCGAAGATCATCCTGATCTTCGCGCCCCGTGGTTTGCGGCGATCTTGCATCAGCCTCAAACGCCTCGAACGCGTATAAGGACGTCGCATGAGAGTATCGATGGCGGGAATATACTCACTCGGCGCCATCGAAACACTTCTCGACCGTCGGGAGGAGCTTAAGCCGGATTATAGGCTTTCAAAGACATGCGGAGATCTCGCAAGGTATCAGCCGCAATCTTGAGTCCAGCCTGATCGACGACCTGGCTCCAGTTGTCCGCCAGATTCTCGATGGATATGTCGGACGAATGGTAGCCCGACGTGGTCCCCAGAACCACGTCGTAGGCCTTCCCGCCGCCCGCTTCGATCGCCTTGCCTGAGCAGGGACAGGATTGATGCGCAAGCAGGCCCACCACCGGCGAGACAAGTTCAGGCGGCTGCTGCAACTGGGCTCGGGTCAATTCCGAGTCCGATTGCAGATGACTGATCGCGACTGTTCCAGCCATCGGCAAAATCGTGTTGACCTTGATGTCGTAGTCCTCACCCTCGACCGCCAGAGCACGGGTCAGGGAGTAGGTGCCGCCCTTCGCCGCACCATACACCGACGTGCCGTGCATCCCGAACATTGCCGTCGAGCCGACATTGACGATGCGGCCATAACGCTGCTTCTTCATATGTGGCCAAGCAGCGCGGCACATCCAGATCGGTCCCAGCATATGGACGTCAAGCATGCGGGCGATGTCGCCATCGCTCAGTTCGTCGAATGGGGCCAGCAGAGCCACGCCGGCATTGTTGATCACGATGTGGATCGCACCAAACGTTTCAAGCGCCGTTTGAACCACGGCTTTGGCCGAGTGGGGGGTGGCGACGCTATTGGTATCCGCCACCGCATCGCCGCCCGCGGCGCGTATCTCGTCGACCAGAGCTGCTGCACTTGCCGGCACTTCATTGCGACCGTCCGGCCCGACACCGATGTCGTTTACTACGACTTTCGCACCCCGACTGGCGAGAAACGAAGCGTGCGACCGACCCAGACTGGGTTTTTGCCCACCGGCCCCGGTCACGATCGCAACCATGCCGTCAAATCTCAAAGCCGCCATGTCCTTCTCCTATCGGTTTTCTTGGTTTTTTAGACACTGTCGCCATTAATCCGGTAGCAACGGTAATCTCAAGAGACGGGGGCGCGGTGATGCGCTCAGGACCTTCCCATGGATCTAGCGCCGGTTACGGCCCAACGTTCTTGTGCCACGAGAGCCTGCGGGCCCGGCCGAGCTGCCCGACGAAAAAGAGGGACCACCCTCGATGGAAGGTCGCCGAAAGTTCAACTGCCAGACACCCGCTCACCGATGGATTTGAAAAGTTGCATCTTGACCGACTCCGGGTCGAACCCCGGCGACATTGTCATTTCGCTGCCACGTTCAACCAGGGTCTGCATCGCCGCCTCATGGCTTTCCGCTTCGATCTCGTAGACCGCCAGGAATTGATTGCCAGCGTCGATCCCGGAAATTGTGACCGGCGCATACCGGCTGGCACCGACAAAGCCTTCCAACGCGACCACGTCGCCGAGATGCTGCTGTTGGTACCAGGTGTGGTAATCCTGCTCATATCCATGCTTGGGCGAACTATAGGCCATCAATAAGAAACGGGCCATTCTTTCTCTCCGGTTTAGCGTACTGCTTGCTGACACGTCTTCCCTGCAATCCTGCAGAAGCCAAGCTGTCCGTTAAGAGCGGTGCGGCGAACGCCCCAGGGGTTCAGAACTGCCGCCCGATCCCGCCATCATGGTAGAGCGCAGCGCCTGTCACCATCGCCGACTCGTCGGACGCCAGGTACACATAAGCATGGGCAAGGTCTTCCGGTGTACCAGCTTGCTTCAGCAGGCTGCGACCGACAATCATCTGCATGGCCTCGTCGGTCGAACTGTACACCCCACGTTGAACATAGCTTTCAAAACCTTCGCGCAAAAGCGGGGTGTCGGTCACGCCGGGATGAACGGAATTGACGCGGATCAGGTCAGCGCCAAACTCGTCTGCGGCGCACAAGGTCAACATCCGGCCCGCCGCCTTGGACACCTGATATGCCATGTTGACGCCGCTCGGCAGGTAAGATGCCATCGACAACGTGTTAATGATGGAACCACTGCGGAACCGCTCGCTCGCACGCGCTAGCAGCGGAGCACAGGCCTGCATGCCGATCAAAATGGACTCGAGGTTTACCGCCATCTGATGGCGGAATTCTGTCAGGCTCGTGGTCCGGACGTTCCCGTTTGCGCCGATGCCGACGTTGTTGACCAGCACATCGAGTTGCCCGAACGCTGACGCGGCTATATCGACGATCCGCGACCAGTCCGTTTCGGACGTAACGTCGTGTCGTTCGAAGCGGAAGCGGTCTCGCCCATGAGGTGCCAGTGTCTCCTCAATTTCCGACCGAAACTCATCGCGGAGATCGGTCGCGAGAACGACCCCGCCCTCTTTCAGAAAGGCCTCGCAAATTGCGACGCCGATGTTGCCAGGCCGGCCTGCCCCGGTGACGATTGCGACTTTGCCATCAAGCCTTGCCATTTCGCACACTCTCCGAAGCCTGTCGCGTCATTTTTCTTGATCACCATGGCGCGACGCCGTGGCAGGGTGATCTCGATCAGGTCCTGGTTGCAGACGTCTTCACCTCGTCGGAGTGGCGAAGACAAGCACCATCTTGGTGTGTTTAACACCATTGCTGAGGGACTAACTCATCAGCGTCAGCCGACAGCAGCTTGTGAGAGGCAACTGCAACCAGCACATTGTCCTCACGTCTATATCGCCGATGCCGTTGCTTAGGCGGACCCGACCATCACTCTTGCAGAGTGCAGGGATCTCACGCGCTGGCCGGGACACGGCTGATGAACTGTTGCTTGACCACCCGACGCAGAAGTTTGCCCATGTCGTTGTATGGAAGTTCGTCAACGAATGCCCAGGCCTCCGGTGTCTTGGTGGAGCGCAACCGCGCCTTCACCCACGACGTCAACTCGGCAATGTCGAGTGCAGCATCGGCCGGAACGACCACGCACGCCACCTTTTCACCCCATTGATCATCTTCGACACCAAACACAGCCAGATCTCTGATTTGCGGATGGCGGCGAAGTACGTCCTCTATCTCACCGGGCGAAATATTCTCACCGCCCCTGACGATCACATCGTCGAGGCGACCTTCGACAAACAGGTATCCCTCATCGTCCATCCAACCAGCATCGTTTGTTGCAAACCAGCCATCGTCTTGAAGGGCTTTCTTATGGAGATACTCGCCGGCAACCTGCTCGCCTCGGACAAAAATCTCACCACTCTGGTTGGGCGGAAGCACGTTCCCCTCTTGATCCCGCACTTCAAGTTCGAGCGTGGGCAGCGGCTTGCCGACGGAGCCCAGCCGCCGCCGCACGATGGGATCGGACGAACTGGATGCGAGCCGGTGATCGTCCGGTCCCAAGACGCTTATGGTCGAACTGGTCTCGGTCAAGCCGTAGGCGTTCACGAAGTCGACGTGCGGCAGCAGCCAAATTGCGCGCTCGATAACTGGCTGTGGCATTCGTCCGCCACCGTACGAGATCGCCTTCAAGTGGGGCAGGGTATGTCCATGCCGTTCTACTAGATCCAGAATGCGATCCAGCATTGTGGGAACGACCATGGCATGGCTGATTTTTTCTTTAACTGCCGTCTCGATCCAAGCCTCTGGCGTGAAGGACTGAAGATAGACGATCCGCCGGCCGCTGTAGAGGCCGGTCAGGATCGCGGAAATCCCGGCGATATGATAGGGCGGCACCGAAACCATCGCCGCTTCGCTTTCGTCGGCGCCCATGAATTCAACGGTCGAGAAAACGTAGCTGGTCAGATGGTGGTGCCGCAACACCGCCACCTTCGGTTCCCCGGTCGTGCCGCTTGTGAATAGCAGGATGGCGATGTCGCTTTCGGGGAAGGGCTCGACGGCCTCTCTAGCACCCTCGACACAGGCCTTGTCGAAGTCACTTTTAGGGATAATGTCGACATCCGCCACGCCTCCTATGCGCTCAAGCATATCATCATCGACGATCGCGCTGCACGGTGCCGCCCTGACGAGCAACTTGCGCAAATCATCGTCCGTAAGCCGGTAGTTGAGCGGGACGAATGGCCGGCCGACAAGACTGCTGGCAAACAGGGCTGTGGGCAGCGAAGCGCCATTCTGTCCCAGGAAGACGACCTTGTCGCCCTCGCGCTCACCCAGCAGAGCCGCCGCGGCTCTGGCACGGGCAGACACCTCGCCTAGCGACAGCGTCCCGTAGGAATCCGTCACCGCCGTTCGGTCGGGGAACGAGTCGGCGCCCATTTCCAGAAGCAAGCTTAGTTGCATATTTGAAACGATCCCATCATGCGGTTGCCAGGAGCGCGTCTACGCCTCCGCGACTTCCAAACGTCAATTGCTCGCCACCGACGCGCTCATGACTGCTCACATATCTGCGAAGAGCAGTCGGTTGTTGTCGACGAAGAAGCGCTGGTCGTATCCGTCGGGAAGCTTGTCGAGGTGTTTGCGGAACTTGCCAATCGGGTCGCGACTGCCTTCGAGGTGTGGATAGTCGGTGCTGAACACCCAGACATCCTCTAGGCCATAGCGGTCGATGATCCGCGGCAGATCTTCGTGCCAGAACGGCGTTACGCGTACGTTGCGCTTGAGGAACTCGCTGGGCTTCATCTCGTAGGTGACGCCGACCTTTTCCATGAAGTCGACCCAGCTGTCCATGCGCTCGGCGGCCGCCCCGACCCACTCGGCGCTTAGCTCAATCACGCCGAAGCGCAGACGCGGGAAGCGCTCGAACACCTTGCCCATCACCATCGTCTGGAGAAATGTCTCCGGCCCGACGTGCGCCACGAGCATGAAGTAGGGGCTGATCGCCTCTTCGCCGCCACCCCGCTCAGCGGGCTTGCGCCGCAGCGTCTCGGACTCACCCCAGCCGAACTCGGGGAACATCTCGTCACCGGGATTGCGGCACGACAACAGCCCCGAGGCGCCTAGATGCAGCGTCGCCGGGACATTGGCCTCTTCCAAACGCGCCCAGAACGGGTCCCATATCGAATGCGACGGCGAGACCCCTGCTGGCGGCCGGTGACACGGCAGCGTCACCGCCAGAGCGCCGTCCTTGAGGACGCGATCGAGCTCGGCCACCGCCCAGTCCGGATCCGACATGTTGATCTGCGCCACTGCCCGCGCCCGACGGCCCGCGTCCTTCGTCCAGTCAATCGCGAAGTCGTTGTACACCCGGCATGCCCGCCGCGCCGCATCCGAATCGATCCGCAACTCCGCCGAACCCGTGTTGGGAAACGCCAGCTGAGCCTTGACACCCATCATGTCCAGAGCCTCGCGCCGCTCCTGCGCATCATACGCGCCGAGCGCGCTCAAGCCTTTCGTCGACCACAGCTCGGCTCGGTTGTTCGCGCGGCTCGCTGCAAACTCCTCGGACTCAACCTGCCGCTTGTAGAAATCCTGCGCCAGCGCTCCACCCAGTTCTCGCGCGAACTCCGCCAAGGCGCCCGGCTCCATGTAAACATGTCCGTCCGCGTCCAGCAGCTCACCACGAAACTTGTCGGCTAAATCCGTGACCATCGCTCTCTCCAAACCAGCACCAAGACCCTGCCCAAACCTGACAGCACCGTCAAGTGAACAAACGTGAGGTGGCGGTGCACCTCGGTCAGCGGCTCCGGATCCGACGCCTACGTTCACGTTCCCGTGACTATGGGGCTGTCCGATTAGGCAGTAAGCAACGAACGGCGGCAGATCACGCGAGATCGGGCGCGGGTTCAACCGTCAGGCAATTTCCGCGCTAGTGCCGGAACATCGGCCAGGGCCCGCGCCACATCGTTCAGATGGGTGCAGCCAAGCGTTGATGCCAACTCGACCGGCACGGTCGTGCGGAACTCCGCCACGTTCTTGCCAACCAGCCGGCTGATCTTGACCGAGGCGCCCGGGCATTCGCGAAAGGGCAGGATCAAAGGCAAGGCTTGAATGGTCACCAGGATGCCGCTCGCCTCGTCGATCTCCGCGTGGACCCTGTACTCATGCACAGCGGCCCTGGGATGGCCGGGCGCACTGCCACTGTCCTGGAAGCCCGCATCGACACGGATCAGACCGTCTTCGCGCCATAGATCGATCCGGCGGGCGCGGCGCGCATACATGCCCTCCTGGCTTGGCATTGCATGCCACCCAATTGTGTCGCCGGGGTTTGTCAAAGGTCCGACCTCAGCGGACGATTGGTCGCGGATGTTAACGGACCCGTCCTCGTGCAGCGAACTGGCACCTTGCGCGAAGCCGGTGCAGACATCGACCATGGCGCCCTGCCGCCCGGCAGTCGTCTTCAGAAGGTTAGTTGCCGCGTTCTGGGCACCGAACTGAGGCCAGCGCGCCCAGACCCAATTGGCAACGAGGCTGGCTCCGGCAAAATCATCCAGCAGCTGGAAAAGCGGCGACCCGGCGATGTCTCCCATCAGCTCCACGAGGTTGCCGCGGCTCGCTCCGCCGGCCCGGACGCCGACTAATTCCGCTAGTCTCGGATGCTTAGGTGAAGCCTCGATCTCCATAATTTCGCGCCGGTTAGACGTGAGGATCCGGAATGAAGCTGCTGCCACTTCCTCAGAAGTGCCTGTGAACGAAGTCCGCAGGTCTCGTCCAATCCCCGTCATTACCCAAGGCATGCCATGCCCGTCAGGCCAGGCGGAGTCGATCGATGTCGTTCGCCGGATTGAACCTGGCTGGCGCAACGGAGCTGGGCCAGCCGATTGATGAGCAGTTGGAAACTGCTGGGGTTTAACCATTCGAGGTCCTACTCCTGAAAAGGGGTGCGCATCGTCAGGGCAGATCCTTGACTATGAGACGAGGTGGTGCGCATCAAACCGATATCCAACCATGCGATGCCGTCAGAGTTCAACGTGTGCGTAGCGGAAAGGTGCGGAGTGTCCGTTGCCGTTCACCGGCTACGAGGGTCTCATCAACCAACCACTTGGTTCGACCTGAGGCGCTTTGCCTTGCATCCAATGAGCCGGTAAGCAGTTGGACGTAAATGCTTCAGACGCCGTCGCTCGAAGGTCTGATGTGTGCCTAAAGTTGACACGCTCGTCAAATAGGCCGTAACGTTCGCGCCAGAATGGGTAAGCCGGACCGTTTCTGCGATTCCTCGCAAAGAGTCGGATAATCCGCGCTGAAGCAAGCGGCAGACGCCCGATTGCCGGGATTGTCCGAAGGTTGCGCCACTGAACTGTTTTGAGCGAGGATATTGTCTATATGCCGTTATCATCTGCGCCGAACTATGGCCAAGCTATGCTTCCCGCTACGACTTTCGAAGGCAAGGTCATCGCGATCACAGGCGGCGGGACGGGACTCGGCAAGGCTATGGGGCTGGAATTCGCGCGTCTTGGCGGCAAGATCGCAATCCTCAGTCGCGATGAAGGCCACCGTGCCAAGGGCGTGAAGGCGATAACGGCTGAAGGCGGAACGGCCGCTGGCTTTCCGGTGGACGTCCGCGACGGCGATGCGATCGCACGCACATTTGACGCCATCGAAGCCGAACTTGGTCCGGTCGATGTTTTGATTAATAACGCGGCGGGGAATTTTGCCTGTCCGGCGGAGGACCTCAGCGTCAACGCCTGGCGTACCGTGGTAGATATCGTGCTCAACGGCACCTTCAACTGCTCGAGGGAGTTTGCACGCCGCCGGATGAATGCGGGCGAGGGCGGCGCAATTCTCAACATCGGCGCAGCCTACTCTTGGACGGGCGGCCCCGGCGCATCGCATTCGGCATCTGCCAAGGCCGGCGTCACGAACCTTACCCGGTCGCTGGCGGTGGAGTGGGCGACGTCGGACATTCGCGTGAACACGCTGGTGCCGGGACCCTTCCCGCACGAAGACACCGACGCCGCGTTCGGCGCACACATGACCGGCAACCGTGGCGGCATGCGCGTTCCGGCGCAGCGGGTTGGTGAAACGCACGAGCTCGGTTGGGCCGCCACCTATCTGTGTTCGCCGTTCGCGGCCTATGTCACGGGACTTACCTTCGTGATCGATGGCGGGCATTGGCTGCGGCAGAGCCTCGCAGCGCCTGAGTTCGTGCCCGTCCGCGAGCAGCTGAAAGCAGGTCCGTTCGCCGGCTAAGCCCGGGCCAATATGGCGTATGGGTAATTATACCGATAGTGGATCGTGGGTCGCCAATGACGCTCCCGTCGCCCGGTTCCGGCTTGTCCTACTGGCTATAAAGGCTGTGAAGCGTACTCTTACTCTGAGGCTGAGCAAATGACGCACCCGACCTATCCCAATTTGTTCGCCCCGTTTGATCTGGCGGGTGTCGAGCTCAGGAACCGTATGGTCATGGCGCCGATGTCCACAGGGCTTGCGGGCGAGAACGGCACTGTACAACCCAGCCATCTGGCTTTCTACCGGGAGCGTGCTCTGGGTGGCTTCGGGCTCATCGTCGTCGAGTTCACATGCGTGGAGGCGGCGACCGGGCGCTCGGAGAAGCATCAACTCGCGCTGGAAGATCGCGCCAACCTTGATGGTCACAAGCGTCTGGTCGATGCGGTAAAGAGCGCTGGTGCCAAGGTGTTCGTGCAGCTTCAACATGGCGGGCGTTATGCGGACAAGCGGTTCGTCACGCTGCCCAAGGGGCCAAGCTCCGTCTACTCGCGGAAGGACCCCAACAAGCTGGTCTCTGGCGAATACACGTCGGACGATATCAACCGCCTTGTCGATCGTTTTGGCACGACCGCCCGGCTTGCGGCTGAAGCCGGTTATGATGGTGTTGAGGTTCACGGTGCGCACGGGTACCTTGTCGCGCAGTTCATTTCGCCCCTGTGCAATCGTCGCGACGACGAGTGGGGCGGAGACGCTGGACGTCGCATGGCCTTCCCGATTGCGGTGTCGAAGGCGGTTCGTTCCGAGATCGGCCAGCGCCCGTTGGTGTTCCGGTTGTCAGTGGATGAGTTCCTGCCCGGCGGGGTCACGATCGACGACACCGAGGTGAATGCCAAGATGCTCGTCGCCGCCGGAACCAGCGCCTTCCACGCCTCCACGGGCCAAGGACCGGCCAGCTTCGAAAGGGTGATGGAACCGATGTCTGCCCCCGAAGGGTGGCGCATCCCCTATGCGGGGCGATTGCGCCGGGCGGTGCAAGTGCCGGTGATCGCAGTCGGCCAAATCCGCGATCCCGCCATGGCGGAAGGGGCCATCGCATCGGGCGAGGCGGACCTCATTGCGATGGGACGTCCAACCCTGGCTGATGCGCAATGGGTCAACAAAGTAAGGGACGGTCGGGTCGACGATATTCGACCTTGCACCAGTTGCAACTGGTGCATCAGCGGGGCGACGGAATCGGTGAGCTGCGCGGAGAATCCGCGGACGGGCAACGAACTGGAAGCGCCGCTTGACCCTGATCTTGCCAAAGGCAGGCACGCCGTTGTGATCGGCGCCGGCCCCGGCGGTATCGCGTCTGCCCTGATGTTGGCCGATCACGGGTTCAAGACAGACCTCTATGAGGCTCGCGCCTCGCTTGGTGGAGGCTTGCTCGCTTCGGCGGCGCCTCCCGGGAAAGACAAATTCTACTGGTATCGCGACTATCTGGTTAGGCGGCTAGAGCGCAGTGAGGTCCAAGTCCACCTTAACGCTCCGCTCGACGCCGCTGCGCTTGCCGCCATCCAGCCAGATCTCGTCTTCGTCGCCGCGGGCACGCGGCAGCGCCCGATGCACTTGGACGGCATAGACGGTGGGAACGTACTCGATTCCTACGAAGTGCTGATGGGCCAGCAGGATCACGGCTTAAAGGCAGGGCAGTCTGTCATCGTCTACGGCGGCGGTGAGACCGGGTGCGAAACGGCAGAATACTTTGCCCAACTCGGCATTTCGGTGATGCTGGTCAGCCGCTCATCAGAAACCGACCTCGCGCGCTCGGCGGAGTTCGTGTACCGCAAGATGCTGAGAGAGCGTCTCGCGAACAACGACCAAATTGCCGTCGTGCCCAACACTCGGATCGTCAGGATCGATGAACGTGGGGCCGAACTCATGAGCCCGGTTGGCGAGGTCCGCCATGTCGCGGTCGACAGGATTGTTCTCGCACAAGGTCGTGATCCTGACTTCGCTCTGGTCGAAGACGTGCTGGCGGCAGGGATTCCGTGCTTCACCATCGGTGATAGCCGCAGAACCGGGCGAATTGGCAACGCAGTCCATGATGCCCATAAGGCCATTCGAACCATCGCCGCAGAACGTGCGGTGCCCCGTGAGCTTGCCTGTTGATCGTGCGACCCGAGTGATCGGTCGTACTGCTTGCAATTTCTGAATGCGCAACCGGCTCGGGGGAGGGCTACTCGTTCGAATCGCAGGCTAGCCTGCGCACGCCGTGCCGCAGCTTGGTCGTATCGGCGTTCAGATGAGCAAAATCGAGCCAATAAGGTGCAAAGCGCAAGGGAGAGTATCAATGTCGCTATTTGATCTGAACGGCAAAACTGCGCTCGTGACAGGCGGAACCAAGGGAATTGGCCGCGGGATCGTCGAGCAACTCTGCGCGCAGGGAGCTCGCGTTGTCGTGTCGAGCCGCGATAGCGCCGAGTGCGAGCGGACCGCTGACGAACTGAACCAGCGTTATGGCGATGGTGGTAAAGTTTCGCTCGGCATCCCGGGGGATCTTGGCCAACTAGCGGATGTCCAGCGGCTTGCCGAGGAAGCAGTTTCCGCCTTCGACGGCCTCGATATTCTGGTGTGTAATGCGGCTGTCATGCCCTTCATGGGTCATTCCGCAGACACGCCGCCGGACGTGTTTGACAAGATCCTGACCGTGAACATCCATCACAACTTCCGTCTGGCTCAGGCGGTGCGCCGGAGCATGCGTGAGCGTGGAGGCGGGAGCATTGTGCTGATCGGGTCGGCAACAGGCCACATGCCGATGATCCAGACCATGGCCTATTCGATTGCGAAGAGCGGTGTTGCCCACATGGTCCGCTGCCTGGCCGACGAGATGGTGGTCGACAATATTCGCGTCAATGGTGTGGCGCCCGGGCTCATCCGCAGCGCCGCGTCGACGCCGCTGTGGTCAGATCCGCAGCTCCTTGATGAGTCCGTCCGCGACATTCCACTGGGCCGCATCGGCGAACCGGAAGACATCGCGGGCGCGGTTATCTTCCTGTCATCGGCCGCAGGAAGTTTCGTGACCGGGTCGACGATTCTGGTCGATGGCGGCCGTGTCCTGTTGACGCCGCCCGTAGCGCGGGCGTCGTAACACCCGCTGCGCGTCCAGAGCCCCGCCACCGCGCCCTGAACTCGCCAGATCCATCTGTTCTGGCAAGGACAGCGCACGGTTGCGGGTGACGCGCGCGGCGAATGTGTCCAAAGCCGATATAGCGAGAGCCCGGGCTCGCTCGCCTACCGCGGCAACTTCATCAGCGAAGCAATGTTATTGCGCTGAATGGCCGAAGAGCCGCCGTAAATCGGAACCGCGAGAATATCCCGCACATATCGTTCCATTTGGAAGCCTTCTGCGTAACCATAGGCGCCCATCACGTACTGCTGGCAGGCCAGCACGATGTCCTTGGCTGTTTCAGAAACGAACAGCTTGGCCATGCAGGTGTCGATCGCAGACGGGTCGCCGGCATTCACTTTGGCAGCTGCATCGTAAGCCATCAGCCGGGCGGCCTTCAGTTTGGTCTGAACATCGGAAAGCACATGCCGCACCGCCTGGTGGGTGCAGATCGCCTTGCCGAACTGAACGCGTTCCTGGCTGTACTGCCAAGCCTCGGCAACGGCAGCGCGGGCGATCCCAAGCGCTATAAACGTCGGCGCCAGCTTCTCGATTTCCAAGCTGGGTCCGGCCAGCATCGACCATCCGTTGTTCCAGGCGTCGTCACCGCCCAGGATCATGTCCGCATCGACTTCGACATTATCAAGGTGCACGTCGCTCGTGGGTACACCATGCATGCCCATGCAGCGTGTGACGTTCCAGCTGACGCCCGGTGCATCCAGGGGGATGATAACGAACGAGAGATTCCGATAGCGCTGATCCGGGTCTCCGCTGCGCAGCAAGGTCAGCATGTAATCGCCAAGATTTGCACCTGAGATCCAGCGCTTGGCTCCGTTGATCACCACCTTGTCGCCATGGCGTTCGGCGCGCGTCTTCACCGAGGCGAGATCGCCGCCGACTTCGGGCTCGGATAGGCCATAGGCAAACAGCGTTTCACCGCTGACGAGGCCGGGCAAAAAGCGCTGCTTCTGCGCCTCCGTGCCCTTATACACCATGTTGAGGCTCCCGTAGCCGACGCTCATGTTAAAAAGGCTGGCCAGCCCACTCCAGCGCGCCGCGAGCTCTTCCATGACAACGCACATAGTGGACACATCGATGCCAAGCCCGCCGTACTCTTCCGGCACGGTGAGGCCGAGAATGCCGAGTTCGGCCATCCCCTCCAGCACATCGCGGGGAATCTTGTCCTCCGCTTCCCAGCGGGCAATGTTTTCGACCGAACATTCGCGATCCATGAACTTGATCACGCTTTCCCGGAAAAGCTCCAGATCCTCGTGGCTATCGAACATTGATGCTCGCCCATCCTCTGCCATACAGTAGCCTTGCCCTTTCCCAGATTGACGATAATGTCAATTATACTTTGACGCTTTAGAGCCGCTTGATAGGACTTGGTGACGAGGAGACGACCAATGGACGAAGATTTGTGGGATGTTCCCCCGGTGACGTTCAGGTTCCCGGTCGAGTGGGGCAAGTGCCGGGAATTTGCCCTGGCTCTTCTTGATGAGGATCCCGCTAGGCCGCAGGCTGAAGGCGGAGCGTCTCCGTCGGTGCTGCCAATGCCGCCCATAATGGCCACATGCGCCTTCCGCTACAGTCCGGATAACATGCCCCCGAGCGCCCGGCTGGTGGAACGCGGACTGGTTGATCGTGCCCGGATGCTGCAGGGCGGACTGGAGTTCGAATTCCATCGCCCGATCCGATCCGGGGAGCAGCTGACCGTCACGGACAAGCTCGACCGCGTCCACGACAAGGAAACATCCAAAGGCACGCTGCGCTTCCTGGAGTTCGAAACAGCGTTCCAATCCGCGGAGGGTGATCCCGTCTGCACCATTCGCACGACGAACATCGAGCGAAGGTCCTAACGAGTTGCGTGCAGCTTCCGCTTTCCGCGTTGAAGATCTCGTGGTCGGATCGGCGATGCCCGAGCGACGGGTCGGGCCGATCACGCAGGAACACCTCATCCGGTTTGCCGGCGCTGGTGGTGACTTCAACAGGTTCCACTATGATGCCGAGTTCGTCCATTCACGCGGTTTTAAAGGGATCTTCGCGCAAGGGCTGTTCACCGCCGGCATTCTTGGGCAAACGCTGACCGCTTGGGCGGGGGCGGACATGCTGCGCAAGTTGAAGGTCCGATTTGCCGAGCCGGTGTGGCTTGGCGACGAACTGGAGTTCAGCGCGGTGGTGACCCGGGTCTACAAGACTTCGGCCGGGCGGGTCTGGGTGGACCTGGATTGTGTCGTGCGGTCCGGCGACCAGCGGCAGGTGCTGACCGGATCCGCGACGATCGGCGTGGCGGAGTGACATCCGCCATGCAGTGATAAGCGCGGCTGCCCCCGGGCGGGGGGATCTCGGCTCATCCGTCAGGTTTGGCTGTTGCACACCCAAGCTCGCGCGGAAGAGACATGCAACAGCGCTAATGCCCACGGCACGGTTCCCACCGGGATCGCTGCAGGCGTTTGCACCGTGCCATCCCTCGTATAGCCTTTGGGCGTTCACGTACCGCGGAAGAGCGGCGCGCGCCGCTCACGAAACGCCGCAATGCCTTCCTCATGATCCTCGGTTAACTGCATCAACGGTGGCATGGCGAACTCTGCCTCCAGGAATGTGTCGAAGCTCGTCGTGGCGGCAACTTCAAACTGCCGCTTCGTCATGGCAAGCGCCAGGGTGGGGCCGCGGGCAAGTTCGCGGGCCAAGGTCATGGCTTCATTGTGCACCTGATCGGCAGGTAGCGCCTTCAGCGCAAGCCCGAGTTCAACAGCAGTTAGGCCGCTAATCGTTCGACCGGAATAGCACAGTTCCTTGGCCTTCATGACCCCTATCTGCTGCGCGAGCAACCAAGCGGATCCGGCGTCGGGGGCTAGCGCAGTCCGATTGAAGACTTGCGCGAAACGGGCGTCTTCGGCTGCGATCACAAAGTCACAGCAAAGGGCGTAGCTCCATCCCGCCCCCATGCAGACCCCGCGCACCGCGGCAATTGTCGGCTTTTTCAGCCGGTAAATGGCTCGACTGATGCGTTGCAAGCGTAAGGTGCGAACTCCCCGATCGGCCTGCGTGCGACTACCGAACTCACCTACATCCATCCCAGAACAAAAGTCGCCGCCACTGCCGGTAAGGACCACGGCGCGAACCGCGTTGTCTTCGGCAATCCCTTCGAAAGTCTCGTAGAGCTGTATGCGCATCTCGGTGGTGATGGCATGTTTCTTCTCGGGCCGGTCCAACGTGACGACCGCTACCTGGTCGCATATGTCAAATTGTATGCTCATTTGAAAAGCTCCCAGCACGATCGAAGCGCTTGCCTTTGTGGGTTTCACATGCATATCTCAGCGCTGACCGGCTTCGGCAAGGCGGAAAATCTCCATACAACCGACGAAATATCATGGATGAGGATCGATGGCGAACAAATGTGTCCCAATCAAAGATGGCCTACTTACAGGACCATTAGATCAGCTTAGTTTAGTTCATCTTGCAGGAAGCCGATGCGCGTCGTGCGAAGAAACAAGTTTAGGAACGAACTCAGTATGTCCCAACTGTGGATACGACAAGCTGGATCATGTTGCGCTGGGGGATGGCGGAACCCTCTTTACTTACACTATTGTTAGGCATCGGCCTCCCGGCGCTTACCAGGGGCCGGCCGACTTCAAGCCCTTTGGACTGGGGCTCGTCGAGTTGGATGGTGTCATCCGGGTCATGGCGCCGCTGCAGCTTGCTATTGACGATCTGCAAATCGGCATGCCTCTGAAATTTGTTCCGTACGTCCTGCGTACCAACGAAAACGACGAAGACGTCGTCGCCTTTACTTATGAATCGGTGGGAGATTAACGTGGGTGACGTTTATATCGTCGGCGTGGGAATGCACCCGTTTGGCCGCTTCGAAAAAACTTACGAAGAAATCGGGTCCCAGGCTGCGGCTTTGGCGTTGAAAGATGCCGACGTAGAGTGGCGGGACGTACAAGCCGCATTTATGGCGCGCATGTATCTGCCGGCGACCTCCGGTTGCCGCATCCTGCGCAAGTTGGGCGGGACGGACATTTCCATCATCGACGTCGAAGCGGCGTGTGCCAGCGGCGGCGCCGCGCTGCGACAGGCGGTGCTGGCGATCAAGTCGGGCGATGTTGATCTGGCATTGGTTTGCGGCACGGAAAAGATGCCGCGCGGCTTCATGGATCCAGCTATGATCTACAGCCCGTGGCAGGTCGAACTTGGGATCTCGCAAAACCCCAGCTACTGGTCGATGCGTGCCATGCGGCACATGCACGATTACGGGACCACGGAAGAGCAGATCGCCAAGGTCGCGTACAAGAACCACAAGAACAGCGTGCACAATAAGTATGCGATGTATCAGAAGGCGTTCTCCATGGAGCAAATTCTGGCGTCGCCACTCGTGTGCGATCCCATTCGGCTGCTGGAGATCTGCTCACCCAACGATGGTGCGGCGGCTCTCGTGGTGGTGTCGGAACGCAAGATGCGGGAAATGGGCAAAAAGGGCATCCGAATTGCGGGCATCAGCCATTCGATTGCCCGCTATTCGTCAGATTTCCGGTGTCCGGCCGATAGCATGAGTGCCACGACGGACAATCTCGGTCCCACGCGTGTAACCGCGGAGCGTGTGTACGAGGCCGCCGGGATTGGTGTCGAGGATATCGACTGCTTTGAGGTTCAGGATACCGACGCCTTTTGCGAGATCGAGTTGTACGAGGAGCTCGGGCTTTGTCCAACCGGCGAAGGTGGGCGTCTGATTGATAGCGGTGATGTTGAGATTGGCGGGCTGAAGCCGGTGAACATGAGCGGTGGCCTGATCAGCAAGGGCGAGCCGATCGGAGCATCGCATCTGGGCCAAGTGGTCGAGCTCGTGGAGCAGCTCCGAGGGAAGTGTGGCCCCCGTCAGGTCGAGGGCGCAAAGGTGGCCCTGGGCCATGTTCTGGGGGCGGGGGGCAACTGCGCCATCACGGTTCTGGAGCGTTAACAGGGTAGTGATAGGCCGGCGCTGCCGAGCGGTAGTGGCGTCGGCAAATCTGCGATTGGCTATTGACGAAGTCGTCAATAATCGGAATAGCCTGGACAACAAGAGAGGAAGGGACAGGGGATGGATTTCGGCTCCTATCAGAACATTAAGTTTGAGCGTAAGGGACGCGTCATCGTCGTAACGTTCAACCGCCCCGACCATCTCAACGCCGTATCCGGTGACATGCATCGGGAAATCGCCCGCTTGTTCGGTGATCTGAGCGAAGACAGCGAGTCGGACGTCATCGTTCTGACTGGAGAAGGTAAGGCCTTCAGCGCCGGCGGTGATTTCGAATTGCTTCTTGATCAGAACGCCAACCCGCATATTCTCCATGCCGCCGTCGAAGAAGCCAAAGGCGCCATCTTCAGTCTGCTTGATTGCCGCAAGCCGATCATCGGGCGGGTCAATGGTGACGCCATCGGTCTGGGATGCACGCTGGCCCTCCTGTGCGATATCATCATCGCGGTTGACACCGCGCGGTTCGGCGATCCGCATGTGAAGGTGGGATTGACTGCCGGTGACGGTGGGGCCGTGATCTGGCCGCAGCTGGTCGGTTTCGCGCGGGCAAAGCAATATCTCCTGTCAGGCGACCTCATCACCGCACCAGACGCGGCCGCGATCGGCCTCATCAACTTCGCCGTTTCCGCAGACGAACTCGATAGCAAGGTATACCAGTGGGCAGACCGGTTTGCAGCTTCGGCGCCGCTCGCATTGCGCTCCACGAAGGTCTTGCTGAACATGGAGCTTAAACGGATCGCCCATGCCATGATGGATGCCGGCATGGCATACGAAGCGATGACTATGACGAGCGCGGATCTGCGCGAGGCCATCGCTGCTTTTCAGGAAAGGCGTAAGCCGGGTTTTGTTGGCCGGTGATGTCTAGCGCGCCAGCAGCGAGGTTGTTCGCCAATGCAGCCGACCTTGATGCCGAACTGGCCGAGGCGGTCCGTGACAGTGTTCGCGCCTTCGTCCGGAACCGCACATCCGAGTTACGTTCGGACGAGGTCATGGAACGAGAGTGGGAGCAGGTGGCTGAGGCCGGGTGGTTCGGCCTCCTGGCTCCTGAGGACCGCGGCGGCGCGGAGTTGCCAGCTTCGATTCTCGTCACGCTCTACGAGGCATTGGGGCGTTGGGGGGTAACCGAAAACTACGCCGCTGTCGGTGTGCTCGCGCTTGTCGCGCTGGAATCATGTGTCGACGGCCCCTCGCGCAATCAACTGATCGAGCAACTGGTGCTCGGACGCGCTCGTCCGGTGCTGTGTTGGCAGTCTCACAACGGCGAAGACGAGCGCGCACTCGAGTTTACCTCAGCGGAGGGAGCTAACGGTCAAGTTCAAGTCACACTCCGGCGAGCGTTTGTGGAATTTGGTGATACAGCCACAAACTTCTGTTTTCCGGTAGAATACGACGGCAAAAGAGGGCTCCTAGTGATCGAACGGTCACAGCCCGGCCTTGAACTGGACCTACAGCCACAACTGTCGGGTATTCAACTCGCCACTGTGACCTTCGCGGGAACTGTCCCGGCGACGGCGTTTTTCCCCTTCTCCGATCACAATGCGCTGCGTCCCGCATTCGTCCTCACGAGGATCGCGATCGCGGCTCACCTGACCGGGCTGATGGAGAAGATGATCGAGCTAACCTCGGATTATACCTCGCAGCGCATGCAATTCGGAAAACCATTGGCATCCAATCAGGTCGTGCAGCACCGACTTGCCGATATGTGGGGGCAGAAGGAGCTCGCCAGGGTGTCTGTGGCACGTGCCGGTCTGGTATGCGGATCGGGCATTACGGAGGCAGAGCAGGCGGCCTTCGCGGCGAAAGCGATTTCCGGCAGTGCCGCTGAATTCGTGACCAAGTGGGCCTTTCAACTGCACGGCGCGATCGGCTACACGGGAGAGTATTCGCTCGGCGGCCTTGCCGCGGCTTGTTTATCGTTCATGCCCTGGTTGGGTGCGCCCAGAGCAATGCGGCGTCGTTTTCTGGAAATCGAGCGCTCGACAAAACTGGAGATGGCAGGTGAATGAACCGATCGATGTTGTCATCAGCGATCACGTCGCTGTTGTCACGCTGAACCACCCGAAGGTCAACGCTCAGACCACCGAAATGATAGAGGCGCTCACTGCTGCCTTCGACAACTTCAACGATTCCAAGGATGTCCGCGCGGTCGTCCTGACCGGTGCGGGTAAAGTGTTTTCGGCTGGCGCCGACCTCAAGAACCGTATCAAGACCGGCACTGAGCCGGGCAGGCGGTGGGCCCATCTGCGCCGGGTAAGGGAAGCGTTCTATTCGGTAATGGAATGCCAGAAGCCGGTGATTGCGGCTGTAAACGGCCCCGCGCTCGGCGCCGGAATGGTGCTTGCATCGTCGTGCGACATCATGATCGCGTCCGAAGCAGCCAACTTCGGGCTCCCTGAGATTGACGTGGGCCTGATGGGCGGTGCGCGGCATGCCATGGAGATCTTCGGCCGCTCGCTTACCCGCCGGATGATCTTCACCGGATATCGGGTGCCTGCCTTGGAGTTGTACCGCCTAGGCATCATCGAGGCTTGTACCTCCCCGGAGGATCTGATGCCGACGGCAATGGAAATGGCGTACGAGATCGCCAAGAAGAGCGGCTACGCCATTCGCATGGCCAAGCGGACAGTCGGAACAATCGATAACCTTTCCGTTCGCGACGGCTACCGCTTTGAGCAGAATATGACCGCTGAAGTTGCATTCCACAAGGACTCGAAAGAGTCCATGGCTGCCTTTGTAGAAAAGCGGGCAGCAAACTACGATGATTGAACACAACACTGCGACCCTAGCTGACGATTACTCAGCACTGTCGGTTGAAGAATTTCGCGCATTGGTCCGTGACTGGATTGAGGCGAATTACCCCGTAGACAAGCGGTTCATCGTCAGTCGTATTGGCATGGACGAGATTGGCGATTGGGTGCGTATGCTCGGCCGGAAAGGTTGGCTCTGTCCGTCCTGGCCCCGCCAATGGGGTGGAATGGGGCTGCCCATTCGCAAGCAGATCGTCATGATGGAGGAGATGGCCCGCTACGGCTGCGCGCGTTATCCGGATCAGGCGATCAATCATGTCGGCCCGCTGCTGATGCACTTTGGCTCTGAGGCGCAGAAAGCAAGACATCTGCCCAAGATCGCTCGTGGGGCAGAAATCTGGTGTCAGGGATATTCTGAGCCGGGTGCCGGCTCCGATCTCGCCTTACTGCAATGCAAGGCTGTCACGGACGGCGACGACTTCATCGTGACGGGTGAAAAGATTTGGACCACGCTGGCTACCTGCGCCGACTGGATCTTCGCGCTCGTTCGCACCGACAACTCGGGAAAGAAGCAGCAGGGTATCACCATGCTGCTGATCAATTTGCGCTCACCCGGCGTTTCCGTTCGGCCGATCGAAAGCTTCACCGGCGAGGTCGAGTTCGCTCAGGTGATTTTCGAGTCCGTCCGTGTGCCGAAGGCCAATGTGGTCGGCGCGGTCAATGAGGGATGGACCCTGGCGAAATCCGTGCTCGGCCACGAACGCGTGATCGTCGGCGCGCCCATCATCGCTATGACCGCTTTGCGTCAGCTGGAACATCTGGCCGAAGTGCAAGGGGCCTTCTCGGATCAAAGTTTTTCCGACCGTTATGCAGAGCTGCGGCTGGAACTTTATGGGCTCACATACCTGTTTGAGTCCTTCGTGCAGCGGATCGAGGACGGTGACGAGATCGGGCCGGATGCGTCGTTGTTGAAGATCGTCGCCACCGAACTCCAGGCTCGTATTTCCGAAGAAATCTTGAGTTTGGCCGGTGACGCGGCGCGGATCGCGCGTCCCATCCAACTTCCGGAGATGATCGTCGATCCCATTTCGCTTTATGCCGCGGCGCGGGTCCCGACCATCTATGGCGGTGCTAACGAAGTTCAGAGAAATTTGATCGCCAAGGCGGTCCTGAAGCTTCCGAGTTGACGCCTATGAGCATTGACGATCGATCTTTAGGCGAAACCATCGAGAACAACGCGCGCTGGTATGCCAACAGGTTGGCGGTGGCTACGGACGATCGCGAGCTCACGCATGCACAATTCGCCGATCGCTGCAGGATGCTTGCTTCGGGTCTCGCGAAACTGGGACTGCGTCATCAGGACCGGTTCTGTGTTCTGGCCCAAAACTGCATGGAATACCTCGAGGCTTACGGCGCGGCCGAAATCTCGGGCATGATCCTCGCCACGGTGAACTATCGTCTCGCGCCACCGGAGATGAATTACATCATCTCCGATGCCGCGCCGGCGGCTGTCATTTTCGAGACAGCCTACTCCGAATACGTCGCGACGCTCCGCCACACGCGCGGAACCATCAAGCACTTCATCGCGATCGGCCCTGACTGTCCCGACTGGGCTGAACCGTTTGAAGCGGTCGTGCGGCTGGGCGACGCTGCCGGCCCGCCGTTCAGGGCAAAGGGCGAGGACGTCGCTTTTGTGATCTATACCAGCGGTACAACCGGACGGCCCAAGGGTTGCCTGCTCGGACACTCGAACCAGATCGCATCTTCCCACATGACCGCGCTTCACATGGGCAACGGCTGCGAGGATCGAACCCTTGCGGTCATGCCGCTTTACCACATAGGCGCCAAGAACATCCAGCTGGCGCAGCATTGGGTGGGTGGGGCTGTCCACTTGCACCGCGCGTTTCGTCCTCTGGACGCGCTTGAAGCCATTTCGACGCACCGGATAACGGTGGGTCACATGGCGCCCACCATGATCCAGATGCTGCTTGAGGAGCCTTCGTTCTCGCGTTTTGATCTTTCGAGCTTGCGCATGATCCTTTATTCGGCCGCGCCCATGCCGTTGCCGCTGCTGCGTGAAGGGCTTGAGCGAATTGGCCCTGTGTTCGCACAGATTTATGGCCAGACCGAAGCGCTAGGTACCATTTTGCCGATCGATCTTCACCGCCCTGCGGGAGACGCCGACGACCTGCGGAGGCTTGCCTCGGTCGGGCATCCTTATTCGGGTGTGCGCATGCGTTGCGTCGATGAAGAAGGCAAAACGGTCAGCGTAGGCGAAGCCGGGGAGATTTGCATCCAGGGTCATTGTGTGATGCGCGGCTACTGGAACAACACTGCCGCGACTTTGGACACGCTGCGCGACGGCTGGTTGCATACCGGTGACGTCGGCATGATGGATCATGAGGGGTATTTCCATCTGCTGGACCGTAAAAAGGATGTGATCATCTCCGGCGGCGAAAACATCTACTCTCGCGAAGTCGAGGCGGCGGTGGCAGAACATGAAGACGTCGCCGATGTGGCTGTGATCGGCCTACCGGATCCCAAATGGGGCGAGGCGGTGACGGCAGTGATCATTCCGCGCCGGGCCGATTTGGCTGCCGCAGATATTGAGGCGCATAGTCGCAAGTTGATCGCCGGTTACAAGACTCCGCGGCACATCTACTTCGTACAGGAATTCCCAAGGCTGCCGAGCGGAAAGATAAACAAGGTTGAACTTCGTGAGCAATTGAAGGCGCGGGCAATATGAAATTTCCGCGCCGCTGACATCGTCGTGAGGGCGGCGATGTCTTGCATCACAGGGATCAGCAAGCATTAAGGAGTATAGTTGTGGCTAAGTGGCTATCCGACAGCAAGACGGTACTTTTCGATGTCAGCGATGGGGTGGCGCGGATCACGCTGAATCGGCCAGACAAGCGTAATGCCCTAACTCAGCAGGTCCTGAATGAGATGCAGGCCGCGATGATCGAAGCGGACGATCTCAAGAATGTCCGCTGCATTGTCCTTCAGGGCGCCGGGAAGGATTTCTGCGCGGGCTACGACATCAGTTCAGGTGGGGACTACCTGCCGCCGGATCAGTCGTATGGCTTCGACACGACGCAGTATCGGGGACAGGCCACCTACGATGATGACGCCTGGCAACTTCGCATGCGCAGTGCGCCCCGATTGCAGATCTTCGACATGTTCAAGCCGGTCATCGGCAAGATTCATGGGAACTGTCTTGCGGGCGGCACGGACCTTGCCCTGATGTGTGACATGCTGATCGCTTCGGACGATGCCCGCATCGGCTTTCCCGCCACACGGGCACTGGGATCGCCGGCCAGCAACATGTGGCTTTACCACGTCGGTCCGCAATGGGCCAAGCGCATGCTGTTTACCGGTGATACCATACGCGGTGATGAAGCCGCCAAGATCGGCCTGGTCATGAAGTCAGTACCGACAGATCTGCTAGACGCCGAGGTGGATTATCTAGCCAAGCGGATCGCCAATGTTCCTGCGGATCTTCTCGCGGCGCACAAGCGGGTGATCAACATGGGTCTTGAATTAATGGGCGCGCGCACTCTGCAGCGGTTTGCGGGCGAGAACGATGCGCGCGCGCACCTTTCGCCAGCCTACACACAGTTCAGTGAGATCGCAAAAAGCGAAGGAATCAAGGCGGCCTTGCAGCAACGGGATGGCCCCTTCGGCAAGGGCGAGGCGAGTACCAGGCCCGAGGCGCCAGCGGAGCGGAACGATTGAGCAAGATCGAAGTTCAGCGGCGAGACTCGATTGGCATCCTGACGATCGACAATCCCGCGCGAAGAAACGCCTTTACTCCGGAAATGCGCCGGACGCTCACTGCGGAACTCAACTCATTGAGCCATGATGACGCGATCCGGGCCATCATCATCACCGGGAATGGCGAGCATTTCTGCGCCGGAGCGGACCTGTCGCGGATCGGCCTAACTGCCCAGCAACCGAGCTTCATCCAGGCCGGTGAGAATCTCAAGGACGTTCATCACCTGATCCGGGCTATCGTGTTGTCGCCGAAGCCTATCGTGACTGCCGTTGAAGGGGATGCTTTTGGCGCTGGTTTGTCGATCGTTGCTGGGTCGGACCTTGCGATTGCCGCCAGGAACGCGCGCTTCGGCACATCTTTCGCCAAAATTGGCATCGTCCCGGATATGGGCTTGCTGCACTCGCTGCCTAATCGCATTGGCGTGGCACGCACGCGCAGGCTTGTATTCAGTCCGCAAATGTTGAGCGGCGAAAAGGCGCATGACATTGGCTTGGTCGACGAATTGGCAGAAGCGGGCGGTGCTTTAACGCAGGCTTTAGAGCGAGCCCAAGTCTTGGCTGAGGCTGCACCGATCACTATCGCCCTTACAAAGGGGGCGTTCGCAACAGCGCCTATGAGCCTGGATGACGCCCTACGGTACGAGTTGATGCACTTGCCGATGGCGTTGGCGTCTGAGGACAGCAAGGAAGGCCTCACAGCATTCAAAGAGAAGCGTAAGCCCCATTTCCAGGGACGCTGAAGGGCTGGTGGGCGCGTTCGCTCACATGTAGGTTATGACCTCAGCGGATGTCGGGCACGCCGGCTTAATTTCGGCTTGGGGTTGACCCGCGTCAGTTCGTCATAGCCCAAGCGATCAGAGCACAATACAAACGAATTGCGGAGAGTCATATGCCATTGTCGCCAGCGCCCTCATACGGAACATCCATGCTTCCTGCCGGCACGTTCGAAGGCAAGGTTATTGCGATTACCGGGGGTGGAACAGGCCTCGGCAAAGCTATGGGACTGGAGTTCGCCCGACTGGGCGGCAAAGTCGCGATCCTGAGCCGGAGCGAGGAGCACCGGGCCACCGGTATCGCCGCGATCAGCGCCGAAGGCGGTACGGCGGCAGGGTTCGCGATCGACGTTCGCGACGGCGAGGCCGTCACACAGACCTTTGATGCCATCGAGGCCGAACTCGGCGCCGTCGACGTGCTGATCAACAATGCGGCCGGCAATTTCGGCTGTCCTGCAGAGGACCTCAGCGTCAATGCTTGGCGGACCGTGGTCGATATCGTGCTGAATGGAACCTTCAACTGCTCACGCGAGTTTGCGCGACGCCGCATGACAGCGGGCGAAGGCGGCGCGATCCTTAACATTGGTGCGTCTTACGCATGGACGGGAGGTCCCGGTGCGGCGCCTTCCGCTTCGGCGAAGGCGGGGGTCACCAATCTCAGCCGCTCGCTGGCCGTGGAGTGGGCGCCTTCGGATATCCGCGTTAATACGCTGGTGCCAGGGACGTTCCCTCACGATGACACATCCGAGAAACTGCGTCAGCATTTGACCGGCAACCGTGCCGCCAAGGCGTCGCCCGCCATGCGGGTCGGCCAAACCCACGAACTAGGCTGGGCGGCGACCTATCTCTGTTCGCCTTACGCCGCTTACGTCACAGGCCTCACGTTCATCATCGACGGCGGCCGCTGGTTGCGCCCGGGACTGGCCACGCCCGAGTTTGTGCCGGTGCGCGAACAGTTGGGTGCCGGGCCGTTCGTCGGCTGACGTAGGGGGGGGCATGCCCGGCGCAATCTGCACCGCTCCCCACCGCTAACTCCAGTTGCTGTCGAGCTTCTGCCGCCGAAAAGCCGGACGGTTGTGGCACCCAGTCCGCAGTGCACTAGGGTCCGGATCTGTAATTGCAGAGCTAGGCGGTGTGATCCCTTGAGGGTTTCATGGATCTGTCCGCACTGGCCGAGCCGAAGCTTGGTCGTGCTGTATTGGGTCTCACAGAGGCGAACGTTGCATTGACTCGAAGCGGGCTTTTCGGCCCATTTGACTACCTTCGCAGATCGTTCGTCCCTGTGTTCCCTCTCGGGACACCGCCCTCGGATCAGCTTTGACGCGTCACCGCTGGCAAACAGGTTCTACCTCACCTTATGCCTGGAACAAAGTGCCATCACGCAGCATGGCGTGCATGATGACCGCGAGCCGACGAGCAAGAGCAACGCGGGCCTTCTTGAGACCACGGCGCTTGGCGATCTTCATGGCCCACGTCTTCAGGGCGAACGTCTCCCGACTGCGGGTGAGGATCGAGTTGGCGGCTTCGTACAGCAGCTTGCGCACAGTCCCGTCGCCTTGTTTGGTGATCCGGCCTGTCCAGTCGAGCTCACCCGATTGGTGGCGTCTGGGCACTAGGCCGAAGTATGCGCCGGCATTGCGCGATTGTCGGAAGCGGCCCGCCTCATCCACTGCGACGGCGAACGCAGCGGATGTCTGCACGCCAACGCCCGGTATGGTCATGAGGATTTCGCAGGCTTGCGACTGGCTGGCGATGATACGCAAGCGTCGGTCCATTTCCTTGATTTGCTCCATCAGCTCGGCGCGTACCGACAGTAGCGATGTGATGGCTTCACCGAGGCCAGGAATGTGCGCGGCCTGCATGATGCGCTCAAGAAATGCCTTTCCCTGGCCGGCACCAGGGCAATAGCCGAACGTGGCACAGAGGCCGCGAATCATGTTGTCGAGCCGGACACGCGCCTCGACTAGGTGGCCGCGCGCGGTGATCACGCTGCGCACGCCATGCGCTGCGGGTGATTTGACGTGCACCTCCTTGTAGAACCCGGTCCGTGCCAGTTGGGCGAGCCCGGCGGCATCGTGCGGGTCAGTCTTGTTCGCCTTCATCGCCTTCAGGCTCTGGTGCGCCTGTCTAGCATCGATGCACATTACCGGGATGGCCAGATCGCGAAGACCAAGGCAGATTGCCGGAGACATGCGCCCTGTCTCGATCACCGCTCGCTCGATTGGACCGTAGCGCTTCAGCAGCGTGGCGATCGCCTCCGGAGTGCTCTCGACCTTTTCGGACACGAGCTTCCGCCCGGTTTCGTCAACGATGCAGACCTGCGTGCTTTCCATCGACAGGTCCAATCCGGCATAGTGCTTCATGGCTGCTTCCTTCCTTCACGAATCGACAACCAGAAGTGTGCGCCTCAACCGAGGTCCGAGGGAAGCAGCCGCAATTACGCGATGACTCAATTGCACCAGAAGGTGATGATGGCAGCGAGGAAGACGCCAGCCATGCAGTTGGCGGCAAGCTTGTCGTATCGAGTTGCAATACGGCGCCAGTCCTTGAGCCTGCACCAGAGGCGTTCGACGAGGTTGCGGGCGCGGTAGGCTTGCCGGTCGTAGGGGATGGCGGTCTTGCGGCTTCGGGTTGGCGGGATGACGACCTCGGCGCCTTGTGCAGCGATCGCCGCACGAATGGCGTTGCTGTCGTAGCAGCGATCGGCCAGCAGCCGATCGAACCATAACCGTCCGATTGTTACCGCGGTGCTTGGGCCTTGAAGCGCGCGGCGAGGTCAGGGTCATCGACGAAGTCGGCAAGAAAGTCGTGCCAGGCCTTGGTTGTGAGGCGCGCATCGCTGAGCAAGTCGCTCAGCTCATCGATGCCATAACCAGTTAGCGCGGTGGTGGCCTCG
>Ga0182210_1000008_pt1 | contig 39423 bp, 66 predicted proteins | sample G5R1MG_19_FD_129670 | JGI IMG/M metagenome (GOLD analysis project Ga0182210, IMG submission 129670) | Switchgrass phyllosphere microbial communities from Michigan, USA - G5R1_MAIN_03OCT2016_LD1 MG | ecosystem: Host-associated > Plants > Phyllosphere > Phylloplane/Leaf | place: USA: Michigan... | reverse complement strand
GCCGGTGCCGATCGCGTTGATGCCGCTGACACGCGTCTCGTAGACCGTGCCGTCCGTGAGGCCGGTGATCGTGGCCGTGAGCGCGGTGGACACGCCATCGTTGAACGTGAGCCAAGGCGTAGACCCCTGCGCCCTGTATTCCACGAGGTAGTCGGTGATCGTCGAGCCGCCATCGCTCGGCTTGTTCCACGTCAGCACGCTTTGGCCGCCGCTCACCGCCGTAGCGACAAGGCCGGGGACGGCGCTGGGCGCATGGGGAGCGACGTTGTTGGAGCGAGCGGTGATGAGCGCGGCACCGTCGCGCTGACCGCTAGTCCGGCTGCTTGGAGCATCGAGATGAATGTTATCGCCGCCGCTAGTGAGTCCAGCGCTAGACGAGTACGCCGTGCGATTGACCCGGTTCGGAGTGGCAAGTAGCGCTGCGGCAACGCCAGCGCCCGTTTGCCCGCCGCCTGGCATCATGCCTGCGCACACGAACGGCGTGGTAGCCGAAGCGCCGGTAATATCCGCGCGCAGCCCCGCGATCATCTGATCTAGGTATGCTTCGTACTGCGCTTGGGATACAGTCTGGTCAGCTTCACCGCCGTGCCAGACGATACCCTTGAAGACGTTTACGCCTGTGCCTTGCGCCATCGCAGCGTTTGCCCGCGCCACAGCAGCGACGTAACCAGCGCCCCCAGGCCTCCAAAAGCCAGTGCCAAGGCCGGTGGCACCCTTGCACGTCGGTACGATCGTGATCTTGCGGCCGGCCTGCAAATCGCCCGCTGCGATAAGCGCCTTCATGGCCGATAGTGCTGGACCAACGGTATTGGCAGTTTCGTCTTGATGGTCGAGCGGGTCAGCGGCAAGCGTCAGCGTCTGGCTATCGAAGCCAAACTGCATGATGCGATCGTCTGTGGCGTCAAGCACCGGGTCAATTGGGCCGTAGCGGCCGATACCGAGCGACTGACCGAGATACAGGTACACATCATTGCCGGGCGTCGGGCTCGGTGTGGGGGTGGCAATTTGGGCGCTAAGCTCACGCGCCATGCGTCCCGGCATGCCCAGCTCAACAAGAGCCGTCACTGACACGCTGGTCCCCATCGATGCGGCCACGCGGTCGGCAAGCGATGGAACCATCCCAAGCTCGATAAGGCGGCGCCGATTACCAGCGCCGGAAGTAACCTGGGCGGCGAGTTCACGCGCCATAGGCACGGGGAAGCCGAGTTCCACAAAGCGGCGAGCGTCAGCCATTAGATCAGGTCTCCGTTGATTTGGGTGTTCATGTGGCCAAGCCCGCTGCCTTGAGAGCCGCCACGATGTCTGCCGCGCTTGAACTAGAGGTTAGGCCGCTGGCGCGTGTCGCACCCACAATCCCGGTAGGGCGCCAAGCGCCAGCGGATCGGACCCAAGCCACAGGACCGCCAGGAGTGGGGTCGATGTTCCACTGGATTTCACCCTGGGCTGCGTCGGTAGTCGCGGGGATGGAGTTCGTTTCACTCCACAAGCGAGATCCCAACGAAAAGCCGCGACGAAAAATATTTACGCCATAGGAAACTGGGCTCGTTCGACCGAGTGTATACGAGGTGCCCACGCCAGTGATAATATGGTCTTGGTCGTTCCCACCAACACCATTCCCCCAGGAAAAGTCTTTCCCGGAAAACATGAACGTTCTGTTTCCGGTGATGTCAGACCTAGTGGCATCAAGGATGATGTTGCTGGCGTAGTTGTTGTTGATGGTGACTGTGGCGAACGCCGTATAATCGTTCTTGTATCGCTCTGTGATGAGCCCGTTGGAGGCTACTGATCCAAAGCGGCCGTAGATATAAGGGGAATCATACGTGGTGCCGCTGCCGTGCGTGCCTCCTACGATCAGCCCACTTTGCGTAACCTTAGTCCTTGGCGACCCAGCCTCACTGTACATGAATGGAACGCCGACGTTCGCATTCAAGTTGTCATTGAATAGTGACCCGAGAGCGTTCGACCTGAAGTGGCCATTGAAGTTGTTGCCGAGAAAGGACAGGTCTTCCACGCCGTAACGCTCATTATCGATACAACTAATCGCATGGGCTTGACCTGCATTTGCGTCAGCCCCGGATGCACAAATCCCAGAACCTAGATTATAGGTGAACTCTCCCCCGTACACGCTCCAGCAATTGGCATTACCCCGCGATGGATCACCGGCAGGGGCGGTAGCGTTGGCGTGGATATACAGCCCATGGTAGCCAGAGCCCACGCACGACGTGTAAAAGAAGTGGAACCGGCAGTGAGCCGTAAAAAGGTTGTAGCCCGCGCGCGAGCCCTCGAATAGGATGTGCTCGAAGATCGAACCATCTGCGCCTGCCGTGTATGCCGGGTCTCCAGTGTCGCCGCGGTCAAGGCTGAAGCGTCCGTTAGCGGTGCATTTGAAGCGTGTTGACGATCCCGCAGCATACCCGCCGCTCGTGGCACCACCGCGCCAGACCGCAGTGAAGCCCTTTATGCTCACAAGATCGTCGATCAGGTATGTGCCGGCTTCAAGGTTGATGACGTAACAACCCCGCCCACCGCCATAGCTACTGCCCGGCAAAGAGAACGCCGCGCAATACTTGATCAATGCGCGCAAGGCGGATGTGGATGGAATGACACCTGTAGGGTCTGCGCCGAAGGCCGACAGAGACACTCGCATGGGATCGAGCCGGAAAAAACGTCCGTTCGCGGTCTTCGTGATCGCAAGTGGATGGGCCGCTACATCCGCATCGGTTAGAGCCGTGTCGGCGATGTACCATGCGGCACCCGGGCCGCTTGTCGTGAGCCGATTTATCTCAGTCGGGATCTTCTCTGTGCTGAGAGTTGAGAACGCGCCGAAGAACCCGGTTTTCCCCTTGAGCGCTGCCGGGAGGGTGTCCGGCGTGAGGGACTGAGTGAGCGCATCGGCAATGTCGAGCATCGCCGGGTTGTGCTGGCTTACAACGAGGGTTTGCCCCGCACTCGCAAGAGTACCGAGGGGGAGCGTGTAGATTCCATTGCTGTCTCTGGGCATGAACGACGCTTCCACTGACCGGAAGCGCGTGAAGGGGTTCAGCCGCGCGAGTTAGGGGGAGTTTAGCAGGGTATGGGGGGGATAGCAACGGGCGGAGAATCGAGCTAAGGCGGCAGGATGACTTCAGGCCACTTGGCGATCTTCCTCGGCTCAATGGTCCATGGCGCGATCATCGTTGCGTGGCAGGCCTTCAAAAAGCAGCAGGCCAGAAAGCCGGTAACCATGAGATTGAAGCGCGGCGTTTATGTGCCGTGGGGGCCGGTCGAGAAGGTTCAAGTGTTCAATAGGTTCGCCTTATTCGTGGGCGGGGCTTGGTTCGCAACACTCGCATGCGCGGGTCTCTACACATGGCTTGTCGGACCAATTTTTAGCTAATTTGCCGCATACGGAATAGCAGATGCACCGCCGAGCAACCCGGCAATCCTCTGATTGCCCAACGCTATCTGGCCCAGGTCGGTGATCGCCTGAGGACGTTGAGCAAGCAGGGCCTCTTGCACCAACTTTCGCGCCGGACTGGAATATGGCGCGGCGAGTAGTGCTGTCACAACCGCCCCGGTTGCTAAACTATTAGCTCCAGCACCCTCTTCGCCGCCTTGCGAGGCATACGAGCCACCGCCCAGCGCACTACCCGCCACAAGCGGCAGCACAACACGACCAGCGGTGCCGCTGTCTGGCACTTGGCTTGGCAGCACGGATTGCCCCGCTCGCGTCAGCTCAAAGAATGGCTGGTTTGTGGTGCCTGCTGAGTTGCCATACTTTCGGGCACTGGCCGCGGCGGCGTCGGCCAGCTGCGACGGCATGAATACATCCACCTGATGGCTACGCGAACCGTTCCGCGCGGCGTTCACTGCTGTTCGCAATGTTTCGACATTCCGGTTTGCCTCATTAGCCGCTCGCAAGGCGTCCACCGTGCCGGGAGACTGACGCTGCACCAACCCTTCTAGGGCGTCTTCCGCACCACGCGTCACTTGGGCGAAGTCGTAGCCGTATGGCAGCTGTTCCATGCTGCTGGCATCACGCCGCAGCCCCCGTAGGGCTTGCTGATAATCTTGGCCCGTCAAGCCGCCATTTTGATCAAAGGAATTACCCACCCGTGTTGGGAGTGTGTATTCTAAATTTGAGCGCATTGGATCGGGTAACTGCTGACCACGCGCGATGACGCCCTGCATGTCCGTGACGAACGCAGGATCGGCATTCACCTGCACGCCGTTCAGGGCGTCATCATAGGCTTGGGACCGCGCGGCGCGAGCGATGTCCACGCCGGCCGCACCGGTCACGCCGTTGGTGCTGGCGCCGATCGGTGCCAATGCCTGATCGAACCCGGCCTGGTTGAAGTCTAGAATACCCTCGCTACGCCGAGCATTGATAGCGTCTCCGACAAGAGGCAGGCCTGCCAAACGGTCTTCGGTTCGACCCACTGCCCCCCCAATAGCCTGCCCCGGCGTGAGGCGGACGCCAGCCTCATGGAGCGCTCGACGGGCAGGATCTGTCACTCCTGTCAGACCGCGTCCAACCAATGCGGATGCAACACTACCTACCTTATTGCCTGCCACCCCAAGGCCAGCTCCCATCAAGGCTTGCGTAACACGGCTGTCGCCAGATGCATCGGCACTACCAGCCCCGTAGCCACCGCCAACAAGGGCATCGGCCACAAGACCGCTGCGAGCGGCGGAAAGCCCTGCGGCTCCCAATAGCCCCTCTCCAATGAGAGCGCCGGCGACACCACCGCCGAGCTGCCCCGCGACGTACGACCCGGGATTGACGGATTTGACCCCACCCATGACATCGCGCGTTTCCTGCGGATTTCCGGTGAGATTATCGAGCGTGCCCATCGACAGCACATCGGCTGCACCAATGGCCGCTGTGCCAACTGGCGACAGACCAATGTCACCTAGCGTTTTGGAGACGGGATCGGCGGGCTTCCACGCTTTCTCCACGTCCACATTCAATTCGGCACGCGGATTTTGACGATACGCAACGACAGCCTCGTCGATGCCGCCTATGTTAGCGGCCAAGCCAGGGCGAATTCCGTTGAGATAGGCCTTGATCTCATCTGCGGATGAGCCGCTTTTGATGAGCGCCGTCACTCGTGCATTGGCGCCCGCCAGTTCAGGGTCGCGCTCGAACTTGCCGGCCGACGAAAGCTGCTTCGGTTCTGCGCCCTGAACTTGAGCCGACAATGCCTGATTGATCAGGCCCGAAGCAGCGCCCGCCTTGAGTTTGCTGGCGCTCAGCAGTCGGTCGAGACGGCGTGCCTTGTCTTGCACCGTAGCCGGCTTGTCACCAGGCTGCGGGAAATAGGTGCTGCGATAGGCCTCGATCTGCTCACGGGTGTATGCAGCGCCGGTGCCCAGCGTCAGGGCCGCGTCGAGGATCTCCCGCTGCGCGTTGATCGCGCGCTGCCGATCCTCATCCGTGGTATAGTTGCCTAGCATCGTGCCGCCGACCATCGCGTCCTTAAGCGAAGGAGCGCCGATGCTGCCAATTTTTCGTAGGTCGTCGAGGCCGCCTGCGACACGCGTGGCCAAATAAGCCGCGGTGCGCTCGCTCTCGGTCGTGTCAATACCTCCGCGCGCGTCACTCGTCCGGTCTTTGCGCTCGTTGTCGCTGGCGTCCATCGCCGCTTTCTGCCGCGCCAGTTCAGCGGCTTGCTGCGCGATCAGAAGCCGTTGCTGTTCCATTTGTACATTGAGGTCAGCCCGCGCATCGGCATTTCGCTGGAACTGCTGATCTTCCGCCTTCTGGCGCGCGACGGCCGGGTTCGCCGGGACGACGGACGAAGGCTGCGCGTACTTTTCCCAAGGCGGCATCAGAGGCTCCTCAAAGCGCTAAGATTCTTCTGAACATATGCACGGGTCTCTGCTGGTGCATGAGACAGCCACCCTTGGCCGTGCCGCTGCATCAGTTGATCGACCCTTCCAGGGCCAGCGTTGTACGCAGCCCACATGGCCGCAAGATTGCCGCGATAGCGCTCCTGCATCTTGGCGCGGTACTCACGGCCCACTCTTACATCATCGGCCTGAGAGCCATTTGACGGACGGATACCAAAGCCAGGATCACGGGCTGTTGCGGGCATAACCTGCATCAAGCCCCGCGCCCCTTTTGGGCTCACAGCGTTTGGATTACCGCCGCTTTCGCTCATCATGGTAATGCGATCGAGATTACTGGAAGGGAAAGCCGCCCGACGCGGGTTGCGTCGGACCTCCCTGAACTTGCTCCCATGAGTTGGGATCAGCAGGGTTGCCACCTTTGAAGCGGTAACCGTCTTCGATCACCCCAGGCTGCGGTCCATTGCCCGCCGCCGCTAGATTTTGATCACCTCCTCCCTGAATACCGGAGGCAGGCGGCGTAACCCACCGACCACCGCCCATGCCATCGGAAACGAACTGCGGTTGCGGCAGCGCCATCGTGGTCGCCCGCTGCCCGTAAAGCTCGATCCCTCGCTGGCTGCGCGGATCGATGCCCGCGCCCATCAAGGTCCGTTCGAACTCGGACGGAGCCTGCGGCTTGGGATTGCGCTGGCCGTAGACATCGCTCGCGAGCGCAGCAGCCACCTTATCGCCACTGGTGAACAGCGGCGCGAGATCGGCGTCCTTGCCGAGAGCCGCAGTGATGCGCGCGGCCGCTTCGGCTTGCGCGGCGGTCTGCTGGTCGCCGATGTTTTTCGACTGCACCGCGCCGAATATGTTGCCAGCGCCTCGCGCCAAGGCGCCGAGAACACCGCCTTCGACTGGCGAGAAGTCCGGCTGCATCTGCTGCTGGGCGAGCGCTTGCTGTTGTTGAAGCTGCTCAGGAGACAGTTTTACCCCTCCAGCGCTCCAAAGGAACGCCCCCTGGGGTTTCTGATCCGGGAAATCAGTCCATCCAATGGGGATCCGGGTCACAGCGCCACTGCCTTCTCATAGTCCACCATGAGATAGCCGCTTTCGTGCTGTAGAACGGCTTCAGGGTGCACATTTGCCACCTCCTGCGCCATGACGCCGATCTGCATCGGCCCACCCCACACGTAGCGATAGGAGTAAACTGGCAGGCCGTTATCCAACGTGCCCACCTGTTGAATATCGGTCTTTACCCGGCTGTCAGACATGATGGCAGCTTGGCCTGCAAGACCGAAAAGCCCCCCCAGCGCCCCATTCTTTGCGTTCGCGGCGCTTACCTGGCCCTGGTACTGCTGATTGACGAGCCCGGTGTAATCCACGCCGGCCACCGACGCTTGCGGCGTGCCTGGCGATTGCGCGCCAGGGTTCGCGATCTGCGAGCCCGAGAGAAGCGCGCTGATCTCATTCAAAGGCTGGTTGCGCGTCGTCAGAGCCTCGTTGAAGTTCTGCTGCCGGCCTGACATCGCCTCGTTGTAGGCTTGAGAACGCCCGGTCAGTGCAAGCTGGTTGAGCTGATCGCCCTGTTGCTGACCTAACCGCGATAGCTCGCTATCCCACGCCGCCGTGCCAGGGCGTAGGCCGCGATTGACCAACTGCGTTTCAAGAGCTGCGCGATCCTTCTGCTGCTGCGGAAGGATGCGCTGCGAGCCTAGATCATAGGCCCAATCCGCGGCGTCCTGGTTGTCGAACTCAAAAGGTTGGCCGCCATCGAACTTGAAACGGTCGTTCAGGTAACCCCGGATGTTCCCAGATTGCTCAGACGCAATGTTGGCGATGTTCGTCTGCGCCTGGGTGGAGGCGTCGAAGATAGCCTGTTGCTGGGGCGTGTAGGTGGTCGTCTGCGTGAATTTGGGAATTGTGACGAACTTGCCGGTGCTGTCGGTAAAGCCAGTGGTGCCGTTCTGGTCGTAGCTGACCGAGCCCCAAGGATTCACCTGGTCCGTCATATTAGTAAGCTGCTGGGTAAGCGCCGTGTCCGTGTTCATGCCCGACTGCGCGGCGGCAGTCTTGGCGGGATCGGGAGCCTTTGGTGTTGAGACCACTAAATCGCTTCCTGTTTCCAGAAAGCGCCTAAAGGGGTTCAGTGACGCTAGGTTTAAGCGGAAGAGTAGCCGAATTTATAGTCCTCTGCAAGCACGCCCACGATGATGCCATCACGGTTGCGCCCGAAGTGATCCCGGAGTTTCCCTTCGACCTCTCCACCGAGCCGCTGCGCAAGATCGATCACCTCTTGTCGCTCGGTGACGATGGTAGCCCTTAGACAGCCGAGCGCCCCAAACACATAGCCGCCCAGGTCACGCAGAAAACCGCGCGTCCATCCCGTGCCAGCGACTGTCACATGCACGTCGAGGCCCTCGAAGTGGTTCAGCAGCACACCGCCGACGATCTGCCCATCGCGTTCGACACCGATGGCAGTGTAAGGCGGACACAATCCGAAGCCGAGCCGGTCTGACACGAACTTGGCGACCGGCTCGCCTGAAACGATCACGTCACGATTTCCGCCGTCTCGTATGTCATCTCAAGCCGGATGATCTCAGCATCTAGCGGCGCGATGTTCGAGCTCGATATCTGATAGCCCAAGCTTAAGGCATAGCCAGTGCCGCCGACGGACGCCGGCTCCTGTGTGATTGTCTGAACCGGGCCGTTACTCCAGATTGCCTCGCCCCATTCGCCTACCTCCCAGACCGATACACCAGGCACATAGCCAGCGTTTGGCGCCACACCCATGTCGGTCCCATAGTCGGCAAGCATGGTGATCTTGCCCTTTACCTCTCCAGAGGCGCGCATGACGGCTCGCGCAGTCTTGCCGATCTTGAGCGAGGCCGGCGAACCGAGATCTTCAAAAAGCGGGGCCGCTGAGGCGGTGAACAGAACGCCGTCGTCCTGTCCTGACACGTTGGCCAGGAACACGGCACCGTCAGCATCGCCCATGTAAAGGTCGCCGCGGAACACGCATAGCGAAAGCGCGTGCCAGCCTGTGAATCGCGCCCAAGCGCCTGTTTCGGTATTGGACACGAACAGGACCGGATCCGCGCCGCCGATGATGTTGGGCGGGGCGACGATCGCCATCTTCTGTTCAGGCCATAGCTCAAGCTGCCAATTCGCCGACCCACGCTGTTCTACCGCAGCGCTCCAAGCATCCGCGATTTTGTAGCTAACCGTTGCCACACTGAGCGACGTGACATCCAGCGAGATTGCTTTCGACAGCGGGACAAGGCCGACCGTCGTTGCAATCGCGATGTCGCCGCCGCCCCTGAAGAAGGCTTGATTGCCCAGCGGGGTGCCGGTGCGATATGTGCCTACCTTTGTGAAGTCTGTGATAGGGTCCGAGCCCTGGTAGACGGCGACTTCCCCCTCAGTGGACACGAAGACGAGTTGTTCCGAAAGACCGCCACCAGCGCCCGCATCAAGCGACCAGGTGGCACCGAACTGAAGCGAGCCGCCGCGGCCGAACACGCCAGCCAGTGGAAACCATACAAGGTTGCCGCCGATGCTGTCGGCCGCGTCCATGTAGTAGGCGTCCATGCTGTTCTTCGCCGCGAACCACAGCCGGTTCTTGTAGACCCACACGTACGAAAGATCCGCCGTAGTCAGCGTGTTCGGGATTGCGATGCCGGTAAGGGGCGAAAACGTGGTGCCGTCATAGATGAAGCCGGTATCGGCGCCGTTTACGCCAATCAGGAACACGCCCCCCGAGGTGGCGAACTGCACGACTGACCACCGGCCGTTGGTGTAGCCACCGGCCATCTGCGTTCCGTTGTCGCTCGGCCCGGTCAGCGATGAGATGTCGTAAATAGCATTAGCACTCGCCGCGAACAGCCGCTCGTTGAAACCGTTGTCGTATGTAAACATTGAAAGCACATCGTTGTCGATCGTAGCATAACGCTGCTTGCCGCGGCGCATGATGACGGACGATGCCTTCGGGAAGAAGTTGTCGAGCACTGCCGCGCCTTGGCCCTCGATAGACCGTGGCTCAGCCAGGTTGCGATTGCTTATCCACCCTGCGGTGGGAGCATCCCATTTCTTGAGTTCGACCCTGCGCGGCTTGGGGCGGGTCTGCCGCCGAGCATACATCAGGCCACCAAAACGCCAGGCGTGATGCACACAGTGTAAGAGCCAGACGTAACACTCATGACCAAGGCCACGTTCGACGGCTCCCCGGTCAGAGCGACAACCTGCTCGCGGCGTGCCGACAGATCGACAGCCATGCCGTTCTGCTGGTTCACTTCGACACTAACATCACCCAACGCCAAGTAGGCATAGGCAGTCGAACTCGGATGAACCGTCGAAACTAGGCGGATCGCAGGATGATCGCCCTCAATGGCAGGAAGCTCAATCCGCTGCTGCTGGTTGCCCATCAACTGCACGATCATGCTAGGGCCGGTCGGTGCAAAGGTCGCCATAGTCTCAGCCTAACTCGTAGGGCCACGCGAGATGCGTGCCAGGGAAGGAACGCCGTGCGGACGAACGATAGACGCGCGCGCCCTTGTCTTTGGCCGCATACTCATCGAGGGCCTTGATGAAGGCCTCCTGGTCACCCGAAGCGTCTAGCTTCTTGTTCTCGCGCCACCGCCACACCAACCCCAAGGTCAGTAGCCGCTCGGGGAGCAGAAACAGGTCGGTGTCTGCGGTGAAAGCCTGCTTAGCGGCCATGTCCGCCGACTTCGCCCAGGCGTTCGTGATGTACGGGTAGACCGCAGATCCACTCGGTGCTGGCGCAAACCGCACTTTGTCGCCGTAAATGATCCAGCCCCCGGGAAAACCGCTGAAGCCGCGCGTCTGATCGAACAAGAACACATTTATGTCGGTGAACCGGCGATAGCCCCAAGCCCAAGTGGCGTTGCCCTGGACCGCAGAATTCTGAAGCTGCCGGTCGTAGTCCGGTGGCAGATCGAATACCTCAGTCGATCCGTCGCCGACAATCTCGGCGACCCGCACCAGCGCCTGCCAATCCTGATACTTCGCCACGTCCTGCGCCACTTCGTTCACGAGGTCGCACATCTCCATCTCGAAGACTGAAGTCACGCCGATGAACTGGCTGGGCTTACGGCCGATCAGGCGAAGCGCCGCTGATTGGAGGGCATCGAGGAGCATCAGGCCGCCTGGGTCAGCTCATCAAGCATTTTGACCAAAGTTTCGCGCTTGAAGTTGCCACGAGGCCGCACTTGGGTGAGCTTCTCGATCTCGTCCTTGACCTGATCGTCGGATAGCTCGGCAAACGCATCCTCGGCCTTCTGGATGATCTCTTCGACTTCAGCCGGCGTCGGCTCCACGACGGGAACCGCAGTGGAGCGCGCCTCCAATTCGGCAATACGGGCGCGCAGAGCGCCCATCTCGGCAAGAGCATCGGCGCCTTTGGCGCGGTCCGCCATGAATGCGGCGGCTGCGGCTTTGAGCGAGTTGCCGTTCATGCCCAGCGTCTTGGCTGCGGGGCCTTCAAGCGAGTGCAGCGCTTCGATGCTGTAGATGCGGAGTGCGCGGCATAAGGATAGCTGCTCAGGAGTTACGCCAAAGGTGGTCAGCATCTCAAGCGGGGTGCCATTGGCCTCCTGCGGGTTGCCTTCCTTGAAAGCGCGGTACTGATCTGGCCACCGCTCGGCGAAGGTCATCACTTGGTTGCCTTCGCGCTTCCAAAAGCCGTCAGCGGGGAACACAGGGACATAGTTCTTGCTGCCGGCGAACCGGACTTCCACCACCTCCTTGTTCTCGGTGACGAGGCGCCCGGTCGCTTCCGACTTCGGGATGTTCTCAAGCTGGATGACCTTGAAAACAGGGGTGATCGTGATCTCGCGGTCGTCGATTGCGACAGGCTGAACCATGTTGGGCGCCTTCAAAAGAGGATGGGCGGGGCCGCTAAGCCCCGCCCGATAGGGTTAGAGAGTACCCTTGCGAGCCCAGAAGCGGTCACCGGCAGCGAGCGCGGTGGGCATCAAAGTGCTCGGAGGTGCGTAGTAGCCGCCAGCGCCCGGAGCCGCGGTCATAGCGGGCTCGGTGATGGTCACCTGAGTGCCAGGAGCCGCCGCGGCAGGGATAGCCCCCGATGCCTGCACCCAGACATAGGTGTGGCCATCGTCGCCAGGCTCCATCACACCAAGCTGTGGCGATGCGATCTGCTTGGAGCCGTCATACCAAACCTGGCCCGCGCGAACGACCTGATGGAGGTTCGGCCCAAGCTGACCGGAAGTGCGAAAGGGAGAGGTCATGTTCTACGCTCCTTACGAGGTGGTGCGGATGCGGTAGGAGAACAGCGGGTTCTCCAGCACGAGCCCACCGGACCACACAATGCCCTGCGCAACCGCGTCCTGGTTGATCGGGCGCATGCCGTTGCCAGGATGGAAAGGCACAAATGACTGGCCAGGGAACTCGTATATAGCGAGCCCATCGGTATCGATGCCGAACACGGTGTTTGCCGGCATGACATTGCCGATGCCGCCAGCTGCCACGATGTCCACCGGTCCGGCAGGCGTGACGTAGGTGAGGCCAGCAAAGCCCAGCTTGCCCAGGCGATCCGAGACGATGCGCTGGTGAGCGACGAACGAAGCATCGATCGGCTCATAAGCGAGCGCGTCGGCAATCAGCAGATCCGCATAACGACCGTTGCGCGAGCGAGCGAGCGAGATGCGGTTGATGATCGGGCGCGTGGTTGTGGCGTCCCAGGTGTTGTAGCCCGCGACATCGCCCGAGACGATGTTGAAGGTGCTGGTGCGCCATGAGGGGACAGAAGCGCGATCGATGCCGCCGTAGGTGCCGGTGTTGGGCAGGATCGGGATTGCGCCGCCCAGGCCGATCATTTGACGCCCGCCGTTGGCAGTGCCATCGCCAAACATCGACAGCTCGAATTCCTCCTTGACCGCCTGCTCGGCTGCATCGAGGTAGAATTCCATCAGGTCGATGGCCTCTTCGTCACCGCTCGTATAGAGCAGTTCCGTGCCGTTCAGCGAGAACGGCGAGACGACGCGCGACCAGTTGAAGACTGCGCTGTTGAGCAGCTCCTTCGGCGTGATCTCGATCTTGTCATAGCCCGTAAACCACTGGGCATTGAGCTTGTCGAACTGGATCGGGACGCGGAGTTCCGGCCCACCAGCGCGCTTGATCTTGATACGGCCATTCTCGCGCAGGATGCGGGAAAGAGGCGTGGAGTTGTAGACGAGGTTCTGCACGTCCTTGGAGCGACGTGCGGTGGCTGCGGTCAGTAGCTGACCATAATTCCGGTCATTCACGATAGCCATGATGGGCCCCTTATCGTTTCAGGCGGCGCATCTCGGCGAGGATGGAATCTCGCGCGGATTCGCCAGGCTTAGCCAGAGAAGCGATGTCTTCGGACACCGACCCAGGCGCTGATTTGATGGATTTGGAGCCGCTGAAGCTATCGTCAGCGCGGCGGACAGGTATGCCAAGGTCCGGGGAAGGCTCTGGCGGCTCGACATAAGAAGACGGATTGATCCGTTCAGCCATGTCGTATGCCGCTGCAAGCCGGTCGGCCGGGCTCAGGGTCGCAGGTATCTTACCGGACTCAAGAAAAAACGCAATATCCTCTTGCAATTCGTCATAGCGCGGATTCTCGGCGCGGAATGGCTGGATGATCTGCGCTGCAAGCTGCTGGTGCTTGAGCGCGGCAAGCTCCTGCTGAAGCTGCTGAACCTCAGGCGCCGGACCCTGCTGCTGCTGCGGTTGCTGCCGGGCCTGCGCCATCGTCTGTTGGTAACCCTGCGGCCCCTGGCTGACGATGTGCTCGGCGACTTCGTATAGCGAGAACTTCTGCCCATCCGGCTTGGTGGGGCCAAGCTCCTGCAAGATCGCGTTCAGCCCAGCGAGGGGCGAACGGGTCATCAGGTTCTCGATCTCGTTGACCTTGATCAAGCTGTCGCGAAGATCCCTTCCGTTCTGCTTGGCCAATTCGTCGAACTCGCGGATGCTCTCATACCGCTGGGCACGTTCTGAGTGCTGCTGGATCTCGGCCTGAAGCTCGCGATGGATGCGCTCGACCTCGCCCTGAACCTCACGCGGCGTGTTGCGCCACAGCTCCTTGGCGCGCGGCAGCATCTTGGCCGGGGGCTCGACGTACTTCTTGCCGTCCTGTGGCTTCTCTGCCGGTTTCTCAGGGCTTTCACCGGGCTTTACGTCCGTTTCGTCCTCGGGCGCCTTATCGCCTTCCTTGGCGGGCTCCTTCGCCGCGGTATCAGGCTTGGCCTCAACGTCCTTCGCATCAACCTTCGGCTCATCGGCGGGATCAGCCTCCTTTTCAGGCTTGGCGGCTTCGGCCTGCTTCTTGGCTTCCGCCTTGAAGACGTGTTCGAGATCGGCGCGCGCGCTTTTCGGCTCGCTCGACTCGGGCAAGTTGGGCGCGCCACCACCGGAGGCGCTCGGGCCCGGATCGGTGTCAATGACGGTGGAGGGTATGGTTGCGAGGTTTTCCATTTCAATCCTCCAGTATGGCCATGGGGGGCACGCGGCCGTTGCGCACGTCCTCGATCCCGGCGCGGATGTCGTCGCGGCGTTGTTTGCGATCGAACTTGTGCTCAACCGGCTTCAGGCGCTCGTTGCCGATCTCGGTGTAGCGCTCTCCCCTCGGGTTATTCTCCGGCAGAAGGGAGCGGCGGTAGGACGCCAAGCTGTCGTGCATCTTGCCATCGGGCCCAAGGCAAGGCTCAATGTGATCGGAGAGTAGGCGCGGTGCGGTGAGGCGCCGTACAGCAGCCTCCCCGCACGCGCACGACTGCCTCTCGTGAAAGTCGCACAACTTCACGAAGCGGTCGAAGCGATGCCCCGCAGCGCATTGGAAGTCGTACAACGGCACTCAGATCTGATCCGGTTCGAAGTCGTAGCCTTTGAGCCAGGCTACCTTGTCGTCACCATCGGCGAATGGCGCGTCCAGCTTGTCGATGCCGTGCCGCTTCGCCTCGCGGCCCATGGCAAAAGCCGGCGTCTGCTCGACGGGAGTGTCGTCTGTCTTCTGTTTTTCGGTCGGCACCGTGCTGCCGCCGCGCTCTAGGGGTTGTTCGGTCGTGCCGGGTGCATGCTTCTCCTTGGCGGCTTCGGCCACGCTCTGATTGGCGGTATCGGTCTTGCCGAGGGTGGGCTTGTTGGTCGCGTACTTGGCAACGCCCTTTTTGCTGTTGGTCATGGTGCTCTCCTTCACGATGGTGCCCTGCTCATGATGTTCACCCAGGCGGGCACGGCCGGGTTGGTGAAGACGTTCAGAACGGCGCCCAATAGCGAGACGGTCAGCGTGCGCGGCGTACGCGTCAGCACGATCGTGGCCTGCTTGTTGGTGACGCTGCCTTCCAGAATGGTGGCATCGTATCGGTAGGTGGCCGCACGTGTGTTCTCGACGGTCACCTGCACGATAGGCACGACGCCAACCGGGTATTCCTTGGGGAAGACGTAGATCGCCTCGCCATTTGCATCGAAAGCAAGCTGTAGACGACGAGCCTGCAACCGGCTTTCGTGCGTGTGGTTCTCCAGCGCGTATCGAGGCACGTCGCCCTTCGCGCTATCGACCTGAACAGCCGGAGGCGCTGTCGTGGCCGGCTGCGGCATGATCGCCGCCACCTGCGCCAGTGTCATGCCGGGGTTGCTTACCTCGCCCATCTCACCACTCCGTTGCGGCAAATGTCTTGCCGGTGGTGGCGCCGAAGACGCTGATTGCCTTGCTGGTGCTGGCCGTGAAACGACCGCCAGGCAGGACCTGATAACCCGTGGTGCCAGTTGCTGCCGTGCCGCTCTCGGTCACACGCATCTCGGCGTCGGACGTGTTTTGCAGCGTGAACCCGCGTCTATCCGCGTTAGCCGTAGCAACATTCTGGGCCGTGCCGCCCGTCGCAATAGAACCGCTACGATCCACACCCGCAGGCAATGCGATCGCCTGAGTGACAGCGGGGAGCGCCGAACTACCGGCTAACTCCTCCGGGTTCGTTATCGTTACGGGATTACCTCTGCGGGGCATCATCCGCTCCTTCACTAGCTGCTTGCTGTTCGGTGAACCCTTGCTGGCGGTCCGCGCGCTCCTCGGCACGTTGGCGGAAGCCGTGTTCGGCCTGGGTACTCTCAACCTGCATCGCTTGATCAGCATGACGCGCCTGCTCGTTTGATGCAGCGCTATATTCGGCCAACTGCTGCTTGCGCTCGTCAAGCCCGATGGATTCAAGGATTGCTGCAGTCTCTGCTGTCAGCTTGTTGACCTGGGCCTCGATAAGGGCGGTCTTGGCTTGCTCGGCGCTCAGCTGAACCTGCAACTTGCCAGCTTCGTGGGACGCCTTGCCCTGCGCCTCCGATGCCTTCTGCTGCATCTCCATCATCTTGCGCTGCATTTCGGCCTTATCGAGCGCAGACTTGGCTTCCACGCCAGCAAGAGCCGCCTGTGCCTTCTTCTGCTCGGCCTCAGCCAGCATCTTCTGGGCTTCGACCAGGCCCTCGTTGTCGCCTTGCTCGCCCTGCGCCGCTTTGGCCATCTCGGGCGCGGCATCAATGAACTCGTCGATCGCACCATCAAGCTCACGACCGGCACGATACGGCGCAAGCACGAACTTCATCAGCGCGCCGGCCATCTTGGCGCCAGCCTCGCCCATCGACGCCATGCCCATGAGGGATTGCGATGCAGCGGTGAAAGCCGCCATGAATTCGGTGCGGCTCTCCTTCTCCTGCATCTCATCGGTCAGGATGGTGGACGAGGACTCAATTTCGAACGTGAAGGATCGTGCGCGTTCGTTGTGAAGCAACTTCTCGACTTCATCGATCGGGACCAGCGCTTCGGCCTCGGCAAGCATGGGTGCATACTTGGCCAGCGTCTGCTGCTGAGCCTGCTCGAACATCTGCTGGGCCTGAGCGGGGTCAACCTGACCCTGCGCGCCCTCTGCCTCTTCCTTGGCCTTCTGGGCCAGCGCCTCCAGCTCCTTGCCCGCGCCGTCCTCGATCTCCTTTACGCGCTTCTTGATGTCCGCTGCCGTGGGTAGCTCCATCTGCGACATGTCGAGCAGCGTTTCGCGGCTGAACTTGTCGGCGATGATCTCGGCAGCGATCTTGACCGCGTCGGCTGCCACGCGCTGAAGCTCGTTGCTCTTCTCGCGAACACGCACGCTGCCGTACTGGCTCTTGAGCTGCTGAGCGCCGAGTGTCTCCTGCGCCTCGGTGGCGCCGCGCATGATATCCGAGATGCCCGACAATTCGTAGAAGTCGGTGATCAGCTGCTGGCGGGCTGTGATGAGGCCCTGAATGGCAGTCGCAATCTCAGCCAGCGGGAGCCAGGCCACAAAGCCCGCCGCGCCCTGCTGGAGCATTGCCGCGCCAGGGACCGGCACCAGCATCACATCGTCGTCGGACGCGATCAGCTGTTCGACTGCCTCGCCAACGTCACCACCGGCAGGGATCAAACCCTTCATGCGGACCTGATCGAGCAGCAGGTAGATGCGCCCGGTCAAATCGCTGATCTTGTCGAAGTGCTGCTTGTAGCGCTCGTAGTCGGGAACGGGAATCAGCGATCGGCGGCGTAGCGTGGCATAGGCAGGCTTCGGGCACGGGAAGAAGTCGGTCAGGTCGAGGTGCGGCTCGTCCTTATCGAGGAACGTATCGACGCCCTCGGTGACCCAATAGACCTTCTTGTCGGCGCGGTGCCAGACTTCCCAGACCTTGCACTTGGGCTGCACGGCGCGGCGCGAGCGGCTATCGGACTCGTCCTCACGCTTCAGCGAATAGGTAGCATCCTCGGCCTTCTCCTTGCCGAAGCGATCTTCCATCTGCTCACGGCTCATCCAGGCAGCAGCGGCTACCCAGCCCACTTCCGACCAATAACGCGCCGGCTCGTGCAGGAAGTCGCGCCGATCCTTGTGCTCGACGCAGACCTTCTGCTCGTCGCCTTCCTTCTCGTACCGCAGCCATAGAACACCGCGGCCCGTGAAGATCACGTCGTCGCGCGCCTGCACCATCGCTGAGTTGATATCGGTGCGCTTGAACACCGACACAGCGCAACGCTCCAGCAGTTCCGCCGTCACGTTCGGGAGGCGCTTGCTGTCCTTGAACAATGGCGCGACAACAGGCTGCGGTGGACGGGCGTAGACGGCGGGTTTCAGGATCTCGAACGACGCCCAGAACATATCCAGAGCCGTGTCCTGCCAACCCACTGAACTGGTGTCGGTCGGCTGCCCGATGCCGTCGAGGTTGTAAATATCGTCGATCGTCTCGCATGTGGCCTGCCACTCGCGGAAGGCATCTTCGGCCTTGCGCAGGGCAGCCAGCACGCCAGCGGACAAGTCCTGGTCTTCGCCAACGAAGGTTTCAGGTTCGGTCATCGGCGCCTCGCCATCTTGAGGGGAGGAGCGATCACGCCATCAGCGACAACCTTGGGCATGCCGCGCGCGGGGGTGTCGGTCTTGGGCGCGTTGCCGGAGCTGATCTTGTCCATCAGCTGGCCCACGAGACCCAAAGCATCCACTTGGTCATCATGGACGCCTACCGGAAAGCTCATCATCTCGGAGATGAGGTCAGACAGCCATGACGCATCGCGCGGTACGCAGAGGCCTTGCATCGCCATGCGCCCCCGCATCGACTGCGCGCGCACTGCCTTGTCGCCGCGGGTCGGGAACTGCTCGCGGGCGACGTACGCCTCGCTTTCGAGCATGCGCTTGATGAGGAACGGGCCGACGCCCGACTTGATCTGGCCTGTCTCTTCGGCCCAGCCAACCGGCTTCCACTTGCGGACCAGCGCGCAGAACGCGTCTACCCACACGTCGGAGGATGCCTGCGCCCGCCATAGGTCTAGCAGGAACATGCGGCCATCATGGGCCACGCCGACCACCGCGTGCACGGTGTAGTCACCGCCGTCTGCGGTCACAGCGTAGTCGGAGCCGCCATAGATCATCATCTCCTCGCGGGGAGGGATGGCATCGACGGGCACAATCCATTCGCGCTTGAAGTAGTCGCCCGTGTCCGGTGCGGGCACCTGTTGGTACAGCGCGGACCACGTGCGGGGCATGCGCTCGAAGGGCTTCCAGTGCCCCTCGGTGAACCACTCAGGCCAGATGTACTCGCCAGGCAGTCGGCCCAAGGGATCGTCAGCGCGCGTGGCTTTCGCGGGAATACAGATCACCTCCCACGTCTCGCCGTCGCGGCACTCGATCACCCCGCTTTCGCCGGCCCAGCCCTCGGGGAGGATGGCACCAGCAAGGTCACCCTCATGCCAGCGAGTCTGTGTAATCATCAGCGAGCCGCCAGGCTTAAGGCGGGTCAGCACGTCTTCTTGGTAGGCATCCAGCGTGGACTTGCGCACCACTTCGGAGTCGGCTTCCTGCCGCCCTTTGATAGGATCGTCGATCGCGATGAAATCGGCGCGGTTGCCGGTGATACCCGACAAGATACCGCCGCCCATGAACTCGCTGCCGTTCTCCAAGGCCCATTCATTCGCTGCGGAAACGTCAGCGCTAAGGGCGGTTGAGAACAGCGCGCGGAACTTTGCCTGCTTTACGATGGAGCGCATGCGCCGGCCGAACTTGCGGGCGAGGTCAGTGCCGTAGCTTACTGCGATGACCTTAAAGCCGGGTTTGCGGCCCATAGCCCACGTAGGCGCCACAACCGTCGCATAGGTGGACTTGGCGGACCCCGGCGGCAGAAACAGCATGGTGCGTCCACGATGACGTTCAATGCAGCGCTGCGTGGCGTTGAGGATGATCTCGTGATGCTCAGCCAGTACAGTCTCAACCGGCGCGAACGTCTCTTCATCGTCGTCTTCCGATACCGGCGCGCCAGGCACTTCGATGTAGCGGGCATAGTCCACCAGACTCATGCGAGCGCGCCGGCGTCGAAGCAACTCAGCGGCAGCAATCTGCGGGCTGATCTTTTCCACCAGCATCAGGGCTTCACCTGGCCCGTAGCGATGGCGGCAAGCAGTTCGTCACTCGCCTCAATCACGTGCTTGATGGGATTTGCAGCGTCACCAGCAATGGTCAGGGGTAGAACCTTACCGACTAGCGACAGGAAGGCTGCTGGCGTCTTGTCGGCCTGCTCGGCCAAGTAATCCACACCGCCTGCCTTATCGAGCGCGGCTAGAATCATCTCTTTAACTTGGCCGGTTACCTTATTGGGTGCACCCTTAGGCCTGCCTTTGCCCGCTGCTGGGGGCTTGGCAGTATTTCGCACTTGTTTAGTGGGCGCGCCCGGTTCCATGGGCCATCCATCTACAGCACGAACAGCCCCTTCGTAATGTGACTAAATTCAGCCGGCGATCTGTCCGCGGAAGTCAGGCCCGTAGGCTGCGTGCAGTATGCGATACAGCTGGCCGCGATCGATCTGCATGGCGCGCGCTATCTGCATCACCGTCTTGGGTTGGTGCCTCTCGATGTAGTGAACCACACGAGCGCGGGTCACTGGCGGGCGTCCGCGGGCCATCCTACCCCTCCCTCATCTTGCGAATGTCTTTGGCGACCGGTGGTTGAGCGAGGGCGCGGATGGCGGTGGCGATCACGTTGCCTAGGCCACGGAACTCGAATGCCAGCTCATCATCGGCTCGATCGATCCTGGCGCGAGCATTCACCTCGGACTGTTGTTCCACCACCTTCGCCGCCTCCTCGATGGCGGAGAGGCGGTGCTCAGCCACGACACGCACGAACTCTGCGATGGTCTTGTCTCCCGCCACCATGTTGCGCAGAGCAGCCGCGTCATTACCGCCAAAGCAGATGCGCTCGGACATAGCCGCCAAGTCGGCAGCACAATGCCAGTCCGCCTCTGTGATCGTGATGTCGGTCATGGCTTGTTTCCTTGGGTGGTGTCAGGTGCAGGTCGCTCAGGCATGCCGATTGCCTCCAGAACCTCCTGCACGATCGACTGCACGAAATAGGCCTCAGTCTCGTTGCCCGGCTTTTCTTCCCCAATTGCTTCCCAGAGGAACTGCGCGACATGGACCGCTTCGTGCGCGACCATCGCTGCGATCATCGGCCAGGTAAGATTGTCATCGTACTTCACGCAGATCAGGTACGTGCGGTAGAGCCCGTCTTTGGGGTTGTGGAAGGCCCACACACGCGCGCCGTTGTCGTCGCAGTACGGCTCCTCAAAGGCGTCGTCAGTGAGTTTCACCCACTGAGCGCGTAGGGCCTTCTCACCATTGCAGTAACCAATGTTGCAAGGCAGTCCGCCGCCCGCGTTTAGCCAGTGAGTGCGCGGCTTACCCCTCATCCCTCTTCTCCCGTGCCACCGCGTTGGTTGGGAGGAGAGGGGAGGGGAATCACTTTGCGTCCGCAGCACAAGGGACAGTCGTGTAAAGTGCCGCGCCACAAATCGACCCCGGTGCCGTCACAAGACGGGCAAATCTGGACCGGCTCTTCTCCACCGCGTTCGGCTAGGGTGTTGTTGGTGGTCATGCGGGGCTGTCCTCTGCCTTCAGGGCGCGCATCACGATCATGGTGCTGTCATCGTTTGAGCTGTTGCGGACCCAGCCACCCTGGCACTCGTAGAAGCTGCCACGCTTCATCTCGAAGGAGCGCGAGCCGTCGTGGAGCTTGCCAAGGATCGATTTCTCGGTCGCGCCCTCAGGAGTGAGCACGATCTGCTCCAGGCCGTCTTGGATATAGAGAGCGATCTTCACGCGCTTCTCCTCTCTTGGTGGTGGGTGGTGCAGCTATGTTCCGGGCGAATGCCGCACGGCGGCACCGCGCTCTCGCCTACGGTCGAGCCGGTGCCCGTCTCGCCGGCTGCCGCCGCTTCGATCGCTTTCGCAGGCCGCGTCATGCCGCCACCATCGCGGGGGCGCAGGCGCAATCCACCTCCTCGCCCTCTAGCGTCAGGATGCGGCCAACGTCCTGGCAGCTGGCGCAGGCGGGTGCAGGCCGCTCGGCAACCGGCTCTGGCGCGCGCGCAGACGAGCGCAGCACGAAGTGGCCATCCTCATCACGGCGCAGGTGGCCATAGGTCTCGGCCATTTCCTTCCAGCGCTGGGGCAAGGCATCAATATCAGCCTGCGCGCATTCACCCCTGGCAAGCCAGCGCATGGCCTCATCAAAGCGCGCCTGGCGCTCATGGCGGGCAGCAGTGGCCGCGCGGTCACGTTCCTTCACCGCAGCGTCGTCTCGCGACCAGCGCGACAGGATCTCGACACACTCCGAGGTGCTAGGGTAGAATGTGCAGGTCCGCAGCGCTTCACGCACCAGGAACTCCAACTCGGCAGTCGAGGGATGACCAATCGCGATCTCGTAGGCTCGCACTCGCAGCTTCCCACCGACATCATCGTCTTTTCGGCGCGGCAGGGTGTCCAGCATCCGGAGGCACTGAGCGAAGAACTGCGTGTCAGCCGCGAGCAGCGCAGGCAGCGGAGCGGATGCGACGGCCTCAGCAGCGGCAAGCTGGCTATCAGTGAGGCGAACCGCCACCGAATGCGAGTTCGTCGAGTGCGCGGGTGAAGCCATCACGGTTGTCCGCAGGGCGGGCAGCACCTCGCCAAGCTTCCGGGGAACTCGCGGCGGGTTGGACAGGTCGGTCATCGTACTTGCCTTCCAGGATCTTGGTCACGGTGTCGGGGCGGAGGAGGAAATCGATCGTTGCGCCGGACCAGCTTCCGGTCTCGCCGCGCAGAAATGCGCTGCCCGGCACTCGCTGGATCGCCTGCTGGATCGCAGCCAAGCCATCGTCCCGCAGTCGGGCCTGGCAGGCTTTGCGGCGGGAGGGGCTGAGCTTCTGGCAAGCCGGGAGGCTGTGGGCCGAGGCCATCGCGTTCCAGCTCGAAACCACCGATGCAGCGTCGTCGCGGGTCTCAGACTGACTTTCCTCGTCAGAGGAAATGTTAGTCTGGGGGGTATGAGTATTATCTATAGGGGGAGTAACGCCGTTACTGTAACGCGTTACATCACCACCCTTCTTGCCCTTGCGCTTCTCGCGATAACGGGCCTGCCGCTCCGCATTGGTGCGGTCAGCCTTGCGCTCGCTGATGCGGGCAAACTCGACGATCTCGTCAAGCGACAGGCCCTTAGCGGCCAAGAAGGCGAGGGCGTCGGAGTTCATGCGTAGCGCTCCGCCCAGACTTCGGGGAAGAAGCTACGCAGAGCCGAGGTATCGCACGAGCGAACCCATTCATCCTCAGCGATGCTCGGATGCGAGGGATGATCGCAGAACAGGACATCAAAGAGCGCGACTTCGAGTTGCTCATCCGAGATGAGGTTCCCGATGTTGGGTTCGTCGCCTAGATAAGCCAGGAAGTCGTGCAGTTTGCTTTGCGCGTAGAACCACTCACCATGTGACCGCAGGCTAGCGAACGCTTCGTGGAAAGCCCGCTCTAAGGCGGTGCTGCCACGGATATAAGCCCACAGTACCAGCGGCAGAGGTGAGCCGCATTGCAGGTTCCGCAGCCGCCCGAGCGGATGGTTGGCGGTGTAGCCGATCTTGACCACAGCATCATCGCTGCGATGCAGAAGGGCCTCAGGGGCGACGAAGTAGACGAAGCCTGTCACTGAAGCAAATCCCCGAACGTATCGAGACGCAGCACGATCAGCGTCGTGCCGCGATCCTCGCGCATGGCCAGGAAGTCGTTCTCGCCAAGCGCCTTCTCGATCCACTCAGGCAGGGCAGCGCGACGCTTGCACTCACCACGGTAGATGGTCTTGCCATCGTATCCGGCAGTGACTTCGACATCGCCCTTGGCGTAATCGGTGGCACCCGAGAGAGGCACGCGCTGTGCTGTCAGGCCGCGCGCGCGGAAGTCGTTCACCAGCTCACGCTCGTAGACGGCGCCCTTAGTGCGGGACATCTTACCCATCAGCGTGCCGCCAACGTGGGTTGACGCGAGCGCAGCGCGGCAGAGACTGCTTGAGCAAGCGCTTTCGAGCCCGCGTGCATGTCAGCCTCATCCCGTACCTGGTGACGGATCTCCAAATCGACGGGCGCGGGGCGTGGCTTGCGCTTCGGCTTCGCGGCCGGCTTGGGCTTCGTGAGCAAAGGCGCGGTCAGGCGCTCTGCGACGTAGGGCCGGGCTTCGGCAGCGGTGGCGCGCAGGCGATCCACAAAGGCCGCATAGGCTGGATCGCGAGCAATGTAGGCTTCCGCGACTTGGCAGCCGTGAACGACAGTGCTGTGATCCCGACCGAACACGCGCCCGATCGTGGGGAACGAGTGGCCGTTCTCCCTGCCCAGCAGCATGCAAGCCTGCCGGACGCGGACGATGCGAGCGCGGCGAACAGGCCCCACCAGCACCTTGCGCTCGATCCCGGCTATCTCCGATGCCAACGTGATGATGTCGGCGACACGGGCGCGGGTCATGACGCTGGCCACTCGACAGGAGGCAGCCCAGCGCGGCGGCGCATTTCGTCGGCCTTGGCGTGGATGAGGGAACGATCCCCCTTCCCGCGCGCCGCCGCCAAGATGCGCGCGGCATCGCTCGGCGTCGGCGTCGGGCGCTTGGTGAACGGCCAGCGCATCAGGCCAGCCCCAGAGCGGCCATGTAGGCGTCGAGGATCATCTGCTTCTCGCGGCGATCCTCCGGCTTCATCTTCCGAAGCTTGATGATTTCCCGCATCATCTTGGTGTCGTAACCAACGGCTTTCGCCTCCAGGTACACATCCTTGATGTCGTCGGAGATGCCCTTCTTCTCTTCTTCCAGGCGCTCTACGCGCTCGATCAGGAGACGAAGGCGGTCATCGGTGGTCTCGGCCATGGGGTAATCCTTTCTAGGCAAGGGGTTCAGGCGGCGCGGCGCAGCTTGGCGGCGACGATCTGGGCGCGGCGCTCCAGCACGGCGGCGAGAAGCGCGTCGTTTTCGGCTTCGGTGGCGATCAGCTCGCGGTCGGTCTCGGCCACGCCACCGTCAGAGAGGGGCGAGCGGTTCTGGCCAATGCGATGGATCGCAGCGCCGGCCGCAGGGATCACGTCGGTGTTCTGCGTGACGAGCGGCACCAGCATGAAGCCTTTGGCCGCTACCAAGGCGTCGAGAGCGTGCGCGTCGATGTCGAGCAGGTTGAAGGCGCACGCCAAGTTCAGCGTGGATTCCTCATCCCGCGCCCGGCGGATCGTCTTCTCGTTGCAGCCGGTAGCTACGGCGACACGCTCAGGGCCATGTTCATGGCAGGTGCGCAGGAGGCCATCAGCCAGCAGGTGTCGGGCATCGGTGTCCGTCAACGGCTGCGAGGTCGGGCGTACAATGCTGCGGTGCGGCATTAGAACCGTTCTCCATGAACAGGGGTATTTATGAAGGCGCCCACCACCGCGCGGGGGGTGATGTCGGCAGCGGGCGCGAGGTGGCTGGCATGGGGTCCAGCATCGATGCACGTCGTGGTGACGCGCGTTGCTTCGGTGAGATCGCCCGCCTGATTGTCGGTGGGCATGCTCAGTTTATGGGTGGCGCTGCCGATTGGACCGAGACCGAGGCGGCGCGACAGGATCTGGGCGTCAGTGTGGGGCATGGCTCAGGCCGCTTCCGTCCGGGGCGGATCAGCAAGACGGCGGCGCTCGACTTCAACACCGATCTTCCGCGCATAGTCGCGCAGTCGGTCACGCAAGTTATAGCTTTGTTCGTCCGCGATCGAGAGCAGCTCAGCCTCGATGTCTTGAAGGGAAAAACCGGCCCCCACGGCTTAAGACCTCAAGCCAATGGTCTGGCCGCGCGAGTAGTCGCCGAACAGATCGGTATCGACTTCCCGGAGCATACCGGCCTCGAACATGATGGAGACCGATCGGCGCCCGACTGTCTTGCCGGTGGACCACTGCAACTTGCCGTTGGCATCGCGCATGATCTTCTCGCCGCGCACCATCCGGGCGACATACCGATCGATGGTCTTCATGATGCCGCTGGGGATCTTGCGGGCTTCTTCTTCAGCCATGGTCTTGCACTCCACAGTTTCGAAGGATGCGCTGCACATCAGCGACAGGCAGCGAGTAGGATCGGGAAAGGCTTGAGCTGCTGGCAGTCGAGCGCCCATCGAGCGCCGTCGTCAGAGCTTTCGAGCGAGCCAGGTAAGCAGCTTGCTCCTTACGGGTCGGAGGCTTCGCCATCTCAGCGCGCCGCCGATACGCGGCGAGCAGTCTCGAAATGACGTTCCAGAGCCCTCGCCCTTGCGCGCGGCAGAGCCTCCCCACGGAACCGCACCGGATCTGCAAACGGGTTCGCATCCAGCGCCGCCTTGATCTCGGCAAGTGGGTCTCTCTGCTTATGGGTGAGGCCGATCATGCGGCTTGCCTCCGCTTCACCGGCGGATTTGCTGCAATGTGGTCTCGGACCTTCTTTTCGGTCTCGGGCCACAGCCTGCGATTATTCCGCAGATCGCGGACGAAGTGCGGGTCGCTTAGAGCATGACGCCCAAAGGTGATCTCAGAGATACCGGCAGCTTTGACGAAAGCCTCGATCTCGGCGAGCAAATCGGGATGATGCTTGGACATGCCCATCCTACTACCGTAGGAGCGGTCCTACCGTCAAGTAGGAAAGGTGGGATGAGTCCTAGCCTTCCGAAAAACCGTCCAGCGTGGGAAGCGTCCCACATGAACGAGGCTACTCCACTCCAGAGATATATCCGCGCGCTGATCGAGCAGGCGCCCGAGTCACGCGACTTCTACGATAAGCTCCTGCAATTGAAGCTTTCGACCAAGGGCAAGCCGATCTACGACATTGATCGGGGTAAGAGTAGAAATCCCAGCTTGGCCGTGATGAACGCCATAGCAGAAGTTCTACACCAGCCCCGCGAGCTAATTGAGCGGGCCATTGCGGGCGAAGATGTCGAGCCTGCCAAGCGCCCGAAGCCAGATACTCGCCCGCGCCCGTCACATCCAGAAATGCCCGTGGCGCGTGATGTGGCGGCGGATGATGGCACGGTTGAGATATCATCGCTCGACCTTTCCTACTCAATGGGACCGGGCACCGAGTTGGATAGCTACATCGAGGAGGAGCCGGTTCGGTTCGACCCGACCTTTTTACGAAAGGTCAGCCGCGCTCCGTTCAGTCGGCTCAAGCTAGCGCGTGGTGTAGGCGACAGCATGTTCCCGACGCTGATGCCTGGTGACGTGGTTATGATCGACACAACGCAGAATAAGCTCACGATGTCGGACCGGGTCTACGCGGTCGCGCTCCACGGTGCGGCGGCCATCAAGCGTCTGCGGCTTGAGAAGGAGCGAAGGGTGCTGGTCGTCTCGGACAACCCGAGCGTGGAGAACTACGTGATCGACGCGGACGATGTGATCATCCACGGGCGGGTCGTTTGGTTCAGTCGAGAGCTTTGAAATGGCAGGCAGAAACATCTTGTTGAGTCTTTTCGCGCTGGTCGTCACGTCGTGCGGACCGTCGGCAGGGCAAGATCAATCCACGTTGAGCGCTGCCGAGAAGGGCAATCTACTGCGTAATCCTGCAGGCCGTTTTCAAATGGTGTCGGCTAAGGACGGCGATGGCATTTACGTCTTGGACACCCGGGAGGGGACTGTCCGCTACTGCAGTCACTATGTGGAAGGCGGAGATGCTATGTGCGGCAAACCCGCTACCTAAAAGTAGGACACCTCCCACTTTCCTAGTTGACGGGTAGGACTGGTCCTACTAGAACCGATCCCAGCAGGGCACATCGCCCTCTGGAGATCACCCGTGAACGCTCAGGTCCAGATCGAGCCCTCCATCGTAGCCTCGCTCGCTAAAGCGCTGGCAGAGATCGAGGGTGTTCAGAAGAACAAGCAGAACCCCCACCTCAAGAACAAGTACGCGGACCTCTCTGCCGTGATCGAGGCTATTCAGCCGATCGCGGCACATGGCCTCTGGTACCGTCAGGTCTCCAAGCGTGACGCCGAAGGCGCGTTGGTCGAGACGTTCTACATTCACGATAGCGGCGCAGAGCTTTCTGCGGGTGAGACGTTCGTCCCCGCCAACAAGAAAGACCCGCAAGGCTTCGGATCTGCGCTCACCTATTGCCGCCGGTATGCGCTGCAAACTGCGTTCGGCTTAGCGCCCGACGATGATGATGGCGAGGCGGCGACCAAGTCCTATCGCGCTGAACGACAGTCGCTGACGCCTGATCCGGCGCACGAGCAAAAGCCAAACCGCCCGCAGGCCACAAGCACGCCAGAGGGCATGCCAGATGCGGCATGGGCCAAGTTGGTGCAGCTGGTCGAGGCAACGAACGCGAATACCGTCGCGATGCGCAAGCACTTTGGCGTCACGGACCTGCGCCAGCTCGCACCCAAGCAATACGACGAAGCCATAGCCAAACTCGAAGCCGACCTTGCCGCGATGGCCAGGGAAAGCACGAACCGCGCCGCGCAGACCGGCGCCGCCTTCAACCTAGAGGACGAGATCAAGTTCTGATGACCGAGCAGGGCCATAATCATCCGCCGGCCGAAGCGGCTTTCGGCATCCACATCGACGAGTTGTTCACATTGCTCTCCGATGCACTGTCCGGGCGTCCGGTCGAGAGCGACGAGCAAGAAGAGGCGATAGATGCGCTTTTTGCCGACTTCCACAAAGCGTGGAAGGACTCAGACGCCGCGCGCGCTGCGGAGAAGAAGCCGCACGACGACGCAAGCAAGGCGGTGCAGGCCAAATGGAAGCCGATCGTCGACAAGGCAGATCGCGGCAAGAAGGCGTGCCTAGACGCCCTCACGCCCTATCGCCAGGCCAAGCAGCGCGCGAAGGATGAGGCGGCTCGCAAGGCCCGCGAAGAAGCGGCAGAGCGCGAGCGTGTCGCGCGTGAAGCTCTCCAGACATCCGATGACCTCGAAACCAAATTCCAAGCCGAGCAGCAGCTTGAAGCCGCGAAGAAGCTAACCGCTGTAGCCAACAAGATTGATCGTGCACCGACTGGCCTGCGGACCTTCTGGGAAGCTGAGATCACCGACCGCACGGCGGCGCTCAAGCACTACCTCACGCAACAGCCAGAGGTGTTCGTTGCCCTAATCCAAGAGCTTGCCGATCGGGATGCGCGCGGCGCTCGCCCGCAACGGCCCGGCATCACCTATCACGAACGAAAGAAGGCAGCCTGAACATGGCAGGATCAGTCAATAAGGCCATCATCATCGGCAACCTCGGTGCCGACCCTGAGGTGAAGTCCTTCCAGAATGGCGGCCGCATCTGCAACCTGCGCATCGCCACCAGTGAGAACTGGAAGGACAAGACCAGCGGCGAGCGCAAGGAACGTACCGAATGGCACACCGTCGTGCTGAACTCGGACGGTCTTGTGGGCGTTGCTGAGCGCTTCTTGCGCAAGGGCAGCAAGGTCTACATCGAAGGCCAGCTGCGCACCCGCAAATGGCAGGATCAGTCGGGCAATGACCGCTACAGCACCGAGATCTCGGTCGGCGGCATGGGCGGCGTACTGACCATGCTCGATGGCGCGCAGGGGAATACCGGCGGCGCAAGCGCGTCCCGCCGGGATCAGTCGGCAGGCAGTGGTGGCTGGGGCGGCGATGATGTTGATGACGACATCCCCGGTTGGAATTGATGATGGGGCTGCCTCAGCGCATTCCGAAGAAAGCCAAGCGGGCGAGCCGGTGGAAATCTACTGCTCACCGCGACTTCGTTCGCTCGCACGCCTGCTGCAACTGCGGGTCTACCGTGGCGATCGAGGTCGCGCATGTTCGCATGAACAGCGGCGCAGGTATGGGCCAGAAGCCGGACGATTTTCGCTGCGTCAGTCTCTGTCACGATTGCCACCAATCTGATCAGCACATGCGCGGTGAGCCTGCTTTCTGGGCGGCTTACAAGCTCAGGACCGGGCAGGACGTGGAATCTCTGCTGGACCAGTTCGCCGCCGCCTCGCCGCGCGCAACCGAGATCAGGCAGGCCAAACGGGAGCGCGAGTTATGACCGAGCGTATCATCGAGACACCCGAACAGCTCGAACTCTGGATCCGGTTCCTGCGCGCCAAGAAGCTGCCCATCACCGTCTCTACCGTCGATGGGCGCGACCGCACCAAGGACCAGAACGCCCTCCAATGGCTTTGGGCCACAGAGGCGGCACACCAGCTTGGCGACCGGGAGCCGGACGAAGTGCAGCGGGAATGGAAGCTGCGGCACGGCGTGCCCATCCTGCGGGCAGACAGCGCCGACTTTCGCGAACTCTACGACAAGACGCTCAAGCGCCTGCCCTACGAGTTGAAGGTGCAGGCCATGAGCATGCTGCCCGTCACCAGCGAGATGAAGGTGCGGCAGATGGTGCGCTACTTAGAAGCTATCGAGCGCGAGTGCGCTGACATGGGACTGCGGTTGACCGACCCCGACCCTGGCTTGGCGAAATACCTGGCGCGCTACCGGCAGGCCGTGGATCAGCAGCACGCAGCCTAGATCTGTTGCTGCCGAGCAACAGGCATGAACAAACCGGGTATGTCGATGTAGAGAAGACCGTCGCGCACCTTGGTTACCAAGGTGTTCATACTGTACGATGGAACGTGGCGCTGCGAATCCGTGCGGGACTTGCAGCGCCATTAACCTAGGGCATCGCAGGCCCTTCGGATCGTCTCTCAATCGCCCTATCTACTAGGGGCGCGATCCGGTCAAGAGGTCCTGCGATAGCCTGCACTAAGAGGCTTATCCGGATGCCGATACAGCATGCCCTCAAGGTCTTCGAATACGAGAACAAACGCCCCTTTCGCATCATCGACCAGAAAGGCGAGCCGTGGTTCGTACTCACTGACGTTTGTCGCGAGCTTGACCACGGCAACCCCTCCCAAGCCGCGTCCACGTTAGACGCCGACGAGAAGGGTATCATTACTAGTGATACCCCTGGCGGGGCCCAAAGGATGGTCATCATCAACGAGTCGGGGCTCTACAGCCTGATCCTGCGCAGTCGCAAACCTGAAGCAAAGAAGTTCAAAAAGTGGGTCACCAGCGAGGTTCTACCATCAATCCGCAAGACCGGCTCGTATGGGAACGGAACGCCAGCATTCATCCGGCGCTACAATCAGAACTGGGATCGAGTGTCGGAGGGCTGCTTCTCGGTCATCAACGAGTTGACCACGCTGCTCTGGGGGCGCTTTGAACACCTCGGGCACATCATGGCTGACAACGCGGCCGACGGCAGGGAACTACGGCCTGATGTCAGTGTCGGGCGAGGTTTCTCGACTTGGCTGAAGCGTAACCACCCCAGCTTGGCAGATGATTACACCTTCTACCTTCACTGGACACCGGCGAAGGAGATTGAAGCTCGGCAGTATCCAGTATCGCTTCTTGCTCCCTTTCGCATCTACGTGGAGTCGGACTGGATCCCGAACGAAGCATCCCGCTATTTCAATACTCGTGACCCCGCCGCATTGCCGCACATCGCGCACCTTTTGCCGACTAGCCGCCCGGCGCCACGCATACCGCGCTAAGCCACACACGCGACAACGCATCAACGCAGCCGCTCGGGGTAACTCGGGCGGCTGTTTCGTTGTGCATGCACCATCCCACATAAAAGTAGGACACCTCCCACTTTCCTAGTTGACGAGTAGGACTGGTCCTACTAGAACAGGTCTCAACAGCAGCCCAGAGCCGAAAGCGCAGACGGGCCGCAAGTTGGAGATCACACGATGGCAACGCAGCCTGAAACCCCCGACACTCCCGACCGCCCTGATTGGTTCGTCATCATCAGCCTTATCCTCATTGGCGTGGTTATTGGTGCCATGCTGGGGATCAGCTTCCAGCCTACCTGGGAGCCGCTGCTGTGAACGCCCTCTCCCAGACCCAGTTCGACGAGGCGGTGTCCCGCGCAGGCCAGCGCCCTCCGTTCCGCCTCAGCACCGCCGATCTGGCACGCTTGGCCGAAGTCGAGACCATGTGCCGCAACTTCTGCTGCAACCCTGCCGCCAGCATCGATCTGGAGCTTGAGCTGATGCACCAGGATCACTGCTACCGGCACCGTCCGATCCTGGGCGTGGCGAACAGCCTGAATACCATCGGCGACCGCGCCTTCTCGGCTGAGTGGGCAGCGAACCGTGTCGAGAACATGGCCGAAGCCTACGCCGAATGGGAGAGCGCAAAGGGTCCCGAGCCTGCCAAGGCGCCGGCGTTCGCGCGCGCTGATCGCAACCCTGTGCTGCGTGCCCCTGCCCTTCGCTTGCGTGAGATCAAGGCTGCGCATGGTCGGGATGCCAAGCCGAGTGCAGCAGCATGAGCGCCGGTGACGATTGGCAGGTCGGTGATCTGGCGCTGTGCGTCGATGATCGCCCTCCGTATATTTACGGGGGTCATAAGGAGTGCTCGCCAAAGTGGACAGACCCCCTGCGAAAGGGGTGCGTTTATACGGTCGTTAAGATTGGCTTGGGCAAAACTGGGCGGCTTGGCCTCAAGGTCGATCCCAAGGCGGGCGGTTTGGCCTCCCGCTTCCGCAAGATCAAGCCCCTCTCCGCCGAGGAGCATCGCAGCGCCATCATAGAGCTGGCGAACGACCGGCGTGTGCCTGTTGAGGCTACCGATCAATCCTGGGCTCTGGACGCCGACTTCCTGCGGGACGAGCGGGTTGAGTGGAGGGCTGGGTTGTGAGCCGGGTCGAGCAGATCGGGCGCGCTACGCTGTACCTGGGTGATTGCCGGGATGTGCTGCCATTCTTGGCAGACGATAGCGCAGGCATCTGCGTCACGTCGCCCCCGTACAACCTTGGCGAGGGCATGGAAGACAAAGGTGGTCTTCGCGTTGGCCACTCCGGCAGCAAATGGGGCGACCGCAAGCTTCGGGACGGTTACGGCGAGTATGCCGACAACATGCCCTACGCGGAATATTGCGAGTGGCAGCGCGACACGCTGAAACAGCTTTGGCGCATTTGCTCGGGAGCCATCTTCTACAACCATAAGCCGCGTGTCGTTAAGCGGAGCTTACGCCTCCCTTTCTTTACCGATCTGCCTCTGCGTCAGGTGATCATCTGGGATCGGGCTAGCGGCTTCAACGCTATGTCTGGTGCCTTCGCACCAATGTGCGAGTGGGTCTTGCTCTACGCAAAGCCGGACTGGTCCCTGACTGGCAAGGCGGCTTCGATGATGGGCGACGTGTGGCGCTTCCCGCCTGTCGCTGATGCTGAACATCCCGCCAGCTTCCCGCTCGCCCTGCCGCTTCGTGCCATTCAATCGTGCGACGATGGTGTTGTCCTTGACCCTTTCATGGGCGCGGGGACTACCGGGATCGCCTCTTCGCAGCTTGGTCGGTCCTTCATCGGCATCGAACGCGATCCTCGGTACTTCGATATCGCCTGCAAGCGCATCGAAGACGCTCAGCGGCAAGGCGACCTGTTCGTCAGCGGGGCAGCAGCATGAACGCTCAAACCCCCATAACCACCGCCACCGTCGAAGCCTGGGCAGCACGCACCGGCCACTTCCACATTCGCGAGCGCACCGAGGACAGCTTCGCCTGCGCCCAGGGAGCGATGGCGCTTTCTCAGCACCTAGCCAACCTCAGCCCTGAGCGGCGGGCACAGCTTAATCAGGAGTTCGATGCATGACCGAACCAAGTGGCACCGTAGAGGCGGTGGCGTGGATGTATGTTCGCCCCGAGGATGAGCATACCGAGTTCTTCTGCGATCGTTGGCCTGAACTTGTGGACAGAGGATGGGTCGAAACACCTGTCTACACCCGCGCCACCCCCTCCGATCAGGAGAAGCAGATCAGCGAGTTGGAGGAGGCGCTGATATCGGTGCAGCCTATGCTCGACGAGATCATCGAGCGAGAGGGGCTTACCGAGCCATGCGAAGTTGAGCTCCTTTGCGGCAATAGTGCCTGCGAATACTTCGGTTGCATCGTGGACAAGTCGGTTGCCATCCGAACTCTCCTCTCCCCCGAAAGGACCCCCACATGAGCCATCCCAAGACAGACGTCGACCGCCTGCGCCTCTACGGCTCTGTGCGGCCTATGGACGGTAGCCGTCCCCTCGCCGGGTTGTATGCCTGCCTCACGAGTGGATTGGTGGTTCTGGTTGGAGCGGTTGTCGCATGGGTGCTGTCGTGAGTGGGCATACGCCGGGGCCGTGGAAGGTCACCGACAATCGGTCGCTCAACGGCGCTTTCTGGATTGAATTCGACTTTTCGTGTTCGATCGCGGAGGTCCGCCACGGTGCAGATGATGGCTGGGATGGCAAACCTTACCCGGGCGATCCAGAGGCGAACGCCCGCCTTATCGTCGCCGCACCAGATCTGCTGGACGCCCTGATCGCTGCCGAGAGCCTGTTCCGCCACACCTTCGCTGAAGGCGGCACAATCCACAAGCAGATGCAGGCGGCAATTCGTAAAGCCCGAGGTGAAGCATGACCGCGCCGACCAATGGAAGCGGTGGGGAGTTCGTTCGCGAAGAACGGTACATCGTCATCAAGCGTAAGCATTTCGTGGACGACGAAGAAAGAAAACTGCGAGACTTTATCTTCAACCTTAACGAAGAAAGGAGGCTGCGAGATTTCTACTCGAAATTAGCCTCTATCGAAGCCGTCGTGGTTGAGAGCGACTGGCCTGAGTACGAGACGGTCTGGCGCATGATCGAGGCCCGCTGTTCATCCACTCCCCCCGCCCAGGTTGGGGCAGCAACGGATAGCGGGGAGGTGACACAGGCAGATCTTCGCTACCAGATCGAAAGCGAGATCGAGGCGCGCTTCTGGTCGATCGTTGATGAAGGCGAGGGGATGAGCGTACCCAGTGACATGTGGGACGCATTGACTCGCATCGTGCGCGCCGCCCGCAATCGCGACATGTGGAAGAGCCAGTGCGAGCGCCAGGCAGAGCAGTTGTCCGCCCTCGCCTCCATGCAATCCACCGATCAGGAGGGGCTGGTCGAAGCGCTGGAACCGTTCGCTGCGTTCGCCGAGACATTCGTGGATGACGAGGGCTGGAAGCACCCTCCCATGAGGGAACGGATCGTCGACTGGTTTGGACCGACAGACTTCAGGAATGCCGCCCTCACCCGCGCCCGCCAGATGGGGAGCGAGGGAGCATGAGCGTACGAGAGACGCTGACGGTCAAGCAGGTCGTGGTCGAAACCAAGGACGGCACCTTGTGCGGCGTAGTCCTGCCGCAGGTGCGCATGGACATGCTCATCGGCTTCATCGCCGATCTGTCTGAAGGCCCGATCTCGCTGGTGAAGCTGCCAGGCCTGAAGATGGTGCCAGTGTCCGAACTGGAAGCAGACCACCCCAACCCCACACAAGAGCAGGCGAGAGAGTAAATGACTGCGCTTAGACCATACTCACCGGAGACCTTGGCGCAGCGCTGGGGTTGCTCAGCCGACAAGATCAGGCTGATGTGTAAGGCTGGCGAGCTTGTCAGCTTCCGGCTAGGCAGGCTCATCCGCATCCCTGCTGCCGAGGTTGAACGTTTCGAGTGCCAGAATACAGGCTCGTCAAACACCGAGACAAGTACAGTCTCGCCTACACCGACCCAGAGCGAGGACGCGTTCGTGTCGCGCTTGGTACGGCAGACCGGGGGATTGCGGAGGCTCGCGCTCGTGAACTCTGGCGAGCCAGAAACCGGCCGCCAAGCGACAAGGTAAAGGACATCTGGGACGCCTACGTTGCCGAGAAGAAGGGCGACGGGATAGAGGCGGACCCATCGGGCTCCACATGGAAAGCGCTGGAGCCCTCCTTTGGCTACCGCATCGCCAGCGCAATCACCAGGGATGATTGCCGTGAGCATACGCGAATGCGCAAGCGGGCCAAGCGAACGGACAGCACGATCCGCAAGGAACTAGAGATGCTCCGCGCCGCCCTGCGCCATCACTACGGGGCGCAGGCCCCGGCGATCTGGATGCCGCCGCCTTCCAAGCCTCGCGACCGCCATCTCACCAAGGATGAGCTTACCAAGCTGCTCGCCTCAATCGAGACCTCACACGTCCGCCTGTTTGTGATCCTCGCCGTTGCAACGGGCGCGCGAATGTCGGCGCTGCTCGATTTGACTTGGGACCGTGTGGACCTTGCGAAAGGCTTCATCGACCTTAACCCTGCCGGCCGTCACGAGAGCAACAAGCGCCGGGCAGTCGTGCCGATCAACTCGCGGGCGCGAGATGCTCTGACGGAAGCGCAGAAGGGCGCGATGTCAGACTATGTGATCGAGTACGCCGGACAGCCGGTCCAGAGCGTGAAGAAGGCGATCCAGGCAGCCGCCAAGCGTTCGGGTATCTCGTGCAGCCCGCATGTGTTTCGGCATACGGCAGGAGTGTGGATGGCGGAGGCTGACGTGCCAATGCAGAAGATCGCTCAGTATCTCGGGCACACCTCAACACGCGTCACCGAGACTACCTATGCCCGGTACAGTCCATCGTTCATGAAGGACGCAAGCGCCGCTTTGGAGTGGTGAGTGGTACAAGAGTCCCAACCGAACCTTTCGGCATCAGCACTCAGATGCGCGAAAATCCGCCAAGAAACTCTTTTTTCTTGAACCAACAGCGCTACCGGTGTAAACGAGATGCTCTACCACTGAGCTAACCGCCCTGAGCCATTTTTGGCGCAATTCCAAGCCTGTTTAGGCGATGTGAATCGGCCAATCCGACCGTCAAGTGGTACAGTGGACCAACCAACCCTTTCGGGTGAAAGGAGCACCGTCTCTTGACTGTCATCCCTATAGAGGTGGCTCACTTCTGGGCCAAGGCCCAAATTAGCACCGACGCCGCTTGCTGGCCTTGGACCGGGCACAAGGTCAACGGATACGGCCGGTTCCGAGGCGAACGCGCCCACCGGTACGCGTACCGGGTCCACAAGGGCGATATACCCGAGGATCTGATGATCCGGCATCTCTGCGGCAACAAGCTCTGCGTGAACCCGAGGCACCTGGCGACCGGAACGATGGCGGAGAACGCTGCCGATGGTATCCTGCTTGGGGAGACCTTGCGCGGCTCCCGGAACGGCCGTTCGAAGATGAGCGAGGCAGACGCCACTTACATCGTTCGCAACCCGGACAATCTGAGCGGCACCGATCTGGCTCTTAGGTTCGGCGTATCGAAAGCGACGATCAGCCTTATCCGTTCCGGCAAGCGCTGGGCGCACGTCGCATGACCCTCTCCGAGATCAGCCGCCTATCTACCCAAGGGGAGGTGAGCTGTGGGTGAGGATCACATCACGACCGGCGAGCTTGCGACCAAGCTTGGGATTGGCGTGGGCAACCTGAGGAAATGGAAGGCGCGCGGTCACCTCAGACTGGCACCGCAGGGTGTTCATGGTCAGGGGCGGGGCAACGAGTGCCTGTGGTCGCCCGAAGCCCAGGCCGAAGCACGCTGGTATCGCGATCACCGCACCTGCGGCCCAGGATGGAAAGTCCGCGCTCTGCCCACCCCCTCCCCCAAGGACATAAGCCATGAACAGTGAAGAGATGCTGGCGTTGGCCGCCCGTTGCCAGCAGGCGAGTGGGCCGGATCGGGGGTTAGATCTAGCGATCTACCATATCGTGCAGCCTAAGCGCTATCGATGGGCCGAGTTCGTCGGCCTTTACGATCAAGACACCATCGCCATCGAAGAGCCGCCGGCCTACGTCGCCGCGATGATCGAGGCGCAAGGCCACGTGCCGCGGTCGCTCTGGGAGCCGGACGTTTGCTCCATTCCCCGTTACACCGCCTCCCTTGATGCGGCGATGACCCTTTGTGAACCGCACTGGTGGGTCAACATGAGCGCGCCGCTTTCACCTGAAGCTTACGGTTATTCGCGTGAGGAGAGCAGGCAACCCCGTGCGGGTATGGAGTGCATCGGTGAACCGTACTCTCAAGGCGCGGCTGCTGCAACGATGGCTCTGGCAGTGTGCGCTATGGCCCTAAAGGCCCGCGCCCGCGCCCACTCCCCCGAGCAACTGAAGGGAGAGGGTCGGTGAGCGCACGAGAGATAGCGGGGAAGCTGACGAAGGCGCAGCGGGAGGCAGTCACACGCTGGCCCGAACGAGATAACGGCCACGTGTGGGCATACGATAAGACCATGCGGATCCTAGAACGCCTTGGCCTCGCAACTGACCGAGTAGGCGGTAGCGGGTGGGCGCGCCTCACACCTCTGGGCGTCGAAGTCCGCACCATCCTCCAGGAGCAACCCCATGACAGCTAAGGTCTACGCCGTCGCCCAGAGTGTGCCGGAGGAATGCGACTACCTCACTGCTGGGAAGCGGTATGAGGTGTTCGAGGATCAAGAATTCCAGATCAGGGATGACGACGGCGAGCTTATCATGGCGCGCTGGTTTGTAGACGACAACCTCAACGGCGGCAACTGGACCCGCATCGAGGCCGAGGAACCTGCGGCTGAGGCACCAGCAGATGCGACGATCGCGGCGCTGGCAGAAGCCAATGCGGAGATTGCCCGGCTTCGGGGGCTGCTGATCGACCCAGGCGACCCGGCGTGGGAAGACGCCCGCGCCATCTTGGCGGCAGGACTCGACAAGGCCGGCCTCACTGATCGAGCCGCTTCGGTCCGCCACGGCCATGCGGACTATGTGCCGTCTTGGATTGCGCTGAACCTTATCGCACAGGCAGCACGTCAGCGAGCCCTTGAAGGAGTCCGCCAGTGACCCAGGCATCCGACGCGCCCGAACAGCACACGCTAGAGGGCCTACGAGCGCAGAACCGAGCCTACCGCGCCTTGTGCGCCAGCCTTGAGACCACGCAAGCAATCCAGACCGAGAAGAGCCGCAAGCACCACGAGGCGATCACCTCATTGGATAGTGAGCGTCAGGCCAACGCGCTACTAACAGAGGAGGTGGAGCGCCTTCAATCCCAACTCGCCGAAAGGGAGCGGGAGCTTGCGGAGGCGACGGCAGCTATGAAGCGCATTGCCTACGCTGATTGCACGCTGGCCCGCGCGGAGGAAACCGCCCGCGCCTTCCTCGCCAGCAAGGAGCAGCAGTGAGGCGCTGGCGGGGCTATGGCGTGGCGTGAGCCATCTTCTCGATCTCTTTCAGGCACTCGGCGGCATACTGGCGCATCAGACCATGCCAGTACGGAGGCGCCTTAACCCACGGCTGCCATTCGTTGTCCGGGTTGGTCGATTTCTGCGATTCCCACATGGCCCGCGCCATGTCCTCGGTAAGCGCCTCGCGATCGTTCGCGGTGCATATGCGGCAGCGGGTCATGGCTTGCTCCAGCTTCCGACGTTCCAGAACGCCGGCATAGCCCCGATCGGCCGTATGACCTCGAACCGCTCGAACCGCACCAGGATCGTCTCTACGATGGCCTCCTGCGCGCGCTCAGCCTTCTCGCGGCTCTGCCCTACCCATTCGCGTCGGGTGGACTTGGCGACCAGATGAAGGCCATATTTGATCTCGAACCGCAGTTGTTCGCGGGTGAGGATTTCGTGTGGCGCATCATCGTCGGGCATGAGAACATTATGGGAACACAGGCCCGAGTCGGTCAAGCGGAGATGAGATGACCACCGAACAACGCGACCTCCTCCGCAGCGCCGATCGCGCGAGGAAGGCCGGCAATATGCAGCGCTATTTCACGTTGCGTATTCTGGCAGCAGAGTGGAAAACGATGCGGGTAGGACCGGAGACGACGCATGACGCCCCTTGAGAAAGCTACCCGCGCCATGGTGAAGGTCGAGAGCGGCGAGGACTGCTTCGACGCTCTGGACGAGGCACAGCAGCAGGCGGCGACGGAGGCCTTCAAGGCGGGTCTGCTGGCCATGCGCGAGCCCGACCCTGTGATGACCGCTGCTGGCGCTCAGGTGGTCCGCAAGGTCCACAGCGAGGACGGACACGAGGCG
>Ga0182210_1000007_pt1 | contig 52737 bp, 40 predicted proteins | sample G5R1MG_19_FD_129670 | JGI IMG/M metagenome (GOLD analysis project Ga0182210, IMG submission 129670) | Switchgrass phyllosphere microbial communities from Michigan, USA - G5R1_MAIN_03OCT2016_LD1 MG | ecosystem: Host-associated > Plants > Phyllosphere > Phylloplane/Leaf | place: USA: Michigan... | reverse complement strand
GGCGGGCGATGCTGGCTCAGCAGCAGAAGGGGGGACACCAAGACGCCATGCGGACGGACAGGCGGGAGAGGATTTGGCGTGGACAGCGTAGAGGAGACACAGCCAGCACCGAGGAGCGAAGAGGAGTGGACTCGGCGGCGGGAGGCAGCACGAGCGAGCGCGCCAAGCAAATGCTTTCCTTTCTGGGATTGGCGGCGGGCCGGGGTGTGCTGCCCAAGTGGCCGACGGCAGGCGGAAATGAGCGGGCGGAAGCGGGCCTGGCAACGACGACGACCATAACAACAACCACAAGAACAACAATAACAACAACAACAACAATCGCAACCACAAACACAAACACCGTCCTTCTGTCCCCGACCATGACGCGCTCGGCTGTGCATGGCGTTGGGGCGGGGCCGGCCAGCGTGAGAGAGAAGAGGTTCCTATCCACGGTCGCTGTCTGCGTCCTGCCTACCCCCCTCGATAGGAACACCCACGAAAGGAACACAACGTCGGCGCTTCTCTCGGAGGGCTGGCGATAAGGCAGAAAACAGCGACCGCAAGGGACGGCCTACCCAACGGTCATCGACGGAGTACTACTCGGTTTAGGCATTACCCAGGTCCGCCATGGCGCGGCCAATGACCGGCCGTGGAGACGGCCCAGGGCAAATTCCCCTGCTGCCACCTGACATGCGGGACATGGTAGTTGTTGTAGGGGGCAATCCTCCCAAGCGTAGAGTACGTCTTACCTACATACTACCTACACCGTGGTAGGAGGGCCAGCCGGCCGTGCCATCTGCTCTGTAGAATGTACCGTGAATCGGACTGCCTGCTGTCCATGTCCAGGGCCAAAGCTAGGACCCAAGCCCGTGAGCAAGTGCGGCAGCCTCTCGTTGACGTAGATCACCTCACCCCTGAATCATGTCACGCGCCCGTCGGCCTCTGCCCTCCGCCGTCAAAAACCCTTCGTTCCGACGCCCCTCATCACATGATCGCTGCTTTACGCGTGCACAGACCCGTCGGAGACCGACGTGGCTGCACCTACCCAGCTAGCCGACCCTCCGAGTCCCCGACATTTCTTACCTGCCTTCTAACCTACTATGGACATGGGCACTGGGGATCCTACCTCCTGTCGGTACCCCATCTCCCATCCTCCCAGAAAACAGAAAAAAAAAAGAAAAAATAAGAAGTAAAAACGAAAATTCCACCCCTCAATCCCTCTGCCTCTCCCCACGATCCCTTCTCTTACTCGACATGCACTTTTTTTTTTTCCTTTCCGCCGTCAACACGGAACGCATCCCCCCTCCCCTCCCCATACCGCCTTACCCCACCAGGACTAGCGCGGCTGACGCTACCCCACCCCCTCAACACAATCCATCCTCAACACCATGCCCCACCATGGATCCCCCGTACCCATCACTCGCACGCCCACACGCGTCTTGGCAAGTACCTCCCATCCCCTCCCCGTCATTGGTGACTACATAGTACAGGAGAACAAGGTCGTCTTGCGTACCCAGGCCGCGAGCCTAGACCTTTTTCTCTTTCTGCTTGGTCGTCACACGGCATACGAGCTATACAGGCTCACCGCCCTTTCCCAGACCCTCGTCCTTGTCCTTGTCCTCCCCCGTGGGGTCGCGGCAATGCTACCCATCCGACGAACCACAGCACCAGTACATCAGCACAAGAAGACGAATCCTTTCCAAAAAGATCAACCGCTTTTCATTCATCGACCATTAGGTAGCTACTGCCGCTACTGGGGATATCATAACGCATTCAGATCCGCTTAGCCCGCCCGTCCGTCACCCTGTCATGCCTCCTCAGCCGTGACATGACACATCCTTTCCATCATCTATCTAGTCCATGATGCCAGCCTTGCCATCGCCGTCCGCATCGACCTTGGGGTTGAGCTAGACGAGTTAGTGCATGTCGCTGCGCCCTTCACCTAGGAGCTACTGACCTTGTCCTTCAAGCTGGCCTTCTCGTGAGCACCATGCGTGCCGACGTTGCCGTGGGTGCCGTGGGTGCCGACAGTGCCGTGAGAGACGCCTGCTGAGTGTTGGTTATGCACAGACGACGTATGAGGCTCCGCTTTGGAGACTGGCTCTACAATCGCGCGCGGGAGTTCGGATGTTGGGAGATCATTAGGGGGGATAGGGTTTGATGTACCTCCAACATTGCTGCCGTGGACAGCCTGGCCCGTACCGTGGCTAGTACCATGGCTCGTGCCAAGTCCTCCGCTGGTTCCAGAGATGCCACCCGCCGTGTGGGTACCAAAGCCTTCCGTGTGCTGACCAGGGAGAGCGCCGCTGGTGGCGTGGCCAGTGGTAGAGTGTCCAGTGGAACCATACTGGCCAGTGCTGCTGTAGCCTCCAGCTCCTGCCGTGTTTCCAGCTGCACCATACTGGTCCGAGTCAACACGAGGGTCGAGCTTGTTCGCAATCTTGCTGTCATGGGGCCCGGTGGGATCACTGTGGCCGGTGGAACCCAGTCCGCTGCCAGTGGTGTGTCCAGTGGTGGAGTGTCCAGTCAAGCCGCTGCCAGTCGTGTGTCCAGTAGTAGAGTGACCGGTCAGGCCGCTGCCCGTGGTGTGGCCGGTGGAACCATACTGGCCAGTGCTGCTATACCCTCCAGCTCCTGCCGTGTTGCCAGCTGCGCCATACTGGTCCGAGTCAACACGAGGGTCAAGCTTGTTGGCAAACTTGCTGTCATGAGGACCCGTGGGATCGCTGTGGCCGGTTGCGCCGTATCCAGTGGAAGAGCCAGTCAACCCGCTTCCGTGCGTGTTGGAGCCGGTAGGGCCGGTGCCATGGGAGTGGGAATCCGTCAGACCCGTGCCGTGAGTACCGGAGCCAGCGAGGCCGCCTGTGGTGCCGTGTGTGGTGGATGATCCGGTCAGCCCGGCGCCAGTGGTTCCGTGTGTGGTGGTGCCCGTGTGGCCTACACCAGTGGCACCAGTGGCACCCGAGTGAGTACCGGTGTGGGTGACATCGTCGTCTGGGGTTGTTAGCTGGAAGCGATGGAGAGCTACGATCCGCAGTTTGCCTACGCGTCTTGTCCTTGTGGGTGATGTCGTCAACCTTGGACTTGATCTTGTTTACGATTCCAGACATGGTGTGAGTGAGGTCTTCTGGGTATGGGTGAGAGGTGTTGGTGTTGGTGTGTTGGTGGCGATTGTGTGCTGGGTTTGGTGTGGAGGAAGAGGGTTGGCTGCCTTGTTATATATCCCGAGGAGGCACACCCAAACCGGCTACGTCATGCGTGTGAATGGCGCCATTTCTGCCTGCTGGACAAACGGGGCAGGCAGAGAAGGTGAGTCCCGGTTTCACAAAGGCCATTGCCACTGGCTAATGCCGCCATGAAACCGAGGGGTCGCGAATCGTGGGTGCCGGGCCTCGCACCCAACGTCATCCAACTCGGGTGGAATAGCCCAGCGTGAACGGCTGAGCCCACCAGCTTGTCCAAGCCGCGGCAGTCCCATGCGTGTTGTTGCAACCGCCACAAACATTGGCTGCTTTCTGCGCCACAGCCCGCTGCAGCTAGCCAGTAGTCTGCCGCTGGGGTGCAGCACGTGGAGGGCGCTGCGTCATGGCTCGGTGGAGTTGGTGGTGAAGCTTAGCTGCGCCTCCAGATCCTGCTTTGCCATGGTGATTTCCCTTGACATCCATGCCCGTTGACGCGGCAAGAGGACTCGCTGGGCACAGGATTGGCAGAAACAGCGGGACGTTTTCGTTGGCCTTGACCTTGCGTTTCTTTGGAGACGTAGAAGTGACACATCATGACGTAGGTGCCCGATTTTCCCCAGGGCTGCGTGTCGTGAGCTGCGCTATGTCGTATTGTGTCCGTTTCCGCATGACCATGACAAGCTGGTCCGTCTTGTGTCGTGCAGGATGGTGCATCTGTGAGGATTCTGTACAATGAGGGTTGCGTACGCAGCGATGCTCGCGGGGAGCATGTGGAGGAGGTCGAGTTCGCCGCAAGGGGTACAGGGAGCTTGGACCACCCATCAACCATGACGTAACTAGCCACCAAATGCTCGTACACGCTACGGTACACCTACCCAAGCTTGAGTCGACCATGAGCGCGGCCAACACCTCGCTCCAGTCATTCTTCTCCCCCCTACAACCTCACATCGACCTGCTCCTCTTCGGCCCATCATCTACCCTCTCCCGGCCGTCTTGCCCACCGTATCATGTCAGGCAGCGTCAAGGTGCCCGACAGGGTCAAGGAAGTGGCTAGGGAGGACTACGGCAGGGCAAAGGAGCTCGCTATCAATGCTGTGCGATCGGCCGCCTACCTCTACCCGTTCCAGGTAGGAAGAAAAACCACCGCATGTTCACCTCAAAGATAGAACCAGACTAATGCCTCGGCAAGGGTATCCTGTACTTCTTCAGCAACCGCTCGCTATGGAAGCCTCTTGCCGCCAAGCTCTTACCCACCATGTCGCTCGGTGTGGGCGTGACGGTCTTCATGTTCGCAGTCGCCTATCTGCCCCAAGTCGCCCTCCTCGCCTTGTTCAATGGTCCTTTTGCCATCGTGAGCACCATCCTGCTCGTCCTCAGTGAATCGTCGACCATCTTCAACATCTTGAGCAAGAACTTCCTCATTGACGATGCCCTCATCGACACCTTTGATGGAACACTGCTCGCCCGAGGCCAGTCCTCGCTCGTCGCCACAGAGCGCCAGGTCAAGTCGGGGAGCGACCCTATAGGCAAACTGGGCAAGCTTGTCTCGAGGCCGTTCGCCAAGTTCACACCAAATGCCATAATACGGTACTTGATGTACCTTCCGCTCAACTTCATTCCCATTGTTGGCACGGTTGCTTTTGTCATCCTGCAAGGAAGCAGATTCGGCCCTGCTGCGCATGCTCGCTACTTTCAGCTGAAGCAGATGAAGAAGCAAGACAAGGAGCGCTTTATCGAGGAGCGCAAGGCTGCCTACACCAGGTCAGTCAGTCAACTCCATCGAAAGACATTTATGCTGAGAATCTAAAGCTTTGGTGTCCCCGCCGTCCTCCTCGAGCTCGTCCCTGTTGTTGGTATTCTCTTCTCGTTCACAAACACCGTCGGTGCTGCCCTTTGGGCTGCCGATATGGAGGAGGCTAGTACCGGCGGCAGTCAGGGCAGTAGCAGCGCCAGTGGCAGTTCTACGGCACCCAATCTCCGCAACCAGGCCGAGCAAGTCAGGAAGAGGGAGCTGTGAGAGACTCAGCCTCCAAGACTCGACACAACAGCTGTCAGACTTGTGCTAACAAGCTTGATGACAAAGGTCCTTCGAGCCTCTGGATCGCCACGGCCCGGATGCACAGTATCGCTACCCATGGAAACCGCCTTAGGCCAGGGGTAACATGCTCGGCTGGCCATGATGAGTAAGTAGAAACGAGATGATGACGGGGGAGGGTTGTGGGAAAAACCATTACGCCCCTTGAAGATATGGCTAGAGGGGATTTGTAACCGCAGTAATCCCTAACATCTCCACCTAAACCCCCAATACTTCTGCCCCTGAAAAATGGCACACTGCGTGAAAGCAGCGTACGTGACCGCTATTGTCAGCACCCCTACTCAAAGTACAGATTCCGAGCGACGTGGAGAGTATATGCAGTACATCTTTCTTGCAAAAGAAAAAAAAAATCAACGCTCTGTCCCTTGCTCTCGCTCGCGCGCCTAGGAACCACTATCCGCTCTACCCCTCGCCAATCCAAAACACTCGGCCATGCCGAAGAAGACGTCAATGCTGCTGTACACGCCGCCAAAGCGCTGCTGGCACGGCCCCATGGCGAAAACAGGCACGTCAGTCAGCGAGTGCACGCCCTGATCGTCGCTGACCGGCAACGTGCCGTTGAGCAGGATGCCGCCCGTGCCATCCGCAGGGTGGGCATAGTAATCGTTGGCGCCCGTGGCAGCAGCAGCAGCAGCAGCAGCAGACGCAGGTACGCGCGGGCCGTTCTTGTGGACAGACCAGTTCTCGCGGCGGTCTGGGCTGGCCATGAGGCCTTGGAAGAGGGTGTAGCGCGGGTCCCAGTTGGAGGGGAAGTTGCTGTCGGTGTAGGTGAGGTTGCCCGTGTTGATGTACTGGCTGAGGCCGGACTGCTCGTAGACGCCGACGGCGTCGCGCTTGCTGCGGTCGGCGGGCTGGGCGGCGAGGTAGTGTGTGTCGATGGAGCCCATGACGTCGAAGCCGTGGCCGTGGTCAGCGGTGACGAGGAGGAGGGTTTCGTGGAGCGCGTGGGTGGCGTTGAGGTGGGCGATGGTCGCTTTGACAGTATCGTCAAGTTCGAGCAGTTCGCCGAGGGCGCGGTCGTAGTCGAGCGCGTGCATCATCTTATCCTGCGAAAAGGTTGGTTAGTGCGCTGGTGAGACTTTGCAAGGTCGGGGAGCATGTACGATGGAAGCGGCTTCAGACATGAGGAACCAGCCCTTGTCGCCAGAGCGTTCTTGAAGGATGTCAATGGCTTTGAGAGTCATCTCTTTGAGACCGGGCTGATCGAGGGCTGGCGTTTTGTCCCCGGTCGGCGAAAGCGACTGGTTGAGGTTTTGGCGGTAGACATTACGGTCAAGCCACTTGGCCATGTTGGATGTGGTGAAGATACCGAGGGTCTTCTCTTGTGGGTTCGCAGATTGAAGAGCTGTTCGGTTGTGAAGGACTTGGTAGCCGGCCTTGGCGAATTCTTCGTAGTAGTTCTTGCTCTGATATGTCTTTCCACCGAGCGAAGGTGGATAGAACTGCTCGGCTCCACCACCGAAGATGACGTCGACTGGGACATCAGTCCACGTGTAGTTTTGGACACCGTTGAGGTAAGTGTCGACGATGGCCTCGTAAGCACCACGGTTGCGGGTGTGGGACAAGAGAGCAGCGGGGGTAGCATCCGCAATGTACGCAGTCGAGACGATACCAATGTGGCCACCCGTGAGACGGTGGAATATCTCGGCGATGGTCTCGACTTTGGGGTCATCGAAGGGATCCTTACTGGAATCGGCATACACATTCAAGCAATTCACGGTACTCTTGTGTCCAGTGTTGAGTGCCGCAGCAGAGTTGGCCGAGTCGGTGATGAAACTGTCGATTGAATGGGTCATTTGATGGCCGACAACCGGGAACTTGTCCATGGCCATTGTGGTCTGGTATTTTCCGTTGACGCTCTTGTGTCCTATCAGGCGGGCAGCCGTGATCATATTTGTGGTCATGCCATCGCCTATGAAGAGGATGATGTTCTTGGCCTTGCGTTCCTCAGCCAGATCGCGGACGAGCCAGGTCGCCTCCGTCTTGGATCCATTGTTGTAGGTGAGGGTTGCCATGTACTCGCCAGGCTCGTAAAGCGCAACGCGGCGATAGGCCTTGGATGCGACATTGACTAGTGTGGGCTTCTTTGTATCGCGAGCGAAGAGATCTGGTGAGATTAGCTAGAGCGAAGGAGGAAGGCCACCTTGGGTGTTCGCACCCTCAAACCACGTGAAGTTCCACTTCTCCAGCTTTGGCTCTTGTAGTGCGAAGTACTCCGTTGCAGACTTTGCCGCTGCGCCAGTTTTACCAACCGTGAATGTGAATTTCTCGTCCAAGGGCAGGCCAATGGCTTCTGACCCGTTGACAGGCTGGTGGACCTCGAGGCGAATGTCGAAGAACTGGCCGGCGAGGAAATCAGCTCTGGGGCGTTGGTGTGAGCAATGGTGAGGATGGGTTTCAGCGCCAAGGTTCAATTGCTTACTGATCTGGAGGGAAGACGCATCCTAGAGCCGCTGTTAGTATTCAGGTTGGCAGTGGGCGTCATGCTGGTCGCACCGAGCGTCGGGCAAGCTCCAAGACGGCGGAACGACTGCGCGCAGGCTGAGCCCACCCATGAGGCTGCTACTACCACGGCCAAGCAAGCGCACTTCATAGTGAATAGGCAATCGTCCGAGGTGAAAAGCGATAATTCCACCATTCGGCAACCCGGAACCGCCAGCCCTTTATAAGCCTGCAGGGCTGATCTCTTCTCGTATCGTTGTGCCCGCGAGCCAGCCACGTTTTCGCACGGTCATTGTGAAGCTGCTGGAGGGAGAGCTGCCTCATTGGGTTGGGGTTGGATTGGCATGTTTTGTCCGCAAATGATTGCCTGGAGAAGCATTTGGACTAGGCATCACGTTGACCACCGCTGGCCGTTGATTCGTCGCGGAGACGCTTCGCAGCATCGAGGACCGCATGCGGGCTTGGCAGTAAGCAAAACACGAGACGCACGTTGGACTCATTCGCTGCCAATATCCCTCATGAACCAGGCGGCTGCTTATCGATCTTTGGCGAGGCGTGGACAGCGTCGACAAACGTGTGCCCTTTTGGAGGGACAACGACTCGGGATAGCTCACGTGACCGTTCTCTCATCAGCCATCACGTGAAGATGAAAGAGGACTGCATGGGGTGAGTGTTGAGCATACCCAAACTAATCTCCCGTGGTCCAGAGTCATTACGCTACACTACGCTACACTACTCACTACCAACGCGGCAACACCCTCCTCCTCACTCCTGACATCAATCTTCATCGTCACACCCGTCTTAGCACTAAACGCCATCCGTACCATGGCGGCAACCTTGCCCCCTGTAATCGTCTTGCCGTACAGCTTGAGCGTATGTGTCGAGGCGGAGAGGGCAACATCGGTGCCGTCCAGGGGTTGTAGCGACAGTGTTTTGATGACTTGTTCCGTTGCGTCTGTCACACTTGTTAGCTAGCCATCGGATGGAAGTGCTGCAGCGCAAAAACTGACCAGATATACTCTTGACATTCTCCAATTGCAATGTCTCCGTCGCCGAATCGCCCTTGGATTGTTCCCACACATTCTCAAAGCTACCCGCATACGCTGGCACAACGTAGTCGGCACCAGTAAGATAAACATCCTCGACTTGATATTCATCGGGGTAACCATCACCCTCCTCGGGCTCGCCCGTGCTGGGGTCGATTTCCTTGCTGATAAACTTGAGTACGTTGGTGAAGCTGGCGGAGATGAACTGCGACTCCGTCTCTAGGCGCTTGAAGGAAACATAGACAGTGCCTGGCTCGTTGGTTGACAGCTTGGGCGCAGGAATAACAAACTCTTCTTCCAGTTGCACATCGCCGTCGTCTTCTGGGGTGACCACCATTTCGACGTCCAGGAGCACCGTGTCGGGTAATGTGTTCTTAATGTCGAATTGGAGGACAACGTGGTCTTTGAAGATATGCTTGATGGCGGCGACGACGTATTCGGTTTCGGATTCAGTAAGCTCGACAACGTCGCTTGACTTGAGCACAGAGCCGTGTGCGGCGAGTTCCGGTATCTTTTGGAGCTCCACAGCATACTTTTGTGCATTGGATGCCGCCGACGCTGCAGCATCAGCACCTCCCTTAGGGGGCGCTTTTGTGGCGCTGGGTGCCTTGATTGTGGGCGTAGCACCTTCTGTCTTCTTGGTCAAATCCTCGGCGTCCGCCTGCTCACGGGACACAGTCGGAATCTTGGTAATGTCGAAGGCAGTTTCGAAAACATCGCGCGAATCGGCGCTGACATACATGGCTAGCTGGTGCTCGAGCACAGGCAGCGAGAACATAGAGTCGTTGCGGATGAAGTTGACCGCCATCTCATCATCACCCTGGTCCATCAACCTGAGGTTCAGGGCAGCGCGATCGCGGACCTCGTCATCTACATCGTCAAGGCAGCGTGTGAGGAGGACATGGACAGACTTTTTGATCTCGGGGTCCTTTTGGCCTACACCGAACTTGGCAAGGGCAGAAGTGGCCGCCGCTCGGACAATGGCGTTCTCCAAGACGACACGGTTGTAGATGTAACGGATGTACTTGGTAGGATGGGGCGTCGAGGGGCCGTCCCGACCCAGCACGAACAAGATGCGGACAGCAAGCTTAGTGAACTCGCAGTCCTCGATGAATTCACAAAGTGTTGCTAGGGCATCCTCCTTTGCCTCCGGTACGAAACGAATCAGGTCCATGATGGCCTCGACTACGGACCGCTTGAACTCGTAGCCGCCTTCGTCGCGCAGGATACCGCTGAGAAAGGTGAGGAAGCCAGATTGCTTGGACTTGAACTTGAGCGCCAGTGTTCGGACCGCCTCTACAATGGTGACTTTAAACTCGTCGGTAATTTCGGCCATGAAGCCCGTGATTTGCTTCATCAGCCGATCGACAGATGTCTCGTTGCCCGTCTTCAACAGGGTGGTAATGGCGAATGTGGCAATGCTGCGGTTGGCGTTGGTGATGAGCGATTCGATGTCCTGATTGCATGGTCGCACGGCGTCTGGCTTGAATGAAGCCATTTGCGACAGGATGCGGAGGGCGGCAAACTTGGTGACCGCGCGGGGGGAGGTGAGGAAGAGCTGGAGGACGTGGACGGCCTGGACGAGTTCGGCATCGGTAACGTCGCGCATATCGGTGATGGCCTTGGCGGCTTCGAAGTTGACCATTTCGGATTTGTGTCGTAGCCAGCCATCGAGGAGCTGCATCATGGGCTGGGAAGATAGTCAGCACTAGGCGTAGCGTGGCTTGAAAAGTGCCTACCTTGCGCAGATTGGGGTCCTCCTCGGCCAGTTTGGCGGCCAGACGAACTAACAAGACGGTGGCAGCCGGGCTCTTGACGGCGCCGGCGGTCGAATACTGCTGTACCATCTTGACCAGGCTCATGCGGTCGCCAGAGCGCATCTGGTAGAGCAGACCAATGGCATGATACTGTGTCATATAGGCGGTACCGGCCTGCAGGGTGTTGTGGGCGCCGCCGCCAAAACCTCCAAGGAAGCCGGACGACTTGGTACCTGAGGCGGCCTCTGCGGCCTCGGACTGCCAGCGCCTGACGACGTCCTTGGCGACGGGCAGCAGGTGGTAGGACGAGACGAGGGCAGCGGAGGCGACGGAGGGGTTCTTGTCGACGATGCACGTCTTGACGAGGCGCTCAATGGCCTGTACGGTCGAGGCGTCGATAACGCGACAGAGGGCGCGAATGGCGTTGGGGCGGTAGACGACGTCGCTGCCGACCGAAGTGTCCTTCATGATGGAGGAGGTGACCATGATAACATCATCGGCCGAGGCGGCGAGCTCCTTGATGACGAGGTAGACCATCTGGCGCAGCGAGGCATCTTTGTTCTGGAAGAGTTTCGAGATGCCGAAGAAGAGGGTCGTGGCTTCCTGGCGGCCCCAGCTCTCGCCGGTGAAGAGCAACAGCGCCAGCTTGGTGAGGATCTAGGCGGGCAGGGGTGAGTAGTGAGCGGATGGATAACCAGGGAGGGGTAGGCAAACCACTCTGCATTTCCTAGGTGATACGGGGCTCTGGTTGAAGACGCGCGCTGGGCCCGGTCAGCTTGCAGTTTGGTCGGAGTGGCGCTGCGCAGCCGCACCTTCCTGGAAGACAGAGGTCCGGTCGATCTGGGCCACGCCGCCGACATCCTCGTGCTTCTTGTCCATGGCGCGCTCGCGGCTCTGCGGCGGGAGTTGTGGACAGGGCGGTGGCGGAGGCTATGGCAGCAGCTTTGGCGGGCTCTGGGGGAACAGCAGGCGCCGCTTGATGCGCCCAACGTGGTCTTTGCGGAGGCTGGCCGTTTCCGTGTCTTGGCCTGCCGTGTAGTCGCGAGGGGGCCGGGGATGGGCGGGAGGGTGTGGTGTTGCGGGGCCGGCGTGTGAGCAATGGCAATGGCAATTGGCGACGTTGACGTTGCCGTTGGCTGGCGTAATGGCGGTAACTAATATTTGGTAATTAATAACTACATCGGGTAGCTTGGGACGTGCCCGTGTAAACTTACCCTGCGCACGGACGCAATACTGTTTCAATACAGGGGCGTAACTCCTGTCCGTAGCCCATCACCTCCTCATTGTCCCAAGTCATCATAATCTGAATCTTACAAACTACTGAAAATTGCAAGCTCACGACTGAAATTTTGGAGTTTTCCCATGCCTCTGTCATGTGAGTTGAAGGGCAAATGCTGCTTCAACTCATTCATTGTGATACATCAAGCACCTATCGTTCCGCTTCGCATTGCATACACTTGTCACAAGGATCATTAGGACACGACCTGCTCCATCAAGACAATTCATTGTTCAGGGAGAAGACGACGGAATGTCAGGAAACGGATTTATCGCAATAGCATGAACGCCACACCTATCGTTGACCGGGCAAGTTAAAACATCATAATAGTTGACGCCAAAAAAAGATAGCGCGTACGATATCGAAAAAGGAATGCGAAGGAGTTATGGTGAAGGGGCTCCAGTAGCGAGATGATGGCCCTACAGCCAGGACGAGGGTAAAACCAATGCCCGAAGTGCGCTTATTGAAGCAGCATAACTTTCATTCCATTCCGGGGGCTTTTTAGTCTTGTGACATTTCTGTCGGCTTGCCGTGAAAGAGTACCCGGTCCGTCCAAGAAGAGTAGTCCGGTCCGTGCAAGAATAGGTAGGTAGTCCGGTCCGTGCAAGATCGGAACAACTTCGGCCCCACGGGGTCAGACTTGGCAGGTAACTCATCCCTTTCCTTTCAACTGCCAATACCCATATTTGCGGCGATACCTCTCTTGTGACAAGGACAATACGAAATGCATGTTCCCGATATTCCATGCGTTACTAACCCAGAGCATAGCTTAAATATCCACAAATTCTATCCTCCACCTGCAGATCAAACACCTCTCCCACTGCATATTCCACCATGCGTTGCAAAGCCACAACACCGCTTCCATCCACCGCACCCGGAGCAACCGCTTCGAATTCAAGCCGAAGGTCCGCTATTAGCTCTTCAAAAACTTCTGCCCGAGGTATCATGGCACCTCACTAGCCACTCTCCAGAATTTCCTATGCCTGGCGGCCCCAAGTTAGCGGAGCTGGTGTTTCAGAAAATATATGGCCGCGGGGTACGATACGAAGTGGCTGGGGATATGGTTGTAAGAGACGAGTATAAGGGTTGGATACCCAAAACACCGTATGTGATACATTCACTTACCCGCATTACCTCCTTGGGTATATACAAACTGACGCGTATAGTATGATCGATTACTATGGCGTTACTTTTGACCACCTTGTCCCGCCAGACGACCCGAATCCAGAAGTCCTTCAGATTAATATCGTTGAAATCGAAGACGATGCGGGCTTATACGCCATAAAATGTAACAATTTTGAGATTGACCCAGCGGACTATATTGGGAAGCAGGTATTAGGTGCACCGAGATGTTGTTCAAAACGAAGAGGGACTACCGACAGAATCAGGGTCAACGAATCGGTAAATGAGAGGTTAGGAAGGATGACACAAATGGGAAGTGACGGGTCAGGGCACTAACTTACGGGAATCAGTGCTATGTAGGGTCTCGGAATTATGTAGCGAAGTTTTCTTGAAGTTCTAGTTTGCTTAAAAATATCTCGTTAGAGTCACAGGGAATACAATCAGACATGTTGAAATTCATAAATCCTTATATTGCTTGTCCTGTCTGGCTTGCTGTGCTATTGTACGATCCAGTAACACTGCGCTTGACCTTGTCCGCCCCAGATCCCGTCCAACAATTCTTAACCTAAGAGGAAGGAGGTGTGTCGCAAATTTGAGCACCGCAGTGCCGGGTATAAGTTCTGCCGTTAACATAGTTTTTGATGCAAGTCGCGGGATTTGGACACCCGGTGGTGACAGTTCTCGTTTTCGCCACATGACCACATGAGTAATAGTCGGTGTATACGGTGCACATCTTCCACGCCTATGGTTAGCTCGATTCTGAAGATGATAACCGACTTACTATGGAGACTGGCAGTCAAGGAGAGGACATTCGAGCAAACACTGATTCTTGTTGAGGATCCGATAGGTTATTTGATAGATGGGGCAAAAAGGTGGTAAAGATAAGCGAACTTGTTTGCAGCTGAAGATGAGGCAGGAGAGTGTTCTTATCCTTTTCCCAGCCCCAGCAGTGCCCAGAACTTATAATGTAAGCAAGAACAGATATAGGTTTCATGTGCAAAGCTATCGAAGCGGCACATCCAACCGTCCAGGACTCGGCTGTTCTATCGGTTCAGTTGATGTCGCCAAATCTGGCGGGCGGGCGTGTGTGCTGCATGCAGAGAAGTGGACACGCTGGGCCAGACGAACATATTACGGGAATGCATGTCGTATCAACCTATGATTACGCGCTGTGGTCTGAAGATCTTACATACCATGTATTGAAGCTAGCTTTCTTGTTATAGGCGGCTAGTCTTGATGCACGCACGTTGGCCAGCTCAGCGAATAAGACAGTAACGGAAGGTAGCGCCCCGAAGGACGGCTGTTAGACGCTGGGATGATATGCATATGTCACATGCAGGCTCAAAGCTTGTTTCACCATATCTCATGACACTGTAGTCGGTAAGTGATTAGCTAACCCAGGAGGTTTACTTCTGGAGGGTGCGTGTCCTCAGTAGTCTCCCCCCTCCCCGCTTTACGACGTCCACCATTTTTTGCTACCACCTTCTTAAGTCCTTTTTCTCCAAACGAAACTCTCCACTCTGATGCTTTTGCAGGATCAAGCCGTTGAAAAAGGAGGGCCGCAGGACCGACCGTATGCCCTGGTGAAATTGCGTTGGTGTTCCAGACTTCAGGGATGAGACCTGGCTCTGTCTTGAGTTGAGCCTGTATTGATTGTGCCGTGTCAGGCATATACGGCGCTAGAAGCGCTGCAATGAGATGGGCAAGGTTCACGGCCCGTCCGATGATAGCAGCGCATTTTAATGGCTGGCTCGCGGCCAGCTTGTTGTCTAGCCCCTCAGACTGCAGAAAAACATTCCCGCGCTGAGAGATGCGAAGAATAGTGTTGAGGGCGGCGCGCAGCTTGACAGCGTCTAATTCTTGAATGTACTGAGCGAGGAGATTGTTGATATCTTCCTCCAAAATGTCCAAGGAGGCCTCTCCGTAGGAATTGTAGTCGGGGACAATAGCCTCATAATGCGGCCCGTTCAAAAACTTGAGCACGCGATTGATGAAGTTTCCGAGGTTCTTGAGCAGCAAGTTGTTGTTGCCGCTAATCAGCGCATCCCAGTTGAACTCACTATCGCCGCTCTCCGGACGATGAGAGAGTAGGTAGAAGCGCCATATATCAGCAGGAATGCCAGTGTTCTTGGCCGTGTCCCCAAAAACACCAACGCCACGGGATTTTGAAAACTTGCCGCCCTCATAGGTCAGGTATTCAGTGCTTGAAAGGTGGTGGAGCTTCGTCCAGTCGTCCCGCGAACCAAGCTGAGAGCCGGGAAAGATCACCGAATGATAGGAGACGTTGTCTTTGCCGAGGAATTGATAAAGCTGCACATCGTCCGGGCTGTGCCACCAGCGTCTCCATTCGGGCGTATACTGTGCCGTAATCGAAACATATCCAATACAAGCGTCAAACCATGAATAGATGACCTTGTCTTCATACTGCGGAATGGGCACTGCTATGCCCCATTTCAAATCACGCGTGATACTCCGTGGGATTAGGCCCTCCTTTAACCACGCTTCAGTGATACGCTTTCCATTCTCGGACCACGCGCCTTTGACAGCGGACTGGCGATAGAAGGCGTCGATTTCGGGTTGCAGCTTATCCAACCTGAGAAACATGTGCTTGGTTTCCCGTACGATAGGTGTGGAGCCGTCGACTTTGCACCGAGGATTCTTAAGATCAAGCGTGTCCAAAATCTTCCCGCATCCATCGCACTGGTCTCCTCGCGCATCGGGGTAGCCGCACGTAGCGCATTCACCCTCGACGAAGCGGTCCGCCAGGAAAGCGTGATGTTGTTGGCAGTAGAGTTGATTTGTCCAGCGTTCCTCGAGGAAATCATTGGTCTTCAGCTTCAGAAAGACATCTTGAGTAATTTGACTATGCAGCTCGTGCGTGGTACGACCGAAGATATCGCAGCTGATGTTGAACCAACGATAGATGTCGGCGTGAACGGCAAAATATCGATCGCAGAGCTCTTTGGGCGTGCAGTTCTCTGCAAGAGCTTTCACTTCCGCAGTTGTTCCGTATTCGTCAGTACCTGCCGGCAATTAATGAAATTGTTTACGTCGTCGACGAATCGTGCTGGGGAGTTAAAGTGCACAACTCACCACAAACGTACAGCGTTTTGAGGCCGCGCCCTCTGCAGTAACGAGCAAAGACGTCCGCCGACAGCACTGACCCTATGATGTTCCCTAGGTGTGGCACGTTATTAACGTAGGGCAGTGCACTCGTGATGAGGATATTGCGTTTCCCTGGCTCAGGCAAAATGACCTGTTGTTCGCTGGATTCTGCAGCCATATTGGAATTACACTTGGAGGCTGGGGCCTTTTCGAAGTAGGTGGTTATGAAGAAAACTAGTCATCTGGGTATAGAATGGCAGTTATAAGATATGTGAATGGTGAGTCATGGCACATGTGACATGGGTAGTTCAGGCACCCGTCTTCCCGCACCATCAATCTATCCAGTCCGATTGAAAACGACAGCGGCGAAAATCGATATTTCCACATTCTCAGAAATTGCGGTGCATCGCACGCAGAAACCCTTCTCGGAAGCGCGGCGGGGCGTCTGGCGTATCGCCCAGCGCGTCTAAATCACCACGTGACCTTACCCGCCGGTGCGGCCCCATTCACTCCGCGGGCACGCTACTCCAGGCGGCAAACACCTGCGATGCAATCTCTGGCCTCCCACGAGGAACGCTGTGTAGGCCGTCATCGCGCCGCGTATGCCCGGGCCGCCTATCACTCATGAAATACGTGTCTGCACAGCCAGCTCGACTTCTTTCTTCGCATCGTAGCCGTAGAGCCAAGGCTGGACTTCAGGACATGTCCATCGACTCGGGAATGCGCCCTGCAATTCGCGACCCAGCTGCCGGATCATCGTCTCATCTCGCTTCGCCTGTTCTGGTCCGTCGCGCAAATGGAAGTCGGTTCTCTGCTTGAATGTCTCCCGCACGATTTTCTCCCCTCGTGTCTTCCGTAGGCGTTGAAAGCACTCGAGTGCCTCGGGCAGGCCCGACTTGGACCCCAACGCCTCTGGTGCGAGAAGCAGACCCAAGACTGCACCGTCTTCGATCGACGAGTTCGCGCCCTGAGCGAGGTACGGCAGCATTGGATGACACGCGTCACCAATCAGGACCAGGTTGTTTTGCGGATTGATCCACGACCCCATTGCCTCCCGGTGCATCAACTTCCACTTGTCAACCCTATCAACGCAGTTCAGAAGCCGAGTCAAGCTGGAACAAGTAAGCATCCTGGCCGCGCTTCGCCTTGACCCAAGCGGATCGCCTTACACTGGATCCCAGCCCTCGAATAATCTCTTCATCTCCCCAATGTCGCCCTGCGTTCTCGCCACACCCTCTTCCAGATCATCGGGCACAAGTAGGACTACGTTGTACATCTTTCCGCCCCGCAAACAATATGCAACTACGTGCGCTTCTGGACCAATCCAGAATCGACATGCAGGCATTTTAACGATTTCCCTGAGCCTTTCATCTTCGATCTGACTGGTGTCAAGGACGATACGATAGGCAAGGTCACCTGTGGGTAGAGGAGTATCTTTTCGGCCGAGCAAGGCAGAGCGACAGGTTGACCAGAGTCCATCTGCACCAATCACTAAATCCGCATCGTATGATTTGTCTGCTATCGTTACAACTTTCGCCTTGTCACTTGATCTTTCGCCGAATTCGATCTTCGCAACCTTTGCGTCCAGCTCTATAGCAACGCCCAGGGCCCTCGCTCGCTTTACGAAAGCTTTCTGCAGGTCTACTCGATGGCAATCTGAGAATGGGGCGCCGTATTTACTTCTAATGTTCTTGTCAAATTCTTTTTCCTCGGCCAGCTTCCTTCCTCGGTAGTTATACACCGTGAGTGAAACGGGCTCGCAGACCTGGTCGCGTATTGCGTCGTACACGCCCCATCGCAGGAGAAGCCGTGTCGCGTTCGGCGTGAGCTGTATGCCGGCGCCAATCTATAGTAGACTCAGCATTCATCAGTTCAAAGTAGGCCGGAATGCGGGACAACTTTGCATACCTCAGCAAGCTCCCTGGCGCCCTCAAGCACAATAACGGAGTGGCCTGAAAGAGCGCATTGTATCGAAGCTGACAAACCTGACAAACCGGCACCTACTATCAATATATTCAATTGATGCTGCATGGCGTATATGTCCAATATGTCTGTCTAACGTGATTCAGAATGGCTGCCGTGCAGTTGATGACGGCAAACCCGTCGCAATGTTTGATACTAATTTGGTCAAGATCTTAGACCTTTCCAATGACTGTCAAGCCTCAAACTCGGACAGAGGTTGTAAATACAACGTTGTTCGTCTGTCTTTTCGCAATAGCACACCCAAAACGTGGGGTAACTGGGGGGATCCGCGGATCCGCGCCCCCGCAAACCTGCACTCATCAATAGCACCGTCTCCTCACCACTCCCTCATCACCACAATAAAATCCATAAGATTCTGAACCTTCTTTTCAAGTTTAAAGGCCCTTGTTTGGAAATGCGTCCCATGGTGGCGTATGTCACGTCACTTCTTCGTGGCCTACACCGTTTCACGCCAGCCGCAGCCGTATCCTACCGACTTACTGACCCGAAAAGCCGCCGAGGAGGGCACTGCCTCCACCGACTCCTTCTCCTTTCCTTATCAAACTGTGGAAAAGTTGTCTTTGGCAATTTGATCGGATGTCTCCGATGTCATGCGACGCCTCGTGTCGAATGTCGAACGAGTATTACACCGTCTTACGGAGTCTCGAGACCCTGAGCAACGTAATACTTGCTGACAGATCCCAGAAATTCTTCTTCATTGACCGCCGAAATTTACATTTGAATAATCGTCGATCATGAGTTTAAAATGTCCTGAGCTGTGTAAACTAAAGCTGAGATTCAGTAATCATACAAGCCAAGCCCTCAGCTTAACAGCCACGCTCACCATACCACCACATCCGATGACCAGATGGTAGGTACTGATTACATTCACTCAATTGAACTATTTTTAGTACTTGGACCGACCTGGTAGGTTCAATCAAGCGGCCAAGCATATACGACTATGCTTCTATCCAGCACGTGTACAAGAATTTTGAGCCACTATTAGAAACCGTTCAATTCAAAGCATCTTGTGATATGAAATCTCACTGTGGCGTGTTCGTCGTCTAACCACAACATGGCATAGCGGCCATGGTCAACGACTGAGAGCTGAAGCGGCCGCTTACCACATATTCCATAACCGGCTTTTGTAAGTTGTTTTAAGCAATTTAATCGTGACCAGGAGATGTGTGATCCTGTCTAAGGTGAGCCAGGGAAAGTATAAATATGACCACTTTTTCTTGCAAAGTGTAGCAGTAACAGACAGCAGCAACATCCTCACGTTAAGAGCAAACACAATTCGATCTATCCTTCTCGCATCTCCAACCATATACACCGAACACTATCCTCCAGTTGCCTTTCTCATTTGCTTTCAGGCTATCAATATGAAGTTCACATTCGCCATTGCATCTACCATCCTCGCTTTGGCTACAGGCATCAACGCAGCCCCTGCCTCCATCCCCCAAATCACCCTGAAAATCTTCAACGACCAGACCGGCTCGAACGCCGCAGCCACCGTTCCGGCCGACAACGTCCCGCGCAACATCAACGATCTCTTTCGCGGTACTGCAATCGACAGCGCAGGCAACATTTTCGGTACTTCTGCTCAACTCACTGCTTTCACGGATGGCACCAAATGTTCTCTGGTCAATGTAAACATCCATGACTGGGTTATTGAGCTTGATGGACGCGCTAAGAACTTCGTGGATCTTGACGGCGACAACACCAAGGCTGTCCCGGTTTGGCTGGGAGGATTCACCTTCCAATGCTCCCAGGCATAAATCCGAGTGAAAAACATCACTGCTATGAACAAATTGGAGATTTTTCGTTTTGTCCTTCTCGTCTAGTTTGGTATTTGACAGCGCATGGTGGATGACTGGACTACAAGAACGATTTGCGCACCACGCTCGTTTAAACAGCTTAGTTATAAGCAATACATTATAGAATTTGTTTCTCTACCTGCGGCGGCTTTTAAGCTGCGATTGGACTGCTATACGGGGATCTATACCACTACATTGACAAGTAGACGAAAGCAGCCGAAACTAAGCAAGCGCCGGCATGCCTCAGACGGCGCAAAGTAGACGCAACCGGCCCCATGGTCCACAAGTACAATAGTAACTAGTCTACTAAGCTGCATTTGACAGATATTTTTACTGCATACAGTTCGGCTATGCAAATACCTATAAGATTTATTCATTGCACTAAAACTTAAGGGCGACGGACTATAAGACCCTTTATGTACAATAGCCTGAGAGTACTTAGACCGGGGGATCGTTATTCTAAATGGCCGATAAGTTAGATCATAGGAGGCCGGCGTAGATTCTGTCGCTTTTGAATAACTTTCTTTTTTTTAGAAGTCTTCGAATCTACCCGACTGCTGGCAAAACGTTGTCGAGGTATCCACCACCTATATTGCCCTTGGGAGCGTATTCGCAGACATACATCCAGCCCCAAGCTAGCTTATTGCCGGGATTTGTATTGCCGCGACCGCAGAAGGTAGCGGCGCAGCCGATCTGCGTCACACTCTTCCAGACAAGCTGAGAGAAATGGCCTTTGCCCGACCTGTGATACAATAAGCGGAGTATTTTGCGCAAATCAATAGCCATACTGGAATTCCCCTGACTGGTAGTCATAGCCATCGGACTCTTCACCCCAAGAATAGATAGAATCTGCTGGTGTCTCATGGTTCGTAGCAAGATTCTCCCCATATGGACCCTTGCTGTGGACCATAAGACACGTATTTGCCACAGTCTTTGCATAATCTGCCAAGGTCGTGTTCCAGGTAACATCTGACGCTTGATGGTACGCGCGCCACATATTCGTCTGCTCGATGCTAGAGGATTGGAGCATGGCATTATCCGCATATTCCGGCCACTGCGGCTTGTCTACGGGGACTGCCAGGGATAGGGATGCGCAACTGGCAAGACTAAGTAGGACTGAAGAAACGTGCATGTTGAGGATAAGAGGAAGATTGATAGTAGTGGATTGTGAATGGCAGCTTCAGGAGCAGGTCCTTTGCACCTTTATATTCTGCGCGACCCTTATTTGCACTTGTGGCGATCCAGTAGTTAACGCGGAGGCGACGATATACGGCTCCATTTTGGTTCGCAGTCGGATTCCTAATGCGGTGCCTCTGTTGCATCGCTGGTGAAGTGGCACTTGTAAAGATGCTCATTCTCCACATACCTTGGTACCGTGGTACTCGAAATAGGTCCGATTTTCGTACCTAGAGCTCTTCATTATTGTTTGCATACCAAGTTCAAAGAAACAGTAGCCAAGCTTAAGGCAAATATATCTTAGAGAGGCGGATAAAATAGTAGTCGCGGCCGACAGATCTGTTTTGGTCTTGGTGCCAACACATCGTACACACTGGATGGTAACATCCCTAACTTGAGGTCGCCGACCTCCACAGTTCCCTAACTTGAAGTCGCCGACCTCTACAGTGTACCTTCGAGATCGGCTACCGGTTTTAACCACCACGCTACTTGATTAGAATCGCCTTGAGCAATATTGTGCATTTAGCCCTCTTGCTTCCTTTATTATCTACGCTTTTATAGTCTAAAAGTGTACCGGGTGAGCAGGGCTAGGCATTTCCTCGGACGAAGTTTAGACCTAGTAGCATCAAGCTCGCTAAATAGTATTATGGTAACGAGTTATACTAGACGAAGGAAAGTGAAACTCAATAACCGACGCATGAGGGTAAGTGTCAGCTTAGGGAAGAACCATGTCATTTTTCGAAGTCCTTACGGAAGGTGGCGCTGCTGTCTATTTGGAATTTATCGTAGCTGCAGGACTGTTATTCCGGCCTGTCTTCTATTTGAGCTCAGGCTTAGTCCGGTGATATGTCTGCCAGCTCGCGCTCCAACGGCAAGAATTGCACACTTATGCCTTTCCCAGGGCTACTTGACGAGCCTTTGGGTATACTTTTGCGTCGAGAATTGGCATCTCATTGCGAGCAAGGAGCGAAGGATTGATGGCGCAGCCTTTCCATTTTGGAGGGGAAGTAGCCGGTGCCAAAGTCGCAGTCCTGTGGGCGAACTTGGTTCGTGTCTATGCCCTTGTAGCATTTGAGACTGGATATTAAGACGAATCATGGTCGATAAAAGCTATCACCTTAAGTAGGTGTTGATACAGTAAAGGATACCGTATAGGGGTATACGATCGTATATGCAACGGTATGAGGATAAGTTAACAGGGAAACGCATGTAGATGGGATGGATTGGAATGTATTCTATACTATCGTATATGAGATAGAAGGCTTATATAGACGGAGATAAGAAGGCATTGCCGACAAGCCGACTGCGGTCACGTGACCCTGTGGACGTTTCAGACGCAAACACGCCGACTGTCGGTGAGCCCTCCGCGGACAACGTCCCCGGAGCTCGTTAGTTCGAGCCGTCGTTGCAACAGTAGGGAAGTGATAATCACAGCCAGCGCGAACGCGGTAACAACTATGCGGGAGATTAGGTAGGACATGAGCTAATCCAAGAGTAGTTAGTCAGCTAGCCGCGTCATCTCACGTTGCTAACGAGCACCTAGCCACGAAACATCTTACACTGAACTCACTATCTTTGAGAAATGGCAGCAGAAACATCTTGTACAGCATGTAGCTGGAACTCCAGACGACAAAACGCAGGTTCCTACAACAGCCATATCAAGCTATTTTATAGCAACAGTGATCGCGCAGCCTGGTCGCTGGGCCCGAAGTATATTTTGAAAGAGCGATCGGATAAGCCTCCCAGCTTCGAAGCCCGGAACCTCCGTTTTTTGAAAGAAAACACTACGATTCCGGTCCCAACGGTTGTCCTAGACTATAGCAGTGAGGACCGGTACTATATACAAACCGAACGCGTCCCTGGCGAAACCCTCGAGACAGCCTGGGCCACATTATCAGCAACTGAGAAGGTCCTTATCGCCAAACAAACCGCGGAGTTTCTCTTGCAGCTTCGCCGACTTCAATCCCCAAAAATGCAGAGCCTTGGCGAACAACCTCTGTACTCCGCGTTCTTGTTCCAGGGCGACTACGGTCAGCCTCACGGTCCTCTCTCTTCCGACGATGAGCTTTGGGCAGTTTGGGCACCAGCTCTGAAGGGTCTACCTGCGAAGGCTCTTTCACGTCTTCGGGAACGTTTGCCGTCCTCAGCGCCATACACATTCACCCACGGCGATTTGTTTTTAGGAAACATAATTATCGAGGGAGGAAATCTCGCAGGTATTATAGACTGGGAGAGCAGTGGGTACTTTCCTGTGTGGTGGGAGTTTGCTTGTGCGGGAATAGGGTTAGGGGAAGCAGATAAAGAATGGAAGGACTTGTTACGGGAGCACATGGTTCAACACGAAGCAGGTCGCGATTTCTGGTTGGATTTGTATTCCCTCTCTGCTTATCCTCATTTAAACGAGCGTGGGGTAAAAGTGCTTGCGCAACTCATGCGTGACTAGATATCCAGCAAGTAAAGATAAATATCAAAGGAGTGTCCCTTCCATTCTCGTTATATCCGGTTTCATGACCTAAGATTGGATAAGTAATTGTGATGGAGGAGTAGGAGGGTCTTACTTGTCTATTCGGTGGGTCTGTCCACACAAATAGGTAGCTGTGTGCCGCAGAATTCGCAAGTCTGTCGTCCCGTGATATTATTTTTACCACAGTTGGCGTTTGGGCAGGGCATTTCTGATTCGTTCGACAAGATGTAGATGTGAGGGGTATAATTGAAATGTAGCTGAAGGATCCGGTACTTTTTTCTACTCAGCGAGACTGTCTTGTCTACTTATACTTCACAGTGCACATCTCCCGCTCTATGGAATCTCCCGTAATCATCACAGTTACCTAGCCAGATGGTACTTCGCCATGTCGTTGCCTTGACCCAATATCGCGATTCGCTATGGAATGCGTACGTCCGTACGTCGCTTAGGGCATAAGAAATGCATGCGCGGTAAGTTGGTAGTAAGCCACACGCGAATGTGTGCATGCAAGTAAAAACCGAAGTGCATATACTGGTTACGCTGTGGCTTGAAACGATAGGCAGCAGGGTCGGTTCCGAGAGCATAATGGCGTGACGGTAGGTAGGGGTCTGCAATACGTATGTAAATCGGTTGGTTAGTATTGGTTAGAACGTGCAATGCAGGCTGTGCTTATCGGGCCTGCTTTTTTGCCTACTCTTCCGCCTGCTCTTTTGCCTAACCTTCTGTCTGATCATCAGCTTACCCTTTCTCCTGCCTTTTTGCCTAGCCTTCCACCTAATTTTCTGCCTACCTTTTCTCCTGCCTTTTTGCCTACCCTTCCACTTGCTTTTCTGTCTACCCTCCCACCTAATTCCCCGCCTTCTCTTCCGCCTGATCTTCGCCTACTCTTCCGCTTTATTTTCTACCCACTATCTGCCCACTCGACTACCTTCTCCTTACCCTATGTCTAGACAACGTGTAGCCCGAGGTTTGCATAACGTTAACTCTGCTTGGGCGCAAATAACGAAAACGATGAGTATGCAACTGTCGACGCCGGGCTTAACATCAGCCCAGCTACAACGCTACGAGAAAGTTACAAAAGAATGGTCGAATGGAACCGTTCCGCACACTTCTCTAAGATATTACCGCTTCCTTCAGCAAGTCAATTATGCAGATCCGGACTACTTTGTCTTATGTATAATCGCTTTTACCCAAGCACAGATTGATTGTACCTATCAGCATGTGAGGGACGCCCTAATAAAGCGAATTCAACAAAATTCTGGCAGCGCAAAAGACGCACGCAATGTGATCATAGCGGTTATGAACACGAAGAAAGCTTTGAAGCCGGTCCAAAAGTCTAATCAAGGTCTTTCGATTACCACAGGCCAGTGGGTTTCATTCACACACGCTGAATTAGAGGGAACAAAAGAAATCTTCGGTGAAGATATGGTTAACAAGATCAAGAAGCCACAGATGGATAGAGACTGGAGAGCAGTCACGATGCGATTCCCACGATTCCCCGCAAGCATTTATGCTCCCTGCTTCTTGATATTGGAGATTCGTGAAGAATATGTGAAAGAGCTCGCAATGGCTCTTTTGGGAATCAAGGTGGATTGGGAGCCACAGGTCTTTCCACGTGATTTCAGTTTCCAATTGAGGGGAGGATCCGAGGAGGCTATTAGTGCTGTGTTCGGGCCTATAATACGCGACGCGATTACCGAAAGTATTAAACGAGTGAGTGAGCTCGCGGAAGAACAGGCTCGAGCTGACTGTATCACGATGACCTTCCGGTGGAATGGAGCAAGCATTCAACTGCCTATGTGCTTGGAGAAAGGAACCCAAATTCAGAGGAAGCTGATTATAAAGAATGTATCATAGTGCTATATTACTTTGAATTTCCCGCCAACAATGTATAAATTCATACCTGGAGTAACTTTAAGTGAGCCCTCGCTACTTTCTACAACGGTTGAAGTCTTTTCCCCTTTGCTATCCACCTCAAAGACCGTTATAGTACTGCCTGTCCAGCGTACCTCTTGATTGTCGCCCGTTACCCAGTCAACGCTGTTGGCCTCCACCTTTGAAAAGTCTTCGCTTTGATCAAGGTCTTTTACATCATCGTTTTTGAAAGCCTTGAATGATCAGAATGTGTTTTATTTCGAGAGATAGAAGCTCACCATTGGATCTAATAGGAGAAGTGAATGTAAGCCGACGCTGGGCGAATCAGTGCCACCGGCGAGTGGCAGTTGTTTGTTTGCTTGAGAGATAAAGTATGGTTTTCAAAAATGCGAGGGAAACCCCGCTGGTCTTAGAAGGTCATCTGGAAGAGTATTCGCTGGGGTGGAGAAAGGTTATCGGCGGGGTCGTGGAGTTAGATAATTCGTCGCAAGCCTAAGGCATCAACGACGTTCTCAATGTTGGGCCGTCGCCAAGTTCGAAGCGACAAGGAAAGTTGCAATGTTTGTCTTGTAAGCAATGGCGAATATCAGAGCAAACTGCAAACTCTGTGTGTAGAGAAGTCTACATCAGCCGCTGACGCGCAACTGCCCCGCACCATCACGTGATGAACGAGAATCCACTCTGCAACGCCTTGACAAAGCATCAAACTCTAGAGGCAAAGTAAACCTATTTCTGCTGCGTTTACGCATCTATGGAGCTACTCCCACTTATCGAATTTGCTCTAAACCCTACGAAGTGCTGTGGTGGAAATACATGGTGTTGAGGCTTGGATGAAGCCCGAAGCACAATCGCTGGAGGACACGTGACCGAAGGTCACGTGCTAGGAATCATGTGACCAAAAGTATATAGTTGAAAAGCTTGCCGAAGCTCAATCGGTAGAAAAATAGACCGATAGTCGACAGCTGTACGCGCGTAAATGGACAATATACTATCTATCTCAACCCACTTAAATACAACGATAACTCGACAGGCCGAAGGCTCGTCGAGCGGCTGCTGAAGCTAACTGTGCCTGAGGCTGAAAACACCTCTACAGTGCTTTTAAGTTATGTGTTCGCGCAATCATGGCTAGTGAAGCCCTGATAATTAATCATAACATGTGCAGTACTTGAGAAAGATTTCTCGTTGGATTCCAGCGCATAGAACAAAGGATGCTACACGTGTACGACGACCAGCATTGCTTAGAGACGAAAGATATAAGTGATTCTGGCACTGCATCTATCACACCGATTCAAAGCTTGGGTATAGGTATCAAGCATATTACTATGCCAGTGGAAATCTATCCATCACCGCCATACTTCCCCATCAGCTTTCGCATGATGCTTACTGCCCCATTTCGATACCCATCACCAAACATTGCATAGTGGTTCAGGTGGTGATACAGCTCGTACAGCTGAACACGATCTGCATACTCCTCCACCGGCTCCGTCTTTGGACACGACTGGTGATACTCTTCCATGAATCTCGCATCGAAGCCGCCAAACATATTCATAATGCCGAGTTCATACTCGCTGTGGGCGTAACACGCCGAAGAGTCAAATGTCACGTCTTCGGGCTCGCCCTCGTCGTTTCCAATCACGCCGACACCGGCGTTGCCGCTCCAGAGGTCGCCGTGGACAACGACGGGGACAACGCCCTTGCCGCCATTGAGGTGCTCGTCGCCGATTAGACGGGGGACAATTTCGTATGCGGTTGATTCAACAAGTGCACGGAGTTCGGCATCCTTGCCATTCCTCGCCTCAGCTCGTTGCAGGATAAAAATGAGGCGGTTCTCCGCAAAGAAGTCCGCCCAACGTTCCTTGAACGCGTTAAGCTGAGGAGTGTCACCGCAACATGTTGTTACGGGGAAGCCAAACACCGGCTTGTCATATCCTCGCGGTACAGGCGCAGTTATCGTATGGAGTTTTGCGAGTTTTGCCGCGAGCGAGACAGCGGATTTGGCCCCTGATTTCGAAGCAGAGCGCGAGCGCAACTTCAGAAATTCGGTGAGGAGGAAGGATGTATCGGGCGACGACTCGAATTGCCCGTGGCCGAACGACCGGGGGCATATCGATGGGACGGCGTTGTGCAAAGCCGTGAGCGACGCGTGCTCGCCTTGTCATTCTCCTCTCAGTATACAAGGCTCGTTCAACGAGCATGCGCGTATACACAAACCTTCGAACATAATATCGGCCTCGCTTCCGCGTCCCGTCTTCATGAAGAAGGCATTGTGCCCTCCATCTTTGCATCGCCCAACGATCTTGTAGGCAGATGCGGAACTGCAGCCACCACCACCTACCGGGGAGATGATGGCATTTTCTGGATCGATGCCGATGATTTTTGCGACGTTAGGATCAAGATTCATACTGGATTGTTATATGCTCAGTTTGGAAAGCGTTCAAAGGTTCAAGCCTTGAGGCAATACACAGACTCTTTTGGGAGAACCAGTCACCATCGATCACATCCTTTGAGAATATCCGCTCACGCACTTGCGTCTGTTGGGCTCGACAGATGGTCCTTCGTGCGTTGCTGCTGGTGTTCTGATAAGAGTATGGTGTTGAGGCCAGCGCTTGTGGACTAGCAGTTTTGAGCACGGGCTGTCGGCCTTGGCTGGTGTTTCTAGTGCCATTCCCGTTCTGCCTGGTTGACCAGCTAGATAACTATGATATTAAGTTTAGCATTCTGTCCAGAACAATATCGACTACCTCTCCTCTATGATCTCCCAATTATCTTCTGGACCATGGTTTCACAAGATACATTGCGCTCAAAGGCAAGGATTTGAAGATATAATGAACTTTCTATGACAAGCCGCCCTAAGGAAAGAACATGACGATGGCAAGATCTCTTATTTCCTCTACCCTTTCCCCTATTCCAAGCTTAGCTTGGGGTTGCTTAAGAGACTATTGATATCTTGAACTATCTCCTGAGCAGTATTGTATTCTTTCTGCCAGCACCTCAAGATAACTGTGCTACAGGCATGTTGATCCTGGGGAAACTGCCCTCTCTTGAACCTGTCCTCCACTCTCTCACGCCATTCGTCTTCCCCATTAATAATGTCAGGGAACACGGCCTGGCCCATCATGATGAAGTACATGGTGCACCCCAGCGCGAAAATATCTGTTTTAATGTCCGCGTCGAAAGGGTCGTCTCGAGGGCAATAGAATCTGCAAGGCTCGCTACTCCAACCATCAAGAAGAACCTCGCCGTCCTCTGAGAGATGTTTCCCCTGGAAGTCGGATAGCTTGATGTGGAGTCCCTTGTCAAGAAGTAGATTTGTGGGCTGAATATCGCAGTGAATAACGTTTCGAGTATGAATAAACGCAACTGCCTCAGCAGACTCTCGGCACCAGGTCAGCCGCTGCTTGAGCGAAGGGGATGGGTGGTCGGAATCAAGTATGTAATCGGCCACGTTTCCAGTTAGGCGTTCTAGGTAAATTCCAGTGTCTGAGAAGCCCCTCAGCCCTATTACACGCTCATGTGGCCCGATAATCTCAAGAAGGTCCCTTTCCACTTTGAGGCGACTCATATCTCCACCAGGGCCAAGAGGGTATTTGAGGACGGTAGACTCATCTACCTCTCCGATGAATGCACTGGTTCCGGAGGCGATTACTTCCTTGACTCCTGCGGGAAAGTATTGATGGTAAATAAAAACAGTTTGTTCGGTATCGTCTGCCATAGCTTCAGGGGGCACGGTGCCATCCGCCATAGTAGTAGGTAGTTTGTTGTTGTTCGCTATGGTAACTGGTGGTTGGGTACTATTCGCCATAGTAACTGGTGGTTGGGTGCTATTCGCCATGGTATCAGGTGGTTCGGTGTTTGCTATATTTAAAGCTGTAAATTCAACAAGGGGGAGGCGGGTTGTCGGCAGGTTTTATGATGTTCGGGCAGGCGGTCTGTGCGCTTCTTACGTGTTGGGTGTTAGGCTCTATTTAGCGGGGTTCCACGACTTCACAACGGATACATTGTATAGGGCATATAAACCGCGTACTCAAATAAGATAAGATATAGATCTACCGAATTATAAATGATCATGTATCAGACAGATTCTATATTCTGACGTCCTTGAGTACAATCCACCAAGTTCTCCTCCTTGTCCAAAACCAAACCTTGACTAAGTTTATTCAAAGTTGATACGGTTATATTAACCAATATCCAGAACAGCTTATTCTAAATCTTCTCAGAGACAGATTGCAGGGTCAATTGAAGAGAGCTACGTACCACGTATGGACTTGCCTAACACTTCGGGCAGATATTACCCGGAGCTCTAACCGTCGAGCTTCCGAGGTGTACGTCTTTGTATCCGGTGCAGTTCGGGCCTCCAGGATTATTACAATGGACAAGTGTGAAATTTTCCATTGCATGCTTCGGAATGTTGGTACAGTTCTGGAAAACTCTGCGGACAATGTGCCGTTCACATTTACACACCATGGTGACGTGTGATATTCGGTTGTCGATTGAGAGTCGAAACTTAAGGTTATAGCGGATGGCAACTTGGATTCTTTGAAGAGTGTATTGAATGAACTTTGAACTGTTGTAGCTTTGGAGATGGGGCTAGATAAGGATTATATAGACTCACAAGCCCTCCCACGTAGCTTTGCTTTACATGTACTTCGGCGAAGCATGTCGTAGAGTGAGATCTCATTGAGCGCTCGACCGGTCAGCGCACTATCGCAATAGAAATTGATACGATTTTGGCCTCAATATGACTCATAAATCCTCGGTCGCCGTGTCCGATGATCATCCTCCCATGGTGGTTGCCTAGGTAGGCAGCCAATAATATTGGTGATCCTGACCAACACGAATTTATTGATGGCTGAAGTTATTCCGACACTACTACAGCAATATATCCATCAAGATTTGCAGTAATCAGTATAAGCCCAACTTATTCTTGGCCGTGGCCCCATTTCCACGCGCTTGCATCGCCTGACAGCTGTGAGTTATATACGCCTGCGGAGGCCAATCGGCGAACGCTGATGCCTGTTACTAACTCGGACACGGACGCTGGGCGCTTTCCGCGAATGAATGCCAGGGGAGGAGTCAGGGGAGGAATCCTTATAATGGAGGGACCAGGCTGTGCAGTAAATCTACCTACATATCGCTGAACGTGCTAATCCTAATAGGTCTATACTTTTTACGATGTAAATGTCTTGACCGAATTAGTTCAAGCCACGGTATCAGAAAACGCACTTGTTGGAGAATCTGCGTATGTCACGGTACAGGATGCATGTGGCTCAGAGGAAGCACAAGCGCACAGGCTGCGGCGAGGCCGTGTTTCAAGCATGCATGTGCGCTAGCTCAATTGGTTCGAATCTTTTACGCTGCGCGAATCCAGGACGAATCAAGTATATCTCTGAAGTGGAAAGTAGAGATGGGCTCTCTTCGTTCCATTAACACGACAATGCCGTGCCTTTGCCGCAAGCTTGTGGGAAAGCAGTATTCGAGAATTACTGAGATCGAGGTTGGCGCCTAGGCTCCGGTTGCTGGAGTATCATCGAGCTTATTCATTCCCAGGCTAGAACCTTGAAGCGGGTCTGGGAAGAGGCCCCTCAACTGTTCCAGAACCCTTCTCGTCCAAACCCTCATAACGTTTTGCTCCAAACCCGAGCGAGGGCAGTTGAATCCATCACGGCACCTCAAAAACGAAGGCATACACGAATCTCATCTAACAACATACAAACCCCCATTCTCTCCGTCGCCACGGCCACTGTCAGTAAGCTTGAAAAGACGTACTCCGACCGCCACGCCACGAGCATCTCGACAACCCCACTGAATATACAATGGAAGGGCAGCATATACCTCAAGCTCTTCTGTGCTATAGAGCAATCCGACCATCTACAACGAATTTGTTACTACGCATTCGCGCAATTACATAAGAAGGGCACATCGGTTAACCGGATCGTGAAGGAGATCGAAGATGCGATGCCACGTGCCGACGCGAGGGCGAAGGTTTATCGTTTCCTCCATATTGGGACTAGATGGATGGAGATTGTCGATCACTTCGGATCGATTGTGGCCTCGCAACAACAACTTGCTGGCCTTCTTTGCCTGCTGGAATCAGGGTCCACGTGAGTTTTATATTTGCTTTGGCCAGCGTTTTTACTGATTGGGCGGTCACTAGCTGGGAGAGGGCATCGCCAGACATCTATCGTCTTGCGCTCGCCAATCTCCACAGAAACACAGATATTTACGAAAAGTCCTTAGCGCTTACTCCTTTCGTCACCAAAACTCTGAGCCAGATCGCTTGTAAGACCCAGGCAGGACGTAGGACAATGTCCTTCCCACTGAACGCTAAACATTCGCAGTGGAACACTCCTTCATCGACGAGACTCGCACCCTTGCCTTGCGTTCGAATTTCGTGGGTGCCATGCCCGCATCTACCCCGAGGTTGCTATCGACACGCGGGGCTCTGCACACCCTCTCTCCAGCAGAGCCCGCATGGAAGGCCGCGTCATTAGCAGCCGCACATGAGGCGATGCATGAATCGAGCCTCACCTGCTCAGATGAGGCCAGTCTGCTGCTCATCCTCTTGTCATTCCTCTCGACCTCTGAGAAGGTTCCTCTGGAACTTCTCTTCCGCGGAGCAACACCCCGTAAACGATGGAATGAACATGGCAATATCGATGAAGTGAATGCAATGGATGCAGGTCTTATCCCAGAGTTGGCGTCATTGTGTTCGGATACGCTGCGATTAGGTAATGCTTTTCACGAGTTGCATGTTGCTTCGGCCGTTTCAAAGAATTCTGCCCAGGATTATACCGTGTGCACAGCCGTTGCAGCTCGCCTTCGTGAGAAGCTGTCTCCAGACTACACCTCATTTTAGCGGTGTCAAGCATTGGTTGTCGCATATAGGACAATACCGTGGAAATACGTTGAGCCTACGTGAGTGCTAGGCCATCCTGACAATCTCCCTTATTAATAAGCACAGCATTTCTAACACGAAGGAATTTTTCCCGCATCTACAACATGCTCTCGAAGAATTCCAAGGCGATTTATTCTATCTTCCCGCAACCACTAGGGCTGACCTGGTGCTTACCCTCATCGAGGCATCTCGGTTTCCCAACCTACCATGGAAACGCTTTGTTGTCAGCCAGGCGGAGAAAGCCACACATGGCCTCGAAGATTGGCATCTTCAAGCTTGCATTGCTCAGGCGCAGTGCCTTATCAGCCGGATTACTAGCGACATCGCTCGGGCTGAGAGCTCTCTTGATTTACTCGACACGAGCAGGCTTTCGACCACAACCGATAAGAGAATACATTTAGCTGGTGAACAGATAGCCATTCAGCGTTCTCTCAACTGCATTCAGGTAGAGGAACTTTCAGCTGCCAAGACATGGTTGGAGAATTTAGGTTGCCGCGATCCGCGTCCGTCGCCGATGAAGACAATGATACTCTTCCGCAGGGAAATGCTGCTTGGGAGAGTCTTTCGGTTCCAAGGTGAATTTAGTCAGTCTCTAGTACATCTTGAGAGGGCACGGCAAAAAGTAGAGGAACAGCAAGACCTCATCTTCGACGAAGACCTTCGCGATCTCACCTGCGACCTAGCTGATACACTACGAGAGCTCGATCAACCAGCAATTGGTGAACGCCATCTCCGCACGGAAATCGCGCGACAAGACCAAGAGCACGCCTCTACACGCAAGAGCTCTCTCTTGGAATTATCTCTAGCCGAAATGCTATTTGGCCAAGGTCGCTTCAACGAGGCAGAAGAACTTTGCCTAGACGTCCAATCTCGTCCAACCTTGCTGAGGTTTGAAAAGCTGCGGTTACACATTACGCTGGCAAAGATATACCATATCAACTCGGATTACGAGAGGGCAAGCGCTCAGTGGGCGCAGGCCATGGTGGCAGTCAGCAAGTTTCCTAATGAGAGTGGTGCAACGCGGATCATTGTCATGTCGGTATGCGACATCCTGGCCCGCCAAAAGGCCCCAGGACAGGATAACCCATTGCTCGATCAGTCCCTAACCACATTGGACTCCCTTGGAAAATTGGCAAAGCCAGACGGCGTTCGGTGCTGGATTGCAGGTTTGCGTCATTGGGTTGAATCTTTGCAGTCGAGGGATGCTTCAATCCGCCGTCTTTCATAGTGTACCATACCGCTTCCCAACCGTCACTGCAACGGCAATTTCATAATGCTTAGCGGGGCTGCTTATACACACTACTTCATTTCATGTGCGATACGTAGAATACACAAGATGAAGCCCACATCAGTGAGCACTCGTACCTGAAAAGAGTCAGCAAAGAGTCCCTCAAGTAACGAGGTTACATGAATGTGGAAAACTACCAGACTAGATGCTTTCCTTGCGCGTACACTACATTCGCTTCCAAGATAACCATGTGTTGAGTTTGCGTCGCAAAGAGAGATTTTGAGAAGAAAGGTTCTAGTGATGCAAGCCGTGTGTCGAGTTACCGTCATTGGCTTTTGAGTAGCGGTCATCTCAAAAGGCGTGGCCATAGTACTTCATTGTAATCGTTGATGATGGCGTGCAAGAGACAATGACCTGTTGCTGATCCAGTCCATGCGCGACTTTGACTTGTTCACATTGGATTCTTGCGTGCTTACTTTCCCCCAGGTTTTTCTCTTAGCCAACAACCATCTACTACGAGGAAATGTACCTCATCGATACAAAACGAGATTCGTATGCTTCTAGCAAGAATCTACTTGGTTGGAAAACGCAATCCTTTCCATGACTGGCCATACTCTATCCATGCATGCGCAGCAGCCATCCACCAGAAGAAAAAAACACCATTCATGCAACCCCGAACGCCCCTTTATAGCTGCGTCAAGAGCCCGTTGCTCTCGAGTAGCAGCACGATCTGATGCACAGCCGTCCTCACGTTTGTCTTGGATAAATCCACCGTCAGATCAGCATTCTCCGGCACCTCATATGGGTCATCGACGCCCGTAAAGCCCTTGATTTCACCGGCGCGCGCCTTCTTGTACACGCCGCGCCTGTCTGTCTTCTCGGCGTGCTCGAGCGGGGTCGACACGTGGATGAGGTAAAAGTCACCGAAACGGGAGACAGTGTCGCGGGCAGCTCTTCGGCTGGCATCAAAGGGCGCAATGGGCGCGACAATGGCGGCGGCGCCGGCCTTGGTCAGCTCGGCGGCGACAAAGGCGATGCGGGCAATGTTCTTGTCGCGGTCGGAGCGCGAGAAGCCGAGTTCGCTGGACAGCTCGGCGCGCACGGTATCGCCGAGCAGCAGAGATACGGAGCGGCCACCCTGTTGGTTGAGGGTGACGTTGAGGGCGCGGGCGACGGCATCCTTACCCGAGTTCTGGTAGCCGGTCAGGAAGACGGTGAAGCCTTGCTGGCTCCGCGGCGGGTGCGACTCTCGCAGGACGCGGACGACCTCGGGATAGGAAAACCACTCGGGAATGGCCTGGCCGGTGCGCAGGCGCTTCCGAAGCTCTGGCAGCCGGTTAGCATGAGGAGTCTAGTTATGAGACGAAAAGGCTCCCACTCACCAGTGCCCGAAATGTCCAGCGTTTTGATCCCTTGCGGCACTTCGTCCTTGGGGCGGTACTCGTCCGAGTCGGGCAGGTATGTCATCTGCAGGAAGGGTACGACCTCAATGCCGAGCTCGGAACGGTAGCGCTCAACGGCGTCCTGGGCGTCGTAGGGTCCGTAGAAGTCGACGCCCTTGGAGTTCTTGCCGGGGCCGGCGTGGTCGCGGCCGACGATGAAGTGGGTGGCGCCGTGGTTCTTGCGGATGATGGCGTGCCAGATGGCCTCGCGGGGGCCAGCCATACGCATGGCGAGCGGCAGCAGGGCCAGTACGGCCATGCCGTTGGGGTAGCGCGGCATCAGGGCCTGGTAGACGCGCACGCGGGTAAAGTGGTCGATGTCGCCGGGCTTGGTCAGCCCCACGACGGGGTGGATCAGCACGTTGGCCTGGCGGGCGCGGGCGGCGCGCACCGTCAGCTCGCGGTGGGCGCGGTGCATGGGGTTGCGCGTCTGGAAGGCGACGACCTTTTGCCAGCCCAGCTTGTCGAAGTGCAGCCGCAGCTCGGCTGGCGTGTAGCGCAGACCGACGTAGTCGTAGTGCTCCAGCCGGTCAATCGCCTCGACCCGCCCGCCCACGTAGAAGGCCTGGGCGGTGTGGTAGAGGTAGGCGATGGCCGGATGCGCCTCATCGCCATCGGGGCTGAAGACCGCCTTGGCCTCCCGCTGCTTGTCAGGCCGGTACACGTCCTCGACGGTGATGATGGCGAGATTGCGGTCGTCTCGGAAGTCGCGCAGGGCCACACGTGCGCCGGCCTTGACGCCGGCCTCGTCGATTGTCTCCTGCGAGACGTCGAGGGTGATGGGGATGGAGAAGAGGTTGCCGTCGGCGAGACGGTTGTTGGCCACGACGCCCTCGTAGTCCTTCTGGTTCATGAAGCCTGGCCCGTTTTGTCAGCCTGAGCAAGCCATGCAGGTAGGTGGGCACTTCACTCACCCTCCAACGGCGAGAAGCCGCCATTGAGAATGAGTTCCAGGTCGCACAATTGCCGCTCCGTCAGCACAATCGAGGGCAGTGTCTCGGCCTCGTCGAACAGCTCCTTGCGCCGCGGGGCATCGCGTGCGATCAGGTCCTTGAGGATTCCGCCTGGCATCCAGCACAAGTCAGCAAAAGGCCCAGGAATACTAGACGCGACACGACGTACCATGCGGTGGGTTGGCCATTGTTTCCAGGGAGCTTCGACTGCGATGTTCCTTTATCGTGGGAGGAGTAGTAGGCCAGGCCGGGTTGCTGGGGAGGGCGAGGGCGAGGGCGTGGGCGAGGGAGAGGGAATGCCAGCACGAGCACCCTTTTTATGTCGGCGCAGAGGCTGACGAAGCCGCAAACTGCTGTTGACTGAAGGGTTCAGCATTTTTCTAGCCCGCAGAACTAGCTGGGGTATAAATGGGCGGACGCATGTGCATGTATGGGTCGTTAGAGCCTTGGTTGCGATTGCGCCATTGCACGCGTTGGCTAGTTCGATGGTGAGTAGGTAATCACGCCTCCATGACGTGGCCACAGCCAAGTCGGACAACAGCGACCTGCTCGTCTTTCTCTCGCATGGCTGCGGTTTGCCGTTTGCTTCAGCCATGCAGCATCTACATACTGTGATTGTCGATGCGCTCCCGTCTCCCATCGCTCGTACATCGATCCTCGGCCGTATCTCGGTATATCGTCACCAGTGGACCCCGTGGGGAAACTTGGTCTTCGGGACGTGTTAAACGGCGTGTCGACAATTATTAAACGAGCCGCCGAATTCCCTTGAGCCGGGGCGAATGCTACGTGATGGAGTGGAAACGGATGAGAAGCATGACGCCACATAAATACAGACAGCCGTATACAATCAATCGAGACACCATCGTGGTCAGATCTGCCTTCGTAAACGCCCCAATAACCCATGTCCCCTATGAGGCTACGAGAACAGGTTGAAGATGTCCGAATAAAATCCAATCCTGCCATCAGGATGCAACCAAATCGCATGAGCCAGGTTTTGCGTGGCCCAGTCATCCAGTGTCTGGGACAGGCTACTGTCAAGCTGCTTGGCCTCCTCCAAGCTTCTGACAACCTCAACGTACCTTTTTCGGTCAGCCATCATTTCTCGACTGGACGCATTTTCACGGTAGAACGGTCCATCCATTACAGGAGGTACGATAGACAGGTCCTTTGGGAACTCGACCACTTCCCAGGGCCCAACCATTGCATTCTCCCAGTCAATCACACCTTGTACGCGGTACTCGGAATCAATCAACACGTTGCTTTTGTAGAAGTCCGTGTGTATGACGGGAAACGGGCCGCTCCGAAACTGGTGATGTTTCGCAAAGGTTACCAGCTGTGCTGGAAACTCCTTGATGGACTTGATGATCGCGTCTACATCGATGTTCTGCGACTGCGTTCTATTCCGGATCCACTCTTCGCTGAAGGGAAATTTCCTGTTGGCCGCCCAGGCGCAGAAGAATTCGGCCGCCGTCGCAAAAGGACCCCCAATGTCAGGTAGCGGCCCGACAGTGTAGGTCCCATCGGATAGTTTGATGATGCTGCCAATCATCGGAAACCGGATTGCGCTCAAATCAACCTACCTCTCCCGTAAGCTAATTCCACCACATACCGTCTTTCACGCACCTGTATCTTCGCCAGTGAATTGAAATAGTCGGCCTTGAATTGAGGAGGCGTGCTACCCCCATGCTCTTCGTACCCACCGAAAGAATCCATTGCCGTGTCCGCAGGAATGAACTCAAGAAGCATGAAAGGAACGCCAACAGCATTATCCCAACTTGCATCATACCCAAAGACCTCTGGGACTGGGATCATGGATCGCTCTCGGACGACTTGGGTGGTAAAGACTTCCTGTTCTAGACCCTCACACGAACCGATATGTGCCTCCTTGTGGAGTCGTAGTCGGGCCAGCCAGTGAGTTCCGTCGTTGAAGTCGAGCCGGCGAACTACGTGTACTCCCCCCAAGTTGTACTCAGCCGAGAGCTGGCAGCTAACGTCTCTGTCGTGCTCCACCAGGCGCTGCTTTAGACGTATCGCAGTTTCTTTCAGGACTTCCCAGTTGATCGTAGGCAGTGAGCTTTCATTATCGATGTCCTTCTTCCAACTCAGCTGTGTGAGGTCCATAGGGCGCTGACAACTTATGGTCATTTTGTGGGCTGATGTAGAGGACTGGCAGGTTGCGGTTACTGGTTTCGTCAGCCTGCTTACGCGATAATGTTTATCCGATGGACGGCGTTTTTACAAGATCACGTGGAGGCAGTTAGCTGTAGAATGCAAATGGGTAAAAGCGGTGTTCATTCAGGATTGCAGGATGTGCAGCTTATAAACAATAACACGTGTAATGCGCTAGTCCTAAACGACCGTCGTGACGATAGCCACCATACCCCTTTCATCAACATTGCATTGTGGTGAGACTTCTTCAACAACACATTTTTTACAAGATCAAGTGCAGGCTGTTAGCAATGTGGCGAAGACTCTTCATCACAACATTTTGTCTTGGCCAGGGAAGATATGATTTCATGAGGCTACGGTTTGCTCCATTTCTACAAACAAGGTAGATATAAGATGCCGGTATAATGAAAGCTTCACCACGGCCCACGCATCAGCAATAACTTCCTTGCGAATAGATCATTCGTCAATTATCATCCGCAGGACGAAGCCATCCGCATCCGTTACACGTCTCTCCTCGCCGAACTGACCCACCCGTACATCCGAGAGTTGGGCATTTAGCGTAAGCGCTCTTCGAGAAGTTCCCTTGGGGCTGCTCATATGTTATCGCTTGTCCATGGCAGTACATACAGTAGGTTCATTGGATCGATCCTACCATGCTGACTTCCGGTTTCATATCGCGAAGACGGTGGATAGTGAGCTACTTTGTGTTCGAGCGTATATGTGCAAATTGGAAGAATTGATCGAACAGTGTTTGACGGAGGTAGGTTGAATGTGTGTTTGAGCAGGTAGAAGCAGTTTCTCATTCTACGAAGATCCATCTGCTCTACTTATACTATCTCAGCCCCCCCTCAACGGACATCCGCGCAATATCAGTCCGGTGAGTGACAGTAAGCTGCTGCCTGGAGCTCATGCATCTCAGCAGTCAAACACGTCAGATGCACCTGGTTGCATGGCAGCCTGAATGGAGTTCATCATTCCGTGCCGCATCGATACATACAACACGGCTGGTGACCAATGACGAATCAGGGATTGCCGCCACGCCAGCGAAGATGGCAGTATGACTATCTATGATTCATGTAAGATTGACAATCAGGATTGAACAACAGGGGATACAACTGCATGCAGAGGAAGCTTTATTTAAGTGTCAGGCAACAGACCGACAAAGGGCCAGAGTGCCCAGAAAGTGGTGATAGGACTATACAGTGGCTTACAGGGCATAGATACTGTTCAATCTACCAAGTTGGTGAATAATTGCGAACCTTTCAACCATGCAGGCGTAGTGGGAATCTTGACGGATTGACACCACGTCCTGAAGGCGATACAGTAGGCAGTGTAGAAGGATCTGCGGACTATAAACATAACACGTGTACGCGCTAGTCCCAAATGACAGTCGCAACGATAGCCACCATACCCCTTTCATCAACAGGCAGTGTTTCAGGCATAATGTAGAAGAGTATCATCACTTTGATCCTCAGGCACATTTGGCTGGAATTCAATGGCCAGGCTCACGGCTAGCTGAGTTCCATTCGAGCTTAATGGGTGTTGAGATAGATTGTATTGTGCTTCTGCCTACCGAGTAACCCTTGGTGAAGCTACATTTGTATCTAAAGTAACGTGACCTCCCAACCATTCTTTAAGCTACTGCCTAGCCAAGAGCAATGCACAGTAATATGGCGGACAGCGTGCACGGGATCCTTGGTACATTAAATGAATACGCTATTCGTTCATCTGGCGCATAATCTACTGCACCTCTCGCTCTACCTTGCGGCTCAATTCTCCTACTATTAAGACGAGGATAGTATTCCATTCTCATGATAAAATTTTGATCCGGATTCCATGCTAGGTATCCCGTAGTCGCAAGCCCAAACGCCATGCTAATGCTGGTGATGCTCATGGAGAAAGAAAAAGTCAAGCGTGAGAAAAGAAAGAAAATCAAACATTTAGGGAAACTTGTTGCAGAGCGCTGGAAAGCTCCTCGTGCCTCTGCTTCATCTCCGCCTCCTTGAGAAACTGGGCGTAGCGTGACTTGGGGTTGTGGATGCCACACTCGGTCTTGTTCTTGCCCTTCCACCGGCCGGACCGCTCATCCTCGCCGGCAGCAACCGGCTGCGTCGAGTGCCAGTCCCCAACACTCTTATAGCCTTGGTTCAGGAGGTCGTTGTAGGGTACGTTGTTAGCGTCGACATACTCTTTGACTTGGGCGAAAGACCAGTTGGCAAGGGGGTTGATCTTGATAAGGCCTGCTTCGTCGACTTCAATAATGTCGAGGTCGCCTCGCTTTCCACCCTGGCTACGTCGGCGGCCAGTGAGGACTGCCTTGACCTGTAGTTCGGCGTAGGCCCTCTCAGCAGGCTCGACCTTGGCAACATAGTCGTAGCGCTCATCGTTGTGATCCCACAGCTTGTCACCGTGCACTGCCGTGAATTGGCTCACGTTGTCACAGCCAGCAGGCTTGTAGACGTGGACACGGGTTCCATAGCGCCTGCGAACGCGGTCAACGAGTGCATACGTCTCGTCGAAGTGATACAGCGTATCCAAGAAAATCAGGTCGATGCTGTGATTCCGGGGTTTCTCGATCTTGGATAGCATGTCAATGGTGACGAGACCAGTGAGGCCGAAGGCGGTGGTCTGGAAGAGCCCTGGCAAGGATGTGATGCACCATTTCAGGATATCTGGTAAGGATTAGCCGTGTGCATCCGTCGGCAAGGCGCCATTTCACTAACCCTGCGGCTCCAATTTCTGCAGCTGGGCATTGATGAATTTGAGATGAGGCTTGGTGAAGTAGATATCAGGCAAGCTTTCCTGGCTCGAGGCGGCGGAAGCATAGCCGGACTCGTCGCGGATCGAAGGCTGCTTGTAGCCCTCCCCATGACTGAAGCGTGGTGACGACATGTTGGCGCGAGACGGGCTGTGAGGGCACGCACGTGCAGGAGGAAGTCAATTCGAGGAAGCAGGAGGAAGTCAATTCGAGGAAGCGGAGGAAGTCAATTCGAGGAAGCAGGAGGAAGTCAATTCGAGGAAGCACGAGGAAGCAAGAGGAGATGGTGCCGTCCAGTGCTTCAGGCGGGGAGCGTGAAAGATGTACGTCAATCGTAGCCTGGCTCTGGCAGCTAACGGAGGCCCAGACATGCTTTTTTGCTTTGTAACCATCCTGTTCTGTCGTGAAGACGTGCGATCACGCAATTCAACCCTAACCCCAATGAGCACGGTCTCTTGAATGATGTTTAGTACGCAGCCTTCAGCCAATAACGGGGTGACCGCACAAAGGACGGGCTCTTCGAAGCGGGCGTGTCAAGTCTCCGCGGGCGATGCGATGCGATGCTGGACGTGCTTCTGCCATGGTCATGATCCGTCCGCTCGTTAGCGACATCGTCATGACCATTCCGAGAGTACCATCGGGCCCCAGTCTGGTAGAGAGGTGCTGGCCGGTGCCTCTCACGAGTGATGGTCTCTCTTATCTTGACGCAGATGGAGGATGAAGTCGACGACACTGGCGCACATGTTTTTTTCTGAGGCGTCGCAGGACAGGAAGGGAGAGGCCCGGCGATGGGTGAGACCTCGATCGGGATTAGCGCCGTCGCTCGTTCGGCTGGTCGCTTCACCTCCCGGCGAGCCGACGACGCTTCGCTCTGAAGATGCAAGTCAGCAAGCGGAGAGCCATGGCGTGTCTGCTGTCAACGATTCGTACGGGAGCGTTACATCGTCACCGACATCCAGAAGCGACGGCGCTCTTTCGCAGCCGGCAGTCCACCGTGGGCGCTTGCCAGATGATTGCACGCAAGGTGAGCATCGAACGGACGGGCTCGTTCCTCGGCAGTAGCCCGCGATGCAAGGAGAGACATGTCCAGCGCACGTGACATTTCTTTCGCGGCCGCTGCGACAGAAAGTCGTGGGCAGGCAAGTCAAGGTTGTCGTGAAGGAGAAGGATGCGCAGGGCGGGGTTGGGCCTGCCCTCACCTACCCCCGATCGAGGCGAACTCGTCCTCGTGTACACACCTCTATTATCGCGCACGGCTCCCCTTTCTGCCCGGCCATCTCTCGTTGAGTAACCATCATGGACACATCCGCTCTCAAGCTTCGGCCATCAGCTTCATCGCGGCCCGATCCTCCGCAGTCAAGGAGCTCGTCTTGGCCGCCTCCTTCCACTTCTCCATCTGCTCATGCTGCTCCGCTGGCAGCGTCGATTTGAGCTGCTTCAGAAGCCTGGGTGCAAACTTGCCAGTAGCATATAAAACGCCGTGGTGCTGCTTGGCGAACAGGACCAGAACCAGCGTCAGGAACAAGACAGGCCCGTCCGATTTCTTCTGCTTCTGCATGCGCCGGACCATGTCACCAATCATGGCCTGCTTTGCGTCCTGCATCTTTTCGCTGTCCACTGGTTCCATGCCTTGCTTCTTGTTCAGCTTCTTCAATGCTACCAAAACCCCAGCAATCGTTGTGGGGTTGTCCATCTCCACCAACTCCTTCGCCATGAGGTTTTTTCGACTTCGGCGACTAAGCACAAGGCCTTGTGAACGTGCTTTTGCCATCGTCTCCGGTATCAGCTCTTTCTGCGCATGCAACACAAGTGTCTCCGAGAGCTGATCGCGAAGTTTCTCATCTTCGACTGCGGCGAGGCCTTCTGCATAGATTTGGAATCTGGACTGGACTCGATCGGTCCAGAACTCGCAGAAATGGACTTCGTTCTCAGCCTCTTGTCGTGAAATTGTGGCCCAGAAGCGCTCTTCGATCGCCTTCGCAGTGGCCGTCTCTTTGGCTAACGCGCCAAGTACACGCTGATCTTGGGTGATGCGCCCAGTTATGTTCGTCAAGCTGAATTTCACGTCCTTTTCTGGCTTCTCTCGTAGTTGTTGCCACTGCGACTGGGCTTCGGCCTCTGCGTAATCGAAAAGGAAGTCAAGCTCGCTATCGTAAATCTCGGGTTTGACCAGGAAGTTTCCTACGCGCCGTGCTTGTGTTTCTGTCTCCTTTTCAAATGACTTGATGATGTCGCATTCTATGTCATCCCATACACTGCTTCGAAGGTGCTCAGGAAACGCTCCGAGAACATCCTGCGCAAGGCTCATTAGCACCTGTTCCTCGACAAGCAGGATCCTCGACTTGCTGTAATGTCCACCGATCCATTCTTGATCAGAGACTGCATGGCATCATTGACCATAATGTGTTCCCTAGCGACGGAAATGGCGAATACGTTGACCATGGTAACCTTTGCTGCGTCTCGAACGTATCGTTCTGCCTCTTCAACAGTCGAGTAGAACTCCGGAAAGTCCGCCTGGAATTCCCGAAGATTGGCGTACATAAGCTTCCCTGATTGTAAATCATTGATGACGACATCTCGGTTCTGTTCGATAAGTTGCTTGGGATGACATGAAGCGCCCTTTGAGTTCTCCTTGATCAAGTACGCGTCCGTCAAATTACCCGATTTTAGTACGTGTCGCAAGACCCGGAGGATGAACCATGTCGGTGGTGCACCGGGCAGTTCCTGGGATACGACATCAACGGGCCTGCTGCTTATCAATTGTACGTCTCGGACCATACACTGGCGAATCCTTACAGAAGATTGGAAAGTGATTGTCGAAGCAATCCGGAAATCTTCTCTGTTACCCTCTGCTCATACGTTTTTCTGAAAATGTGGCCATCGGACACGACCATCTCTCCATCCACGTCCTCCATAAGTGCTGCCACACAGTGCTCGTCGATTTTGTTATCGGCCGCAAATGCTGAGCTCCGAATAACACCTCCAGATAAATGATTACAAAGCTTTCGGAGGAGCGTTTCTCTTTCTTTAACCGTGACGACACTTCGGCTGTCTGCGCTGAGTAAAGTGAGCGCTGGGTGGGACCAGACAAGTTGACGCAGAGTGTCTGTATCCACATCCAAATCATCGGCTAACTTGTCAACGCTTATTCTTTCGGATTCTGACCGTTTGTCAGTAGCGATTTGCATGTTCTCTCAGAAGTCGCTTACCCTGGGCCACACGACGTCTGAAATGCATTTGCGTGAATTCCAACGTGACAAATCCATGTCGTCGCCGTGACTGTATCAGCGAAGGCAGAGATTGGGAATCCCGTGGTGGAGGAAAAAGCCTGAAGATTTCGTGCGCATCTTCGTCAGAGAACATGGTGGCGAGTTTCAAGACGGCGGTCACGCCTCGATGAAGTCGCGAAATGCACGATTGTTTTTCTCGTCATGCAATGGTCCTGCGGGATTTCCGTGACACACATGCAGTGAAATGCAAAGCAAGCAAAGGCCGGCCAGGGTGAGGATGTACAAGTATGGTAGGAGAAAGCAGCCGAGCTGATTGGTGGGGCCGAGGGCGGCGCTTGGCAGCAGAATCTCTCGGCGTAACTATTCACAACCGCAGCACCATCGCGCAAGGAGAGAGAGCAGCACGCCCGTCATGTCTCAGTTCCGAGCAGCCAAGCTCGACATTGGATGCTTTGCGCACATTCGCAACATCCGTGACCACACCAAGCGCAAGGTGTACGCCGCAAACGAGGCGGAGCGGTATGCGCCTCTGCATCCTCACATCCTCACATAGCCTCCTCACCCACGCCGCACCAGCTCATACTGACGACAACGGCGCCCTAGACAAGCCCTCCGCTACATCATCCGCAACACCACGCTGTCGCAGCGAGTACGTTCCGAGGCGCAGCTTCAGCTCTCGCAAATGCACTGCTACACCCGGTTCACGCAGATCAAGAACCGATGCATCATGGGCGGGAAGGGCCGTGGTATCTTCAGCGACTTCCGGCTTGGCAGAGTATGCTTGTTTCCATGTCGCCTCTATCTGCATAGGCGCACTCAACTGACGCTTGCACAGTACCAATTCCGAATCAACGCGCTTGCCGGAAACCTGCCGGGCGTGAAGAAGGCGAGCTGGTAGAAGACGGCGGGACAATCTCGATGGGGAATCTGGTTGTACACTACTCTGCTTCAACTGTGGCTGGCTGGCATTGGGCGGCGTATTGGCGGGAATGGAATGGTTTATTGAAAGCCTGCCTCACGTGGTGTTGCACTCGCCCACTGCCTCGCCCAGATCTTCCTTCCTGTTCTCTGAGACTCCACCACTCACTCGCAGGCACGAACACATCTTCGCCGGAACAAACACATCCCACCCCATCGAACCACAACACCAAGCGGCTGATCCCCACATTGATTGCTTGTTTCTACGCCCAAGCAAGCCTCATTGCCTGGCCTGCAACATAACCAGTCGCCACCGAGCTTTTATTGCTCTCAGCCCGCGCCGAGCACACACATCACCTGTAGTCCGGCCATCACTATGTTTCGTCGTGTGGAGAAGACTCTGGAGCCCGATCCTACCTTCCCTGCCGATCTCAAGCAGCTCGGGTGAGCACCAAGTCGTACTCACTCACCGTCTGTACTGACAGCAACAGCTTCTTCATCAATAGCGTGGGCCACATCCGCATGATCGAGGCGCCAGACAAACCATACGTCTATCATGCCACTAACAATGAACGGGTCAACGAGGTGCGCCGCGAGGCTATGCAAGGCAAGTGGTGGCGGGGAGAGTGTGGGGCCATACTGACAGTGAAAAATAGCGTGCCAGCGAGAGGAATCAGAGAAGCGTCTGCATTCCCTAGGCGTTGAACGCGCCTATCTTCCAGGTTTTACAGCAACAAATCCTTCTGGCCCTCATGTCCCCATACTGTCGCCGCCCCCGGCAGTCCTGAAGGCAAAAAAGCGCGTCATTGTCATCGTCAACGATGCTCTCCAAGATCTCGGCATCCTTGCTTATCGACAGTTACAGCGAGAGTTAGGAGTCAACGGAGGGTCGGTGGTCAATTTTGTTAAGGAAATGATCAAGCGATCGTATGTCGATAGCAACGTCGAGCAGGATGACGAGGTCTTTACCGACGGATTCGAAATCAAGAACGCAGAGCATGCACCTGGCATAATCGTTCTAAACACCGGCCAGCTGCTATACTCACACAAGCACAACCGAGCGATGACTTTGCGAAGCTGGTCTGCCATGCCGCGAAAATCCATCACGCACGATATGATACGTATTCATGAAGAGGAGAATCGTATACCGGGACATCGTAATCCTAAAGAACATGTCAAGACTGTTTTCGATACACTTCTCTGCGACCCAATGCGCGTTGCGCCTGAGGCAGAAGTCTACGTCGTTGCAATCGAGGATGGCACTGCCAGCGTCCTAGATGTTGTAGCAGAAGATTGTATGTAGTCTCACGTCGTTAACTTCAAATTAGGCGCTAACAAACCCCGACAGTCGACAAATATGGTGCTCGTATCACGGCTATGGCGCTGGTTCACTCGACGGTCGACGATTCACAGATTCAGCACCCCGGCTTGAGGGCGTTTCTTCACCAGCGTGCACGCCAATGGAGATACTCCAGCCTTACCCTCAGCCCCCACCAGTGCATCGACCTGCCCACGGACTACAACCAAGATTTTCATGGCGAACTGCCTCGCGGTACCGCGGCTATCATGAAATCCACTAAGCATATTAGTTGGAATGAGCTTCTCCCTGCCTCGGAACCTGCAGCGGCTGCCGCCAACGCATTGCAACGTCTTACTATTGCACCTGCTCCGCCGAAGGAAGAAAACGCCTCGTCTGAGGCGTCAAACGTAGTGACAGAGTGGACCAGCGGTCAAGTTGTCGTCTGTCCAACATTCGCCGGCGGCGAGAACGCTGTTGCAGAATGCGTCTTCACGAACCCAATCGTACAACAAGCAATCCTATCTTTCTTTGAAGAGGTAGCCCAGGATCCGGGAAACTACCGTAACCCTGACCTGGCACTGTGCACTGAGCCTCCTCAGCCATTCCCCGAGAATCCGCTCGAGCTCTCCGCAGACAGCATCACAACCTCCATTCGCCCCCTCCCGTCCGAGATGACGCCCGAATATGCCGACCTCGATCAAGCACGCCACACGTTGCTTGAGATGTGCATCGCCTTCGACGCCTGTCCAACGGGCATACAAGAACTTGCACCTGGTCGCGCGCGTCTGGCCCACAAAATCCAATCCCAGGAGCGCCAGGTCGCCCACCTGGAGAAAAAAGCGCTCGCAATGAGTGGTCTGCGCGCCGGCGAAGCCGTCACCCAGCGCGAAAACTGGAGGCCCCAGATCGAAGGGCCCAAGGTTCCATTTGCGGGCAGCTTGGTCGACAGCGAGCTCCTCAAGGCAGCGGGTCTTTATGAAACGGCCGAGGCGGAGCTGACGAAGCATGGCAAGGGTGGTGAGAAGGCCTTTGTCTAGGGACAGAAGTCTTTGAAGTCGGGTTGAAAAGTTTCTTTCTCCCAGCGTGGTAGCGCGCCTTAGGGGACATGAGGGTCGGGTTGTCGATTCATGGCCGTGGGCGACGCACAAAAGGGCGCGTTGGATAGTATGCTACCTGGTATCCTGTTCCCTGAGATCGTTGTGCGTCTCGAGAACTACATGGAATTCATCTGTAGCAGAGTAAAAAGCCTTATAGGGCGCAATAAAACCGATGGATTTCATTCTCGCCGCGCACGTTGCGTTGCATTGCCTATCTTACTTTGGATCACGGCATACTACGTCATATTCTATCATGTAGCATGTATAGATTTCGCTCACTTCTGGCCTACGTCTCTGTCTGCGCTTGGCACACGGAAAGGAAAAGAAGTATCGTGGACAAAAGTAGCGATATGGTAATGGTTTACCTGGGCACAAACAAAGTTCTAAAGGTTGTAGCAAAGGAATACATACGACTATTGCTGGAGTCGACACGATGCCCGCAGTCTATTCTAAGCAAAAAATTCTTCATCGAGAAAAGACAAATTTGAAAAAGGGTAGGCATGAAGAAAGGAACAGCTAATTGTTGGGGAACCCCGCCTTGACGTTATCATACTTTGACGCTGGAAACGAGAGGACATTAGCGCTCTGATCCAGTGCGCTGACTCCACCAACCGAGTTGACAAACTACATGCATCAAAAATTAACTGCCGTGGTACACGACGTTGCAGACGCAGGATCGACGTACCGTGGAAATCAAACTCTCGCTCCCCTTTTTATCACTGCTGGTTTCCCACCACATGCCCCCGCCAAGCCCTTGCTGTACAATCAATGCGCTCTTTTGTGCAATCACTTCTGGCGTGTCGTATGAGATCATGGTTCTAGAACCCGCATCATAGCTCCAGCTTGCGACGATGCTTTGGTCGGTGTGCACGCTCGCGCCAGATTGGGGCAGCACCTTGTAATCGTACACGCCCGCCTCCCAAGTGCCTTGGCCCACACCCGAGAAGGGCTTGCCCGGGCCATCGGTGGCGGTAAAGGAGCGGCCGTAGAGCGGCATACCGACGACGATTTTTCGCGCGGGAACCCCAGCTTTGATATAGTCTGCAAGAGCTTGTTGCGTGCTGTACGGTGTGCTCGCTGTATTGTTAGAGGATGGGTACCAGTTGGCTTGATGACCTGCGGTAGTGTTCCACGATCCAGCGTAGTCGTAGGCCATGAGGTTCCAGAAGTCAAGGTAGGCGTCCATGGCACCGAGTTTCATCTTATTGTAGTTTACGGGGCCAGCGGGAGATGCGACGGTTAAGAGGAAATGTTGACCATTCGCACTTTTGGAAGAGTAGGCGTTGAGGGCCGCCCGAACGGTGGAAAGGAGGGACACCATGTCGTTTGCTTGCGCTTCGTTGGCGGGATATTCCCAATCAATATCCAGACCTGTTTTTGTTAGGATCGCTAGAGAGACTTCTAAGACGACGTACCGTCAAAACCAAGATTAGCGAGAATCTCTACGGCGCTGCTTGCGAACTTTGCTCTACCCTGCTCTGTGGCAGCGGCCTGGGGGAAATTTGCCGAGTACGTCCATCCTCCAATGGAGAGTAACACTTTCATTTTCCGATTATGCTTTTTGAGAAGGAAGAGCTGTTTAGCGCATCCATAGACGTTGGTGCCGACATCATTCCACGAGTCGTTGGAGTAGTGCTTGTCAGTGTCGGCCCACGTATCAGTCAGATAGACCTCGCCCGTTTCAGGGCGAACATTAGCAAAGGCATACAACACATGCGTGAGTTCGTTGGCAGGAAGGTCTTGAGGGTTAAAGTTGCGGCCGTAAATAGCCTGTGTTCCTTGTATTAGTCAATGCCTTGCAGGCTATTACAAGGCATATAGCTACCCAGTTGACAAAATAAGCAACGTTTTTATAACCTGAAGATGCTGTCGTGGACAAGTTATTCTCTGGAGTCGACATGATGTTTGTGGTCCCAGGAATAGCGACAGCGATGGCAAAAGAGGAGAAAGAAATCAAGGAGGCGGCTCCAGTGAGGAGCGTTGGAACGGCGCGCATACTAGGATGTCGTTGGGTGGGCTGTGCTGTGCGACGTGGCTGTGGCGCAACGCTAGTATGCAGGTACACAGTCGGCTTCGGTTGATGATGAGCAATGTGCAGAATGGGTAGGAGATGGACTGACATCAGGAGTCCTGGAATGTGTAGATATATATAGGTATATATCGCGGATATACAGGCAAAGTATCCAAGGTCCTCGACACTGCGGCCGTGCGAGTTAATCTGGAGGAGTGTGTAGGTTATCGACCACGCGACAGGGAAATGGTAACAAGAAGATGGAACCAAGTTCACTTAAAAGGAAAGTGACAATGAGAAGGATGCGATAAGTAATGAGAGAATAGGGATTCATTTGTGCTCGAGGCCTAGGTGTTGTCCACGCGTAAGCCGGGGATCGTGAGCCCGTTGCAAGTAGAGCAAGGCGTCTTCGATAAGCCTTGCGCGTGCGTAAGGAACGAGACGTTGCGGCGCCTGTGCCATCAAGGCGTGCGTTTCTCAGTGTAAAGTAGACAGGGGCATGTCCGGGGAGGAACGGAAAAGCCAGGTATTCAACGAAGCGAGCCAGTCGGGAATACCGTCCTGACGCTAGATAGTTCGCAAAAAAGGTGATATGGGCTATAATTAGGCGCTCATTCGTTCTAAGATATGACCAAGCTACGTGCAAAGAATGTTTTCTCGCATTGTCGTGAGATGGAAGCGGCGCAGTTGTTGAATCCCGTACCTGAAACGTAGGAGGAGGCGTCTGGATTACCCTGGTTTGCAAGGCGGTTGATATCGCTGACATGACGCGACATCAGGCCCCCAGTATGTTTGACTTAACTCTAAATCAATCGGTGAATGGATTTTAGGACGGTTCGGGGGGCTTGTTCGGACTCCGAGCCTGGAATCATAAATCAGGCCTGTGATGCTTAGACTTTGATGCCGTCGCGACGTTAGACGGCAAAGATGTCTTGGTTTGTCTGAATCAAGGTTGCAAGGTGCTAAGGATGCTGTAGCTGCTCCTACCAGCCTAGCTCATCATGAGTGCGGTTGAAATTAAGAGACTGAAAGTAACAAATGAAAGTAACGAATGCAGAATCAGAAGACGAGGAAACCTAGACTTGGATGGAGCAAGGTGGTTAATGGAGGTCCGCGATACTACGTGAACTGGGTTCTAAGATAGATAGAACACCGGATAGTATGTAGAAGCAAGGCCAGATGCGGGTCGGTTAAGGCAGTGGTACACCTTGTGTCGAGTTGCTCGCGTGGGCCACATGAGCATGTGGATGTCTCGGGAGCGCGTGGAGGAGTCAAGCTGTACGACCATCTGACGGATAGTCGAGGCTTTTGAGTAGTAGCACAGGATGATTGGTGGATAAAGCTGGATGTAGCCAGTCGAGAGAAAGCGATAGCGATGGATGTGATCTGGACTCGGGAGCGTGCATGTGGAGTGCTGTGGGGTGGGTGAAGAGAATCCCAGCACGAAAACAGCGGCTAACCGCATTGAGCTGGGGAACTTGTCAATGCAGGTCACCAGTCAGCCAGCAACTGCCGATGGCACTTGTCACAGCATACGTACATGGTAGTAGGTCGAAACTCAACGTATATGTACATCTGTACGAGAAAAGCCATGGAAAATTCGGTGATGGTGTTGAGGCCATACCGCATTGGTGTCCTCATCCCAAGCGGCTTGTTTAACGCCGATGCAATGCCAAAGATATCGTTACAATATTCGTACATGGTACACGCAGCCGCATTTTACAGGAGCTGCTCGACAGTCTCTTTTGAATTCAGCGCAGCCACCTGTGCGTTCCCGGCGGCCCCCGATCTGCGCTTCTTGAGCACATTCTCGATGAACGCCTCGCCCGCCTTGTAGCTGGAGCGCACCAGAGGGCCCGATGCGCAGTACAGGAAGCCGAGCTGGAGAGCACGTTGACGCCAGAGCTCGAATTGATCGGGTGTGACATATTCGTGGACGGGCATGTGGCGTTTGGTGGGGCGCATGTATTGACCGAATGTCACTACGTCGACGTTGTTTGCGCGAAGTTCTATTGAGTCATCTGTTAGTCGGAAGGTTGCGTGAGCAGGTTAGAGATAGGCAGCCACATACCTCGCAGAGCATGCCATAGCTGCTCCTCCGTCTCGCCGAGACCGAGCATGATGCTGGTTTTTGTGATAATTTCGGGCTGTGCCTCCTTGGCAGTGCGCAGAACGTCGAGGCTCTGCCTAAACTTTGCCTTGCGGTCGCGGACGAAGGGGGTGAGCGCTTCGACAGTCTCAACATTGTGCGCATAGACGTCAAGCCCACTGGTTGCCACCACCTTGACCATGTCCAGCTTCCCCTGGTGGTCGCCGCCGAGCAGCTCGACGAGCATGGTCGGAGCCTTTTGCTTCACCTTGCGGATGGTCTCGGCAATGTGATGGGCGCCGCCGTCGGGCAAGTCGTCGCGGTCTACCACAGTCATAACAATGTAGCCCAGCCCCCACCGGCGCAACGCCTCAGCCGTGTTCTCAGGCTCATTCGGGTCCAACGGTGAAGGGGTCCGGGAAGTTTTGACGGCACAAAAGCGGCAGCCTCGCGTACACGTGTCGCCCATGAGCATGATGGTAGCCGTGGCGGCACTTTTGTCGCTGCCACCCCAGCAGTCTGCGATGTTGGGGCACTTGGCCTCCTCGCATACTGTGGCCAGGTTCAGACCGCGAAGGTCCTTCTTGATGCGCTGGTAGTTCTGGCTCACGGGAATGGGCGTCTTGAGCCAGTCCGGCAGACGAGTGAGCGTCTTCTTGCGCCCCTCCGGGCCGACCTCGACCGTCTTGATCGCGTAGGCGTCGGCGGGAGCGAGCGGCGCATCGGGGCGGACAAAGTCGCCGAACGATGGGCCCGTGTTAAGCGTGTCGCTGAAGGCGGTGGCCGGTCGCACGCGCCGAGAGGGGGGTTGTGGGGTTTCCGAATGGTCTGGGGGCGCTGCGGAGGTGGCAAACGTCCGGTGTGGGCGTGGCAGGCGGGTGGGCGGGCGACACTGGGTAGCGCAGGCGGCGGCGCGGCATGAGGAGCGAGGGAAGCTGGCGGCCATGTTGCGAGATAAGGGAAAAGAGCAGTGGGAGAGGAAAGGGCAACGGAAAAAAAATCGCCACCATGAGCAGTTGGTTCGGGGACCAAGTAGGCATAGACATGCAAGTGCGCCCAGATTTCAGCCACACCTGCCAAGCCTAACCCGCTCTCCGCCCCGCTCTCCGCCTATCGCACTTTGCCTATCTATCCTTAGTAGGGTTAAGTAGGGTAGAGATAAATCCTTAGATATAGTTAGCTTTAGTAGCTACTTAATAATATAGTGGAAATATATAGTATTAAGGCTTAAATATAGCCCGAAGTATAGTTACTAGAGGATATATAACCGAAGGTTATATACTAGTAGTTATATAACCCAATATATATAGTTAAAAGCTTGCTAAAGCTTAATTAGTAGATAGATAGGC
>Ga0182210_1000006_pt1 | contig 54118 bp, 44 predicted proteins | sample G5R1MG_19_FD_129670 | JGI IMG/M metagenome (GOLD analysis project Ga0182210, IMG submission 129670) | Switchgrass phyllosphere microbial communities from Michigan, USA - G5R1_MAIN_03OCT2016_LD1 MG | ecosystem: Host-associated > Plants > Phyllosphere > Phylloplane/Leaf | place: USA: Michigan... | reverse complement strand
CCGTCGCCGACGTCGCGCAGCTGCGCGGGCTCAACCGGGCGTTCGTGGCGCAGGGGCTGAAGGTGATGGCGGGGCGCCGCAATCCCGGCCTGTTGGCGCTCGCCGATGCGGCGCGGCTGACGCGGGCACCGACCTGCAGCGACCTCGGCTTTGCGCTCGGCCCCCGCATCAACGCGGGCGGGCGGGTCGGGCGGGCGGATCTCGGCGTGCGGTTGCTGACCACCACCGATCCCGCCGAGGCGAAGGCGATCGCCGAGGAGCTCGACCGCCTCAACGAGGAACGCCGCGCGATCGAGGCGGAGGTCCAGATCGGCGCCGAGGCGCAGCTGGCCGAGGGCGGCGCGGTGGCGCTGGTCGCGGGGCAGGGGTGGCACCCCGGCGTGATCGGGATCGTCGCAGGGCGACTGAAGGAGAAGCTCGGCCGCCCCGCGATCGTGATCGGCATCGACGAACATGGCATCGGCAAGGGATCGGGCCGGTCGATCCCGGGGGTCGATCTTGGCGCGGTGATCCTGTCCGCCAAGCATCACGGGCTGCTCGTCGCCGGCGGCGGACATGCGATGGCGGCGGGGCTGACGATCGAGGCGGCACGCCTGCCCGCGTTTGCGGCGTTCCTTGAGGAGCGGTTGGCGACGGCGGTCGCGACCGCGTCCGAGGGGCGGTCGCTGCTGCTCGACGCGATGCTGGCCCCGCGCGGGGTCAGCCCCGAACTGGTCGCGCAGATGGAGGCGGGGGGCCCCTACGGCATGGGCTGGCCGAGCCCGCGGGTGGTCGCCGGGCCGGTGCGGATCGTCAAGGCGGACGCCGTCGGCAACGGCCATGTCCGCGTGATCGTGTCGGGCGACGACGGCGCGCGGTTGAAGGCGGTGGCGTTCCGCGCCGGCGATACCGCGCTGGGGCAGGCGCTGCTGGGGGCGGGGGCCGACCGGCGGCTATGGCTGGCGGGGCGTGCGAAGATCGACGATTGGGCATCGAAGCCCGCCGCCGAGCTCCACCTCGACGATGCCGCCTGGGCCGATCGGCCGCAGGGGTGATTTGGATGTCCTCGAACGTCGCGGAAACGACGTCCGACGCTTGACTTGGGGCAGTCTGCGCGACTAGGCGCATCTCCTCAATGGCCCCTTCGTCTAAGGGTTAGGACGCGGCCCTTTCACGGCTGAAATACGGGTTCGAATCCCGTAGGGGTCACCATCGCGGGTTGAGAGCCCGAAGTAGCGCGTTTCCGCCGCTTTTACCTGTCTGCTGGTACAGCGATATGGTACAGCGAGGCAGGAAATTGGTGCAGATGGCTACGCCGTGGATCCACCCTGAGACGGGGGTCTATCATCTTAGGCGACAGATCCCGCGAGCGCTGCGTTCGGCGGTCGCGCGCTCTACAAGCGAACGCTCGGCACCAAGGACGTGGCGCGGGCGGCGATCCTGTTCACCGAAGCCAATGCCGAGCTGGAGCGCCGCTTCGAGGAAGCCCGGCGTAGACTGACAAAAACGGGCAGCGCAGCGCCGTCCGGCCGCGATCAGGCCGACGAGCTGGTGCTGGCGTATTTTCACGGACCCGAGTTCATGGACGGCGGGCTCGACGGTGCGGAGCGGCTCGAACTCGCGCGCCTCGAGATCGATCGGGGGCTGTGGAACGCGACCGAAGCCGGCCTCTCCTACCCTCAGCCCGTCGACGAGCAGCAGTGGTGGACGCTGTCGAACAATGCCGCGCTATTTCGCGGCTGGCCGGGCCGACGCCCGGTGCGACAGCATCCGCCCGGCACGATCTGGCGCTGGGAGGACGGCACCTTCGCGCAGGGTGCCAGGGCACAGAAGGTCGCTCGGGTCGTGGCGCAGATTTCGCGCTTCCACGGCATCGACGACGCGGGCCTCCCCGCCGAGTTGCCGGGGGCGGTCGCAAGCTTCCTCGACGATGTGTCGGTCGCGGCACCTAGCCACCGGCGCGAGCGCGCATCGGGCACGCGGCTTCGCCCGGACCTGCGCGTCACCGAGCTGTTCGATGCGTGGCAGGCCAAGCTCGGTCCGACCGGGCAGACCGCGCACGAGTATGAGAACTCGATGCGCGACTTCGTCGAGATGCACGGCGACGTGCCGGTCGCCGAGATCAACGCCGACGACCTCCTCGACTATCGCGATGCCGCCGCCGAGCTGCCCCGCTCCATGCCGCGGTCCGATCGCACGCTGCCGTTCCTGCGGCGGGTGGAGCGTCACCGCGGCTTGGACGGTCAGCGCATCAGCGCGGCGACGCTCAAGAAGCGCGTCGGCGCGATCCAGGCGCTGCTGACCTTCGCCTTTAACCAAAAGTGGATCGCCAGCAACGTCGGCGTCGGCATCCCGATCGAGGGCTACACACGCGGCTCGGCGCTAAAGCGCAATAACTTCGAGGAGGGCGAACTGGCCACCCTCTTTTCCTCTCCGCTGTTCCTCTCTCCCGCGACGTGGCGAACCAACCGCAAGGTGCACGATGCGACGCTGTACTGGCTGTTCCTGTTCGCGCTCACCACCGGCGCTCGGATCGAGGAGATCGGCCAAGCGCTGCTCGGCGACGTGAAGGAGAGCAACGGCCTCGTCTACATCGACATCGACGATTATGTGGACGGTGAGGTGGACTCGTCCAAGTCGCTCAAGACTCCCAACTCCCGTCGGCTGATCCCCCTCCACGATCAGCTGAGGGCGGCGGGGTTCGAGCGCTACGTCGCCGGCCTGCGGCGACGAGGAGAAGTGCAGCTCTTCCCGGACCTTGTCGCGGGCCGCTTCGGCAAGCGATCGAAGGAGGCCTCGCGCATCGCCAATCGCCTGATCGACCGGCTAATCTCTAAGGACCGGCGATTGGTGTTCCACAGCTTCCGGCATCAGTTCAAGGACTTCGCGCTGGAGGCAGGGATCAGCGAGCGGGTGGCCGACCAGATCACCGGACATGCGCCGACCACGGTCGGTGGACGCTACGGCTCGGGCGTGCGCCTGCCGGCACTAGCATCGTTCCTTCATCGGATCGACTGGAGCTTCATCGACTGGCCCGCGATCGCGGCTGCCAGCAGCGCCGCTCCGTGGAACGCCGAGCTGGATCGAGAACAAGATTGAAGTTGTGAAGCTGTGGTGTCGTTGGAAAGTTCGACTGGAATCATACCGACAGCTTGGCAGCCTTCGTCGGATCGCGATCGAACCGGAGGAAGCGCGCCTTGTACCATCGCGGATAACCCACCCAGTCGCGGCCGAGCTGGTGATAACACCAGGCGAGGTCTTCCTCGAAGTGGCTCACCAGCGTGGCGGGAAGCTCAACGGGGAAGAAGCCGCCCACCCGTACGTGCCGCCAGACGGCGTCCTCGATGTTCCACGCGCGGAACGTCAGGTTGCTGTCGCCGCCGCGACGATAGCGCCAGCGCTCGAGCCGGCGATCGCGCGAGCGCAGCGCGAGCGCGAAGGCGACGCTCGCCTGCCTGTCGCCGCTCGCGACCTCGCTCAGCGACGGCATCAGCAACTCGGCACGGTAGAGCGCGCGCGACGTCTCCTCACGGCTCGGCTCACGCATGAACTCCGGTACCATGCGAGGAGCGCGGCGATCCTCGGCAAACCGGGCCGCCACCTTGTCTCCCTGCTCGCGGAAAAAGGCGTAGGGGTTTACGTTCGGCGGCAGCTGGCGCTCCAGCTCGGCCCGGGTCGGCGTTGCCGCCGCCGGATACGGACAGGCGAAGCGCGCGAGCACCTCGCCGATCGCGGTGCCGAGCGCTTTCTGGAAGTTGCCGTCGTCACCGAGCCAGAACAGGAGGCGCTTCTCCTCGGTGGTGCAGTAATCGGTCACCGCCACCATCGGCGCCCATCCCGAACCCAGCGCCGCCTTGGCGGCGACCGCCTCGCGCATCCGCGTCAGCAACGACGCGGCGACGAGTAGGCGGAGCGCGTCCTTGTACGCGCTCTCGACCGCGGCACGCTCCGCAACCGGTGCGGTATGCGCCGCCAGCGCGGCGATGCGCTGACGCTGGCGGGTGATCGCCTGCGAGGGGCTCTGCTTGACGCGCGCGATGGTCACGGTGACGGCATCGCCGAGCGCGAACCTGCCCCTGCCCATCGCTTCGAGCCACGCAAAGGCGTCAGGCTCCGAACCGACCAGCGCCAGCACGATGGCGGCGACGAACCGCTCTGCCTCGTTGCCCGGCGTTGTCAGGATGCGCACGGCGTCGTTCGCCTGCGCGAGCGAGGCGGCCGGGCCGGCGGCCCATTGCCGCTGGAAGGCTTGCACGAGCTTTGGCGTGACCAGTTCATCAAGGCGTAGTGTCAACATGCACCAAGATTAGGCACGGAACGAAGCCAGGTGGAAGAACCCCCATCTGCAAGCCGATCGCTTTTTGCCGAACAATGAGGAAAGTGACGCGCACACCGCCAAGGCGGGACGAGCGTCTTTGCAGAACAATGCCGTGAAAACGTCGTCACGAACGACGCGGTTTGTTCGGCACAAACCGGAAGGCGCAATACCGTAAAAATGGGGGACCCATTTTTACCTTGCTCTCACGCGCGCACGCGCGCGAGGCGGTAGGGCCGTGACCCTCTTCGCCGCCGGTCACCTCGTGCAGCGAGGTGACCGGTGTGTGCCGCGTGGCCGCGTCAGGTCCTCCTCCCGGCTGCGACGGGTTTCCGGAAGGCGGCGCTGCCTTCGGCGCGATTCGGTTGAAGGCAGGTCGGGGCTCATCGAGCCTCGAAGTTGAAGTGAAAACCGACGGGGCTCGCCGCTCGCCAGATTGGCGCGCGGCCACGCAAGCGAAAGTCCCACATCATCATGGATACGACCATCGCGCCGGGCTGCACCCCGGCGAGCATCGCGGCCGGGCTGCTGCTCGAGGCGCTCGGCGCCGGCGACACCTACGACTACGCGCCCGTGCGCGGCCTGCCCGCGCCCGCGCTCCACGTGCCCGAGCGCGCCGCGCTGATCGCGGTCACCACCGCCGCGCCGCCGCTGTTCGCCGCCAGTCTCCCGGCGATCGCGGCCGAACACCGGCTCGACGTCGTGCTGCTCCGCCTCGACCGTGTTGGGCGGAGCCAGGCGATCACCGCCGACGTCGCGCTCGGCTCGCTGCCGTGTGCGGTCTGGGCGGACCACGACTTTGCGCTCTACGCCGACGCGACCGGCCTCTGGCTGGCGCCGGAGGGGTGCGGCCCGGCGGTGTCGGTGAGCCCGGATGGCGTGAACCTCGAGATGGTGCCGCCCTTTGCCTTGCTCGACGAGCGCGCGCGTGGCATCGCGCGGGCGATCCGAAGCTTCGGCCGCCTCCTCCAGCCGGCGGAGGTGTGCTGATGGCCGCGCCGAAGCCTGTGGTCATCAACGCCAACGTGCCCGTCAGCGCCAACCCGCACTCCTGGCTGGTGCTGCTGGGCCACCCGGCGGAAGCCACCGGCCCGCGCTGCATGACCGGCACCTTGCGTCCGACCTATCGCGAGCGCGTCAACACCGCCGCCTCCTTCGCCGCTGCCAAGCTGCTCATCGGCATCGGCGAGGAGGCCGCACCGTGGAGGCCGGGAGCCTACCGCCACGAGGTGGTGCTGCCGCGCGAAGCGGACGACCGCTACGCCGATCCGCAGCTGCTGTTCGCCGACATCGACGCCGCGCATGTCGCCACCGGCAAGGCGTTGCTCGGCTACGTGACGCTGACCTGGACGCCGGAGCGGCTCCACCACCAGTGGCGGGTCGCGCACGCGCTCGCGGCGGAGCTGGTGGACACGTTCGACGTGCCGGTCATGCTGGTCCAGCATTGCCCCGGGCTCGTCGCCAGTAGTGCGGTGCCGCACTGCCACCTGCTCTTGGGGTGCCGCACGCTGACCGGCATCGGCTGGGGCGGCTACGTCGCCGCGCTCAACGGCGACCGGCTGTGGCCGTTGGTGCGCGAGCGCTTCGACGCGCTGCTGGCGTCCTTGTGAGGGGCGCGGAGTGGGAGGTGGCCGAGATCGGACGCCTCCTCCACACCCACCGGCTCGATCCCGGGCTGGCCTGCCCCGCGATGGAGATCGACGCCGACGCGGCCGAACGCCTCGTCAGCGCGGGGGAGATCGTCAGCCGGAGCGCCGACATCGCGGCGCGCGCCGCGCTGCTCCTCAACATCCTGATCCGGCTCGAGCTGCACTGCGCGCACGACAGCCGCGCCATCGCCGCCGCGCTCGAGCGACCGGTGGCCGAACTCGGCCGCTCGTCGATCGACGCGGCGCTGCTGGCTCCCATCGATGAGGCGGGGTTGCGCCTGCTGCGCGACCTCGCCGGCACGCTGCCGCTGCCCAGGGTGAAGATGTGGCGAGTGGCGGACACCTACTCGTGAAAGGCAAATCGATGATACACAACACCAGGCGCGCCGCGGCGGAAGCCCGCGCGCTGACGATGGCGCTCACCGTCGCGGCGAAGGCCGGCTGGCGCTTCGAGCGCGGTCCGCTGCCAACCACCAGCTTCGCGCAGTTCCTCTACGTGGAAGCGGCGCACCTGTTGCTGGTGCCGACCAGCGCCGCGCTGCCGTTCGCCATGCGGCAGGTGGACCCGGTCGTGCGCGAGACGCGCAGCGATGCGCTGATCGTGTCGTCCGCCGACGCGGACACGCCCGTGTTCGCGATGGCGGTTTGGGCGCGGCGCGAAACGGTATGGACGCAGCCGCTGGCGGCGTGGCTCGGCGAGGCGGAAGAGCTGTGGCTCGTGCCCGACGCCGACGACACACCGACACTCGCGTTCCGGCTCGTCGATGCGCTGCACCACGCCGCGTCCGTGCCCTGGAACTCTGCGAGCGAACGGCGGGCCGGGCTCGACCGCGCCGCGGCCTGGATGCGCAAGGAGGTGGAGTGATCCCGTGAGGAACGACGAAAGGCCTGCGGACGCGGGTCGGAAGAAAGGTCACCCAGATGCTCCAAAACCTCGTCATCGTCGCCGGTGATGCTGGACCAATGGTCCACTCCGCGCCTGAACGCTGCGGGCGGGTCGCTTACGAGGACCGTAGCCAAGCCAATCGACCCGCGATGCCATAAGTAGCAGCGGGAGAAGGGCCTCACAACTCGGCGAGCGTTTGCGGCACGTGCCGCTGGTTTTCCGCATCAGCGCGGCGAGGCTGTTCGCCGCCCTGATCGTGGGCCAGCCGACCCGCCATCGTCCCGCGGGTAACTGAACCCACAAGCTGCTGGTCACTAGTGCCCGACTATGTCCGTCGGCCACCTACCTCAGCAAGCGACCCGCCATTGCTGACAGTGCTCATCTCCTGGATCGTGCCCTACAGGATGTTGGCCAACCGCTACGCGCCGGTCTCGAGACCACGCTGTCGCCTACGCTGATCAGCGCGTGACGTAGACGATGGCTTGAAAGTCGACATGCATTCATGGTGGAAAGCGGAAGGTCCGCTTTCGGGCGGCGGTCGCCAGAAGCGGACGCTTGTTCGGGTGGCGGAGCAGGAGGCTCGAACGCCGGCTGAAGGTAGCGATGAGCCGGTCCGCTTTGGAGCTAGAAGTTCGGTAAGCTGCCATTCGTCCATCGATACAGAAGAGCGAACAGCAGGAGGTTGACCTCGTCAGGGACGCTTTCGCAGCATGCGCGCGCAGCCACATGATCGTCAGTGGTTCGGGTCGGATGATCGGATTTGCAGGGCACCGATAGTTCGACCAACGCTCGGGGTTATGGCTCGATAAGATGATTGTCTTGGACAAACAGCGGACGGTGGCGATGGTCTCGAAATCGAAAGACGCAGCGCCGCCGTCTTGGACGGAAGGTGACGCGCAATTGGGGAGTTGAAGATGCGGTCGTTGATCCTTGCTGGCGCCGCGGTCGCCTTCGCGTTTCCAGGCATCGCCGATGCGAAGCAGGCCGCCGCTTCCACTGCTCAGAAGCGACCGTGGACCAACACGCGTCTCGATGCGGATGCTCGCGCCCGAGCGCTGGTAGCGAACATGACGACTGTTGAGAAGCAGTCGCTGGTGCTGGGTTATTTCGCAACTGACTTTCCGCCAAAGAAATCGGTCGCGCCGGCCGATGCGCGCAACGGATCGGCGGGATACGTTCCCGGCGTGCCGCGGCTCGGCATCCCACCACAGTGGCAGGCCGATGCCGGGATCGGGGTCGCCTCGCAGGGCGGGGCACCGCGGAAGCGCGAACGGACCGCGTTGCCGTCGAACCTGGCGATCGCTGCGACCTGGGACGTCGTTACCGCGCGTCAGGGCGGGGCGATGATTGGGGCGGAGGCGCACGCGTCGGGCTTCAACGTGCTGCTGGCGGGCGGGGTCAATCTGGCACGCGAACCGCGCAATGGTCGGACCTTCGAATATGGCGGCGAGGACCCGTTGCTCGCTGGCACCATGGTCGGTGCGCAGGTGCAGGGCGTGCAGTCCAATTCGGTCATCTCGACCGTCAAGCATTTCGCGCTCAACGATCAGGAGACTGACCGCAACGCCGGCAATTCGGTCATCGATCCGGCGGCGGCGCGGATGTCGGACCTGCTCGCCTTTCAGATCGCGATCGAGAAGGGCGACCCCGGATCGGTCATGTGCGCGTACAACCGCGTCAACGGCCCGTTCTCGTGCGAGAGCCCGTGGCTGCTGACCGACGTGCTGCGCCGCGACTGGGGGTTCAAGGGCTATGTCATGTCGGACTGGGGCGGCACCCATTCGACCGCGCCCGCGATCCGCGCCGGGCTCGACCAGCAATCGGGTTACCCCTTCGACGTGCAGCCCTATTTCGGCGAGGGCCTCCGATCGGCGCTCGCCGCCGGGCAGGTGACGGGCGCGCAGCTCGACACGATGGTGACGCGCATCCTCCACGCGATGTTCGCGCACGGCCTGTTCGAGCGGGTGCCGACCGCGGCGCCGATGGATTTGCCCGCGGCGATGCTCGCCGCGCATGCCGGGGTGACGCGGACCGCCGCCGAGCAGGCGATGGTCCTGCTCAAGAACGAAGGCACGGTGCTGCCGCTGTCGACGGGCGTTAGATCGATCGTGGTGATCGGCGGCCATGCCGACAAGGGCGTGCTGGCGGGGGGCGGATCGTCGCTGGTCTATCCCAAGGGCGGCAACGCGGTGCCGGGGATCGCCCCCACCTATTGGCCTGGGCCGGTGATGTACTATCCGTCCGCGCCGCTGGCGGCGATCCAGGCGCTCGCGCCCGGCGCGCGGGTGACCTTCGTCGACGGCGCCGACCGGCAGGCCGCCGCTGCGGCCGCGCGCGGCGCGGACGCGGCGATTGTCTTTGCCACGCAATGGGCGGGCGAGGCGTTCGACGTGCCGCTGGCGCTCGGCGATGAGCAGGATGCGCTGATCGACGCGGTCGCCGGTGCGAACCGGCGCACGGTGGTGGTGCTCGAAACCGGCGGCGCGGTGCTGACCCCGTGGCGCGCCAAGGTCGCGGGGATCATCGCCGCATGGTATCCAGGCACCGCGGGCGGCGAGGCGATCGCCAACGTGCTGTTCGGCCGCGTCAATCCGTCGGGCCATCTGCCGCTGACCTTTCCCGCCGCGCTCGACCAGCTGCCGCACACGGCGGTGCCGGCCAAGGGCGAAGTGACTTATGACGAGGGCGCCGCGGTCGGTTACAAATGGTTCGACAAGCGGCAGGCGAGGCCCGCCTTCGCGTTTGGCCATGGCCTCTCATACACCAGCTTCGCGTTCGATCGGCTGAGCGCGCGCGCCGGCAATGACGGGCTGTCGGTGACCTTCGCGACCCGCAACACCGGCAAGCGGGCGGGCAAGGCGGTGGCCCAGGTCTACGTGATGGGCGCCGGCTGGGAGGGCCCGAAGCGACTGGGGGCGTTCACTGCGATCCCCCTCGCGCCCGGTGCGTCGCGGACCAGCACGCTATCGATCGATCCGCGCCTGCTTGCGACCTTCGACGAGGGCCGCCGGCAGTGGACGATCTCACCGGGCGAGATCACCGTCGCGGTCGGATCGTCGTCGGACGACCTGGCCCAACGGACCAAGGTCCGGGTCGCCGGGCGGACGATGCCCGCCGGCTGGCACCCTTGACCTAGGACGGGGTCGGGCCGGTGGCGGCTTCGGATAGCAAGTGCGCGAGGAACAGCGCGGCGGCGGGAGGCAGGGTGCGGTTGGCAAGATAGCCGATGCCGATGGTGCGCGCCACCGCGGGGTCGATCAGCGGCCGGGCGGTGATTGTCCCCCCCTGCAACAGGCCGAGCGTCGAGCGGGGCAGCGCGGTGATGCCGAGGCCCGCGGCGATCAGCCCGCCGACCGTCGACAGCTGGGTACATTCGTAGAGCGGGCGCGTCGTAACGCCCGCCCGCGCGAGCGCGATGTCGGTGATCTCGCGCACGCTGCTGCGCGGGGCCATCGCGATGAAGGGCCGGTCGGCGAACACCGACCAGCCGATCGGGGTGGCCACATCGAGATCGCTGCCCGCAGGACAGACGAGCACGCAATCGTCGTCGAACAGCGGCCTGAACACGACCGCATCAGACAGGGGCGGGGTCGTGACGGCAAGGTCGATCTGCCGATCCTGCATCTGCTGATAGAGCGCGCCAGACAGCTGATCGCGCAGGCTGATCTCCACCTGTGGATGCCGCTGCTGAAAGGTCGCGATCGCCGCGGGCAGCAACCCGGCGGCAACCGAGGGCAGTGCGCCGACGATGACGCGACCGCGCATGCCCGCAAAGGTCTGCGCCAGTTCGGAAAACGCATCGTCGAAGTCGGCAGTCAGCCGCTCGACGATCGGCAGCAGCGCCTCGCCGGTACTGGTCAGCGCGACGTTGCGCGAGTCGCGGTCGAACAAGCGCGTGTTCAGCTCCTCCTCCAGCAATCGGATCGTCCGGCTGAGCGCGGGCTGCGAGATGTTGTTGATCCGAGCGGTCTCGCTGAAGCTGCGGTATTTCGCGACCTGCAGGAACAGTCGCAGGCTGGTCAGGCTGGGCGTTCGCTTCATCGCTTACCCTTTTTGATGGCAACCGATCGATAGCATTAGGTGATTGATCGATCCAATCTTTCTAATTCCCAAGTGTGAATGTTGCTCTACTTTGTCTGAGGCGAACAACGCGCAGTCATTCGACGGACAACACGTCGAAGGCGCGGGAGAGGCGGCGGCAATGACCGTCAAAGGGGAGATGTCATGAACAAGGTTTTCAAGCGGGCTTTGACGCTGTCCACGAGCGGCTTCGCCCTGGCCGCCGCGGTGACCTTCGCGGCCCCGGCCATCGCTCAGCAAACGCCGCCGACCGCCGGCCAGCCCTTGCCCTCGCCCGACATCCAGCCCGGCACCACCGATAGCTCGCGCGATCCGCAGGCGGGCGCCGATGCCAGCGGCGCACAGAAGGCGCCGACCGGTGTTGTTGGCGATGCGGGCGACGACGTCGTAGGGCAGGGCGCGCTCGACAACGACTCGCGCACCAACGACACCGCTGACATCGTCGTCACCGGCACCAACATCTCGGGCGTGAAGCCGGTCGGCAGCGAGGCGGTGACGCTGACCCGCGAGACGATCATCGCCACCGGCCTCAACAGCGCCGCCGACGTCGTTCGCACGCTGCCGCAGGTTCGCAACCTGGGCGAGTTCCGCGAGGGCGGCACGCAGGGCTCGGCCAACTCGCAGCAGGGCAACGCGATCAACCTGCGCGGCCTGGGGCAGCAGGCGACGCTGACGCTGGTCGACGGCCACCGGCTGGTCGCGACCGGCGCGTCGACCAACTTTACCGAGGCGAACCAGGTGCCGCTCGCCGCGCTCGCGCGGATCGAGGTGATCGCCGACGGCGCATCGGCGGTCTACGGATCGGACGCGGTCGCCGGCGTCGTCAACTTCGTGCTGCGCAAGGATTATGATGGCATCGAGGCGTCGGTGCGCGCGACCAACCAGAATGGCGGTTTCGAGATGACGCCGAGCCTGACTGCGGGCAAAACCTGGTCAGACCTGGGCGGGCTCGGCGGCGGCAACATCCTCGTCAGCTACGAATATACTTGGCGCGACCCCTATCTACGCGCGAAGAACCGCTTCCTGCGCCAGGACCTGTCGCCGTTCGGCGGCCCCGACAACCGGCTGAACGGCACCACCGCGACCGCGTCGGGGCCGGGCAACATCTATGTCCAGATTCCGAATGGCGGCCAGAACGCAACGCTCGCCCGCGCGGGCAACTACACCTATTATGGGCTGCCGCAGGGCAGCAATGTCGGCCTGACGCCGGGCGCGCTGCTGCTCAACCAGCCCAACATCGTCGATTCGGCGTTCTACACCGACTATACCGGTGAGCAGAAGCGCCATCAGGTATCGGTGTTCGCTAACCAGAACCTCGGCGAGTCGATCGAGCTGTTCGTCCAAGGCTCGTATTCGAACCGCAAGACCTTCTCGCGCTCGCTCAACACCTCGATCCAGAACGTGACGCTGTCCCCGTTCCTGTTCAACGCAGCGGGGGTCGCAACCACGACGCCCAACCCCTTCTACATCGCCGGCATCCCCAACGTCGCAGCGGGCACGCCGCTCAACGTTCAGTACAGCACGATCAAAGATTTCGGATCGAGCAACTTCGACAGTGCGTCGGAAACGTACAGCATCACCGGCGGTGTCCGGGTCGACCTGCCGTTTAGCTGGAACGGCGAGGCGTATTACACCTATGGCCGCGACGAGGCGTGCAATTACTGCCAGACCGGATTCAACGTCAATCCGACCGCGCTGCAGTACCAGATCAACCTCGGTGCGATCAATCCGCTGAGCGGCCAGCCGCTGACTCAGGCACAGCGCGCCCTGATCCTCGGCGACAACGTCCAGCGCAGCGGCAACGGTCTCGACGACCTCGTCGTCAAGTTCGACGGTCCGCTGTTCCGGGTGCCCGGCGGCACCGTCCGCGCGGCGCTGGGTGGCGAACGCAACAAGGCGTACAACTTCAACGTCAACGGCGCGAACCGCAACAACAACAACGCCTTCATCCTCGACACTGACGAGGCCAAGAGCCGGCTTGGCCGCACGATCTGGTCGGCGTTCGGCGAGCTCTACCTGCCGATCATCGGCGAGGACATGGACGTCCCGCTGATCCGCAGCCTGACCATCGACGGCGCAATTCGATATGACGATTATTCGGACGTAGGCAGCACGACCAATCCCAAGATCGGTGGCACCTGGGTGGTCAACGACGTGCTTAGCTTGCGCGGATCGTGGGGCACCTCGTTCCGCGCACCGTCGCTGCCCGACGTCAACCTGTTCGCCTTCTCCTATGCCGGCGTATTCCCGGTGACCAACCGCGACCCGCGCGTTGTCAACGGCTTCCTCAACCTGCCGGCCGCCGGACTGACGCTGACCAATCTTGCGATCATTACCGGTTCGAACCCACAGATCGGACCGGAAAAGGCGACCAACTGGTCGGTCGGCGGCGATGTGAAGCTCGGCGACTTCACGCTCAACGCGACCTACTACAACATCAAATATACCGACCGGATCGCCGGGCCCGACGCCTTCGCCGCGTTCTCGGCCGGGCAATACCCCGACTATCGCGGCTATTCGCAATTCATCCTGCCGATCAACAATCCGGCGACCTGCAGCAACGCCAACCTCGCTTCGGCGGACCCGATCCTGCAGCGCTATCTCAGCCAGACGCTGCTCTATGGCGGCATCACCAACTTCTGCTCGGTCAACGTGCTGGTGGATCAACGCAACGCCAATCTGGCGGCGACCAAGCAGGACGGGATCGACGGAACGCTGGCGTGGCAGCACCGCTTCAATGAGCTGACGCTAAACGCCTCGGCGGCGGCGAGCTGGACCTTGAGCAACGACCAGCAGGTCGTCGACGGTCAGCCGTTCGTCGACCGGCTCGGCTTCTACAGCACGCCGATCGAGTGGCGCGGGCGTGGCTCGTTGGGGGCGCTGTGGCGCGGGTTCAGCACCAACGCGTTCCTTAATTATACCGGGTCGTACACCAACGACATCGCGGTCGACCGGCTCGGCAACGCCGTCGCGCCGCAGAAGGTGGGGGAGTGGATCACCGTTGACCTCACCGTCGGCTACGCAACCGCGCTTGAGGGGCGGCAGGGTGGGCCGTTCAAGGGCCTGCGCGGGTCCTTCTCGATCCAGAACCTGTTCGACCGCGATCCGCCGATCACGATCACTGGGCAGGGCGCGTTCAATGGGTCCTACTCAAATCCGTTCGGTCGCACCGCCACGGTGCAGCTGACCGCAACGTTCTGATCGTCCCGCTCGCGGTTCGCGGCATCACGCCGTACGCATCGCGAGCGGACTCGAAACCGATGGGTCGAGGGGGGGGAAGATGCTGGCGATAATCGGTGCCGCAGCGATCCTGTCGCTGCTCGCCCTGATCCTCTCCAACCGAGTGTCGCCGCTCGCCGCGCTGATCCTGGTGCCGGTGGTCGCCGCGATGCTCGCGGGGATGGGCGGCGAGGCCCCGGGCTTCATCGTCGCGGGTCTTGGCAAGATCGCGCCCGTCGCGGGCATGTTCGTGTTCGCGATTCTGTTTTTCGGGATCATGACCGATGCCGGGCTGCTCGCGCCGCTGGTCGACGCGGTGCTGAGGATGGTCGGCGACAAGCCGCAACGGATTACGGTGGGCACCGCGCTGCTGGCGCTGTTCATCCACCTCGACGGATCGGGCGCGGTCTGCTTCCTGGTGACGATCCCCGCTCTGCGCCCGCTCTACGATCGACTGGGCATGGACCGCCGCGTGCTCGCCTGCACCGCGTCGATGGCGGCGGGCGTCAATTTCCTGCCTTGGACCGGGCCGACGCTGCGCGCGGCGGCGGCGCTGAAGCTGCCGGTGAACGCGATCTTCACGCCGATGATCGCGGTGCAGGCGGTGGGGCTCGCCTTCGTGCTCGCCGCCGCGTGGTGGCTGGGGCTTCGCGAGGAGCGTCGCCTCGCCGCGGGCGGAACGGCGCCTGCCGCGGTCGCGGGCGAGCCGCTGCGCCCCGCCGACGACCCGGCGGTGCTCGCGCTGCGCCGCCCGCGGCTCTATTGGGTCAACCTCGCGCTGACGCTGGCCGTCGTAGCGATCATGGTCGCCGGGCTGGTCGAGCCGGTCGCCGCGTTCATGGTCGCCACCGCGGTGGCGCTGATCATCAACTATCCGAACGCCGCCGCGCAGCGCGAGCGGATCGACGCCCATGCCCGCGCCGCGCTGCTGATGGCGGGCATCCTGCTCGCCGCGGGGGCGTTCACCGGGATCATGAACGGGTCAGGGATGATCGGCGCGATGGCCGAGGCGGGCGCGCGCCACGTGCCCGTCGGGGTCGGATCGCACCTGCCGGTGCTGACCGCGATCGCGTCGATGCCGCTCAGCCTCGTCTTCGATCCCGACTCCTATTATTTCGGAGTGCTGCCGGTGCTCGCGGGGGTCGCGGGCGCTTACGGGATCGAGCCGATGACGATGGCGCAGGCGTCGCTGCTCGGGCAGATGACCACCGGCTTCCCGGTCAGCCCGCTGACGCCTGCGACCTTCCTTGTCGCCGGCCTGAGCGGAGTGGAACTCGGCGCCCACCAGCGTTTCTCGATCCCGTGGCTGCTCGGCGCGACGCTGGTGATGACCGCGGCGTCGCTGCTGTTCGGGGTGCTGCCGCTGTGAGGGAGAGCATTCGCATCGGCGCCGGCGCGGGCTTCGCGGGCGACCGGATCGAGCCCGCGATCGAGATCGTCGAGCAGGGCGGCCTCGACTATCTCGTCTTCGAGTGCCTGGCCGAACGCACCATCGCGCTGGCGCAGGCGGCGCGTCGGGCCGATCCCGAGCGGGGGTTCGACCCAATGCTGCGCGAGCGGATCCGCCGCGTCTTGCCCGCCGCCCACGCCCGCGGAGTGCGGATCGTCACCAACGCCGGCGCCGCCAACCCGCTCGGCGCCGCACGTGCGGTCGCGCGGATCGCGCACGACCTCGGGATCGAGGGGCTGCGGGTCGCCGCGGTGCTCGGCGACGACGTGACCGATCTGCTGCGGACCCGCGACTTTCCGCTGATCGACCGCGATGGCTTCAGCGCCGACCTTCACGACACCATGGTCTCGGCGAACGTCTACATGGGTGCCGACGGCATCGTCACCGCGCTCGCTGGCGGAGCCGACGTCGTCGTCACCGGCCGGGTCGGAGACCCGGCCTTGTTCCTCGGGCCGATGATGCACGAGCTGGGCTGGGCCGCCGACGACTGGCAGATGATGGGTTGCGGCACGCTGATCGGCCACCTGCTCGAATGCGCCGGCCAACTCACCGGCGGCTATTTCGCCGATCCCGGGTTCAAGGACGTCCCAGGGCTCGCCCGCCTCGGCTTCCCGCTTGCGGAGGTGCGGGGTGACGGCTCAGCCGAACTCACCAAGGTAGCCGGGTCGGGCGGCGCGCTGACCGTGGCGAGCTGCAAGGAGCAGCTGCTCTACGAGATTCTCGATCCCGGCGCGTACCTGCAAGCCGACGTCTGCGCCGACTTCCGCGGCGTCCGCTTCGACCAGCGCGGCCCCGACTTGGTGGATGTGAGCGGCGGCGACGGCACTGCGCGGCCGGCGACGCTCAAGGTGTCGATCGGCTACCATGACGGCTTCATCGGCGAGGGGCAGATTTCCTATGCCGGTCCCGGCGCGGTGGCACGGGGGCGGCTCGCGCTCGACATCGTGCGCGAGCGGTTGGCGCTGACCGGCGTCGCGCTCGACGAGCTTGATCTGTCGCTAATAGGCTGCGATGCGGTTGACCGCGGCGCGGGCGCCACAGGGTTCGAGCCCGCCGAGGTCCGCGCCCGCGTCGCCGGCCGGGCCCGGATCCGCGAGGCCGCCCGGAGCGTCGCGGCCGAGGTCGAGGCGCTTTATACGAACGGGCCGTTCGGCGGCGGTGGCGCGACCGGCAGCATGCGGCCGGTGATCGCGATCGCGTCATGCCTGATCCCGCGCGAGCTGGTGCAACCGCGCGTCGTCTTCGTGGAGGCGGACGCATGATGCTGCGCGACCTCGCCCACGTCCGCACCGGCGACAAGGGCAACATCTCCCAGATCTCGGTGATCGCGTATCGGCCCGGCGATTTCCCGCTGCTCGCGCGCGAGGTGACCGTCGAGCGCGTCGTCGCGGCACTGCGCGGGCTCCGGATCGCGGCCGCGCGGCGGTACGAGCTGGCCGATCTCGGCGCGCTCAATTTCGTGCTCGAAGGCGCGCTGGGCGGCGGGGTGACGCGCTCGCTCGCGCTCGATGCGCACGGCAAGACGCTCGGCGCGCAGATCCTGGCGATCGAGATCGATGCGGAGCGGGGGCGGTGACCCGGCGGCGTTTGCTCTGCGCGGCGCTCCTCGTCGGGGTCTCCGCGGGCGCGGCGGATGCCCGGCTGACCCGCATCTTCGTCGAGACGCGCGAGCAGGTCGCGCCGGCGCGGGCGGGGGCGCCTGCGTACGAGATCCTGCGTGGGCGTTACGAGGGCAGCCTCGCGATCCGCGACCCGCACAACCGGATCATCACCGATCTCGCGCACGCATCGCGGGGCGGTGCGCCCGTGGCGTATTCGGCGACCTTCGCGATCGCGCGCCCGGTCGATCCGGCGCGCGGGTCGGGGGTGTTGTTCTATGACGTGCCCAACCGGGGCAACGGCTCGGTGGGCGCTGACCCCGACGGGCATGTCCGGGTGATCAGCGGCTGGCAGGGCGACCTGCCGGCGGGGCAGGGGCTCCAGACCGCGACCGTGCCGACGGCGCGCGGGGTGACGGTTGAGGTGCTGCAACGCTTCACCGACATCGCGCCGGGCACCGCCAGCGTCGCGATCGCAGGCAGCATCGGCCGGCCGACCCCGCGATCGGTACCCGTCACGTTCGACACAAGGCGCGCAAGATTGTCGAGCCAGACGTCGAATGACTCGCCCGGCGTCGCAATCGCGCCGGGCGATTGGGCGTTCGCCGATTGCAGCGCGCGCCCGTTCCCGGGTGCCCCCGATCCCGCCAAGCTGTGCATGCGCAGCGGGTTCGCGCCCGGCCGCGCCTACACGCTGACCTATCGTGGACGCGATCCGCTCGTGCTCGGGATCGGGTTCGCTGCGGTGCGCGACCTCAATGCGTTCCTGCTGCGCGGAGTGAGCGACACCACGGGCACTCCCAACCCGGTCGCTGGGCAGGTGCGCTGGCCGATCGTCACCGGCACCTCGCAGTCGGGCAATTTCGTCAAGAGCTTCATCAACCTGGGCTTCAACCAGGACGAGGACGGCCACCGCGTCTTCGCGGGCGCCAACCCCAACATCGCCGCGCGGCAGGTGCCACTCAACATCCGCGGCGGCGTGCCCGGCGGGGCGGCATCGCTGTTCGAACCGGGCAGCGAGGGGACGCTGTGGTGGACCCGTTACGACGACCGGGTGCGGGGACGCGGCGTGCACGCGCTGCTCGACCGCTGCCGCGCGACCGCGACCTGCCCGCGGATCATCGAGACGTTCGGTTCGGCCGAATTTTGGGGCCTGCGCATGTCGCCCGCTCTGGTCGGCACCGACGCGGCGCGCGACCTGCCGCTTCCGCCCGAGGTGCGGCGCTATTACTTTCCCTCCACCACCCATGGCGGATCGGCGTTCGGCGGCTTCCCGCTGCGGGGCGATCCGCCCTTCCCGGCGGGCGGGCCGCGCTGCACGCTGGCGCTCAATCCCAATCCGTCTGCCGACACTCGCCGCGCGCTGCTCGCTCGGCTGGTCGACTGGGTTGTGCGCGATCGCGCGCCGCCACCCAGCCGCTATCCGACTCTCGCGCGTGGCGAGCTGGTGCCGCCGACCGCTGCCGCGATGGGCTGGCCCGCGATCCCCGGCGTGCCGGCGCCCGACGGCAAGCTCAACCCGATCCTCGACTATGATTTCGGTTCCGGCTTCCGCTACCCCGATGTCAGCGGTGTCGCCGATCAGCCGCCGGCGATCCGGCGCACGATCCCGTCGCTCGTGCCGCGCGTCGATGCCGACGGCAACGAGGTCGGCGGGGTGCCCTCGATTCAGATGCGTGTGCCGACCGGCACCTACACCGGGTGGAACGAACTCGCGCAAGGCTATGACGCGGGCGGGCCGTGCGGTTTCGTCGGCGGCTTCGTGCCGTTCGCGCGCACCCGCGCCGAGCGGATCGCGAGCGGCGACCCGCGGCCGTCGCTGCAGGAACGGTATCGCGACCATGCCGGGTTTGCCGCGCGCGTCCGCGTCGCCGCAGCCGACGAGGTCGCGGACGGCTGGTTGCTCCCCGACGATGCCGCACGGATCGTCAGCCAGGCGGAGGCAAGCGATGTTCTGCGCCACTGATCACGCGATCGCCACCGGGCTCGCCGCGACGCTGGTCGGCGCGGCGGCGATGTTGGTGGCCGCACCCGTCCGCTCTGCGCCGGTCGCCGACGGCTGCGCGGCGCTGGCAATGACCCGCGCCGATCTGACCGTCACCGCCGAGAGTGTGCCCGCGGGCACGACGGTGCCGGGCGGCTTGGGTGGGGCAGCGTCGGCGCCGCTGCCCGCGTTCTGCCGGGTGACGGGACAGATCCGGCCGGTGCTCGGATCGACGATCGGCTTCCAGCTGTGGCTACCCGCCACCGGGCAGTGGACCGGGCGGCTGCAGATGCTCGGCAATGGCGGCTATTCGTCGCAGCTGCCGCTCGGATCCATGGCGGAAGCGCTCGCGCGCGGCTCGGCCGTCACCGCGACCGACACCGGTCATCAGGGCGACGATCCTGACTTCGCGATCGGACGGCCGCAGGCGATCGTCGACTGGGGCCAGCGCGCGGTGCACCGCTCCGCGCAGACGGCCAAGGCGCTGGCGGCGCGCTTCTACGGCCGGGCACCGCGGCGCAGCTACTTTAACGGCTGCTCGACGGGAGGCCACCAGGCGATGATGGAGGCGCAGCGCTTCCCGGCCGACTTCGACGGGATCGTCGCGGGTGCCCCCGGATCGAACCGCGTGCGGCTCAACGCCGCGTTCCTGTGGCAATTCCGCGCCAACCATCCGGCGGGCAGCGCCGCCGCGATCCTGACCCGCGACGATGCGGCGCTGCTCGCGCGCCATGCGCTGGCGGTCTGCGCGCCGCGCAACGGCGGCGTGTCGGGTGGGCTGGCGGGGGATGCCTGGCTCAACGATCCGCTCGCCTGCCGTCCCGACTCCGCCGCGCTGACCTGCCGCCCGGGACAGATCGACGACTGCCTCACCCCGGCCAAGGTCGACGCGGTGCGGCTAATGTATCGGGGGGCGGTCGATCCGCGCAGCGGCAGGGCCGTGACGTTCCCGTGGTTGCCGGGCAGCGAGGCGGGCTGGCCGGCGTATTGGGCTGACCCGCAACATGCCGACCAGCCCGCGCGCGCCAATTTCTGGCGGGTCTGGGTGGGCGGCGGGGCGGACTGGAGTCCCGATCACTTCGACTTCGGCCGGGACCTAGATCGCGCCGTTGCGACCCTCGGCCCGATCATCGACGCGACCAGCCCCGACCTCACCCGTTTCCGCGCTCGCGGCGGGCGGCTGATCCAGTATCACGGCCTCGCCGACCCGGTTGTCTCGCCGCTTGACACGATCGCCTATCGCCGCGCGGTGCAGGTGCGGATGGGTGACCCGGATGGCTGGTATCGCCTGTTCTTGGTGCCGGGCATGGGCCATTGCGGCGGCGGTCCCGGCCTCACCCGCTTCGACGCGCAGGCCGCGATCGAGGCGTGGGTCGAGCAGGGCCGCGCACCTGACCGGCTGGTGGCGACCCGCGGCGGCGCCTCGCGGCCGCTCTGCCCCTATCCTGCGCGTGCGGTCCATGTCGGCGGGCAGGACGATGCCGCCGATAGCTTCGCGTGCCGCGTCCCGAGCGGCGCGCGCTCATGACCCTATACCCTGTCAGCCTCGCCTTACTGCTCGCGGTTACGGGACCGGCCTTGGCGGCGGATCGCGGCGAAGCGGGCCTCGCCCGCTTGCTCGCCGGTCGGACGGCGGGGCACGCGGAGCCTTGCCTGCCGCAGGTCCGGCTGCGGGGATCGCGGATCATCGACGGCACCGCTATCGTCTACGAGGCCGTTGACCGCACGCTATGGGTCAACCGCCCGTCCGCGGGGCTGCGGGCGCTCGACGCCGGCAAGATTCTCGCCGTCCGCATCCCCGGCAGCCGCCTGTGCCGCAACACCGTCGTGCGGCTCGTCGACCGCTATGCCCGTGTCGAGATCGGGCAGGCGGTGCTCGGCGACTTCATCCCCTACCGTCCATCGAACCCTGCGGCCGTGGCCGCCCCCAAGGAGCCTAGACCATGACCATCCGCCTTTACGCGGCGCTGCTCGCCGCCGCCGTCACCACCACCGCCGTCGCGCAGCAGCCGGGGCAGGTCGTCAAGCTCGATACCGGGTCGGTGCGCGGCCGCACCGCCGACGGGGTCGGGAGCTGGAAAGGCATCCCCTTCGCCGCGCCGCCGGTCGGCCCCTTGCGCTGGCGCGCGCCGCAGCCCGCGGCGAAGTGGACGGGGGTGCGCGAGGCCACCGAATACAGCAGCGACTGCATGCAGAAGCCCTTCCCCAGCGACGCCGCGCCGCTCGGCACGACGCCCGCCGAGGACTGCCTCTACGCCAATGTCTGGAAGCCCGCGGGCGCCAAGGGCAAGCTGCCCGTCCTGGTCTGGATCTACGGCGGCGGCTTCGTCAACGGCGGCGCGTCGCCTCCCACCTATGCGGGCGCGAACATGGCCAAGAAGGGCATCATGTTCGTCAGCTTCAATTACCGCGTCGGTCGCTTCGGCACCTTCGCGCTGCCGCAGCTGACCGCGCAGAACGCCGATGGAGGGCGGCTCGGCAATTACGGGATCATGGATCAGGTCGCCGCGCTGAAGTGGGTCCAGCGCAATATCGCGGCGTTCGGCGGTGATCCCGCCAACGTCACGGTCGCGGGCGAGAGCGCGGGTGGCATCTCGGTCCACGCGCTGGTCACCTCGCCCGAGGCGCGCGGGCTGTTCAACCGCGGGGTGGTGATGTCGGGCGGCGACGCTCGCGCGTTCACCGGCAACACGCTGGCCGACGTCGAGAAGATCGGCGGCAATTTCGCTCGCACCAAGGGGATCGATCCTGCCGCGCCCGACGCGCTGCAACGGCTGCGCGCGCTGTCGGCCGAGGAGGTGCTCGACGGGCTGAGCATGGCGGGGATGGGTGGCCGCGGCGGCCCGCCGACCAATTCGGGCCCGTTCGCCGACGGCAAGGTCGTCGTCGACGTCCGCAAGGCCTATGACGAGAACCGCTTCTCGCGCATGCCAATGATGATCGGTGCGACCGACGCCGACATCGGCGGCAAGAGTGGCTTCATGATCGCTGGCGGGCGCGACGCATCGGCGTTGCTCGCAGACAAGGGCGTGCCGGTCTGGGGCTATCGCTTCTCCTACGTCGCGGACTCGGTCGGCAAGCCGGGCGCGCAGCACGCGACCGACATCCCCTATTTCTTCAACAACACCCGCATCAAGTACGGCGCGCAGACCACGACCAAGGACGAGGGCATCGGCCAGGCAATGAGCACCTACCTCGCTAATTTCGTGAAGGCGGGCGACCCCAATGGCGGCGGGCAGCCGCAATGGCCGCGCTACACCCGCGCCAGCGACACGATCGCGGATTTCGCGGCGAACGGCCGCGTGGTCGTCGCGCGCGATCCGTGGGGCGCCGATATCGAGCGTGCGTCAAAGGCGATGGCGGCGGCCAAGGCGTCGGGCAACTACACCTCGCTGACCACCCCGATCGGCCAGCTGCTCGACAATCCGCAGACCCGCGCGGTGCTCGAGAAGCACGTGCCGACCTTCCTCAAGAGCCCGCAGATCGACATGGCGCGCGGGGTCACGCTGTACGCGCTCCAATCGTACGTGCCCGACCAGTTCAACGATGCGACGCTGGCCAAGATCGACGCCGACCTTGCGACCGTGCCGGTGAAGAAGTGATGCGCCGGATCGGGTTGGCCGCGGGCCTGCTGCTCGGCGTCGCGGCGGCGACGATGGCGACAGCGCCGGGCTCGGCGCAGCAGACGCGTTCCGCGGCACAGCCGTGGATGACCGCCCGCCTCTCCGCCGAACAGCGCGCCGACGCGCTGCTGCGTGCGATGACGCTGGAGGAGAAGGCGGGCCAGGTCTCGCAGCAGTTCGTGTTTGGCGACCCCGCGCCGTTCGAGGCGACGGTGCGGGACGGCAAGGTCGGGTCGCTGCTCTTCGTCACCGACCCTGCGGTCATCAATCGGCTGCAGCGGGTCGCGGTGAACGAGACGCGGCTCAAGGTGCCGCTGATCTTCGGCTACGACGTCATCCACGGTTTTCGCACGATCTTCCCGGTGCCGATCGCCAACGCCGCGTCGTGGGACCCCGCCGGCGTCGAGCGGGCGCAGACCGTGGCGGCGAGCGAGGCACGCTCGGTCGGCATTCACTGGGCGTTCGCGCCGATGGTCGATATTGCCCGCGATCCGCGCTGGGGCCGGATCGTCGAGGGGGCGGGCGAGGACCCGTATCTCGGCTCGGCGATGGCGGCGGCGCAGGTCAAAGGGTTCCAGGGGCTCGAGATCGGTGCGCCCGGACACCTCATCTCAGGGCCAAAGCATTTCGCGGGCTATGCCGCGGCCGAGGGCGGGCGCGATTACGACAGCGTCTACATCTCGGACTCGCAGCTCTACAACGTCATCCTGCCGCCCTTCGCGGCGGCGGTGCAGGCGGGCGCGGGCAACGTCATGAGCGCGTACATGGACCTCAACGACGTCCCCGCGGTCGGCAACAAATGGCTGCTGACAGACGTGCTGCGCGGCCAGATGGGGTTCAAGGGCTGGGTGGTGTCCGACGCCAACGGCACCAAGAACCAGGTGATCCAGAACTTCGCCCGCGACGAGGCCGACGCCGCCGCGCGCAGCATCGCGGCGGGCAACGACATGGAGATGTCGTTCGGCCCCGCCGCCTCTGCCTCGACGCTGGCGGCATCGGTACGCGCGGGCAAGCTGCCCGCCGCGACGCTCGACCAGGCGGTGCGGCGCATCCTGACCGCCAAGTTCCGGATGGGATTGTTCGAGCGGCCCTATGTCGACGAGGCGGCGGCGAAGACGACGCTCGCCGACCCCTCGCACCGGCAGGCCGCGCAGGCCGCCGCCGAGCGCTCGTTCGTGCTGCTCAAGAACGACGGCACACTCCCCCTCACCGCGGGTGCGCATAAGCGGGTCGCGGTGATCGGCGCGTCGGCCAATTCGAAGCGCGACATGCTCGGCCCCTGGGCGTTCCAGTACGACCTGCCCGAGACGGTGACGGTGTTCGAGGGCGTGCGCGACCGGCTCGGCAGCGCGATCACGGTCGATACCGCGCCCGGCGTCCAGCTGAAGCGCGCGGTGCCGTCGATGTTCGAGAGCATCAGCATCCCCGGCACCGCCAAGCCCGAGCCGCGCTGGGACGCCGCCCGCGCCGCGACCGAGTTCGACCGCGCGGTCCAGCTTGCCAAGAAGTCCGACATGGTCGTGCTGACGCTCGGCGAAGCCGAGGACATGAGCGGCGAGGGCGCGTCGCGGTCGGACCTCAAGCTGCCGGGCGACCAGCTCCGGCTGTTCGAGGCGGTGATGGCGCTCGGCAAGCCTGTCGTGGTGGTGACGATGAGCGGTCGCCCACTCGAGCTCGGCCCGGTGCTCGACCGCGCGCCGGCGGTGCTTCACGCCTGGTATGGCGGCACTCGCGGCGGCGCAGCGGTCGCGCGGACGCTGTTCGGCGACGTCAATCCGGGCGGCAAGCTGCCTGTCACCTGGCCGCGCACGGTCGGGCAGGTGCCGATCTACTACGCGCACAACACCACCCACGCGCCCAAGGACCAAGGCAAGCGGTACTGGGACATCCCGTCGACGCCGCAGTTCGAGTTCGGGTACGGGCTGAGCTACACCGACTTCACCATCGGCGCGCCCACGCTCGACCAGGCGACGCTGGCGCCCGGCGGCCACATCCGGGTGTCGACCGTCGTCACCAACACCGGCAAGCGTGTGGGTGACCAGGTGGTGCAGCTCTACATCCACCAGCAGGCGGGCCGCGCGTCGCGGCCAGTGCGCGAGCTCAAGGGTTTCCAGCGGGTAACGCTGCAGCCGGGCGAGCGGCGGACGGTCAGCTTCGACCTCGACGAGACCAGCATCCAATATTGGAGCAGCGCAACCAAGGGCTGGATGATCGATCCCGGCACGTTCGACTTGTGGGTGGGTGCCAGCTCCAACGCCGACAGCCACGCGACGTTTACGGCCGGCGGCGAACCACGCGCAGGGCGGGGCTGGCGATAGGCATGAGCGCAGGGTTGCGCTTCTAGCCGCCTAGGGCATTGGCCATTGCGGTGGGCTGTCGGCGGATCCGCCCGATGGTGAACGGACGGCAGGTGTCGGGCAGCGCCCGCGCCGCGTCCGTTGTCCGCTTGTGGGTCTTATGTTTCAAGCGCAGCCTGTGCCACTCCCTTGGTGGGTTACCCGAGAAGGCGAACCAAGCCTCATCGCATGGGCGTGGCAATCATGTGTAAGATTGTGGGCATCGATTGCCTGCTGCTTCGCCGAACGCCCCCAAATGTGCGAGCAGCTAGCGGATCGCCCGAGGAAGTCCGCGCTGGGCGGTATTCGGCCGGATCGCCATCGTTCCACTCACTGCATCGTAAAGCATATCGTAAGCGTAGAACGGCAATGTGCCCGCTGATACATATAGGCCCGCGCGCTGCGGCGCGCGGGCGAAATCGGCATGTCCGCCATGGTTTCGATCACCGGCGCGAAAGGCGATCCGCGGATAACGCGAACCATCCGACGTGACGAAGCGCATTTCGGCGGCGACGCCCGCTTGCCACGCGGGTGGCGCTGCAGCGTTCTTTACCGCAATCCCGGGTGCACCCGTATCCCACAGCGTCGGTCCGCAGATCTGCCGTGCGTCCGGCCGTGCCACCATCAGGCAGCCCGCGACGGTGCCGCTGCGGTCGACGCCAGTGCGCAGCGGCACGAAGCCCGCCATGTCGCGCGCATCCGGGTTGAAGATCAACGCGCCGCCACCGCTGCCGCGTGCGGGAAGGTGTACGATCCAACGCTGCACGCCCAGCGCCGTCAGCGGGTTGACGGATTGCCCGCTCTCCAGTCGGATGCCCAGGATTGCAGGAAATCCCCGTCCCGGCTGACCAGAGCCCATCAGGCCATAGTGTTGGGGCGTCAGTTTGCCGGCCGGGCAACGATTTCCCCCGTCGCGGCAGCCAGCTGAACGCACGGCTTGCAGCGTGATTCCCTGCTCTGACTTGCCGATGCGGACGTTCGCCTGCACGTCAGGGCCGCGCAGCACGACGCCGCTGCCATAGCCATAGGCATAGCCAGGACCGGATGCGCGGACATTGGCACGATCCGCGGCGCGTGGCAGGAGGCGCAGGCCGACCGAACCGGTATCGAGACCTGCTTCCATCGGCACGCCATTGACCACCAAAGTGATGACGTAGCGGGGCGTGCCGATCGGTTGAATGACGACCTCGCGGATCGGGACGACGCTGCGCTCGCCCTGTGCCTTGACACCGGATGGCAGGGCGGCGGGCAAAAGTCCGGTGGCCAGGATCATAGAAAGCCGGCTCATGGGTTGGTCCGCTTGAGCTGGGCGATGGCCGCTCGCGATCCCGCCAACACCCGCGCTACGAGGCGACCATCGGACGAGGAGGGATTGCTGGCATAGTCTTCGGCCAGACCGCCGGCGCTCGCATTATCGAACCCCAGTTCGGCCAAGCGCTGTTCGGCGCGCCGGCGGGCGAGGAGCTGACGGGCGCCCGCCGCGCCCATCAGCTTCGGATCGGGATCGAGCCAGAATTAGCCGGGGCTGATGCTTTGGCCCGCGTGGCAGTCGATCGGACGGGCCACGATGATGCCGTTCCGGCGTTGCGGTAGGCATTGGCCGTGGTCTTCGCAATAGAGGGTAACGCTGCCGTCACGACGGATGAACGTTGCCGGCGCGACCTCGCCCGCCCGCCAGTTGCGACCCATGTCGTCGGCAATGGGCCGCATGATCGCGATGCGGCATTCAGGTGTCTCGTGCGCCGCGGCAGCGGTTGCGGTCGCCGCAAATGAGAAGGCGATCGCGAGCGATGTGAATCTTCATGCAGGGTCTCCATCGTGCCAAACTGCGGAAATACCGGGTGACGACGTGATCGTCGGTCCGCGCGATACGCCAAGCCGTGAATCGGCAAGGCCGACGAACAGCCACCAGCGCCCTTCGAACGCCACAAGTCCTTGGGCGAAGCAGACGTTGCCGACCTGCCCATGCGCCTCTGCGGGATCGATGCGGAGGAATGGCTCGGCCAACCGGCCGACCACGGCCATCGGATCATGGGAGTCGAACAGGATCTGACCGGGCTGATAGGCGAGCGGTGGCGCATCGCCGACGCCGCCGTCGAAATGGTTGGTCCCGTTGTAAATCAGCACGATGCCGTCCTGCGTCAGGACGGCAGGCGGGCCGGGTTCGGTCAGCAGCGAATCGAAGCGATGCCGCCGCGGCCCGGCGATCACGCGCAGGCCCCTTGGTCCGTCGATACGGTTCATCGTCCAATGGCCCATCGGACCCTTCAACGAGGGATCCCAGCCGAGATAGCGATCGGGGGCGGTTTCGCTTTCGACCGGCGTCCAGCGTATCAGGTCGGTCGACGTCGCGGCGAAGATCATGCCCTCGCCCCAGTGCATCCAGTATACGCCGTCGATCTTTGCTGCGACCAGCCGACCGCCCGCCAGCGTGGTCACGATCGCGCCCGATTTGGTCGGTCGGCGAACATATGGCGACCCGCCGAACGCCGGGCCGTGCTTGGTCCAGTGCCTGAGGTCGGGGGAGCTCGCGACGAAGAGACAGCCGACCTTGCCGTCGAACGCCGTGTAGGTGCAGACATAGCCGCCATCGGTCGCCGCGACGACCCGTGGATCCTCGAGGCCGCCGGGCCACTCCCAAGCTTGCCAGCGGTCGTCCGCCGGGAAGAGCACGGGTTCAGGGTCGAGATCGAAATGCAGGCCGTCGCGGCTGACGGCAAGGCCGATGCGCGAGGTTCCGGCGTAGCGCCCCACCGTGTCCTCGCCGCGCACCAGTAGGCAGATGCGATCGTCGTGCACGACCGCGCCGGGATTGAAGATGTCCTTCGCAGCCCAGGCGAGCATGCCGCCCGACAGGGGACAGGCGAAGATGGCGTCGGGACGGTCTTCCAGCACGCGGAAGGGCGGTTCGAACGGACCGATGGCCCAGGCGGGCAGCGCTGCCGAAGCGGTCATGGCGTCCTTGCAGGTTGAGGGCGGGGAAGGGCTTTGCGTCATGCGATCACGTTGCCATGCCGGTAGCGGCGGCGAGGACGCCGCGTCGGCGCGCGTCGAGGTCGCGGCGGATGGCGGCGTGGCGCTTGGCATCGAGACGGTAGAACAGGCACAGCGCCGCCGCGGCGAGTGCCAGGATGCCAGCGCCCGGACCGTTGATCAGGCCGATCCAGCGAACGGTTCCGGCGGTGAGGTTGACTGTGCCGCCGCCGGCACTCTGGAAGTCGATCGCCTGGAGCGATAAACCGGAGACAAGCGAGCCGAGCCCGGCCGCCGCCTTGGTGGCGAAGGCCCAGCCTGCAAAATACAATCCTTCGCGGCGGGCACCGAACAGATGCTCGTGCTCGTCCGCGGCGTCGGCCATCATAGAGGCGAACGCGATGCCAGCCGCTGCCATCAATATGCCCCCAAGCAGAACGGCGGCGGACAGGATGGCGACGAGCGTCTGGCCCTGGAAAGGAAACAAGCCCAGCAGCCGCAACGTCGCCGGCAGCGACGTCGATAGAGCGAGCCCGACCATCCCTATCAGCAGGACGGTTCGTTTCTCGATCCTGGCGAGCATCGGCGCGGCAAGCGGGGCACCCAATAGCAGGCCGGCGAACAGCGACAGCGTCACCATCTGGATCTGCGCCGCGCTCAGCCGCCAGAAATAGGTGTTTGCATGTAAACCGAGCGAACTGTGGATCGCCAGCGAGGTGAAGAGCAGCAGCGCCCCGACGAACAGCGTGCGGAACGACTGATTGCGAAAAATTTCACGCACTTCCGCGAGCAGGCGCAGATGGAACGACCCGGCTTGATTGGCTGAAGCGGCATGCTGCCGGTCGCGCATAGCGGTCAGCGTGCGCATGGTAATCAGACCACCAACCGCGGCGATCGCCGCAAGGCTGACGGCAAGCGGCGTGTACCCTTGCCGATGGGACAGGCCGCCCTCGCCACCAAGGAACACGCCGAAGCCGAGTATGATCGCGATCAGCGCGCCGACCATCGCGAAAGCCCAGCGCCACATGGCGATCGATGACCGTTCGGCATAATCGTCGCTGATCTCGGCGCCGACCGCATTATAGGGCAGCAGGAACAGCGACATCGCGATGCGCAGGCCGATCGACAGGGATGTCACCCAGGCAAATAGTGCCAACTGGCTCCATCCGCTGGGCAGCGAGAAGATCGCGACAAGGCAGGCGACGGTCGCCGGCACGCCAAGCATCATGAATGGGAGGCGCCGTCCAAAGCGGGAGCGAATGTTGTCGGAGAGCGATCCGATCAACGGGTCGACGATCGCGTCGACGGCAAGCCCGACGGCCAGCGCGATCCCGGCGAACGCAGCGGACAGGCCGGCGACCGTGGTAACGTAGAAGAACAGGAAGATGTTGACGCCCTGCCCGGCGATGCCGTCGAGCAGGGCGCCTGCGGAATACCCCAGGGTCGCCCAGCGAGGCAACGGCGTGAGCGCGCGACCTGCTTCGGGGACGTTCATCTGCGAGGCATCGTTGCCTTCGCGTACACTCGCGCTTTCCATGATCCTCTCCGATCCCGACCACCTTTAACGCGCTATCAGACACAATCAACAAAAAGAATGGACGTTCTGTTTGTTTCATGCGAGGCGGGTGGCACTGGCGACGACACGATCGTCGGATTGGAGGGGTTGGATGATGAGAGACAAGGTCATCGCCGCATTCATCTGCAGCACCGCGTTGATCTGCGTGCTGCCGGCCGCGGCCCAGGACATGCGGTCGACGCCTGCGCCCGCCACGCCTGCGCCCGTCGATGCCGCCGGGCCGGCGGAAGCGCAGGCAGAGGCGGGCGACATCGTCGTCACCGCGAACAAGCGCGAAGAGCGGTTAAAGGACGTGCCGATCAGCGTGAGCGTGGTATCGGGTGACCAGCTGACGCGTCAGAACGTCAACGAAGTCGCCGAGCTCACGCGCAGCGCGCCCGCGCTCAACACGGCCGGTCCGTTCGGCGCGCTGAGCATTCGCGGCATCGGCAGCGTCTCCTTTTCTCGCTCGTCCGAAGGAAGCGTGGGCGTCGTGGTCGACAATGTCGCGCTCGCCGGCACCTCGACCAATCCACCGCTGTTGTTCGACGTCGCGCGTGTCGAGGTGCTCGAAGGACCGCAAGGCACGTTGTTCGGACGCAATTCGTCGGCGGGGGTGCTCAACATCGTCACCAACGCGCCCGATCCAACGCGGGTCGCGGTGATCGCGCATTCCGACATCGGCTCTCGCAACACCTATGTCGGACGCGGGGTGGTCAACCTGCCGATCGCCGACAATGCCGCGCTGCGCGTCGCCGGATCCTATACCCAGGCGCCCGAGACGCAGTTCAATCGCTTCGATGCCACCTGGCAACGTCAGCGCAACTACGCGGCGCGGGCGCGTTTCCTGTGGGAGCCGACGTCGGACATCACGATCAACCTGATCGGCGACTACAGCGATTACGACAAGCAGGGCGGCGCTCCCTGGTCGGTCTTCGTCGCGACGCCCGGCAGTCGGCTCTCGCAGCGGCTCTCGGCATGCGGCATCGTCGTCGGGGCGGAGAACCAGCAGGGCTGCGTCGACGGCGGCAACCGGGGGTGGACCGAAAGCTACGGCCTCTCGAATCAGGTCGACATGCGGATCGGCGATCACACGCTCACCTCGATCAGCGCCTATCGCGCGGTCGAAGCGGAGGTGCCGGCCTATGACGTCGACAGCGTGCCAATCTATCGCCTCAATCAGACCGGCCCGTCGGATACGCACAACGTCAGCCAGGAGGTGCGGCTGACCTCGCCTTCCGGTGGCACGCTCGAATATGTCGGCGGCCTCTATTATTTCGATAGCGAGTTCGACGGATCGGTCCAGCAATTGGGTCCCGTCGCGACGGACGCCGGCATCCCCTTCACCCTGGGCCAGAGGCTGACGACGCATGCCCAGACCATCAGCGTCGCGGCGTTCGGACAGGCGACGCTGCGCCTCGGCCCTGCGCTGAGGCTGATCCTGGGCGCGCGGTACGGCAACGAAACCGTCAGCGCGCGCACCAATGCGGCGCTCGCGCCCGGCGCGGTCGCGCCGGCGGGCAGCCTGGCGCCGGTACGCGGGCGGGTCAGCGACGATTATTTCGCGTACCGCGGCGGCGTCCAGTTCGACGTCAGCCGGGACGTCATGATCTATGGCACCTACACGCGCGGCTATAAGGGGCCGTCGGTCAACGACCAGGCCGCGGGTCCGACGATCCCCGTCCTCGTCCGCCCAGAAATTCCCAAGTCGGGCGAGATCGGGGTCAAGGCATCGGCGTTCGGCGGGCGGATGACCGCGAGCCTCGCCGGCTTCTATACCAAGGTCGACGACTTCCAGGCGCAGTTCTTCGACCCTGTCGCGGCGGCGTTCATCTTCGGCAATGCGCCGTCGCTGACGACCAAGGGTGTGTCGTTCAACCTGTTCGGGCGACCGACGCGTGGGCTGTCGCTCAATCTCGGCGCGGTCTACAACGACGCCCGTTACGGCGACGGCTATCTGGTTGCCTGTGCGCAGCAGCAGACCGCAGTGCAAGGCTGCATCCCGCAAGTCGTAAACGGTGCGACTGTCGGCCGGGTCGACGATGCCGGTGGTAACCGGCTGGTCGGCACGCCCGAGTGGAAGGTCACCGCCAGCGGCGAATATGCCGCCGACCTGTCGTCGCGTACGCAGGCGTATCTCCAGGCTGACATGGTCTACACGTCGCGCATCAACTGGGACGCCGCGTTCAATCCGATCGCGCAGAACGCACCGGCGGCGCTGGTCGGCGGGCGGCTCGGCGTTCGGTTCGCCGACCAGCGCTTCGGCATCGCGGTGTTCGGGCGCAACCTGTTCGACGTCTATCGTCCGACGGTGCGCTTCGCGACTCCGACGGCGGCGTTGCAGCTCGATCCGCGATCCTATGCACAGATCAGCGGCACGGACTCGCGGCGCACCATCGGGCTCAGCCTCGATGCCAAGTTCTGAATCGCCAGCCAAAGGGGGCGGCGGCGGTCTTCGGACCGCCGTCGAAAACGCAATGAGCGACGATCCACGCCAGTTCATCGCGCCGTCCGTGTCGCCGGAAGCGGCTGCGATCCTGCGCATGGTCGCGACCGCGCTGGCCGCGCTGCCTCCGCGACCGGTACCAACGACGCAGGCGGCGTTCGACGCCGCCGCAGCCGAAGCCGAGCGGTGGGCCGAAACAATGATCGCGACGCCCTTCGCGCGGCTCGATCCCTCGGTCGCGGAGTGGGAGGCGGGGGGCGTTCGTATCCTGACGGTGACGCCGCACAACGCCAACCCCGGGGCGGCGCCGCTCGTCTACATCCACGGTGGCGGCTTCGTTAGCGGATCGGCGCGGTCGTCGCGGCTGACCGCGGCACTCGCGGCGGTGCATGGCGGCCGCGTCGTTCACTCGATCGACTATACCCTGGCGCCGCGGGCCGACCACCGCCGCATCCTCGACGAGGTGACCGGCAGCTGGAACGCCATCGTGACGCGCGCGGGTGTGGTCCCCGGGCTGTTCGGTGACAGTGCGGGGGGCTGTATCGCCGCTGCGGCGACGTTGCTGCTCCGCGACCGCGGCGATCCCCTGCCGGGTGCGCTCGTGTTGCTATCGCCGGTCGTCGACCTGACGGGTGGCGGCGACACAAACCGGACGCTGGCGGCAGTCGACTATCTCGACCGCGACCGATTGGATCCCGGGGTGCGCGGCTATGCGGCGCCATCGGACTGGCGTTCGCCGCTCGCGTCGCCGATTTACGGCGACTTCGCCAATTTCCCGCCGATGCTGCTGCAGGTCGGAACGCGCGAATTGCTGCTTAGCGACAGCGTCCGCTTGCATCGCGCGCTCCGCGCCGCCGGACGGTCATCGCGGCTGGAGGTGTTCGAGGGCATGCCACATGTGTTCCAGCCGCTGCTGGCCGATACGCCCGAAGGCATCGCGGCATGGTCGGACATGGCGATGTTCTGGCAGGAGCATCTGGCATGACGCAGGGGATGCTGGTGCCGCCTTCGCGTGTCGCTAAATTGCGCCGCATGACGCACCACACCCCCAAGCCCGCCGTCCGCCGCCGCCCGCAGGCGGAGCGCAGCGCCGACACGCGCGCGAAGGTCATCGACGCGGCGATCGTCTGCCTCCATCGGTTGGGATACAGCGCCACGACGATCAGCACGGTCGCCGACGAGGCGGGCGTCAGCCGCGGCGCCATGACGCATCATTTTCCGGCCAAGACCGACCTGATGCTGGCAGTCGTCATTTCCGTGTTCGAGGAGGACGGCGTGCTCTATGGCCGGACCGTCGCGAAGATGGATCCCATCGCGTGGCTGCGGGCGTTGCCCGAGACGATGTGGGCGGTCATGAGCCGCCCGGCAGGCATCGCGGTCATGGAGATCATGCTCGCCTCGCGCTCCGACCTTAGCCTCGCCGAACCCTTACGGGCTTTGCAAAGCCGCATCGACGACCAGGCGCATCGCTGGAGCCGCGAGCGGATCAGGGCCGCCGGGCTGGAGCCGCGACCGGAAGCCGATGCGATCCACGAACTTTGGGTCGCCGCCCTTCGCGGTCTCGCGTTGGAATCGACGTTCATGAACAACGCCGAAAATGTTCGCGGCGCGCTGGCCGCACTCTCGGATTCGATGCGGCGATTCTATCCTGCGCTCGCCGACAAGCCCTGAAGGAACCCATCTTGGCCGATCCGTCCCGTCGCCCCGTGCCTGCCAACTTTCTGTGGGGATCCGCGATCTCGGCGCATCAGACCGAGGGGAACAACGTCAACGCCGACGCCTGGCTTTGCGAAAACGTCTCGCCCAGCGTCTATGTCGAGCGATCCGGCGACGCCTGCGATAGCTGGGATCGGCATGAACTCGACTTCGATATCGCGGCGGGCCTCGGCTTCAACTGCCACCGCATTGGTATCGAATGGGCCCGGATCGAACCCGAGCAGGGCCATTTCTCGTACGCTGCGCTCGATCATTACCGCCGCGCGCTCGAGGCGCTCCACGCGCGTGGGCTGGCGCCGATTGTGACCTTCAACCACTTCACCGTTCCGCGCTGGTTCGCCGCGCGTGGCGGGTTTGAGGTGGCGGACGGCGCCGATCTGTTCGTCCGCTATGTGAGCCGCGCGACCGCGGCGTTCGGCGATCTGATCGCTTATGCGCTGCCGTTCAATGAAGCGAACATCCAACGTCTGGTAGCGCTGCTGCGCGCCGGCCAGCCGGTGGGGGACGAGGCGCAGGCGATGCTTGGGGCCTGCGCGAAGGCATGCGGCACCGACTGTTTCTCCACGCTGCTGTTCGCACCGCTGGCCGCGTGCGAGCCCGTGATGCTCGATGCGCAGGCGAAAGCGATGGCGGCGTTGAAGGCCGGGCCCGGCAGCTTCCCGGTCGGGCTGTCGCTGACGATGCAGGACGTTCAGGGGGTCGGCGACGGCAATCTGGCCGAGGCGGTGACGGACATGCTGTATGGGCCATGGCTGGGGGCCGCGCGGTCGGCGGACTTCGTGGGGGTGCAGACGTACACGCGGGTTCGTGTCGGCCCGAAGGGACCGCTGCCGCCGGCCCCCGATGCGGAAAGGACGACCGCGGGCTACGAATTTTACCCTCAGGCCCTCGGCAACACGATCCGGCTGGCGCACGAGCGGATCGATCGTCCGATCATCGTCACCGAAAGCGGGATTGCGACCGACGACGATACCCGGCGTATCGCGTTCATCGATGGTGCGCTTGCCGAGGTGCGCCAGTGCCTCGCGGACGGCATTCCGGTGGGCGGCTACATCTGCTGGTCGCTACTCGACAATTTCGAATGGACGCGCGGATATCGCGAGCGGTTCGGGCTCGTCCACGTCGACTATGAGACGTTCGCGCGGACGCCCAAGCCGAGCGCCCATCATCTCGGACTGATCGCCCGTTCGGGGCTGATCTGATGTCGCTCGCACCACTGCCAATCGCATCGCCCGACGAGGTGGGGCTGGCGGGGACCGGCCTAGCGACGCTCGATGCGGCACTTCAGTCGCATATGGATGCCGGCACGATCGCCGGCGCGGTCATGATCGTCGCGCGACATGGGCGTGTTTGCCACCAGGTCGCGCTCGGTCGTCGCGATATCGCGCGTGACGATCCCGCTCGGATCGACGACTTGTTCCGCATCTTCTCGATGACGAAGCCCGTCACCGCCGCGGCGATGATGTCGCTGTGGGACGAGGGCCGGTGGACACTGGACGATCCCATAGCGCTGCACCTGCCCGAATTCGCGGGCGTACAGGTCTGCACCGGGCAGGACGGGAAGGGGCGGATGATGCTGGAGGCGCCACATCGTGCGCCGACCCTGCGCGATCTGTTCACCCACACCGCGGGGCTCAGCTATGGGACACGGCTTTCGGATCCGAACGATCCGGTCGACGCCGCCTATCAGGCCGCGGGTGTATGGGACGCGCACGATCTCGCCGACTTGGTGACGCGCGTGGCGCCGCTGCCGCTCGCGTACCACCCCGGCGCATCGTGGCGGTACAGTCTGGGGATGGACATCGAGGGCGCGATCATCGAGCGTCTGACGGGGCAGACGCTCGCCGCCGCGCTGCAGGAGCGACTGTTCAACCCGCTCGGCATGACCGAGACGCGCTTCTACACACCGCCGGCGGATCGCGGGCGGCTGGCGACGCTTTACCTCAAATCGCCCGGTCGGTCGCTGGCCGAACTCGACAACCCGATGTTCGCCGATGCGAGCAGCGAACCGCCACTCGCTTGGGGCGGCGCCGGACTGGTATCGACCGCGCCCGACTATGTCCGCTTCGCAGCGATGCTGCTCGGACGCGGCAGTCTCGACGGCAGACGGATACTGTCGGGAGCGGCCGTCGATCTGATGCTGCACAACCATTTGCCGCAAGCGCTGATCGAGCGCGGTTTTGCCATGGGGCATCAGCGGATCGGTCCGGGTCGCGGCTTCGCCCTGAACGGCAGTGTCTTCACCGATCCGCACCTGGCCGGCGTGGCGGTGGGGCGCGGGACCTATCAGTGGGACGGCGCCGCGGGGACCTGGTTCTGGATCGATCCCGCGCACGACCTGCTGTGCGTCGGCATGACCCAGACGATGTCCTATACCGCGCCGGCGCTGCAGGCCGAGATGCAGGCGCTGCTAGGACTTTTGCTGGTCGACGTCCCGGCGTGACGCAAGTCAGTCCGGCGCGGCGATGCCGGCAAGGCCGGCGGCGAGGGCGTCGAATACGACCCGACATCGGGTGCTCGTGCGAAGATCCTCGTGCATCACGATCCACAGCGGCAGGTCGAGCGCGAAGGCATTGGGCAGGACGCGGACGAGGGCCGGGTCGCGCGCGGCGATGATCGTCTGGCAGATGCCGATGCCGAAGCCTGCCCGCAGCATGGCAAGCTGCGCCACGGTGCTGTCGACGCGCAGGGCGAAATCGCTGGCGTGCAGGCCGCGCAGCATCGGCAGGATGGCCCGGCCGGTGGTGGAAGCGGTATCGGTACCGATGAGGTCGTGGGCGGCGAGATCGGCGATCGACGTCGGCACGCCGCGCCGGTCCAGATAGTCGCGGCGCGCGAAGAGCCCCAGCGTGACCTTGCCCAGCCGGCGGGCGATCAGCGCCTGCTGTGTGGGGTCCGTCATCCGTAGCGCGATATCGGCCTCGCGCAGCAACAGGTCGCTCACCGCATCGGTCGCCGCAAGCTCGATCGAGAGCGCCGGGTGGTCGCGGCGCAATCCCGCCAGCAGTGGCGGCAGATGTTCGACCGCGAACACCTCGGCGGCGGTGATGCGCACCGTGCCCGCCGCTTCGCCATCGGCGGACGAGGCGGCGCGTAGCAGGGCATTCGCGGTCTCGACCAGGGATTCGGCGAAGGGCCGGAGCGCCAGGGCGCGATCGGTCGGCGACAAGCCCCGCTGCGAACGCAGGAACAGCGCACCGCCGACCGCCTGCTCAAGCGCCTCGATATGGCGCGCAACGGTAGGCTGGGTGAGGCCGAGCGATCGTGCCGCCGCCGACAGCGATCCCTCGCGCAGCACCGCGGCGAAGGTTCGATAGAGGTCCCAGCTTGGCGCGGTATTCATCGATTTACGAATAGCGGGTCGCCGGTTTTCGTCAATTTTGTTGCGCGCGCCACCAGCGCATCTTCGCATCGACCACGATGGAGAGGACGATGACACGGACAGCGTTGATATTGGGTGCGACCGGCGGGATCGGCGGCGGGGTCGCGCGGCGGCTGCTGCAATCGGGGTGGAAGGTTCGGGGGCTCGTGCGCGAAGGCAGCTTGGCACGACTACCCGCAGGCGTCGATCCCGTCCCGGGCGACGCGCTTGATGCACCGACGGTGGTCAGCGCCGCCGCGGGAAGCCAGCTCGTCGTCCACGCGGTCAACCCGCCGGGCTATCGCGGGTGGGGGAGGCTGGTGCTGCCGATGCTCGACAACGGCATCGCCGCGGCGACTGCGGCGGGCGCACGGCTGCTGCTGCCGGGAACGGTGTACAACTTCGGCCCCGATGCGTTTCCGCTGATCGACGAGACCTCTCCGCAGCACCCAGTTACGCGCAAGGGAGCGATCCGCGTCGAGATGGAGCGGCGCCTGCGCGACGCGGCGGCGACGGGCGACCTGGCGGTGCTGATCGTACGCGCCGGCGACTTCTTCGGGCCGGGCGCCGCCAACAACTGGTTCAGTCAGGGGCTGGTGAAGCCGGGTGCGCGGCCTACGATCATCCGCAACCCGGGACGTCGCGGGGTGGGACACCAATGGGCCTATTTGCCCGATGTCGCCGAGACAATGACGCGGCTGGTCGAGCGCGGCGCGACGGCGGCGTTCGAGACGTATCATATGGACGGTCATTGGGACGCGACCGGAACGACGATGACCGATGCGATCGTGCGCGTGCTGGGCGATCCTACGGTGCCGGTCGGGCAACTGCCCTGGTGGGTACTGAAGATCGCCGGGCTCGTCGCGACGACGCCGCGCGAATTGGTCGAGATGCGGTATCTGTGGCGGACGCCCGTCCGGCTCGACAACCGGCGATTGCTGGCGACGCTGGGTGAGGAGCCGCGCACGCCGCTCGACACGGCGGTGAGAGAGACGCTGTCCGCGATGGGGTGCCTAACCGAGCAGTGGCCGTGATGCAGGCCACAATTGTGTCGCGTAGCCAGCGCTGCGCCGGATGGTTGTGGCTTCGCCGATGCCACAGCAGGTGGAAGGTCTCCGGATCGATCGCGACTGGCAGATCAAAGAGTGCCGGCCGATCGTATAAGAGCGACGTCGCTACCATGTCGTGGCGCGGCGCGGCGATCAATTTGCTGAAGGCGGCGATCTTGAGCGCGAGCTGCATGGTGACGACCGCGGTGGCGATCCGCTATCATGAACGAACGACCGCTTTCGGAATGTGATCTGGGCATCCAGAATGACCGCTTCTGGGTCAGACACGACTGAGATCGGGGGGGGGCTTGGCCTATCGCTCCGCGTTGTGCGCCGCGACGCGATGCGGATCGTCACTTGGGCCATCGCTACCCATGCTGCCGTCTCCAAGCCCGCCGCCGCCAACCATACCACTGCCACCACCACCACCGCCACCGCTCCGGCCGGCATCGTCCTTGTTGCTACCGCCTCTGCCACCACTGGACGACGCGGGACGCGCGGGCCCCTGCATCGCGATCGTCAGATCGGCGGGGATCGGGTCGAGGTCGAGCGCATCGCGCACGAACGCACGCAACGACACGACCAGTTCGTGCGTGTGGACCGGGTGGCCCGCGACCAGTTCGCGAACTGCCCTGTCCGCCAGCCGGACATGCTCCTCGGTGCCGAGCAGGATGATGTCAGACAGCGCGGCCTCGACCGCGTCGCGGATCCGGCGCGTGCGGTCCGACCGCGCCGCGCCTTCCGCACTGAGGTCCAGCGCAGCCATCGGTTCCTCTGCGACGCCGCCCTGCTGCCGCCGCCGCAGATCGCGGCGGTGGGCCGGATCGACGGTTAGGTCCCCCGTGAACGAGCCGCCGAGGACCTTGTAGGCGGCGATGAGCGTTCTGAGGCGCTCGTTGATCTGCCGGTTCATGCGCTCACGGCGCTGCTGGAATGTCATTTGGGTCAGCAGACGGATGCCAACCCCCAACAGCGTAACCAGCGTCAACCCCAGGATGGTGGCGAGCAGGCTCTGCCAAGAGCTGAAATCCAGACTGCGCAAGTGCATTCCTCAAGTTAGAGCCTATGGAACGCCCGGCGATCTTGCAGGTGCCGCAGAACGGCAAGATGGCGAACCGAACTCGTGCAACCTCGCTCTGTAACGCAGCTGATCGAGCGACTGCTTCTGACTATGAGCCGCTGAATGACCGGATATGAGTCTTCGCAGACGCGAGTTGCCCGGCGGGCGACGCCGAAAAATCGGACATCCCGTCGGCCAGAATCAGCACTTTGACCCTGTCTTCTTTCGGGTGTTCCACGCTGCGTTTTGGATGACGACCCGATACCCGTCAGGATCCTCAAAGGTTCGGCCTTGCCGATCCCAATAGGCATTGAACGCCGGAACCGCCGGGAAGCCCGCAGAAACCATCCGTTCCATCGCCGCGTGCCATTTTACTACATTGGGCAGGTAGAAGATCAGAAGGTTATCCTGCGTTGGCGCGCATCCTGCGGCGTGCCCGTGCGCTGTGGTAAACTCGAAATGATATGGCGCGTCCTTGCCCCCGAGTATGATGCCGTCAAAGCCATCATGGTCGGCAAATCGGTACAGCACATCGAGGCCAAGGCCGTCCCGGTAGAAGGGCAAGAGAGCGTCGATATCATCTGTCGGGCGAGCAACCCGCAGCGTCGGAAATGCAGTCATAGCCGGGAAGCTATGACCCGTCTGGGGCCGACTGCAAGTGATCCACCTCCTTCTCAAACCTGCCCGTCCAGAATGCTACTACTGGGGTCATGACTCGGTCGGCCTCGTTCGCCGAAAAGCGCCGCCGCGTCAGTCTGAATGAACGGCCGCTATAGAAAACCGAAATGGGCGACCTGAATGACTGCAACTGGGTCTGATCGGAAGCATGGGCAAGTACTTCCGCCCCGTGACTGAGGTGCTTAGCTAAGCTCCCTTGGGGACTCGGGCCCCCATCTGGCAGCAAGCATCGCTTGCAAAAGATCAACGTAGCTCCATCCCTTGGCGCGGGCGGCGATCGCTGAGAGGCAATCTTGATCTTCGCGCCCCAGGCGGCCCGGCCCCGTCATGTTGGGCTTCATGTTGAGGTCGAACAATTTAAACAGACCATCACGATCGGCCCGGCAATCGATCCGGATCGCGGTGCGGGCGTCGACCAGCGCGGCTGCCGTTACGCAGCTGTCGATCATCGCCACGATGGCTGGTTCGAGCAGCCGCTCGGGAGCGATTGCGATGCTGTTGGCAGTGACCGGAACGTCGCCGTTATACGGTGCTACTCCGCCGCGCTGATCGAAGCGGTACACGGGTGGCAAGGCCCAGTGCGTCGGTGCACGCGAACCGTCCGGACGCGGGGACGCGGGCGGCATGACGGTGACCGTCATCTCGACACCATCGAGAAACTCCTCCACCATCAGCATGTCGCCGAAGGTGGCGGCTTCGATCAACGCAGTCGCCGCATCGCGCAGGGCGCTTAGGTTCTCCACAAGAGTTACGCCCTGGCTTCCACGCCCGCGCACCGGTTTGACGATCATCGGAAAGAACATGCCGCGCGAAGCGCATGCGTGCTCGACATCGGCGAGTGCGCAGACGGTCTCCTTCGCCGTGCCGGAAAGTAGAAACGATTTCGCTACCGGCAGACCAGCCTCGGCCAGAAGATGGTTGGTCTCGAACTTGTCGTCGAACGCCTGCATTGCCGAGGGAAGCTGCCCGACAATGTCGAAGTCAACCATTGCCGCCTCAAGCGGATGTCCTTCAAACAGGACCGTGTTCGCCCACAGGACCGATGCGCCGGCCGCGCCTGCGCTACGGATGCCCTCGGCCGTGTCCGGGAAGACCCAGTCGAGTGCCCTGGCAGGGTCCGGCGAGGAGGTGGGCGTGACCACATTCACCCCAGCCGTCCGCAATGCAAAAGCAATGTCGGCGCCGCCATCTGAATATCCGCCCGGTTTTGCGTCCTTTCGCAGTCCGTCGATCAGCGGTGGTGGAAGCGCTTGGTAGAGAAGGGCAACGTGCGCCGTTTTCATGAATAATCTCCTACGCACCGCGCATTAGCCCGCAGCGGCGCGCGCATGAAAGGGGCATCGAATGCGGCCATGCGGCAGTGATACCTCTTGCATCGGCTTGACCCTGACTGTCGCGCCATTTGCGCTGGGGTACCCTGATGGGTCGGACCGGTTAACACCCGGCAATCCGCTCGACGATGGTCTTGATCGCATCGCGCTCTAGGGGGGCGCGATCGATCGAATTGTGGATGCCGATACCCTCGATCAGCGCGTCGAGCGCGCGCGCTGTGAGCGGGTCGAAGAAGCGGCCCAGCGAGGCTCGGCTGCTGTCCATCCAATTTTGCATGACCGCGCTGACCGGTGGGTGCCGGGCCGCGAAGGCGTAGAGTTCGTAGCTCAACAACAACGTGCGCGGTTCCGCCCAAATCTGGTTCGCGATGATGTCGATGACTGCCGTACACGCCTCTGCGCGGTCCGTCGCGGCCTCCAGGCGGGCGCGGAACGCAGCGGAGGAGTCCGCGGCCAGTTGCAGGAAGGCGGCCGTGAGCAGATCCTCCAAAGTCGCAAAATAATAGGTGACCGATCCCAGCGGCACCTGCGCCGCCACGGCGATGCGGCGATGGGTCGTTGCCGCGGTTCCATGATCGGCAATGACCGCCAGGGTCGCATCAATGATGCGTTGTCGCCGTGCCGGATCGTTACGCCGGGACTGTTGGGTCATCGCCTCTTTACCTCGATCTTGGCATGTGTACATATGTACACAACATCGAGGGTAATTGGAAGGCAGCGGCTATGACGAACGATCGGGTGAGCAGGCGGGCGGTGATCGGTGGTGCTGCGGCGCTGACGATTGCGGGCAGTGCCGGCGTCGCAACTGCGCAGGGTTCGGCAATCTCGGCGCTTGGGCGGAATGATGGTCGCTGGCTGAATGCGCCTAAGTCTTGGAAAGTCGCACCCGGCGGAGACCTGACGCTCGTCACCGACAAGGGCAGCGATTTCTGGCGCGAGACGCATTACGGCTTCACCCGGGACAGCGGTCATTTCCTCGGCTTCACCGCGCCTGCAGCGTTTACCGCCCAACTGCGCATTCGCGGCCAGTATCAAAAACTCTACGATCAGGCCGGCATCATGGTGCGGGTCGACGAACGACGCTGGGTCAAGGCGGGGATCGAATTGTCCGACGGGCGCGCCATGCTGAGCAGCGTGCTGACCGACGGAAAGTCCGACTGGGCAACCGGCCCCTACGAGCATGACGCGCAGGATTTCTGGATGCGCGCGACGGTCGCCAAGGGCGTCCTGCGTCTGCAGGTCTCAGCGGACGGCAAGACGTGGCCGCTGGTCAGACTGGCGCCCTTTCCGATCGCCCCCGCCTATCAGGTCGGACCGATGGCCTGCACGCCCGAACGGGCCGGACTGGATGTGCACTTCTCCGACCTGAGCATCACAGCCCCGTTGGGCAAGGACCTCCACGACCTGAGTTGATCGCGATGACGCAGAAGGAGCGGATGCTGGCGGGCGAACTCTACACCGCCGACGATCCGGAACTCGTCGCGGACGCCGCGCGTGCCGCTGCGTGGTGCGACCGCTATAATCGCGCATCGACAGCTACTGTGGCGGAGCGTCATGCGCTGCTGGTGGAAGGGCTTGGTCACGCGGGGCGCGGTGCGACGATCCGACCGCCGTTCCACTGTGACTATGGCTATAACATTCACCTCGGTGAGGGCGTGTTTCTCAATTTCGGATGCACGGTGCTCGATGTAGTGCCAGTGCGGATCGGTGCGGGCACTCAGATCGGTCCGGGCGTGCAGATCCTCACCGCCGACCATCCGCGCGATCCGGCTCAGCGTAGCCAAATGCTCGAGTTCGGACGGTCGGTCACCATCGGTCGAAACGTCTGGATAGGCGGTGCGGCGCTGATCCTGCCCGGCATCGCAATCGGTGACGATGCGATCATCGGCGCAGGCAGTGTTGTAACACGGGATGTTCCCGATTGCGTGACCGTGGCGGGCAACCCGGCTCGCCTACTGGGATAGGGGCCGATTACTTATACGTGCCGGGCTTCGCACTGACATGAATGAATGTCCGATGTTCGGAAAGTCAGAAGCGCCCGCGAACGTCCGCAACTGGGTCAGTACTCTAGGCCGCTCCTATGCCGTAGCCAGAGAAATGCGGCTTCTGTGCCTTGACGTCACGCGAGAGCGCCAAGCCAAACAGCCGGGCATATTCACGGCTGAATTGCGATGCGCTCTCGTAGCCGACGGCATAGCCTGCAGCGGCGACGTCTCGCCCTGTGACGATCAGCCGGCGGGCTTCCTGAAGTCGCAAGCTTTTCTGATATTGCAACGGGCTCATCGCAGTGGCGGTACGAAAGTGGCGATGGAACGAGGCAGGGCTCATGCCCGCCGCCTCCGCCAAGGACTCGCTGCGGATCGGCTGATCGAACCGATTGCGGATCATCGCGATCGCGCGGCGCACCTGCGAGAGGCGGCTGTCCGCCCGTGCGATCTGGCGGACGATCGATCCCTGGGGGCCCTGCACCAGTCGGTACAGGATCTCGCGTTCGTAAAGCGGCCCGAGCGCGGCGATATCCTGCGGCGTGTCCAATAGGCGAAGGAGCCGTAGCCACGCGTCGAGCAGATCGGCTGTGACCGGATTGACCGCGAAGGCTGGCTCGGCTGAGCGAATTTCCGTTTCGACGTCCGCCAGCACCGACGCAAGTAGCTCGCTGTCCAGGTCGAGGCTGACCGCCAGATAGCGTTGATCCGGGAGATCCAGCTTGACACAGCCCGAGGCTGGCAGTTCGACCGTAGCGATAAAGTAGCTGGCTGGGTCATAGCGGAGGTGGCGGTCGCCGATCGCGATCTCCTTGGCGCCGCTGACGATCAGCGCCATCATCGGCTGGTAGACGCCCGCGACCGGCTGCGGCGCGGCGCCGTCCTTGTAGAGCGCCACGCGTGGTAGTGCACTGGGCTGATAGCGACCGGCGGCATGCCGATCGACGATGGTACAGAGGCTATCCAACATCTCTTTCATCCAGCCAACGTGTGTCGATCCGCCGCTCAGGACAAGGTGACTGATCGGATCAGGCAAGTTCTCGCGCGGATCGCGCATGCCGCACGCCAGCGACATCCCATCTGGAGGTCACCTTCTGGAGGAACGACTATGACGGACAATCGAACGGCTCTGGTGACGGGAGCGAACAAGGGTATCGGACTGGAAATCGCGCGGGGGCTCGGCAAGCTCGGCTACACCGTCTGGCTGGGCAGCCGCGACCAACGGCGGGGCGAAGCCGCGGCAGACGTGCTGCGGAACGAAGGTCTCGACATCCGCTCGCTGACGATCGATGTCGCCGACGACGTCAGCGTCGAAGCGGCTACCGAAGCGCTGGCGGGCGCGACGGACAAGCTCGACGTGCTCGTCAACAATGCCGGCATATCCACGGGTTGGGTTGCGCCGAGCAACGACCGGATCTTGGATGTGCGGACGATCTACGAGGTGAATGTGTTTGGCGCGATTCGGGCAACACAGGCCTTCTTGCCCTTGCTGAAAGCCTCCGACGCCCCGAGGATCGTCATGATGTCCAGCAGCCTGGGCTCACTGGCGTGGGCGTCGGACTTCGACGCACCGATGGCGCACGAGGCGAACCTGCTCGGTTACAACAGCTCGAAGTCTGCTCTGAACGCCGTGACGGTGGCGTTCGCCAAGGAACTGGCGCCACTCGGCTTCAAAGTGAATGCCGCCTGTCCCGGCTACACGGCGACCGATCTCAATCAACACACCGGGCCTCGCACCCCGGAGCAGGGTGCCGCCATCGCTGTCCGCCTTGCCACGCTGGCGTACGACGGCCCAACCGGCGGGTTCTACGATGATGCAGGCGTGGTAGCCTGGTAGCCACCGCGCACGCGGACGCTTGTTCGTGTCGTGAACAAGCGTCCGCTTTAGGTTGGCGCTCGGCACCGCTTGAATTACGGTTTCTGGGTCAGCCGTACGATTTACCGAGACCGGCCTTATCCTGTTATTCGTGCAACCTTCTTTCATAAGGTCGCAGTTTGTTTTTAGGCTCGAAGAGCGGATGCAATCATTCGGGCCAACTGCTCAACATGAGCTCGATCCGATCGTCTGCCCAAAACCGCCAAACGCCAATAAAGCGGGGCTGCGACAAGGTCTGCTGCCGTCTCGCGATCGATAGAGGGCGCTACCTCACCCCGCTCGATAGCGCGATCGATCAATGCATTGATCCGCTCACGCCGGGCACGCTGGAACGGCCGTATCGTCTGTCCTAGCGCTGGGGTCCGTTCCATCTCTGCGTGAAGATCCATGACGATGCGCCTCACCTGACGATGGCGAAGCACTCGGCGAATGGCGAACAGTGCTGCTTTCAGGTCGCCTTCCAGAGACCCCTGTTCCTCGACATCTGTGATCGTCAGGCCCACGCGTGATAGAAGGTCGCTGGCCATTGCAGCCTTGTCAGGCCATCGTCTGTAAAGCGCGGCTTTCCCCACCCCTGCCGATCGCGCGACACGCTCCAGGCTGAGACCTGAATAGCCGGCGCTTGCCCAGTCATTAAAGAAGGCTCGGGTCAGAGCCTCAGTCACGTCGGTGCGCATGACAGCCGCACCGCTCGGTGAACGGGCACGATCGATTTTATCGTCGGAACGGTTGCGTTCCATCGCGAAACCTTTATCTATGGATGGAACGGTAGCGTTCCGTCGATCGAGGCATAGTTCATGACCGAAAATATTCAAAGCTTCTCGTCACTGCTCCGTCAGACACTGGGCGACAGGATCGACGCTGACGCCAGCAGCTTCGTCGAAATGATGGCCGAGGACGGGGTAATGGAATTCCCGTACTCGCCAGCTGGGCTTCCGACACGCCTGGAAGGGCGGGCCGCCATTGCCACGCACTTGATGGGATTGAGCGAGATAATCGCCTTTGATCGCATGGGAGCGGCAGTCGTTCATCCATCAACCGATCCCAATGTCGTCATTATCGAGTTTGAGGGTTTCGGACGCGGCGTGGCGACGGGTGAGCCGTATGACCAACGTTATGTCGCTGTGATCCGCACGGCCGGTGGGCGTATCGTTCATTACCGGGATTACTGGAACCCGCTCGTCGTGTTGCGCGCAACCAAAGGTGCTGCGCTAGTGGATGCGCTCACGACCGGGGAGGGCGGGCATGCATGATCGGGTCTTGGTGACTGGCGGCACCGGCAAGACCGGACGGTTAGTCGTGGATAAGCTCACCGATCGTGGCATTGAGGCGCGGATCGCAACCCGGCGACCCTCGTCATCCAATCAGGTCCGGTTCGAATGGACGGACACGACGACCTATGGCGCAGCGCTGGATGGCGTGACGTCCGTGTATCTGGTTGCACCGACAGATCGTGCCGACCACCTCTCCGTCATGCTGCCCTTTCTTGAACAGGCAGTTGCCCGGGTATCAGGGCGATTGCTGCTGCTGAGCGCGTCTTCGCTTGCCGAAGGTGCTCCCATGATGGGTGAGGTACACGCCTGGCTTCATGCCCATGCTCCGCGCTGGACGGTTCTGCGTCCAAGTTGGTTCATGCAGAACCTTACGACCCAGCATCTGCCATCGATCCTGGACAGCGGATGTATCTATTCTGCGACAGCGGATGGGCGCATACCGTTTATCGACGCCGCAGACATCGCTGCCGTCGCGGTCGCAGCGCTGTGCGATCCGACGCTGGTGTCCGGCGATCATGTGCTGACCGGACCCGAGGCGCTTACCTATGACGAGGTGGCACGCGCAATAAGTCAGGTAATCGGTCGGCCGGTGCGACATTACCGCCTTTCCATGCAGAAATTGACGGCTCGCTATATCGCTTCCGGCCTTCCTCAAGATTATGCGGCGGCACTTGCCGGCATGGACGAACTGATCGCAGGGGGTGCGGAGGATCGCACGACCAGGAACGTTTATGAGTTAACCGGTAGACCTGCGACATCACTTGCGAGTTTCCTTGTTTCGCAGCGCGCCACATTGAAAGGCATTTAGGTCTTTGGGCGGGATGGATCCGTCGCTTTGGTATACGGATAGTCGGGGCGCAGGCATGCGGCATGACCCGTATTTCTCACATGAATGAATGACCGCAGTTGGGTGAACGAACAGACGTCGCGAATGTCTGCATGTGGGTCTTAGCGGCTAAGAGGTCATCAGAGGCAGTTGGTTGTTGGAGAGGCAATTAGCTCCGCCAGCCGCTGCCCTGAAAGCCAAGCGGCCTCGATCCGCGGCCCAAGGAGCCAGTCGCCGCAAGCGCCCAGCCGAATATCAGCGTTCCAGAACGCACCCTGTCTCAAGGCTCCAGCCTTGGCATAACGCCAGCGATGGACGCTGGTAGCGATGATGCCGGGCAAGCCGGTCGTGACGCGTTCTGCAAACGCGGCGAGGAGCGCCCGTTCGACCGCGGTCGGCTCGTCTTCGAGATGCTCATGCGACCAATCGGCGCCGGCCTGTAGCACCCAGGCTTCCGGCTTAGTGCGCTCCGGCTTGGCCGAGTTGCGCACGGCGGACCCGATGATCCCGAAATCTGTCAGGCGATCGCAATCGATCGGCACCCGATCATCAAATGCCGCCATGACTGTCCAGCACGGATCAGAAACGGCCGAGCGGGCCGCTTCGGCCATCGCAGCGTCATGCACGCCAACCAAGGGCGCGACCTGCTCGGCCGGGCTTGCGACGATCGCCGCGTCGAACCTTTCGTCACCAATCCACCAGTCGCCGTCATAGGACAGGCTATCGACAGCCGTGTTCCATCGAACGTCGCAATCGTCCGCCATCGCGCGGATCGGCGCGTTCATTGCCGGCGTCCCGACCCAGGCATCGTCGCCGGCCGGCGACCAGCGTGCGACGTGGCCGGTCTGCGCCCAACGTTCGACCTGCTCGACGAATGCAGGGTCGCGCGCGGTAAGATATTGGGCCCCGTGATCAAACGCAGCTTTACCCAGCGGGGTGTCAATTCGGCGCGTCGACATTCTGCCACCGGGGCCGTGTCCCTTGTCGAACAGGACAGGCCGATGACCCTGGCGGCGCAGCGCCTGCGCGCAGGACAGGCCCGCCATCCCGGCTCCGATGATCCCGATCCTCATGCTACCCCTTCGTGTTCGCGTTAGCTTCGGACATCCCCACCGCCGAAGACAATCTGGTTGCGCGCGGCCTGTTGGAACAGGCCATAGAGGAACGGCAGGTTGCCGCCGCTCGCCGCGTCGAGCGCGGCACGGTGCTGCGGCGGCAGGTCAAGCGCGAGTGCGGCGACGTTGTCCGTCACCTGATCGGGCCGGCTTACCCCCATCAGCGTCGACGCGACGCCGGGCTGCCCGATCACCCAGGCGAGTGCCACGCGCGCCGGCGTCTCTCCGATCTCCGCTGCAACGCGCTTCAGCACGTCCAGGATCTTCCAGTTTCGATCGGTGAACAGCGTGTCGCCGAACGGATTGTCGCCATCCAGGCGCTTGTCGTCCGCGGGCCGCGCCGTGTCGTCCTGGCCGGCCTGGTTGGGGACGCCGCCTGCCCGCTTCGGACCCGCCTCGACAGTGGCGCGGTCGTACTTGCCGGTCAGCAGGCCATAGGCGAGGGGGCTCCAGGGAACGAGACCCATGCCGGCCGACCGCGCGAGCGGCAGGTGCTCGGCCTCGACCCCGCGTTCGACCAGCGAATAGAAATACTGCAGGCCGACCGGTGCCGGATCACCCTGGACACGCGCCAGTGTAGCGAGCTCGGCGACGAACCAGGCAGGGGCATTGGAAACGCCCCAGTAGCGGATCTTGCCCGCTGCGACGAGACCGGCCATTGTTCGCACGAGCTCGTCGGCCGGCGTGACACCGTCCCAGATATGCACCCAGTACAGGTCGATGAAGTCCGTCCGAAGTCGGCGGAGCGATCCTTCGACCGATGCCAGGATGTGGCGCGCACCGTTGCCGCCCGCATGATAGCCTCGGCCCGTTGCGAACCCGGATTTGGTGGCGATGACCATCCGGTCGCGCGCCGATCGTTCGGCGACGAACATCCCCACCATCTCTTCCGATCGCCCGCCGGCATAAACGTCGGCGGTGTCGACGAAATTGCCGCCGAGCTCCGTATAGAGATCGAACACGGCGCGGCTGCCGCCCTCGTCCAGCCCCCAGCGCGGCGTGCCGAAGGTCATCGTGCCGAGCGCCAGCGGGCTGACGAGCAGGCCGGAACGGCCGAGCGGGCGATAGGTGTCTAGGTTCATGGTCGCGTCCTGCACTGTGTCGCCCTCAGATGGACGCCACGCGGCCCCAGGATTAGACGGCCTGAGGCGCATGGGTTCCTGAAGGATGTTCAGCAATGGATCGTGATCTCTGGTCCGGTCTCGCGGTGTTCGAGGCGATCGTCGAGGCCGGCAGCTTCGCGCGGGCGGCAACACGCCTCGGACTCTCGGCTTCCGCGTTGAGCCATTCGATGCGGTCGCTCGAGACAAAGCTGAGCGTCCGGCTGCTAGACCGGACCACCCGGTCGCTGGCGCCGACGCGGGCGGGCGAGGAACTGCTGGCGCGGCTGAGGCCGGCGATAGCCTCGGTTGCGAGCGCGCTGGAGGATCTGGACGGCGCCCGCGAACGGCCGGCGGGACTTATCCGGATCAGCGCGCACCGGGTCGCGGCCCTTTATGCCATCCTGCCGCGCCTTGCCGACTTCGCGCGTGCCTATCCCGACATCGCCATCGAGCTGGTGGTGGCCGACGGGTTCGTCGACATCGTCGCCGATCGCTTCGACTGCGGGGTACGCCATGCGCAGACTCTGCAAGCCGACATGATATCGGTCCGCATCAGCGCGGCCGTCCCGCTCGTCTTCGTCGCCGCCCCGGGCTACCTCGCCGACCGTGCCGCACCCGTGGATCCCGACGACCTCGCCCGGCATCGCTGTCTGTGTTACCGATACACATCGTCCGGTGTCGTCCACCGATGGGAGTTCGAGCGGGACGGTCAGACGTCCGAGCGGTCGATCCGCGGCGACTTTACCACCAACGACATCGACGTGATGCGCGACGCCGCGCTGGCAGGGCTGGGTGTGACCTGTCTTCCGCTGCCGCACGCGGCGCTGCAATTGGCGGACGGCACGCTGGTCGAGGTGCTGGCGGGCTGGGCACCCACCTTGCCGCCGAACCACCTCTATTATCCCAGCCGACGCCAACCCACTGCCGCCTTCCGGGCATTCGTGACGGCAATGCGCGTCTGATCACCGTAGGCACGTTCAGGAGAGCAACGCTGCTTTGAGATCGAGATGAACCAGTGTCCGCTTTTGGAGAGCGCTAGGACCGAGCTGAGCGTCTGATTGTGGGTCAAATAGTCGCTGCGCCAACATCGCGGGCGTAATGGACGATCCGGGTATGTGCGACATACAGTAGACGAATGCACGGTGCCGAACTGTACGCGCCGACCGAGCAAATCACGCGCTTCGGCGCAAGTACCTCGCCGGCAAGCATGGCCGTATACGCGGGTAATTGCCGAGCATCGCGGTCTTTATGTAATAGGGGCATGCATTGACCGAGACGATGAAAGTGACCTCTCTCCTTCTATCGGCGAGAGGCATGGCGCGTCCTGCTACTCGACACGCTAACGTATTGTTAATTATACTAGCTGCCCGGTCATCTTAACGCTACCCATTGCCTGATTACATAGGCAGCATTATCTTACCCTAATGACAGCGGTAATCTCAGCGCTGCTTCGATTGTTCGGACTCGACCGGGCCGCGTCGCAGCGTGAGCATGGGCCGGCACGCGCGCAGGTCGAACGGGGCAGTCGTGACGACCGAGCGGTCGATGATCGGCAGTCGTGCGATCGGCTGCAGCGTGTCGTGGTGCGCCCGCCAGCGGGGTGGCAGGCCTCCTGACCCTTCCTCCAGACATCATCAACTCTGGAGGACAATCATGAACATTGAAGATTTCTCCCGCTTGCTGCGGGACGTCATGACTTACGCGCCGGCTATCGAAGCCGGCGAGATCGTGACGCTGATCGACAATCACGAGGCCGGGTTCGACCTCGTGCAGGAGCGTATCCTCGACCTCGTCCGCAAGCGCGCCGGCATCGTCCCGACCGCTAAAGGCGACAGCCCACCGCAGCGGCTCAACAGCCTGCGGCTCGGTACGACGTACCCCGGCGTGCGCCAGGCCGCCCTGCGCAAGCTGGTGCTCGACAACCAGGACCAGATCGCCGACCTCGCCGGTCGGTTGCTCTCCGTCCGGCTCAGGCGCGATCTCGCGCTGGCGGAGCTCGAGATGGAAGCCGCCCGATCGCGGGAGGTGAAGGAGGCGCGGGCCGAGCGTCGTCGCGACAAGCTCTACGCCGAGGTCGCTGCCGCTGCCGACCAACTTTACGAGGCGCATGGTGTCACCTGCCACCACTGGAAGGCTGCCGGCGAGGAGCAACTCGCCGCAGTCGCTGCCGTGCTGTGGCAGGCGCCTGCAGGGCCGCGAGCGCCCCGGGACAAGCTACCGGACTGACCCACCCGCGAAGAAGGGAGCGATCGCCCGATCGCTCGTGCGTGGCACCGAAACGGTGGCCGACACCATCGACGAGGATGAAACAATGATCATGGACAATCCCGGCCCGGCGTTCTTCGAGGCCGATCTCGCCAGCGAGTATTCGCTGACCTTCTCGCTTCTTAGCCCGCTGCACGCCGCGGGCAGGAAGACGCTCATGTGGATGCGCTGCTTCGAGGAAGACAAGCTGCGTGGAGCGATCGCCTTCCTGGGCGAGCGCCAGCACCTCTGGCCCGAATGGCGCGTGATCGCGGAACGCGAGGGCGGCAACCATCTCTCCGCCATCATCGCGGAGCTCGCGCTTGTCGATGCGCGCAAGCGTTACGGCGCGGGCAACTACATGTTCGAGCTCTGCACCGGGGCGAAGATCGAGAACGTGGGCTCGTCCAGCATCCGGTTGGTAATGACGCTCGCCACCCGAACGCTGCCCATCATCGAGCACGCCTTCGCGGATGCGGCGACGCGCACGGCCTTCATGGAAGGCCAGCTGTTCGGCGACAGGTTCGAAGGCGCGGTCGAGCTTGCGGAACTCGCGCTGCTGCGCGGCCGTGCCGCGCTAGCGAGCAGGCTCGACAGCATCGCCGCTGCGCGTGCCGCGACCCACAGCCGCTCGGTGCACTGACCGGCAGGGCGCGGGTAGATCATGGGGCTGCCGAGCAGCCGGCGGAGGCAGATCACCGGCGTGACGCCGCTGACTGTTCGGTAACGTCGATCAAGGTAGGACCATGTGGTCGTGGGAAAGGATCGAAGATGACAGTGGGTGCAGCGAAGAAGGTCGAGGTCGCGGATACCGGTACGACGGCAATTGTTCTGGCGGACATCATTGCCCTCGTCGACCAGGGCCTGCGTGGAACCGGCGTGCCGACACCTCCCGCGAGCGCCTATCGCGTCCACACATCGGAACACCTCGACGATGAGGTCATCACCGTCGATGTCATGCTCGACGCGCAGACGGCGTTGCCCCTGAACCTCGGGCCCTGGGCCTTGTTCGAGGCGAACGTCGAAGCGGCAGCCACCATACTGCGCAAGCGCATGACGGAGGTCCATCAGCGCAGGGACAAGCTCTTGGCTCTGCTCGCAACCGGCCGTGAACGGGTGGCAGCGGCCGCTGCGAGGGTCGGGGGCGAGGTGCGGTTCGAAGGACTGTCGTTCGCGCCCGTCAGCGCCGAAGATGCCATCAGCCTGCGGGATGTGCCGTTCGACGCGACGTACGTGGAGCTCGACCACCACTTGGCCACGTCCCAGCATACCTACCGGGCGGGTCATGCCACCGACATCGTCAGGCACCTTGGCTTCATCGCTCGGTCGCAGCGACGCCTGGCGAAGCAGCGCGATCGGCTGCGCGCGGCCGGCGCGCTGTTCGAGATTGGCGCCAGCACCGAAGCGGCCATCGCCGCGATGGGCCTCGATGTGCAGGACGTGCTGCGCCGGGCGGCGGCCGGCGAGACGATGATCGAACTCGGCGGCAAGGCGACCAGGAACACCGACTCTCGCCTATCCGTGCTCCTCACCGGCGGCTGGCTCCACCTGTACGGCTACGTCCTGCCGTCGCCCGGCGGCGCGTTCTTCTACGAGGGTGCGCTCCGCTACGACCGGCTGCTCGACGAGGCTGGTCGACGCGAACTGGTCGGCCAGCCCGCCGAGCAGCTGTTCGATCATCCGGCGATGCGCGCGGCAGGGAGGATCGCCGGGATGACCGATCGCGACGGTCGCATGACGGACGTAAAGTTCAAGGGCGGGCGATCACGGCTGATCACCGCGACGGACATCGGCTAGACACAAAGCTGGTCAGTACGTCGCGTCGGCCGACGGCGGCACGCTTGCATAGCCGCCGGATCGACAGACCGTCTTTACAAACTGCTTTCTCAAACCTAACTTTTCGAAAACTCAACTGGTACAGCGAGCAGGTACAGCAGACGGAACGCGCGATTAGAAACTCAGCAGAAATGCTGGTTTCAAGACGATGGTCACTCCTCCCGTAGGGGTCACCATCCTTGGGATAGGGATGGTTCGGCGCACTTGAATGCGCCGCTCGCCGTCAGGGGCGAGGTTTTTTCATCGAAATTGTTAGGTAGCGCGGCTCCGTTCGCGTCGATCGTGTTCGCGCATAAAAATGCCGGATGACACGGCGCCCCTTTCGTCGCCGCATCATCCGGCGGACCCGCCGGTGCGCACAACAGGCGACACCGGCGGACCCATCTCGGTAAGCTCAGAAGTGGGCGACGACGCCCAGGGTCGGGCGGAAGCTGTTGACCCAGCCGAAGCTCGACACTTCGCCGCGCAGGCGCAGGCCGGAATTGCCGGTCAGGCCGCCCAGGCCGATGTCCTTCGGCCCGACTTCGAAGCCGACGCCATAGGTGACGTCGTGGAAGTCGCGGTTGGTCGG